>Ga0302347_1000452_pt1 | contig 65749 bp, 57 predicted proteins | sample PhyWR1_FD_202178 | JGI IMG/M metagenome (GOLD analysis project Ga0302347, IMG submission 202178) | Leaf surface microbial communities from wheat plants in UC Gill Tract Community Farm, Albany, California, United States - DLSL W.R1 (v2)... | ecosystem: Host-associated > Plants > Phyllosphere >... | reverse complement strand
CGGATCAGCCCATGCGTCGCTCGCCCTTGTGGAGGCAATTCGGACAGCGCAATGGTGGACAGGTCAGGAGACGGCTCGGCGCCGCGCGCTGAAGCCATCAGTGGCGCAACGGCACAGGCTGTCCCTAAAACGATCGCAAAACCGGTCTGCAAACAACGGGCGGCGACAGCCTTCAGCATCAAAAACACCTTTCAGAAACTCAGGTTATGCCTGAAATTTCGACCTGCTAGTGTGCCGCATCACCCCCCAAAAAGCAAGCGCCTGCCCAAATTTTGGGCAGGCGCTTACATTTCCGACAGGCCGCGTCCGACCTGGAAGATGGCTTAACGGGCGGCGTTGGCGTCGGCCACCGTGAGGGCCGTCATGTTGACCAGGCGGCGCACCGTGGCGCTTGGCGTGAGCACATGGACCGGCTGGGCCGCGCCAAGCAGCACCGGGCCGATGGCGATGCCGCCACCCGCCGCGGTCTTGAGCAGGTTGTAGGAAATGTTGGCCGCGTCGATGTTGGGCAGCACCAACAGGTTGGCGTCGCCGACCAACGTGCTGTGGGGCATCAGCGCCGCGCGCGCCTTGCCGTTGAGCGCGACGTCGCCATGCATTTCGCCGTCGACCTCGAGCCATGGGGCCTGTACGCGCAGCAGCTCCAGCGTGGCGCGCATCTTGAGCGCGGTGGGCTGGTCGCTGGAGCCGAAGTTCGAATGGCTCAGCAGCGCGCACTTGGGCTTGATGCCGAAGCGCATCATTTCCTCGGCGGCCATGATGGTGATCTCGCACAGCTGCTCGGCCGTGGGGTCGTAGTTCACATGGGTGTCGACCAGGAACACCTGGCGGTCGGGCAGCAGCAGGCCGTTCATGCAGGCAAAGGTCTGCACGCCGGCGCGCTTGCCCAGCACCTGATCGATGTAGTTCAGGTGGTGCGTGACCTGGCCCCAGGTGCCGCAGATCAGGCCGTCGACTTCACCCTTGTGCAGCAGCATGGCGCCGATCAGCGACAGGCGGCGGCGCATTTCGATCTTGGCGATGGGCGCGGTGATGCCCTTGCGCTCGGTCATGCGGTGGTAGGTCTGCCAGAAGTCGCGGTAGCGGTGGTCGTCCTCGACATTGACCACGTCGTAGTCGCGACCCTGCTCCAGGCGCAGGCCGAACTTCACGATGCGCTGGGCGATGATGGCCGGACGGCCGATCAGCGTGGGGCGCGCGACTCGCTCGTCGACCACGATCTGCGCGGCGCGCAGCACGCGCTCTTCCTCGCCTTCTGCATAGGCCACGCGCTTGCGCGTGGCATTCTTGGCCGCGGTGAAGATCGGCTTCATCGTCGTGCCCGACGCATAGACGAACGTCTGCAGGTGCTCGCGGTAGGCATCCATGTCCTGGATGGGACGCTGGGCCACGCCCGAATCGGCCGCGGCCTGGGCCACGGCCGGCGCGATCTTCATCATCAGGCGCGGGTCGAAAGGCTTGGGAATCAGGTATTCAGGGCCGAAGACCAGCGGCTCGCCCGCATAGGCTGCCGCGACTTCCTCGCTCTGTTCAGCCTGTGCGAGGTCGGCGATCGCGTGCACTGCCGCGATTTCCATTTCGAGCGTGATGGTCGTCGCGCCGCAGTCGAGCGCGCCGCGGAAGATGTACGGGAAGCACAGGACGTTGTTGACCTGGTTCGGGTAATCGGTGCGTCCGGTGGCCATGATGACGTCATCGCGCACAGACTTGACGTCTTCTGGCGTGATTTCCGGATTGGGGTTGGCCAGCGCAAAGATCACGGGACGCGTGGCCATGGTGGCAACCATTTCCGGCTTGAGCACTCCGCCCGCCGAAAGGCCGAGGAACACATCGGCGCCGACCATGACCTCGGCGAGCTTGCGCTTGTCGGTATCACGCGCGAATTGCGCCTTGTCTTCGTCCATCAGTTCGAGGCGGCCCGTGTAGACCACGCCGGCGAGGTCGGTCACGAACACGTTCTCGCGGCGCAGGCCGACCTTGAGCAGCAGGTTCAGGCAGGCGAGCGCCGCGGCGCCCGCGCCCGAGGCGACCAGCGTCACTTCCTCGATCTTCTTGTTGGCGACCTTGAGCGCATTGATCATGGCCGCGGCCACGGTGATCGCCGTGCCGTGCTGGTCGTCATGGAAGACCGGGATCTTCATGCGCTTGCGCAGTTCGCGTTCGACATAGAAGCACTCGGGGGCCTTGATGTCTTCCAGGTTGATCGCGCCGAACGTGGGTTCGAGCGCGGCGATCACTTCGACGAGCTTCTGCGGGTCCTTTTCATCGATCTCGATGTCGAAGACATCGACACCGGCGAACTTCTTGAACAGCACGCCCTTGCCTTCCATGACCGGCTTGGAGGCCAGCGCACCGATGTCGCCCAGGCCCAGCACGGCCGTGCCATTGGAGATCACGCCGACCAGATTGCCCCGGCTGGTGTATTTGAACGCGGCGTTCGGATCCTTGACGATCTCCTCGCAGGGCGCGGCCACGCCGGGAGAGTAGGCCAGGGCCAGATCGTGCTGATTGGCCATGGGCTTGGTCGCCGCAATGGCCACTTTGCCGGGCTTGGGAAACTCGTGGTACTCCAGCGCTGCGCGGCGCAGCAGGGCACGTTTGTCGATGGGGGTAGGGGGGACCGTATTGTCGGACATCAAGCGTCTCCAGCTCGAGAGTGAATCCAATCCGCAGTGCAGGCTCAGGCAGGCCTGACGGATCGCTTTTATGAGAGTGGCCCACGCCATCGGGCCTGCGTTGCCGTACCTGCGTACAGGCCGCGGAGGCAACAGTTGCCCGACCTGCCCGGTTGCATGGATCACTCCGTATATGCCTCATTGTAGGCTCAGCGCTATCAAAAACGGAACACGGTCGGCCGGCGCCACAAGGTCAAATGCCGACTGTCGGCAACTGGACAGAGAGGGTGCACCAAGCTGGGGCAAAACCATGCGCGACATGCACTGCTCCATGCATTTTTGTATGGATCAAACCGCGTTATGCTCCGGGTCGGTAATAACGCTAACCCGCATTAAGAGGAATTCATGTCGCTGCCCACTTCCCGCCTTTCTTCCGTTCCCGCCACCACCCGCCGCGCGACCCTGCGCATGGTGCTGGGCGGTGCCGTGACCGCCGCCGCGTTGGTCGGTACCTGGGCGCAGGCAGCGAGCCCCACGGGCTATCCGACCAAGCCCATACGCCTGGTCGTGCCGTACTCGGCGGGCGGCTCCACCGACATCCTGGGCCGCCTGCTGGCGCAGAAGATGGGCGAGAACATGAATGCGACCGTGGTGGTCGAGAACAAACCCGGCGCCAACGGCACGCTGGGCTGCGATCAGGTCGCCAAGGCGCCTGCCGACGGCTACACCATCGTGCTCGGCGATGTGGGCTGCATGGCCATGGCGCCCGGCCTCTACACCAAGCTGCCCTACGACCCATTGAAGGACTTCACGGCCGTGAGCCTGGTCGCGCGCAGCCCGCTGGTGCTGACCGTGGGCGCGCAAAGCCCGTTCAAGTCCATGGCCGAACTGACGGCCGCGGCGCGCGCCAATCCCGGCAAGCTCAACTACCCTTCGTCGGGCACGGGCGGCCCCAACCACCTGGGCGCCGAGCTGTATGCGATGCAGGCCAAGGTCAAGATCAGCCATATCCCCTACAAGGGCAGCGCACCTTCCGTGGTGTCCCTGGTCGCGGGTGAGACCGACTTCGGCTTCCTGACCGCGGTGACCATCGATTCCCAGCTCAAGGCCGGCAAGCTGCGCGCGCTGGCCGTGGCGCACAACGAGCGCCTGGCGTCGTTGCCCGACGTGCCGACCATGGACGAACAAGGCCTCAAGGGCTTCCAGGCCGATGCCTGGTTCCTCGCCGCCGTGCCCGCTGGAACGCCCCAGCCCATCGTCGACCGCCTGTACGCCGAGATCGCCAAGGCCCTGCCGGATCCCGTGGTCAAGGCCAAGCTCGACGCCATGGGCGTGCTGCCGTCGGCGCTCAAGCCCGCCGCATCGGCCGACTTCCTCAAGGTCGAAGTCGCCAAGTGGCGCGCGGTGATCAAGAACGCCAACATCACGCTGGACTGAACGGCAGGCGCGGCGGCCGGGGCATTTGTCCTGCAGACCGCGCCGCCGTTTGCAGACATGATGGGAGCCTGGCCTGCGGGCGGTGGATGACGCGCCGCAGGCGATGTTCAATGGAGGAACCTGTAATGCGCTCTCATTTCCTTGCTCTTGCCGCCTGCATTGCTGCAGCGGCGCTGGTCGGTTGCAGCCCGCAGTCCGGTGCAACCTCTGCCAGCCACCCCATGGCGCAGCTGCCCGCGTTCGACCAGCCGCTGCCACGCGCGCCCCTGCTTGCCGATTCCAATCCCCAGCCCACGCCGCACTATCCGGTACGCATCGCCGCCGCGCAATCGCTGCCGGCGGCTGTGCCCGTGCCGCCGCGCGCGGTGATCGCTCCGGAAGGCGCCAAGGACGACGGCCAGGCCGATGGCGGTTCCAGCCCGGCCGCAGGCTATGCGAGCGGCATCACCGACGCGCGCGGCGACGGCAGCAAGCACGAGCTCGACGGCAAGAAGTGATCTAGGCGACGCTCGCCCAGGCCGCGAGACATTGCGTGGCCCAGGCAGCGAAGCCCGATGGGGTTGCGCGTGTTCCAAGCCTGGCGTTCATTGCGCCGCTCCCAGCGCAGGCTGCAAGGCCTTGCGCGCCTGGGCGCGGTTCCAGGCCTTTTCGTGGAAGAAGTACGCAACGGCTTGCACCGTGGGTTCGAGCAGGCTCAGCGTCAGCGAAGCCCAGAAGTTGCGCGTGACCGCATAGGCCACGCAGGCCGCGACCGCAATATGGATCAGGTAATAGCTGCCGGTCTTCAACAGCGTCGGTTGGTGGGCGTGGAACAGGTTGAGAAGACGGGTCATGCGGATTCCTTGGCGATGAATTGAATCAAATGATATTCATTCTCAATTGAGGCGTCCAATTGATTGCCTGCAACGGCGTCATAGCCACGCCGCATGATCGATCTGCATGGCACTGCAGGTTTGCGGCGCCGCGCGGATAATGGCGGGATTTGCCCCGTTTTCGGGGTTTTTGCCTCTTGAATACAGTTGCTTGTGAGCCGATGCCGGCTTTGAACGAACTTTTGCCTTGCCGGGTGCGGCCGCTGCAGTCTGGCGACCTGGGTGCGCTGATGGCGATCCAGTACGCCTGCTACGGCGTTGGCTACGCCGAAAGCGAAAGCGTTTATGCGCGTCGGCTCGCCAGTCCCGCCCAGTGTTCGCTCGTGGTCGAGCGCGGCGGGGAGTTGCTGGCCTATCTAGCGGCCTACTGGTCGCTGGCTGGCAAGGTCACGCCCCTGCATGGCGACTTCGACCGCTGCGCCACGCCCGACGTGCTGTATCTGCACGACATGGCGGTGCACCCCGACCATGCCGGCCAGCGCCTGGCCGACCGTCTGCTGGTGCCGCTGTGGGCGCTGGCGCGCGAGCGCGGCATACGGCAGTCGTCGCTGGTGTCGGTGCAGGGCACGCAGGATTACTGGCGCCGCCACGGCTACCGCCCGCAGACGCTGCAGGAGCAGGGGCAATTGCAGCGGCTGGCAAGCTATGGCGCAGACGCTGTCTATATGCAACGGGTGTTTGTTGCGGATCACACATAGTCCGTACACGGCGAGTCTGGCGATAATGCTGGATATGCCTGATCGCTGGAAACCCAATGTCACCGTGTCCGCCATCATCGAAAGAGATGGACGCTTCCTATTGGTCGAAGAAGAGACGGCCGACGGGCTGAAACTCAATGTCCCTGCGGGGCATCTCGATCCTGCCGAATCCCCCATCGATGCCTGCGCGCGCGAAGTGTTGGAAGAAACCGCCTTCAGCTTCACGCCCACGGCGCTGGTGGGCATCTACATGAACCGCTTCACGCGCACGCGCACCGGTGCCGACATCACCTATGTGCGCTTTGCGTTCACCGGCGAGCTCGGCACCCACCATCCCGAGCGCCCGCTTGACGATGGCGTGCTGCGCACGGTCTGGATGACGCTGGCCGAACTCGAGTCGAGCGCGGCGCGGCATCGCAGCCCGGTGGTGCTGCAGTCGGTGAAGGACTATCTCGCGGGCCAGCGCTTCGACCTGTCGCTGCTGCATGTGGACGCCAGCGTCTATGAGGTGCCGGGGCCGACCAGCCGCAGCCCCTCCGGCCGCGGCCCCGACACGCGCTCCGGCGGCCGGCGCCCCGCGGGCCTGCTGCCCGCGGACCAGTTGCCCGGCGATCCCAGCCTTTGAAGCCTGGAGCGCGGCCTGTGGATAAGTTATCCACAGCGCTTGCCGGCGACGCTCCCGGTTTCAGTTCATCGTGAGCTTGCGTTCGCGCACCACCTTGCCCCATTGCTCGTATTCCTTCTGCATGAAGGCCGCGAGTTCCTTGCGCGTGGTCGGCTGGGGCGTGAGGCCGTGCGCCTGCAGGGCTTTTTTGACTTCGTCGTCGCCCAGCACCTTGACGATTTCGCGGTTCCAGCGGTCCAGGATGGCCGTAGGCGTCTTTGCCGGGCCGACAAACGCATACCAGTTGAGCGCTTCAAACCCCGGGTAGCCGGCTTCGGCCACGGTGGGAATGTTGGGCATGTAGGCCGGACGCGTGAGCCCGGTCGTGGCCAGGGGAATCAGCTTGCCGGTTTCCACATGGGGCAGGGCCGTGGGCGGGGCCGCAAAGTAGCTGGTCACGCGCTCGCCCAGCAGGTCCTGCAGCGCGGGCGCGCCGCCCTTGTAGGGCACATGCACCATTTCGACGCCCGCGCGCTGGTTGAACAGCTCGCCCGCGAGATGCGAGGCCGAGGCCGCGCCCGAGGACGCATAGTCGACGCTGCCCGGGCTTTTCCTGGCCAGCGCGACGAACTCCTTGAGCGTCTTCACGCCTGCGCCCTTGTGCACCACCAGCACGTTGGGGAAGTTCACGCCGCCCGAAATCGGCGCCAGGTCCTTGAACGGGTCGTAGTTGAGCTTCATCAGGTGCGGCGCGATGGTCAGCGGGCCGACCGAGCCGAACAGGATCACCGAGCCGTCGGCCGCGGCATTCGCGACCTGGCCATGGGCGATATTGCCGCCCGCGCCGCCCTTGTTTTCTACCACCACCGACTGGCCTATGTTCTCGCCGAGCTTCTTGGCGATCAGGCGCGCGGCCGCGTCGGCGGCGCCGCCGGCCGCAAAGCCCACGACCAGGGTGACGGCCTTTTTGGGCGGGAAGTCCTGGGCCTGGGACAGGCCGCCAAAGGCCAGTGCCGAGGAGGCAAGCAAGGCGGTATGAAGAAGCGTGCGACGTTGCATGTGGGGAGTCTCGTAGTCGTTATTGTGGAAATACACAGGAAGGGCCGGGCCGGGACCCTCAGTCCGCGCCCAGTCCTATGGGGTTGGGCTGGCGTTTTTCGGTGTTGTGGCGCAGCAGCGCCGCAGTGCGGAACACGCCGTGCGCGAACTTGCCGTAGGGCAGCGTGGCGAACAGCGCCATCACCGCGCCCAGGTGCAGGCACAGCAGCAGCGCCAGAGCAGGCGTGCCGCGTCCCAGCCACAGCGCCAGTCCGCTGGCGCTGACGACAAACAGCAGCGCGATGAAGCCCAGGTCCATGGGTTTTTGCCGGGCATCGCCATGCTGGGGATGGCGCTTGAAGTTCAGCCGCCACAGGCCGGCCGTTCCCAGCATCAGACTCAGGCCGCCGACCGCGCCCAGGATCTTGGGCAGGCTGGGCAGGTCGTAGGGCGCGGCCCAGCCGAACACATAGTGGTAGACCGTGGCCAGGCTGGTCGCGGCAAAGCACAGCATGAAGCCGTAGAACGTCAGGTGGTGGCAGCGGCGGCGCTGCTGGGTGTAGGCGTCGTCTTCGTTGTTGCAGCCCTGGCCGTGGCCGCCGTCGAGGTATTTGAGGCGCAGCACGTCCGAGGTCGCCTCGGCGGCCGCGGCGCTGCCGACATCGGCACCGCCGGTCGCGGGCTTGACCTCTTTCCAGAAGCGGCGCACGCCCATGAACAGCGCGAACACCACGAACAGGAACACCGGCGCGAACATGCCCACCAGCAGGTTGTGCGGGAACAGGCGGTAGAAGTTGCCGCCCAGATCGGCGCCCCACAGCGCGGCCAGGCCATTGCCCTGCAGCACCACGGCCAGCACCAGGAACAGCGTCAGCGCCGCGACCAGGGCCAGCGACAGCGTCAGGCCGTTGCGCTGGTAGAGGCTGCCCAGCGCGGGTGGCCAGGCGTAGTCGGCATAGGTCTTGCCGCGCACCTCGGCCATGGCCTTGGGGATGTTGACCGCGAACTCGTGCGGCGGCGCGTACTGGCAGGCGTGCAGGCAGGCGCCGCAGTTGTGGCACAGGTTGGCGAGGTAGTGCACGTCGGCCGTGCCGAATTCGAGCCGGCGCGTCATCGCCGGAAACACCGCGCAAAAGCCTTCGCAGTAGCGGCAGGCATTGCAGATCTGCAGCGCGCGCGCGACTTCTGCTTCGGCGGAGATCACCTGGATGGGAATGACCTTGGCGGGCGACTTGGCGGCGGTCACGGGCAGGCCGTTGGCCAGCGCCTTGGCGTCCTCGGTCAGGGATTGCAGGGTTTGCATGGGGCGGATTCCTAATCTTTGACGGCGCCAGCGACGGCTGGCTGGCCTTGTGCGGCCAGGGCCGCGTTGCGTCCGGCGATGCGGCCAAAGGCCGTGCCTATGGACATGCCCACGCCGGCCGTGTAGCCCTTGCCGAGCACGTTGCCGGCCATCATTTCGCCGGCGACAAACAGGTTGCTGCTGGGCCGGCCCGCGAAGCGCACGGCCGTGGTGTCGTCGACCTTGAGCCCCAGGTAGGTAAAGGTCACGCCGGGGCGCAGCGCGTAGCCGTAGAACGGTGCGGTGTCTATGGGCCTGGCCCAGTGGGTCTTGGCGGGCGCGACGCCGTCAGTGTGGCAGTCGTCGAGCGCCGTGTGGTCGAACCGGCCGACGCGGCAGGCCGCGTTGTATGCGTCCAGCGTGCGCGTGAAGGTCGCGGGGTCCAGACCCAGCTTCTCGGCGAGTTCGGGCAGGCTGTTGGCGGTGATGCCTGGGAACACCGGCGGCATGAAGCGGCCTATGGCCTTGGCGTCGATGATCGAGTACGCGACCTGGCCCGGCTGCTGGGCGACAAGCCGGCCCCAGATCGCATAGCGCTTGGGCCAGAAATCCTCGCCTTCGTCGTAGAAGCGCTCGGCCTCGCGGTTGACGACCACGCCCAGCGAGACGCAGTCGATGCGCGTGCAGATGCCGCCGTCATACAGCGGCGCGCGCGCGTCGATCGCCACCATGTGGGCCTGGGTAGGGTCGCCGATGCGGTCGGCCTGGTGCTCGTCGAGCAGGTGGCGCAGCAGCACGCCCTTGTTGTAGGCCGTGCCGCGTATCAGGAAGTTGTCCGAAGGCCATTCGCCGCGCGCATTCTGGCCCCAGGCCTCGCGCAGCCATTCGCGGTTGGACTCGAAGCCGCCGGCCGCGAGCACGCAGCTCTTGGCGGTGATGCGCTGGCCATTGCACCAGGCGGCGACAAAGCGGCCGTTGTCTATCTCCAGCCGGTCCACGGGCGACTCGTAGCGGATCTCCACGCCCAGCGCCTCGGCGCTGCGGAAGTAGGCGTTGACCAGGGCCTTGCCGCCGCCCATGAAGAAGGCGTTGGTGCGCGCGACATGCAGCGCGCCCGACAGCGGCGGCTGGAAATGCACGCCATGGCGGCGCATCCAGTCGCGGCAGGTGGAGGAGGCGCGTATCACCAGGCGCGCGAGGTGTTCGTCGGTGATGCCGCCCGTGACCTTGAGCAGGTCCTGCCAGAACTCTTCCTCGGGGTAGGCTTCAACGAGCACGTCCTGCGGCGCGTCGTGCATGCAGCGCAGGTTGCGCGTGTGGGCGGAGTTGCCGCCGCGCCATTCGCGGGGTGCGGACTCCAGCAGCAGCACGCGCGCACCTGCTTCGCGCGCCATCAGGGCGGCGCAAAGGGCGGCGTTGCCACCACCGATGACCAGAACATCGGTGTCCATGGGAATTCTCCTTGCAGTCTCTCTCGTGGGGAGCTCAACTGTAGGAATCAACCCGGCCCCGGTGCAGGGGGCTCAGTGCATGGGGGTATCAGTTATCGTGATGGATGGGCGAGGTTCCGCTCCAGGCGCCCGACTGCACGAGCTCGCGCACGCAGTCGACCAGCACCACGCGCGCGGCCAGCGCGGCCGGCGACAGCTCGTCCTCGGACAGGCTGCACAGCAGGTTGGTGCGCTGCGCGTCCTTGTCGGTGATCAGTGCCGACTCGAAACGCTGGGCCGCGTCCTCGAAACGACCCATGGCCGCCCAGGGCTGCAGCGAAGAACCCAGGCCTGCGTCGACAGCCGCCATCACCATCGACAGCGAATCGACCTCGAGCACCACATGCGGCGTGAAGCGCGCCTGGGCGAACGCGGTGTCGAGCGTGCTGCGCAGGCCGTGCTGGCCCGTGGGCAGAATCAGGGGCTCGAGCGCGAGATCGGCCAGCGCCATGGACGCGGGCAGAACGCCGATCTGCGGGTGGCAGCGCGAGCGTATCAGGAACAGCCGCTCCTCGATCAGCGGATGCACCTGCCAGCGCCGTCCGCCCGGCCGTGCCTGGCCGGCCTCGCTGCCGTGCAGGCGCGAATCGAACAGCACGGCCATGTCGAGCGCGCGCGCGTTGAGCATTTCGGCCAGATGGCCCGACATGCTTTCGACCATGTGCAGGCGCACGTCGGGGTAGCGCGCGCGCATGGCCTGCATCAGCGGCAGCGCGAGGATGGTGGCCGTGGTCGGCGCCAGTCCCAGGCTCACCGAGCCCGACAGCCGCGACTGCTGGGCGCTGCGCACGGCCTGGTCGGCGTGGCGCAGCGCGAGCTGGGCTTCGCGAAAGAACGCGACGCCGGCCTCGGTGGGCACGACGCCGCGCGGCGTGCGCTGCAGCAGGCGCACGGCGAGTTCGCTCTCGAGCCGCGTGATCTGCTGGCTCAGCGCCGACTGCACGACGTCGAGCTCGCGCGCCGCGCGGCTCATAGAGCCCATTTCCACGATGCGCACAAAGTAGCGCAGCTGCCGCAATTCCATTGCTTGTCCTGTATTTGTCCCCACCACACCGTTGCGGGTGGCGCGCTGGGATAATCGCACACCTATGACAAAGCATCGGGTGGTGGTGGGCCTTTCAGGCGGCGTGGATTCGGCGGTGACCGCCTATTTGCTCAAGCAGCAAGGCCATGACGTGGTCGGCATCTTCATGAAGAACTGGGAAGATGACGACGACAGCGAATTCTGTTCGTCGAACGTCGACTTCGTCGACGCCGCGGCCGTGGCCGACGTGATCGGCATCGAGATCGAGCATGTGAACTTCGCGGCCGAGTACAAGGACCGGGTGTTCGCCGAGTTCCTGCGCGAGTACCAGGCCGGGCGCACGCCCAACCCCGACGTGCTGTGCAACGCCGAGATCAAGTTCAAGGCGTTTCTGGACCACGCCATGCGCCTGGGCGCAGAGAAGATCGCCACCGGCCACTATGCGCGCGTGCGCCAGAACCTGCAGACGCAGCGCTTCGAGCTGCTCAAGGGCCTGGACCCGGCCAAGGACCAGAGCTATTTCCTGCACCGGCTGAACCAGGCCCAGCTGTCCAAGACGCTGTTCCCCGTGGGCGAGCTGCACAAGACTGAAGTGCGGCGCATTGCCGAGGAAATCGGCCTGCCCAACGCGAAGAAGAAGGACTCGACCGGAATCTGCTTCATCGGCGAGCGGCCTTTCCGCGACTTCCTCAACCGCTACATCAGCAAGGAACCGGGCTGGATCCTCGACGACCGCGACCGCAAGCTGGGCCGTCACCAAGGCCTGTCGTTCTACACGCTGGGCCAGCGCCAGGGCCTGGGCATTGGCGGCATCAAGGAAAAAGGCGCGCAGCGCGGCGGCGGTGAACACCACCCCTGGTTTGTCGCGCGCAAGGAGCTCGACAAGAACATCCTGCGCGTGGTCCAAGGCCATGACCATCCCTGGCTGCTGTCGCTGCAGCTCGACGCCGACAACGCGAGCTGGGTCGCGGGCGAGCCGCCGGTGCCCGGCCTTTATGGCTCCAAGACACGCTATCGCCAGCCCGATTCACCGGCGGTCATCAGCGGGGCCGCGGGCGAGACCTTCCGCCTTGACTTCCCCGAGCCGCAATGGGCGGTCACGCCAGGCCAGTCGGCCGTGCTGTATGACGGCGATGTCTGCCTGGGCGGGGGCATGATCTCGGCCGTGGCCGCGTACCCGCAAGCCACGCCAGCCTAGGCAAAGCGGATTCCTTCGGTGCGCGGCTGCAGCTGGGCAAAGCACAGCTGCAGCGACTGCGATGCCTTGTGGAATGCCGCATCCACCAGGGCCTGGTCCGCGCCCGCATGCAGAAGGTCGCTCTTGAGGTGCGCGCCTATGCGGGCCAGCACAGGGGCCAGCGCAATGCCCTTGGCGTTGAATTTCTCGCAGAGCTTGTGGATGGGATAGTGCTTCATCTCCACTTCCGAGCCGGCGCGCGCCAGATGGTTGCGGCCAAAGGTCTCGAGCAGCGTCGCGCCCTGCTTGCCGAACAGGTAGTCGATGTCCTCGAACTTCCTGGACTCGAAGTCCTCGGCCATGGCCACACGACCGAAGTCGATCGCTTTGAGATGCACGCTGCCGGTGTTCTTGATCTCGTGCACGAGCAGGTTGTGCATGTGCAGATCGCGGTGCGCCACCTGGTTCTTGTAGAGCACGCGCGCCATGTCGACGAGTTGCGCCAGCAGGCTCTTGGTCTGATCGCGTGACAGGCTGTCGATGCACCGGTCCATTTCATGGCTCGCGACATGCGCGGGGTCATAGATGTCGACCATGGCATAGGCGTGGCGTGCGCTCAGCGCGCGGTGCAGCTGGGCCGTATCGGTGACTTTCTTCTGCGTGGAGATATAGCCGGCAAGCTCCGGCCGATCTTCGGCATAGGCGGTGAGCGCGAGTTCCCGGTCGAAATCCTCGGTGCCTGTCCTGTTTTCCGCCCGCAGCAAGCCGCTCGCGGCATGGAATTTCTTGTTGACGCCTCCGCCCGAGAAATCCGCGTCCTGCACCTGGGCCATCTGCCGGCGCGTGTCGAGGCAGTGCCGGTCTATGGTGGTGACCTGCTGTTGCTGCACGGCCGTGTCCTGGGGCTTGCCCAGATGCAGGCAGATCAACTCCTTTTCATGCGCATTGACGGTATCGGTCTTGATGGGCTCGCCGTTGATGCAGTACTCCACTGTGTGGTGCTGCGGCGCGCTGGGGTGGGCGGCGATGTTCAGCGTGAACAGCGACTGGCTGTGGGGCGCGGCCAGCTGTGACAGCAGGTTGAAGCGCGCGAAGTTGCTGGTGCCGCCGTCGTGCAGCATGGCATGCAGATTTTTCAGCGCCACTTCCTTGCTGTGGGACCGGAAAAGATCGATGAAACGATCGAAGACATTGAGCTTGGCGGCCTGCCCGGCGTCGCTGTCCATGAGCTTGGCTATGCGCGCACTGCTCAGCGATACATGGGTGTGGGTCGTCAAGGGAATGGGTGTGCTCATGGGCATCCTGTTGTGGGGCGCAGCTGCGCCCTGTTGGTAACCACAACGCATCATGGGTTCCCGGGGCTGGGCATATGCTTAGCCGAAAATCGCGCTTGGACGCCGGCGCCAAAACAGCTACCTTGGCTGGTTTGTTCCAAGCGGTCCTGACCATGAATCACTCTTTCCTGCCGTCGCGCGGCGCCTTTGCGCTCGCGCCGGCGCAGGCAATCCCTTTGCATCTGAGTTCGGCGGCGCAATGGCCGGGCCTGCTCGGCAGCCTGCCGCCGCTGCAGCGCCAATGGATAGCGACCACGGGCTTCGAGCCGCTTGCGGGTCGCGCTCTGTTGCTGCCCGGCGCCGATGGCGCCCTCGCCGGCGTGCTGGTGGGCATTGATCCGTCGGAGCCGCTGTGGCAGCTGGCCGCATTGCCGTCGCTGCTGCCCGCAGGCGTGTATGCCGTGGCGGCGGGCGATGAGGCGGCAGATGCTGAACGCGATGCCTTGCGCCAGCTGGGCTGGGCGCTGGGCGCGCTGGCGCCCGATCGGCAGGCGGCGCAGCTGCGGGTGAACGACGGCGACTTGCAGGCCATGGAATGTCTGGCCGCAGCGGTTGCCGAAGTCCGCCGGCTGGTCAATCTGCCGGCCAACCAGCTGGGGCCGCAGGCCCTGGCCGCCGCCGTGCAGGCGCTGGCCGCGGACCACGGCGCGCAGTACACCGAGTGGGTCGGCGAGGCCTTGCCCGACGCGGGCTTCGCGCTGGTGCATGCCGTGGGCCGCTCGGGCGCGCAGGCGCCGCGCGTGGCCCAGCTGGAATGGGGCGATGCCGCGGCGCCGCGCATCGTGCTGATAGGCAAGGGCGTGTGCTTCGACAGCGGCGGGCTGGACCTCAAGCCCGCGGCCGGCATGCGCTGGATGAAAAAGGACATGGGCGGGGCGGCGCATGCAATGGCGCTGGCCGGGCTGATCATGCAGGCGCGCCTGCCGGTGCATCTGACGCTGCTGGTGCCCGCGGTGGAGAACGGCGTCGGGCCGCTGGCGCTGCGCCCCGGGGATGTCATTCGCGCGGGCAGCGGCCGGCTGGTGGAAATCGAGAACACCGATGCCGAGGGCCGGCTGGTGCTGGCCGATGCGCTGCACCACGCGCTGCGGCCGGGCGTGGAGGATCCCGCCCGGGCGCCGGCGCTGGTCATCGACTTGGCGACGCTCACGGGCGCGGCACGCACGGCGCTGGGCCCGGAGCTGCCGGCGCTGTTCAGCAACCACGACGGCTGGGCCGACGATCTGCTGGCCCATTCACGGCGCACGCACGACCCGCTGTGGCGCCTGCCGCTGTGGGCACCGTACCGCCGGCTGCTCAAGTCCGACAGCGCCGACACCATGAATGCGGCCAGCACGCCCATGGGCGGCGCCATCACCGCGGCGCTGTTTCTCGAGGACTTCGTCGCGCCCCAGGTTCCCTGGCTGCATCTGGACTTGTATGCCTGGAATACCGAGGCCCGCCCGGGCCGGCCCAAGGGCGGCGAAGCCCAGGGCCTGCGCGCGCTGTTCAGCCTGCTGAGCGAGCGCTTCGCGCCGCGCTAGGCGTGGCGACTGCCGGGCGGAAAAGCGCATTTGGTTATGCGGATTCCTGCGTTGTGCGCGGGCCCGGCGCTGCCGAGAATCGGCTGCTCACCGCGTGCCGCGCACGCCCGTCTTCCGCTTCGCTTCCAGCGCTTTCGTCCCATGACTCAACGACTCCCTGCCCCCCGTTTTTCTGCCCCGTTGCGCGCCAGCGCCGTCGCCTGCGTTCTGCTTGCGGCCCTGATGGGCGCCGCCGCGGTCCAGGCCGAAACGCTGCGCTGGGCGCGCTCCACCGACGCCTCGACGCTGGACCCGCATGCGCTCAACAACGGCCCCAACCACAACCTGCTGCACCAGGTCTACGAACCGCTGATCATCCGCACCGCCGACGGCAAGCTGCAGCCCACGCTGGCCACGTCCTGGGCGCTGACCAGCGACCCTTCGGTCTGGGAGTTCAAGCTGCGCAAGGGCGTGAAGTTCCATGATGGCAGCCTGTTCACCGCCGACGACGTGCTGTTCTCGCTGGAGCGCGCGCGCTCGTCTTCTTCCGACATGCGCTCGCTGCTGGTGGCGATCACCGACGTGGTGAAGATCGACCCGTTCACCGTCCACATCAAGACCAGCGGCACGACGCCGCTGCTGCCCGACAACCTGATCAACATCCAGATCCTGAGCGCTGCCTGGGCAAGGAAAAACGGCGTGGAAACGCCGCAGAAGGCTTCGGCCAAGGAAGAGACCTACGCCACGCGCAATGTCAACGGCACGGGCCCCTACACGCTGGTGTCGCGCGAGCCCGATGTGCGCACGGTGCTGAAGAAGTTCCCCGGCTACTGGGGCACGGGCCTGTTTCCGCTGCCCATCGACGAGCTGGTCTATCTGCCGATCAAGTCGCCCGCGACGCGCGTTGCCGCGCTGCTGTCGGGCGAAGTCGACTTCGTGCAGGATCTGCCGATCCAGGACATCGCGCGCCTGCGCGCCGACGCCAAGCTGCGCGTCAACCAGGCCGCGGAAAACCGCACCATCTTCCTGGGCCTGAATGTGGGCGCGGCGCCGCTGACCTACTCCGACGTCAAGGACAAGAACCCGCTGGCCGATGTGCGCGTGCGCCAGGCCTTCCAGCTGGCGATCGACCGCGTGGCGATACAGAAGGCCGTGATGCGCGGGCTGTCGGTACCCACCAACATCATTGCGCCGCCGTTCGTGCATGGCTACGACAAGGCGTTCGGCGCCGTCGGCAAGGCCGACGTCGCCCAGGCGAAGAAGCTGCTGGCCGACGCCGGCTACCCCAACGGCTTCGGCATCACGCTGCATTGCACCAACGACCGCTATCTCAACGACGAGGCCATCTGCCAGGCCGTGGCCGGCTTCCTGGGCCGCGCCGGCGTGAAGACCACCGTGGTCTCGCGCCCGCTGGCGATACAGACCGCGGCCATCAACGGCCAGGACACCGACTTCTACCTCTACGGCTGGGGCGTGCCGACCTATGACTCGGCCTATGTCTTCGACTACCTGGTGCACACGCGCGGCAAGAACGCACGCGGCGCGACCAATGCCACGCGCTACAGCAACGACGCCATCGACCGGCAGATCGTCTCGCTGGCTTCGGAAGGCGACAGCAAGAAGCGCGATGCGACGATCCGGAACATCTGGACCACGGTGCAAAAGGAGCTGATCTATCTGCCGCTGCACGACCAGATCCAGACCTATGCGATGAAGCGCCGCTTCGACATTCCGGTGAATCCGTCGAACACGCCGTACTTCAAGCTGTTCAAGCTGGCCGAAAAATAAGGCCTGCCATCTGGTGACCAGGCCGGCGTCCGCCCGGCCCGGTCCTCTTCCTACTCCACGAGAAGACTGCATGCCCCTGTTGTTTGCGCGTCGCCTGGGCCAGTCGTTGCTGGTGCTGCTGGCAGTGTCCTTCATTTCGTTCCTGGTCTTTCGCCATATCGGCGACCCGACGATCAGCCTGCTGGGCGAGGACGCCTCGCTGGCCGACCGCGAGGCGGTGATTGCCGAGCTGGGCTTCGATCAGCCCGTGGCCGTGCAGTACCTGCGCTACATGGGCAATGTGCTGCAAGGCGAGTTCGGCGTGTCCTACCGGCTCAAGCGGCCGGTGGTCGAAGTCATTGCCGAGCGCCTGCCGGCAACGCTGGAGCTGGCGCTGATCGCCGCGCTGCTGGCCGTCACGGGCGGCGTGATCCTGGGCGTCTATACCGCGATACGCCGCGACGCATGGCTCAGCCGCGCGCTGATGACGCTGTCGCTGGTCGGAGTGTCGCTGCCCACGTTCCTGATCGGCATAGGACTGATCTATGTCTTTGCCGTCGAGCTGCAGTGGCTGCCGTCGTTCGGCCGCGGCGATACCGTGCAGCTCGGCGGCTGGACCACGGGCTTTCTCACGGCCTCGGGCTGGGCCTCGCTGGTGCTGCCGGTGTGCACGCTGGCGATGTTCAAGCTGACGCTGATCATGCGCCTGGTGCGCGCCGAGATGCTCGAGGCGCTGCGCACCGACTATGTGCGCTTTGCGCGGGCGCGCGGCCTGCCCGAAAAGCGCATCCACTACGGCCACGCGCTGCGCAACACGCTGATTCCCGTGGTGACCATCACCGGCCTGCAGATCGGCTCGTTGATCGCCTTTGCCATCGTCACTGAAACCGTCTTCCAGTGGCCGGGCGTGGGTCTGCTGTTCATCACCTCGATACAGGGCGTCGACGTGCCCGTGATTGCCGCCTATCTGATGCTGATTGCCGCGCTGTACGTGGTCATCAACTTCCTGGTCGACGGCGCCTATCTGCTGGTCGACCCGCGGCTGCGCCGCGGCTGAGACTTCGCTTCAAGAACATGGCTGAAACTTCCTCTTCTCTTGTGCCGGCGCGCTGGTGGCAGCTGCGCCGTTCCGACTCGGCCGTGCTGCGCGCGCTGGGTCGCTCGCTCACGGTGCAGGCCGCCGTGGCCGTGCTGCTGCTGCTGTGCGGCGCGGCGCTGTTCACGCCCTGGATAGCGCTGCAAAATCCGTTTGATCCCGCCGGGCTGGAACTGCTGGACGCGTTCACCGCGCCGGGCCAGGCCGGGCTCTCGGGCGCGACCTATCCGCTGGGCGCCGACGAGCAGGGCCGCGATGTCTACTCGGCGATTCTCTACGGCCTGCGCATGTCGCTGCTCGTCGGCGCCGCCTCGGTCGCGCTGTCGCTGGCCATCGGCGTGCCGCTGGGCCTGATCGCGGGCTACACGGGCGGCTGGTTCGACACGCTGGTGATGCGCATTGCCGACGTGCAGCTGACGTTTCCGGTGCTGCTGGTGGCGCTGCTGGTGTTCGGCATTGCGCGCGGCATCCTGCCCGAGAGCTACCGCGACGACATGGCGCTGTACGTGATCATCCTGGCGATAGGCCTGTCGGAGTGGGTGCAGTACGCTCGCACCGTGCGCGGCGCGGTGCTGGTCGAGAAGCACAAGGACTATGTGCTCGCGGCCCAGGTCATAGGCCGTTCGCGCGCCAGCATCCTGCTGCGCCATATCCTGCCGAATCTGCTCGCGCCGGTGCTGGTGATCGCGACCATCAGCTTCGCGCTGGCCATCGTTGCCGAGTCGACGCTGTCGTATCTGGGCGTGGGCCTGCCGCCGACCCAGCCTTCGCTGGGCACGCTGATACGCGTGGGCCAGGGCTTTCTGTTTTCCGGTGAGTGGTGGATTTTGCTGTTCCCCGGCCTGGTGCTGCTGGCCCTCGCACTTTCCGTCAACCTGGCCGGCGACTGGCTGCGCGACGCATTGAATCCCAAACTGCAATGACTGCCCGCGACGCTTTTCTGCAGACTTCGGCCGAGAATCTGCTGCCCGACCCCGTGCTGCGCGTGCAGCACCTGGGAGTGACGTTCGACACCCACCGCGGCCCGGTCACGGTGCTCGATGACGTGACGTTCGAGATCCGCCCCGGCGAGATCCTGGGCGTGGTCGGCGAGTCGGGCGCGGGCAAGTCGATGACCGGCAATGCCGTCATCGGCCTGATCGCGCCGCCCGGGCGCATGAGCAGCGGGCAGATCTTCCTGCGCGACGAACGCATAGACACGCTGCGCGGCGAAGACCTGCGCCGGCTGCGCGGCAAGCATATCGCGATGGTGTTCCAGGACCCGCTGACCAGCCTCAACCCGGTGCTGACCATTGGCCAGCATCTGGTCGAGACGATACGCCAGCATCTGCCGCTGAGCGAGCGCCAGGCGCGCCAGCGTGCCATCGATTTGCTGGCCGAAGTCGAGATTGCCGAGCCCGCGGCGCGGCTCGATCAGTTTCCGCACCAGTTCTCGGGCGGCATGCGCCAGCGCGTGGCGATTGCGCTGGCACTGTGCGCCGAGCCCGCGCTGCTGATTGCCGACGAGCCGACGACGGCGCTCGACGTCTCGGTCCAGGCCCAGGTGATACGCGTGCTGCGCCGCGTCTGCAAGGAGCGCGGCACGGCGGCAATGCTGATCACGCACGACATGGGCGTGATTGCCGAGGCCGCCGACCGCGTGATGGTGATGTACCGGGGCCGGGTGCTGGAAACCGGGCCGGTGCGTCAGGTGCTGGATGCGCCGGCCGCGCCGTATACGCGCGCGCTGATGGCGGCGATTCCGTCGCTGAGCGCGCCCACGCACCGGCTGCCGGTTCCCGAGATCGGCGCCGCCGCAGCCAAGGCGGTGCCGCACGGCGCCGTGGCCAGGGCCGTGATCGATGGGCCGCCGCTGGTGCAGATCAGCGGCCTGTCGCGCGACTTCGATCTTTCGGGCAGATGGCTGGCGCGCACCCTTGCGCGCCAACCGAAACGCGTGCTGCATGCGGTGCAGGACGTGGGCTTCACGATTGCGCGCGGCGGCAGCTTCGGCCTGGTCGGCGAGTCGGGCTCGGGCAAGTCCACCGTGGCGCGCATGATTGCCGGGCTCACGCGGCCGACCGCGGGGCGCATCGTGATCGACGGCAAGGACCGCTGGGCCGATCCCGCATCGGCGGTCGCGCTGCGCCGGCGTTTCCAGATGATCTTCCAGGACCCGTATGCGAGCCTCAACCCGCGCTGGAAAGTGGGCCAGATCATCGCCGAGCCGCTGGAGGTGCTGGGCCTGAGCAGCGGCCCCGAGGAAACCGCCGAACGCGTGCAGGAGGCGCTGCGCCGCGTGCGGCTGTCGCCCGACGACATGCGCCGCTATCCGCACCAGTTCTCGGGCGGCCAGCGCCAGCGCATTGCGATCGCGCGCGCGCTGGTGAGCCGGCCCGAGTTCATCGTCTGCGACGAACCCACATCATCGCTGGATGTCTCGGTCCAGGCCCAGGTGCTGAACCTGATGAAGGACTTGCAGGACGAGTTCGGCCTGACCTATCTGCTGATCAGCCACAACCTGGCCGTGGTGCGCTACATGTGCGACACGGTGGGCGTGATGCAGCACGGCCGGCTGGTGGAGGTGGGCCAGGCCGAGCGCGTGCTGACCGCGCCCGCGCATGCCTATACCCAGGCGCTGATTGCGGCGGTGCCGGATATGGGGCGCCAGCGCACTGGCTGAGGCCGCAAGCGCTCAGGTGTCCAGCAAGGGCACGAAGCCGCCGAAGATCATGCGCTTGCCGTCGAATGGCATCTGCTTTTCCATGCCCGCCAGGCGCGGGTCCTTCATCGCTTCCTGGTTGACCCGGTCACGCACTTCGCGCGACGGGTATTCGATCCAGGAGAAGACCACGATCTCGCCGTCGACCGCCTTGACCGCGCCGCGAAAGTCGGTCAGTTTGCCGTCGGGCACATCGTCGCCCCAGCATTCGACGACGCGCGTCGCGCCATAGTCCTTGAAGACCTGGGCGGCGCGTGTCGCCATCTCGAGGTACTGCTGCTTGTTGGCGGCCGGTACCGCCACCACGAATCCATCGACGTATTTCATGGCTTGCCTCCTTTGCAAAGAGAGGACCATGCTCGCAGAGTCGCGCGCCCCAGACTGTAATAAACCGCATCACGCGCGCCGCGCTATTGGCGGCAGGGTGTGCGTTCGTGCGTCTGCCGGGCCGCGCGGCCCAGCGCGCCTGGCTCTGCGCCGTGCGGCTGATGACGCGCAACTTCATGTTGTCGGCCAAGTACCGGTTCTAGGCCATGCCAGCGCACCTTGCCTGCGGTGCGCGGCGGACTAGCCCTTGCCGCCAGAGGTGTCATCGGCAGCGCGCGCCGCCTGCGGTGGTAGAAAAGACCTTGGCGGCAGGCGCGCTGCAGGCATTGACATGGCGCAGGCATGGCGCGATTGGGTGCGTTATTGGCGCGCAAATGCGCGAATCCATTGCATCTTCACGCAAAAAAGCGCTGTTGTTTTGGTTTGTGCAGGAATATTGCGTTTGTCGCGTGAAATGGCCGCATTCTGCATGATTCGCGCTCGGTCATCTCACTAGCATTGAGGCACCCACCCAACAATGCGGAGACAACGTTATGGCCGACCTTTTTGAAAATCCCATGGGCCTGATGGGCTTTGAGTTCGTCGAGTTTGCTTCGCCCACGCCCGGCGTGCTCGAACCCATTCTTGAGCAGATGGGCTTTACGCTGGTCGCAAACCACCGCTCCAAGGACGTGAGCCTGTACCGCCAGGGCGGCATCAACTTCATCGTCAACCGCGAAGCCAAGAGCCCGGCCGCGTACTTTGCCGCCGAGCACGGCCCTTCGGCCTGCGGCATGGCGTTTCGCGTGCGCGATGCACATGCGGCCTATAACCGCGCACTCGAACTCGGTGCCCAGCCCGTCGACGTGCCCACGGGGCCGATGGAGCTGCGCCTGCCCGCGATCAAGGGCATAGGCGGCGCCCCGCTGTATCTGATCGACCGCTTCGAAGAAGGCAAATCGATCTACGACATCGACTTCAAGTTCATCGAAGGCGTGGACCGCCATCCGCGCGGCCATGGCTTCCAGATCGTCGACCACCTCACGCACAACGTCTACCGCGGCCGCATGGCCTACTGGGCTGCGTTCTACGAGAAGTTCTTCAACTTCCGCGAAATCCGCTACTTCGACATCAAGGGCGAGTACACGGGCCTCACGTCCAAGGCCATGACCGCGCCCGACGGCATGATCCGCATTCCGCTCAACGAAGAGTCGGTCAAGGGATCGGGCCAGATCGAGGAATACCTGATGGCCTTCAACGGCGAAGGCATACAGCACATCGCGCTGCTGACCGATGACCTGCTGGCCAGTGTCGACAGGCTGCGCAAGGCCGGCGTGCCGCTGATGAAGGCACCGCCGGACACCTATTACGAAATGCTCGACGGCCGCCTGCCGGGCCATGGCGAAAATGCCGGCGAGCTGCGCTCGCGCGGCATTCTGCTCGATGGCACGACCGAAGGCGGCCAGCCGCGGCTGCTGCTGCAGATTTTCTCGGGCACGGTGTTCGGCCCGGTGTTCTTCGAGTTCATCCAGCGCAAGGGCGACTACCGCGAAGGTTTTGGCGAAGGCAATTTCAAGGCCTTGTTCGAGTCGCTGGAGCGCGACCAGATCGCGCGCGGCGTGCTGCAGACGGCCTGAGGCCGGCGCACCCCCGCCGGGCAGGGGGTGGCTCCGCCCGGCCGTCATTGCCACAGAAGAAATCGAGACAACATGACGACCCCATTGAGCTCGCAGCAGATCGAGGATGGCAAGCTCCGGTTCAAGGACTGGGCCTTCACGGCCCAGCGTGGCGGGCTGATGCAGCGCAGCTTTCGCTTCCTGGACTTCGCCCAGGCGTTCGGCTTCATGGCCCAGCTCGCGCTGGTCGCCGAAAAAGCCGACCACCATCCCGAATGGTTCAACGTCTACAACCGCGTCGACATCACGCTGACCACGCACGACGTCAACGGCCTGTCGCCAAAGGACTTCGCGTTCGCGGCCGCGGCCGATGCGTTGTTCACGGCGCTCGCGGCGCAGGAGCACTGACATGGACACCACCACCGAAGCCGCCAAGCATGGTCTTGCTGCGGGCGATGCGTTCCGGCCCGAGCGCGCCGACTGGACCATAGACCAGGGCTGGGAGAACTACACGGCCCAGGACCACGCGACCTGGAAGACGCTGTTCGAGCGACAGACCAAAATGCTCGTCGGCCGCGCCTGCGATGCGTTTGTCGACGGCATGCAGCGCCTGCCCATGGGTCCGGACGAAATTCCCGATTTCCGCCGTCTCAACGAGATCCTGCATCAACAGACCGGCTGGGAAGTCGTGGCCGTTCCCGGCCTCGTGCCCGACGACGTGTTCTTCGACCATCTGGCGAACCGCCGCTTTCCTTCGGGCCAGTTCATCCGCAAGCCGCATGAACTCGACTACCTCGAAGAACCCGATGTGTTCCATGACGTGTTCGGCCATGTGCCCATGCTCATGAACCCGGCAATCGCGGACTACATCCAGGCCTATGGCCAGGGGGGCTTGCGCGCGCAGAAGATGGGCGTGCTCGACAAGCTCGCGCGCGTCTATTGGTACACGGTCGAGTTCGGCCTGGTGCAGCAGGCCGACGGGCTGCGCATCTACGGCGCGGGCATTGCGAGCTCCTTTACCGAAAGCGTGTTCGCGCTCGATTCCGCGTCGCCGAATCGCATCGCTTTCGATCTGGCGCGCGTGATGCAGACCAAGTACCGCATCGACGACTTCCAGGAGTCGTATTTCGTCGTCGACAGCCTCGAGCAACTGCTCGATCTGGCGCGCATCGACTTCGAACCTGTCTACCAGGCCATCGCCGGCCAGCCGGACTTCGAGCCCGGCGACATCCAGGCCGGCGACCGCGTGATCACGCGCGGTATCGGCACCTATCACCATGCAAAACGCCAGGAGCTGCGCCATGCCATTTGAGAACAAGGTCGTCGTCATCACGGGCGCCGACGGCAACCTGGGACGCGCGGTCGCCGCGGCCTTTGCGCGCGCGGGGGCCAGCCTGGTGCTGGTCGGCCTGCATCAGGCCAAGCTCGCCGAAGCGTTCGGTGAAGCGCATGCGAACACCCAGCAGTTGCTGGTCGCCGCCGACCTGACGCAGCCGGCGGGTGCCGCCGACATGGCCGCGCAGGCCGTCGCGCGCTTCGGCCGCATTGATGTGCTGTGCAATCTCGCGGGCGGCTTTCGCATGGGCCCGCCCGTGCATGCGACGCCCGCCGAAGACTGGGACTTCCTGTTCGCGCTCAACGTGCGCAGCGCGCTGCACACCGCCCAGGCCATCGTGCCGGGCATGCTCGCGCAAGGCAGCGGCAAGATCGTCAACGTGGGCGCGTTCGCGGCCGCGCGCGGCGTGGCCGCAATGGGTGCCTACACCGCGTCGAAAAGTGCGCTCGCGCGCATCACCGAAGCCATGTCGGGCGAGCTGCGCGAGCAGGGCATCAACGTCAACTGCGTGCTGCCGACCATCATCGACACGCCCGAGAACCGCGCTGCCATGCCCGACGCCGATCCCAGGCGCTGGGTCGCGCCCGACGACCTCGCGGCCGCCATCCTGTTCCTGGCTTCGGAACAGGCGCGCGCGATTCATGGCGCATCGCTGCCGGTAACGGGCTTGAGCTGAAGCGCTTGGCAGGCCGCCAACGGAAATCGGGTGACGGTGTGCCGAGTTTCAGCCGGCCTTGCAGACCGCTCTCAGAAATTGCGCGGCCGGTAGGCCACCTGCTGTGCATTGCGTTCAGCCAATGCGGTGCTGAAATGGGCCATGGTCAGACCCCAGAGACCGCTGAAGAATTGCTGGGCGAGGACATCCCGGTTGACTCTGCCGCCGGTCATGCGGTCGAACAGCGAGTTCACGGGATTGAGCGCCAGCAGCGGCTGGAACGGCATGGAAAGCAGCCCGGCGCCGACTTTCAGCAGATTGGTGATGATCGACATAAATCACGGAGCCCCGGTTAGACAGGTTGAATGGGCAAGGCGCTGGCATGGGGCGCAGGCGCCTGCGGTGCCGCTTCTGCATGCAGGGACGATTGCAGCAACTGGGCTTGCCAATGCTCGAGCTGGTCGACGAACGATTCGACGGACTGTATGGCCGCCGCCGCCTCCAGCTGGCGCAGTGCCATGCTGCGAAAGAACAGGATGCGTTCGAGCAAAGGATCGAAACCGAAGTAGTTGCCGTCGGTCGCCATGCCGAACAGATGCACTTCCAGAACGCGCGAAAGCATGCGCTCGCGCGACTCGGCCGGCCATTCGCCTATGGACATGACCGGCGCAAAGAGCACGACTTTCTGGTTCTGCTCATCATGCTCGAAAGTGACTTCCAGGGAGTCGCTGAAAACAATGGAGCAGCCGCCGTCCTGGACGGCGGCGCTGATATCCAGTCGTGTCGCTGCACCAATGGCTTGCAGAAATCCCAGGAAGTCCATGAAAACACTCTTTAGAAAGTGACGTTGCTGCAGGGTTCGTAACCCTGGGCGCACGCCGGTTCCATCGCGCCCGGCCCCCCGGGACGCGGCGGCGGCGCGCGCGCCACCTGCGTTCTCAGAACTTGTAGTTCAAGCTGACCATGCCATTGCGCGGCGTGCCGTAGTAGATCTGGTTGCCCGCGAAGTCGTAGTAGGTCTTGTCGAACAGGTTGTTGATGTTCAGCTGGGCACCAGCTACCAGCTACCGGCTGCTGGCTGCCGGGCGACTGGAACCAGCTCGCGCTGGGCGGCGGCATCCACTGGGAAAGCAAGGCCGGCGACCCGTTCGCGCAATACACCCGGCATGGCTACGCGTTGCTCCACCTGATGGCGCGCTACGAGGTGAGCAAGCAGCTCACGCCGGCCGCCCACCTCAATAACGTGTTCGACAAGCGCTACATGATGGGTGTCTCCGACGTGCGTGGCCTCTACGGCTTCCCGCGCAACTTCATGCTGTCGGCAAAGTACCCGTTCTGAAGCCGTCGATACAAGGGATGTGCTTGTGCACATCCCTTTACCACGCAACCCTGGCTTGGGCTTGAGGCTACTTGGGGCGGGGCGGATTGTTGCCTCGTCCGCCGCCTGAAGGCTTGCCCGTTTTGCTGGGGCCATTGACTGGTGCTGGATTGCTCATGTAGTGCTCCTCTGCCCGGAAATCTGGAGGAGTTGCAAGAGGTCCGGGTCAAACGCCCCGTGCAACTCGACAAAGACGGTCGGATCAAGCGGTGGATACTGAAGCTTCGGCCACAGACCTGGCTGCGTTCCAATCCTTCTCCAACTCCGAGTAGATGAGCTTGAGTGCTGCAGGTTTCCATGGCGCCGCCCGACACCCGCCCTCGGGCAGCAGTTCCACGAGCTCCAGGCTGTAGCGGACGCCGAATTGCGGCATTTCCGTTGGAGAGCGCCAGTGCCGCAACGGAACAAGGGGCTCCAGAAGGATGTCAATGCGTGACTGACCTTCCCTGAGCGACCAGTATCGCAAAGGGAATTCGCGAAGATGCGGCTCCAGGTATTTCCATAGCTGTCGGGATAGCGCATGGATTGAAAAATAGTGTGCCTGCCCTGCTTCTGCATGTTGCGCAGCGTGCATCAGCGGCATCTCCAGCAAGGAGCCCGCATGCTGCCCGACAACTTCCCATTCAGGTTCGCCTGTCGTCACTGCGGTCTCGCTGGGGGACAGACGTTTCGTGATGACAAGACGCAGCCGGGACACGCTTGAAGGCACCGGCGCAGCACCAAGCCAGTTCACTGTGCTGAAGTTTCGATAAGACACAAGGCGCAATTCATCGAGACGCCATCTGTCCACTGCGCTGGGGGTTACCCATGTGAGGCCTCTTGCCGTCGCTTGGCAGCGCACGAATCGCAATGTGCGGCCAAGCTCTTCGCGCCCGAACTGAGTCCAACTTGCTTTGAACCAAGGCTTCTCTTCGGTGAATTTGATTTCCGAATCGTGTTTGGGAAACTGCTGACTCTGCGCAGTCCACTCCTCGCGGATGGCGTGCTGCAGTGCATTGAACCCATGCAGCAGCTCCTGCCTTGCCGTTCCGCCAGGACCGCTGCCAACCAGCAGCCACAGACCCTGGTGGCTGAGAGGGCGCATCAAGTCGCCCATGTCCAAGCCGGTGATCGCCGTCAGTTGTTCGAACGCTTCAGGGGACTGGCTGAGTTGCGCCACCTCGATATCGCGTGTCACCTCGTCAGCCAGAATCTTGCAGGGGTTGTCGAACTGGTAGGGCCGCAGCTCGCTCAACCGCCCTTGCAGCAGGACGTTGCTTTCGTCTGCTGCCCTGGACTTCAGCAGCGCTTCGATTTCCTCACGGCGGCAGGGCGCATGCACCGGCTGCCGACCCATAAGAACTTCGACGCTGGTTTTGAGCACGGCCGCCAGATGCACAAGCAGTGACCCGCTGATGTTGCCTTTGGATTCCCACCGCTGCGCGGTGGTGTTGAGGCTTTTCTTGCTGGTCCATGATTTCTGGGCTCGTGCATAGACTGCCTTGGCCAGCGCCAGCTGACTGTAGCCTTCGTCTTTACGCATGCGGGCCAGGGCAGCTGCATCGATTCGGGTCGTTGGACGCCCCATTTGCTTCGTTGTTTTCACCATGCCGCAATAGTGCGGTTTTCACGATTTGTTGTAAACGCCGCATGAATACAACAAAAGTCCATTTCCGAATGCCGCTTGACCGTTACCCCGGAAGAACTCTGCACTGGCATAGAAAAAGGCCGCCAGCTCTACGCTGTCGGCCTTTTGTCAACACTTCTAAAAAGGTGTGTTTCAGAACGGGATATCGTCATCCATGTCGTCGAAGCCCGAAGCCGCGCGCTGGGGTGCGGGGGCCATCGGGGCCTGGGCGGGAGGGGCCATGCGCTGCACGGGGGCGGGAGCGCGCGGAGCGGGCGCGGGGCGGCGCGGCGCGGCTTCGTAGCCGCCGCCGTTGTTGCCGGCATTGCCGCCGTTGCTGTCACCGTAGCCGCTGTCGTCGCCGTAGCCGCCGCCTTGCTGGCCGCCGCCCATGCCCTGGCGGCTGCCCAGCATCTGCATGGTGTCGGCGCGGATTTCGGTCGCGTAGCGTTCCTGGCCCGTGGCCTGGTCGGTCCACTTGCGCGTGCGCAGCGAACCTTCGACATAGACCTGCGAACCCTTGCGCAGGTACTGGCCGACGATTTCGGCCAGGCGACCGTTGAACACCACGCGGTGCCATTCGGTCGCTTCCTTGTTTTCACCGGTGTTCTTGTCGCGCCAGCGGTCGGTGGTGGCGATGGTCACGTTGGCCACCTGGTCACCGCTGGGAAAGGCGCGCATTTCTGGATCGCGGCCCAGATTGCCGACGATGATGACTTTGTTGACGGATGCCATGAATAACCTCGAAAAATGGATAGCGCGGGCCAGTAGATGAGGGGGCCCGTGCCAGATGCTTGGATTGCAGCATCCCCCTCGGAGACGCCGCAGACGGGAGCATATCCGTTTGCCCAAGACTGCGGGCAAACCCGTGATATCGATAGGGGCCGGAGATCTCAGTGGCCGCCGGCGCCGGTCTTGCCGACCGGGCGCAGCGGCCAGGTCACGAGCAGCCAGATCGCCGTGAGCACGGCCGTGACGGCAAACAGGCCCGGCATGCCGGCCCATTTGGCGATCGCGCCGCCGAGCGCTCCGCCGGCAAACAGGCCCAGCGACTGCAGCGTGTTGTAGGTGCCCAGCGCGGCGCCGCGCAGCGGCGTGGGCGCCATGCGCGAGACCAGGCTGGGCTGGCTGGCTTCGAGAATGTTGAAGCCGCAGAAGAACACCAGCATCAGCAGGCCCATGGTCCACAGCGAAGGCGTGGCGCCGCTGGCGGCGACCGCGCCCAGGCCCAGTTGCACGACCAGCACCAGCGCGATCGCGCCCAGCAGCGCCATGCGCAGCTTGCCCTTGCGCTCCAGCGAGAACATGCCGCCCATGGCGATGAACGACAGCAGCACGGCCGGCAGGTAGATCTGCCAGTGCGCGCCCTTGGGCAAGCCGGCCTGCAGCAGCAGCGCGGGCACGGCCACCCACATCGCCATCTGCACGGTGTGCAGCACGAACACGCCCAGGTTCAGGCGCAGCAGATCGGGCTGGTGCAGCAGCTCGGCCAGGCGGCCGCGCGGCGCGTCCTGGTGCTTGAGCGGCTCGGGCGGAACCACCCAGATGACCACGGCGATGCCGGCCAGCGCCAGCGCGAACGTCAGCGCAAACACGCCCGACAGACCCGCCCAGGCGGCCAGCATGGGGCCGGCGACCAGCGCCAGCGCGAACATCAGGCCGATAGAGCCGCCGATGATGGCCATGGCCTTGGTGCGCACGGCGTCGCGCGTCTGGTCGGCAAGCAGCGCGGTCACGGCCGCAGAGACCGCGCCCGCGCCCTGCAGACCGCGGCCGACCATCAGGCCGGTGAGCGAATCGGCCAGCGCCGCGAGCAGACTGCCGGCGGCAAACACCAGCAGGCCGAACACGATCACGCGCTTGCGGCCGAAGCGGTCCGAGGCCAGGCCCAGCGGCAGCTGGAACAGCGCCTGGGTCAGGCCGTACAGGCCCATCGCCAGGCCGACCATCGCGGGATCTTCGCCGCCCGGGTACTTGCGCGCTTCGAGCGCGAACACCGGCAGCACCAGGAACAGCCCCAGCATGCGCAAGGCGAAGATCAGCGCCAGGCCGCCGCTTGCACGGCGCTCCAGCGGCGTCATGGTGGAGGCGTCCGGGGCAGGGGCGGGCGGGGCAGCCGAAAGGGGGGTGGTCGTTTGTGGCACGCGCAAGAAATGCAAGTGATTGGAAGAAGGCGGCCTTGGCGCGCAGAGGAGATTCCCCTTGCGTGCGGCGCAATAACAACCCCGATTGTCCGTGATCTGCAAGTTCGTCGCATTTCCGGGGCCAGGCTCACTATCATGCTAGGTTTCCCCGCATGGAGCGCCCGCGCCCGTGAACGACCCCACTCATCCCTCTTCCGAGCAGGCAAGCGCTGCAGATTCCGGTCGCTATCTGGGCCATGCCCTGGCACAGTCGCGCATCAGCATCCGCGGAGCGCGCACGCACAACCTGAAGAATATCGACCTCGATATTCCGCGCAACCAGTTGGTGGTGATCACGGGCCTGTCGGGCTCGGGCAAATCCAGCCTGGCGTTCGACACGCTTTACGCCGAAGGCCAGCGGCGCTATGTCGAAAGCCTGTCGGCCTATGCGCGCCAGTTCCTGGGCCGGCTCGACAAGCCCGATGTCGACCTGATCGAAGGCCTGTCGCCCGCGATCAGCATCGAGCAGAAGGCCACCAGCCACAACCCGCGCTCCACCGTGGGCACGGTCACCGAGATCAACGACTACCTGCGCCTGCTTTACGCGCGCGCCGGCACGCCTTACTGCCCCGACCACCAGCTGCCGCTGCAGTCGCAGACCATCAGCCAGATGGTCGACGCCGCGCTGGCGCTGCCCGAGGACACCAAGCTGATGGTGCTGGGCCCGCTGGCACGCGACAAGAAAGGCGAGTTCACCGAGCTGTTCGCCCAGCTGCAGGCCCAGGGCTACGTGCGCTTTCGCATCGACGGCAAGATCCACGAAGTCGAGTCGCTGCCGCAGCTGCAGAAGAACGAGAAGCACTCGATCGACGTCGTCATCGACCGCCTCAAGGTGCGCCCGGACGCGATGCAGCGCCTGGCCGAAAGCTTCGAAGCCGCGCTGCGCGCCGGCGGCGGCGAGGCCGGCGGCCGCGTGGTCGCGCTTGAAATGGACACCGGCGTCGAGCACTGGTTCAGCGCCAAGTTCGCCTGCCCCATCTGCAGCTATTCGCTGCCCGAGCTCGAGCCGCGGCTGTTCTCGTTCAATTCGCCCCAGGGCGCCTGCCCCACCTGCGACGGCCTGGGCCAGAGCGAGACCTTCGATCCCGAGCGCGTGGTCGCGTTTCCCACGCTGAGCCTGGCCAGCGGCGCCGTGAAGGGCTGGGACCGGCGCAATGCCTATTACTTCACCATGCTCGAAAGCGTGGCCGCGCACTACGGCGCGGACATCGAGGCGCCGTTCGAAGAGCTGCCCGAGCAGGTGCGCCAGGCCGTGCTGTGGGGCTCGGGCGAGGAAGCCATTGCCTTTGCCTACTTCACCGACAGCGGCAAGAACAAGGCCCAGCCGCTGATCAAGCACCATCCGTTCGAAGGCATCATTCCCAACATCACGCGGCGCTACCGCGAGACCGATTCGAGCGTGGTGCGCGACGACCTCGCGCGCATGCGCAGCACGCGCTGCTGCCCCGACTGCGAAGGCACGCGGCTGCGGCGCGAGGCGCGCTGGGTGCGCATTGGCGACGGCGAGCAGCAGCGCGCCATCTATGAAGTCAGCCGCGCAACGCTGGCCGAAGCCCACGCCTGGTTTGCCCAGCTCAAGCTGCAGGGCGCCAAGGCCGACATCGCCGACAAGGTGGTGCGCGAGATCACCTCGCGGCTGATGTTCCTCAACGACGTGGGCCTGAGTTACCTGAGCCTGGACCGCAGCGCCGAGACGCTGTCGGGCGGCGAAGCCCAGCGCATACGCCTGGCCAGCCAGATAGGCAGCGGCCTCACGGGCGTGATGTATGTGCTCGACGAGCCCAGCATAGGCCTGCACCAGCGCGACAACGACCGGCTGATCGCCACGCTGCAGCACCTGCGCAACATCGGCAACAGCGTGATCGTCGTCGAGCACGATGAAGACATGATGCGCGCCGCCGACCAGATCATCGACATGGGCCCGGGCGCGGGCCTGCATGGCGGGCGCGTGATGGCGCAAGGCACGTTCGAGCAGGTGCGCGCCAACCCCGATTCGCCCACGGGCCGCTATCTCGCGGGAACGCAGTCGATTGCCGTGCCCGCGCGGCGCACGCCCTGGCTGCCCGTGGTCAAGTCCGCGGAACCCGCGTCCGCGCCCGCGAAGTCGCGCTTTCCCATGTCCGCCGCGGCGCTGCGCCGCGCCGAGCGCCAGGCCGAGCATGTCGCGCGCCAGGGTGCGCTGCAGGCGATCAGCGTGGTCGGCGCGCGCGGCCACAACCTGAAGAACGTCACGGTGGAGTTCCCCGTGGGCCTGTTCACCTGCGTCACCGGCGTCTCGGGCTCGGGCAAGAGCACGCTGGTCAACGACACGCTGTACGCCGAAGTCGCGCGCCAGCTCTACCGCGCGAGCGAAGAGCCCGCGCCGCACGACGAAGTCGTGGGCATGGAATATTTCGACAAGGTCATCAACGTCGACCAGTCGCCGATCGGCCGCACGCCGCGCAGCAATCCCGCGACCTACACCGGACTGTTCACACCGATACGCGACCTGATGGCCGAGACCGCGACCGCCAAGGAGCGCGGCTACGGTCCGGGACGCTTCAGCTTCAACGTCGCCGGCGGCCGCTGCGAAGCCTGCCAGGGCGACGGCGTGGTCAAGGTCGAAATGCACTTTCTGCCCGACGTCTACGTGCCTTGCGACATCTGCCACGGCGAGCGCTACAACCGCGAGACGCTGGAAGTGCTGTGGAAAGGCAAGAACGTCGCGCAGATCCTGCAGATGACGGTCGAGGACGCGCATGCGTTCTTCCAGGACGTGCCCAGCATTGCGCGCAAGCTGCAGACGCTGCTGGCCGTGGGCCTGTCGTACATCCGCCTGGGCCAGAGCGCGACCACGCTGTCGGGCGGCGAGGCGCAGCGCGTCAAGCTGGCCCAGGAGCTGAGCAAGCGCGACACCGGCCGCACGCTCTACATCCTCGACGAGCCGACCACGGGCCTGCATTTCGCCGACATCGACCTGCTGCTCAAGGTGCTGCACCAGCTGCGCGACGCGGGCAACACCATTGTCGTCATCGAACACAATCTCGACGTGATCAAGACGGCCGACTGGCTGATCGACATGGGCCCCGAAGGCGGTGCCGGCGGCGGCAACGTGGTCGCCACGGGCACGCCCGAGCAGCTGGCGGCGCACGAAGGCAGCCATACGGGGCATTATCTGCGGCGTTATCTGGGCTGACCCGCTGCCCGCTGGCTTGCCATGCGCATCTGCGCCGACAATCGAGTTCCGCGCCGCAGGCAACCATAGCGGCGCCCCCGGTATTTTTCGTGTGAGGAGGTGACTATGTCTCCCGTTGATTTTGTGGTGGTCGGCGCCGGCATTGCGGGCGCATCCGTGGCCTGGCAGCTGGCCGAACACGCTTCGGTGCTGGTGCTAGAGCGCGAGACCCAGCCGGGCTATCACTCGACGGGCCGCTCGGCGGCGCTGTACCTCGAGCATTACGGCCCGCCCCAGGTCCAGGCGCTGACGCGCGCCAGCCGCGCTTTCTACACCGCGCCGCCCGCGGACTTCATGCCCGAGCCGGTGCTGAGCCCGCGCGGCGCACTCTATGTGGCGCGCGCCGACCAGCTCGATCAGCTTGAGGCGGCGTTTGCCGAAGCGCGGCTGCATTCGCCCGCCGTGCGCTGGCTGGACCAGCCCGAAATGCTGGCGCTGGTGCCCTGTCTGCGCGCCGATGTCATCGTCGCCGGCTTTCTCGACGAGAATGCGCGCGACATCGACGTGCATGGCCTGCACCAGGCGTTCCTGCGCGGCATGCGACTGCGCGGCGGCCAGCTGCGCTGCGCCGCCGAAGTGGTCTCGCTGACGCGCGATGCCGCTAACGCCTGCTGGCAGATCGATCTGGCCGACGGCAGCCGCATTGCCGCCCGGCAGGTGGTCAATGCCGCGGGTGCCTGGGCCGACGCGCTGGCGGCGCTGGCTGGCGTCGCGCCGCTGGGCCTGGTGCCCAAGCGCCGCAGCGCGTTCACCTTTGCGCCGCCCGCGGGCATGGAGACGCGCCACTGGCCGGCCGTGATGGGCGTCGATGACAGCTTCTATTTCAAGCCCGATGCCGGCCAGCTGCTGGGTTCGCCGGCCAACGCCGACCCGACCACGCCGCACGACGTGGTGCCCGAGGAAATCGATGTCGCGACGGGAATTTTCCACATCGAGGAAAACACCACGCTGCAGATCCGCCGGCCCTCGCATACCTGGGCCGGCCTGCGCTCGTTTGTCGCCGATGGCGAGCTGGTCATAGGCTGGGACGCGCCGCCCGAAGCCGGTCAGCCCGGCTTCTTCTGGCTGGCCGCGCAGGGCGGCTACGGCATACAGACCGCCTATGCGGCCGGCCTGCTGGCGCGTGATCTGCTGCTCGATGCGGCCCTCGATGCGCGCCTGCAAACCGAAGGCGTGCTGCCCGAAAGACTGTCGCCGGCCCGGCTGCGCTGACGACCATTGGACTTATCCACATTTTTATCCACAGGTTGGAGCGACCGAGGGCAGTAGCGTGCCGGCCGCTGTCACATACACGCCATACGCCTGTCATCCCGCGCACCTAGAGTCATCTCTTTTTGCAAAACGGGGATGAGATGAACACGTCGAAGACAGTGGTAGCGGCTTTTCTGGCAATCAGTCTGGCTGCATGCGGGGGTGACAACGAGGGCAGCAGTCCTGCCGACCCGGCCACGCCCTCGCTGCCCACGCCCGAGACCCCCGAACCGGAGCAGCCCGCTCCCGTGGCCAAGGTCTACCTCGACGAGAGCTTCGAGGGCCTGACGGCGCTGCCCGCGGGCTGGTCGGCGCTGGCCGCCAACCGCGGCACGGTGGCGGTGCGCAACGGCAGCCTCTACATTGACGGCCGCGCCAACGACACCGCAATGACCTCGGTGGCGCTGCCGGCGTCGCTGCAGGAGCTGAGCAACTACCGCATCGACATGGTGTTCACGCTCGAGTCGCCCAACAACACCGGGCGCTGGGGCAGCGTGATGTACCGCACCGCAAGCGCCAGCGCCACCATTCCCTACGACCCGTACTACCAGTTCGCGATCCGCGCCAACGCGACGGCCGCCAACGGCACCGAATTCGCGCTGCGCAAGGGCGGCAGCTGGGCTGTGGCCGGCACCAAGGCCTTCAGCGAGGCCATCGATCCCGCCAAGACCTATACCGCCACCGTGATCGTTCACGGCAACCGCGTGCGCCAGTATCTGAACAACACGCTGCTGCATGACATGACGCTGGACGCGGCGCTGGCCAAGGGCGGCATAGGCCTGCAGACCGCGGGCGCCGTCATGCGCGTCGACAGCATCAAGGTGAGCGAGCAACTGACGGCGCTGCCCGACGTCAGCAAGGTGATCGCCGTGCAGGACAGCGGCACGCGCGCGGCGATGGCGCCCACGCTGGTGCAGCCGATGACGGCCCGCACGCAGCTTGCCGGCAGCGGCGCTAGCAGTGCGCTGTTTCGCATCGACAGCAGCCTGAACCTGCGCAGCGACAGCGGCGAAAGCCTGGCCTCGCTGGCCCACTATCTCGCGCAGACCGACCGCCTGACGATTCCCGTGCTGCGCATTGCCGATGCCGCCACGGTGAGCGCGCTCGCGGCATTTGCGCAGCAGAACGATCTGGGCGACGTGACGCTGCTGTCGGACAACGTCGAGCTGCTGGCCCAGGCGCGCAAGGCGATCCCGGCGCTGCGCACGGCGGTTGATTTCTCGGCGTTGTCCTCGCTGGGCAATACCTCGAAGGACATCCTGCAGGTGGTCGGCACGACCAACCGCGCCCAGGCCAAGATCGCGGTGCTGCCCGCGGCCATGACCAACCGCACGACCGTCGCCCATCTGCAGCGCCTGCTGCTCACGCCCTGGGCGGTGTCCAGCGCGGCGACGCCCGCCGCGGCCGCCGAGGTGCTGGTCACCGGCGTCAACGGCGTGATTGCCGCCGACGCGGGCGTCTACACGGCGGTGCTCAGGAAGCTGCCGGCACATACGCTGCTGCGCAAGCCGCTGGTCACCGGCCACCGCGGCATGCCGTCGACCACGGACGAGAACACGCTGGAAGGCGCGCAGGCGGCGGTGGCCGCGGGCGCGGATGCGGTCGAGAACGACATCTACATGACCACGGACAACCACCTGGTCATCATGCATGACGACACCGTCGACCGCACCACCACCGGCAAGGGACGCATAGAGACCATGACGCTGGCCGAAGTCAAGGCGCTCAAGACCAAGGTCAGCGGCTATACGGTGCCCACGCTGCAGGAGTTCTTCACGGCGTTCAAGGGCCGCAACGTGAGCCACTTCATCGAGCTCAAGAGCACCACGGCCGGCATCGTGCCGCTGCTCAAGCAGGAACTCGAGAAGGCCGGCGTCAAGGACCAGGTGGTCGCGATCTCGTTCAGCGGCGACCAGCTCAACCGCATGGCCGCGACGCTGCCCGAGATCAGCACCGGCTTTCTCAACAGCAATGTCGACACCGGCGACGTGGGCGTGAGCCTGCGCAACATCCTCAACGCCACGCAGCTCTACTCGTCGACCTACAACCCGTCGTACGGCAGCGGCCCTACGCAGGCGACGATGGAAGCCGCCAAGCACCGCGGCATCACGTTCTGGCCCTGGACGGTCAACAAGCAGAGCGACTTCTATCGGCTCTACAGCTACGGCACGCACGGCATCACGACTGATTACGCGCACTGGGCCAAGGACTTCCCGGTGGCGATCTCGGCGGCCACGTCGGCAACGGCCGCGGTGGGCGCGGAATTCAGCGTGCCGCTGGCGCTGACTTCGCAGATCGGCGCCGCGAGCAGCGGCACGAGCAATCCGCTGCTGGTGCTGGACGGCGCGCCCGCGCACACCGTCGCGGCCAACGGCAGCGTGACCTTCACCGCGCCGGGCACGGCCACCGTGCTGCCCGGCTACACCTACCAGATGGGTGACGGCACCTACAGCTACACGATCTTCGCCAGGCCCATGACCGTGACGGTGAAGTAAGACGCGCCAGGCGCCAGCAAAAAGGCCCCCATGCCTTGGGACATGGGGGCCTTTTTCATCTCCGGCGGCGCACAACCTTCGAAGTTATCCACAATTCTGTCCACAGATTCCTGCGAGCGGCGGTGCCCGCAGGAAGTGGATCACAGCAACGCGGAGCGCGCAAAGCGCACCACGGTCACGCCGGCGCGCGCCTGGCGCACCGAAGGCATGACCAGCACGCAGTCGTCGTAGGGCGTGACCACGGCTTCGCCGTCGTTGTCGCCAATCACGGTGCCGGCCTGGGCGAAGCGCTCCAGGCCCGTGAACGGCGCGTTGAAGCGAAAGCCCTGGCTCTTGGCGACCACGGGACCGGTCACGGTCAGCGCGAACTGTTCGGCCGCGGCCGGCAGGCGCCAGTCGGGCAGCAGGCGCTGGGCTTCGGCCTCATCGATGACTTCGGACGCGAGCAGGAAGCGCAGGCACTGGTCCTGGGCCACGGCGCGGCTGGCGGGGTCGCCATGGAAGCCGCATTCGACCAGCAGCGAGCGCGAGTCGCCGGCTTCCTCGTCGGGCAGGCCAAAGCGGCCGTAGTCGCGCAGGCGCGTGCCATCCTTGTGGCCGGCGTCAACGACGATGTGCGCGGGCGCGCCCATCTGCTTGGCCAGCACCAGGTTGCGCGGCTGTACGCCCGTGAGCAGCAGCGGCGCCGAAGGCTCGTGCATCGAGTGCAGGTCGAGCAGCCAGTCGACCTGGCGCACGAACGGACGCAGCGCCGCGGCGCGACGGCGTTCGTTGGTGTCACCGGCATCGATGCGCGCGTCGCTCCACTGGCGGTTCAGGTCTTCGTCGGTGAAGCGCGAGGCGTCGTGTGCGTTCGCATCGAAGCGATCGAACGCGTCGAGGTTGGCGAACACCAGCGTCAGCGTGCCCTGCAGCGGGCGCAGGCCGGCCTCGAGCAGGCCCTTGAGCGCCCAGGCGCCGCACAGCTCGTTGCCATGCACCAGCGCGGAGATCATCACCTGGCGGCCCGGCAAACCGGAGTCGAAATGCCAGACGCCTTCGGTGCCGGTGTTGCCCGCGCGCCAGGCGCTGATGTCGGGCGCCGGCAGTTCAAATTGCAGTGCGCTCATCGCTCACTCTTCGATCTTGGCGAATTCGACGATCTTGGCGTACTTGGCGATTTCACCGTCGATGAACTTGCGTGGATCAACCTTCTGGTCCATGACCGTCGAGCCCGAAGCTGCGAGCTTCTTGCGGAATTCGGCCGAGGCCAGCGTGTCGCTCAAGGCCTTCTTGAGCTTGTCCTGGATGGGCTTGGGCAGGTTGGCAGGTGCCATCATCGCGAACCACGAACCGATGTCGACGTTCTTGAAAGCCGGGTTTTCGGACAGGGCCGGGATGTCGGGCGTGATGGCCGAGCGCTTGGCTTCGGTCGTGCCCAGGGCGATGACCTTGCCCGCCTGGATCTGGGGCAGGCCGCTGGACAGCACGAACACGCCGTACTCGATGTTGTTGCCGACCAGGTCGGTGGTCAGAGGCGCGACACCGCGGTAGGGGATGTGCGTGATCTTCAGGTTGCCCTGTTCCTGGACCATTTCACCTGCGAGGTGCAGCGCCGTGCCCACGCCCGAGCTGCCGTAGCTGAACTTGCCGGGGTTCTTGGAAACGGCGGCAATGAATTCGGCGGTGTTCTTGACGCCGGCCTTTTGCGAAGCCACCAGCACCATGGGCTGCGAAGCCACCAGGCCAATGGGGGTGAAGTCCTGGATCGAGTACTTCACGCTCTTGTTGATCAAACGCGCAATCGCCAGTTCGTTGTTGGCGCCGACCATGATGGTGTAGCCATCGGGAGCGGCCTTGGCGACCTTTTGCGCGCCGATCGCGCCACCGGCGCCGCCGAGGTTCTCGATCACGACGGGCTGGCCCAGGCGCGTGGACAGTTCGGTGCCGACCATGCGGCCGATCAGATCGGTGCTGCCGCCTGGCGGGTAGCCGATGACCATGGTGATGGGCTTGCTGGGGTAGGACGCGTCGGCGAAGGCGGAACCGGCGGCCAGAAGGGCGATACCGCAGGCCAGGGCGGTGCGGCGCAGGATAGAAGTATTTTGCATGAGCTGATTCCTTATTGGGATAACCACGATTGTCAAAAGACACGGTGCCTGAATTGGTGCCATAACGGCACCAGGCCGTGCCGTTATGGCACGCCTTGTAACAATTATCGCTGGGTCACGCGCCGCCAGAATTCCTCGGCGGCGAAGGTCAGGCGCCGCTTGGGCCGGTACATGCGCACGTCGAAGCGCACTTCCATGTTGCGGCTGCCGGCAAGCGCCAGGCGTCTGGCCTTGCAATCCGCATGCGCCATCGACCAGGGCAGCCAGGCCACGCCCAGGCCCTTGTGCACGTATTCGTACTGCGCGTCGGCCGAATCGCACTCGAGAATGCGCTGCAGCCGCGGCGCATCGGGGTTCTGCGACAGATGGTCCTCGACCAGCCGGCCCAGCGCCATGCGGTGCGGATAGGCGAGGTAGGGCACGCTGCCGGGCGCGGCAAAGCTGTGCAGCGCCTGGCCCGCGGCATTCGCGCGCGAGACCGGCACCAGCCGGTCGCTGGCGATGTGCACATGGCTGAACTGGCGCGCATCGAGCCGCACGGCAATCGCCGGGTGGTGGTAGATCAGCGAGAAATGGATCTCGTCCTGCTCCAGCATCGCCACCGTCTCATGCAGCGTGCGCGTGTAGACCGTCAGCGGGCTGGTCTGCAGCAGCGGCCCCAGGCGCAGCAGCCAGTCGGCGACGATGGTGCGCGCCAGCGTGCGGCCCGTGGCCAGCGTGATGGTCTGCGCCTGCAGGCCCGCAATGGTCTGCAGTTCCTCGTGCGACTGCGCGAGCGTGCGTGTCATCAGTCCGCAGGTTTCGAGAAATGCCTCGCCCGCGGGCGTGAGGCGCACCGGGCTGCTGCCCGGCGTGACCAGCGGCGTTCCGGTCCAGGCTTCAAGCGCGCGTATGCGCCGCCCGAACGCCGGATGCGTCACATGGCGCAGTTCGGCCGCGCGCGTGAAGCTGCGCTCCTGCGCCAGCATGATGAAGTCTTCCAGCCATTTGATCTGCATGGCCGGTCCCCCGGTCAGCCGCGCGCTTCTAGCGCCGCCTGCTGGAGGGTTGCGCGCGTGGCTTGCGCCTGGGCGCGTGCGGCCTGGGCGAAGTCGGCGCCCGAGGACGCGTAAAGAATGGCGCGCGACGAGTTGACGATGATGCTGCCGTGTTCGCGCAGCCCGGCCTTGACGGTGGCCACGGCGTCGCCACCTTGTGCGCCGACACCGGGAATCAGCAGCGGCAGCGTGGGTGCGATTTCGCGCACGCGCTCGATCTCATGCGGGCGCGTCGCGCCGACCACCAGGCCCAGCTGGCCGTTGAGGTTCCACGGGCCCTGCGCCAGCGCGGCCACATGCTCGAACACCTTGGGGTTGCCCGGCACATCGGCCAGCGTGCGCGCCTGCAGGTCGTCGCCGCCGGGGTTGGACGTGCGGCACAGCAGGAACGCGCCCTTGCCCTCGTACTTCAGATAGGGCGCGACCGAGTCGAAACCCATGAAAGGCGAGAGGGTCACGGCATCGGCGCCGTAGCGCTCGAAGGCTTCCTTCGCATACTGCTCGGCCGTGGAGCCGATGTCGCCGCGCTTGGCGTCGAGAATCACCGGCACATGGGGGGCGACGGCGCGCATGTGGGCCATCAGGCGTTCGAGCTGGTCTTCGGCGCGGTGGGCGGCAAAGTAGGCGATCTGCGGCTTGAACGAGTTCACCAGATCGGCGGTGGCATCGACGATGGCGGCGCAGAAGTCGAAGATTTTCGAGGCATCGCCCTGCATCGCTGCAGGAAAGCGGTTGGGTTCGGGATCGAGACCCACACACAGCATGGATTGGTTTTGCGAGCCGGCGTTGCGCAGCATGTCGAGGAAAGTCATGGGGCGGGATTTTAAGGCACGGCAAGAAAAAAGCCCCGGCGGACCGGGGCTTAGGGCAGGGCGCTACATGGCAATCAGCCGTTGGCGCGTTTTTCCAGGATTTCAAATGCGGGCAATGTCTTGCCTTCGAGCACTTCGAGGAAGGCGCCGCCGCCGGTCGAGATATAGCCGACCTGATCTTCGATGCCGTACTTGGCGATCGCCGCCAGGGTGTCGCCGCCGCCCGCAATGCTGAACGCCTTGGATTGCGCGATCGCCTGGGCGATGGTGCGCGTGCCGTTCTCGAAGGCCTCGAACTCGAACACGCCCACGGGGCCGTTCCAGACGATGGTGCCCGCGGCCTTGAGCTGCTCGGCCAGGCGCGTAGCGGTCTCGGGGCCGATGTCCAGGATCAGGTCGTCGTCGGCGACATCGGTCGCGGCCTTGATGGTCGCGGGCGCGTCGGCGGCAAACGTCTTGGCGACGACCACGTCGGTGGGAATCGGCACCTGCGCGCCGCGCGCGGCCATGGCGTCGATCACCGCTTTGGCCTTGTCGACAAGGTCGGGCTCGGCCAGCGACTTGCCGATCTTCAGGCCCGCGGCCAGCATGAACGTGTTGGCAATGCCGCCGCCGACGATCAGCTGGTCGACCTTGCTCGCCAGGGCTTCGAGAATGGTGAGCTTGGTCGAGACCTTGGAGCCGGCAACGATGGCCACCAGCGGCTGGGCGGGCGCGGCCAGCGCCTTTTGCAGCGCGTCGATTTCCGCTGACAGCAGCGGGCCGGCGCAGGCGATGGGCGCGAACTGGGCAATGCCGTAGGTCGTGCCTTCGGCGCGGTGGGCGGTGCCGAACGCGTCGTTGACAAAGATGTCGCACAGCGCGGCCAGCTTCTTCGCCAGCGCTTCCTGGTTCTTCTTCTCGCCGACATTGACGCGGCAGTTTTCCAGCAGCACGACCTGGCCGGGCTGCACCTGCACGCCGTCGACCCAGTCGGCGACCAGCGGCACCTCGCGGCCCAGCAGCTCGGACAGGCGCTTGGCCACGGGAGCGAGCGAGTCGGCGGGCTGGAACTGGCCTTCGGTCGGGCGGCCCAGGTGGCTGGTGACCATCACTGCCGCACCGGCCTTGAGCGCCATCTCGATGCACGGCACCGAAGCGCGCACGCGCGTGTCTTCGGTGATTTCACCGGCGTCACTCAGCGGAACGTTCAGGTCGGCACGGATGAAAACGCGTTGGCCCTGGGCTTTGCCCTGGGCGCACAGGTCGGAGAAGCGAAGAATGTTCATGGCAGGGATTCAGCCTCGCCAGGAGGCAGTGGTGGCGGTGGATTAAAAGAGCGCCGCTATTGTAGGGCGCACTGGTGAAAGAGGCATGAATGCCTTGTCCGGAAAACGCCGTCTTCCCGTTCTTCCACTCCGTTCGCCCTGAGCGAGGTAAGCGAGGTAAGCGAGGTAAGCGAGGCTAAGCCTCGCAAGGCGTTAAAAAGAAACAGCGGGCGTCAAAAATCCGTTCGCCCTGAGCCTGTCGAAGGGTGAACGGCCTGTGCTCCAGGCATGAGGACGGGCCGTTCATGGTTCGACAGGCTCACCACGAACGGGTAACAGTTTTGCCGCCGTTTGCCAAAATCGACCACCTTCTAAGTCATTGATTTATTTGACAAAAAAAGCTGTTTCTTGAGAGCCCGTCGAAGGGCGTTTCAGGGAGCGGCGTGCGGGCCCGCTCGGCCCGAACTACCAGCCAAGACCTATATGCAACGGCAAGTAAACCGCCATCCCCACGACGATGGTGCCCAGAATTCCACGCCGCCAGAAGTAGTAACCGGTGGCGCAGAGCACGGCCGGCAGGCGCGCGTCAAGAAAGGTCTGGATCAGCGCGCCCTGGGTGATGACCAGTTCGGGGGCGATCACCGCCGCGAGCGCGGCCAGCGGAGCGTATTTGAGGCCGCGCTTGAGCCAGTGCGGCATCGGCACTTCGCGCTCGGGAAACATGAAGAACGCGCGCGTGAACAGCGTGATCGCGCCCAGGCCCAGGACATTCAAGGCAAACAGCCACCAGGAATCCATCATGGGCGTTGCTCCTCATCAAGCGGCAGCACCGGATGGCGCTCGCCGCGCTGCGGGTCGGGCGCGCGCAGCGTGGCCGGGCCGGCGCGCCATTCGCGCAGCCGGCGTTCGGTGTTTTCCAGCATCAGGCCCACGGCCACGGAAGCGGCAATCGCCGCCAGGATGTTGAGCTTGAGCGGCAGTGCGAAAGCCGCCACGGCCACGGCTGCGGCGACGCCGGTCGCGGCCCAGGTCGTGCGGTCCGTGAGCATCGAATACAGCACACCGATCAGCGCCAGCACGCCCGCGAAGCCCAGGCCCCACGACAGCGGCACCAGATCGGCAAAGAAGATGCCGGCCACCGAGAAAGCTTGCCAGACAAACCAGTTGGTCGATGCCGCGCCCCAGAAATACGCGACCTGCTCGGGGCTGCGCTGGCCGTCGGGGTAGCGCTTGAGAAACGCGACAAAGATCACGTCGCCGCTGAAATAGCTCAGCGCCAGCCGGTGGCGGCGCGCGAGGTGGGCGAAATAGCCGCGCCACATGCTGCTCAGGATCACGAAGCGCAGGTTCACGCAGATCGCGGTGAACCACACCACCCACATCGGCGCGCCGGCGATCATCAGCGGCAGCACGGCGAGCTGCGCGCTGCCCGCGTAGACCACGAACGACATGAACAAGGCCATGGACACGGTCATGCCGCTCTTGACCATGGCCACGCCCGTGACCAGCGCCCAGGCAGCAATGCCCAGCGAGACGCCGCTCATGTCCTGCATGCCCTGGCGAAAGCCCGGCTCGCGCGCAATGCCCAGCGCGCGGCGTGTCACGGTGCCCAGCCTGGAGTCGGATTCCGGCAACTGGCTCATGGCGTGGCGTCGAGCTGCACGCCCAGGGGCAGCACAAAGCCATGCAGGAAGTCGCCCGCGGCCAGGCGCTTGCCGCCCGCGCGCTGCAACTGGGTGAAGCGCATCGCGCCTTCGCCGCAGGCCACGACCACGCCCGCGGCATCGGCGGCGAGCACCGTGCCGGGCGCGGCGTCGGCGGCGCGCGCTTCGGGCCGGCCTTCCCAGAACTTGATGGTTTCGCCCTGCCACAGGCCGGCGGCGCCGGGAAACGGCGTGAACGCGCGCACGCGCCGGTCTATGGTCTCGGCCGGCAGGCGCCAATCGATCCAGCTTTCGGCTTTCTCGATCTTGTGCGCATAGGTCACGCCTTCGGCGGGCTGAGGAGTGCGTGGCAGGCCGCCGCAGGCGCTCATCTCCAGCGCCTCGACGATCAGCCGCCCGCCCAGCAAGGCCAGCTTGTCATGCAGGCTGGCCGTGGTGTCGGTCGCGGCAATCGGCAGGCGTTCGATCACGCACATGTCGCCGGTGTCGAGGCCCGCGTCCATCTGCATGATGGTCACGCCGGTCTCGCTGTCGCCGGCCTCGATCGCGCGGTGGATGGGCGCGGCGCCGCGCCAGCGCGGCAGCAGGCTCGCATGGATGTTGAGGCAGCCCCTGGCCGGCGTGTCCAGCACCCACTGGGGCAGGATCAGGCCGTAGGCGGCGACGACCATCACATCGGCGCGCGCGGCTTCGATGGCGGCACGCGCCTGGGCCGCGTCTTCGGGGTACTTGCCGTCCAGGCGCAGGCTGCGCGGCTGGCTCACGGCAATGCCGTGCGACTGCGCGCACTGCTTGACGGGCGAAGCCTGCAGCTTCATGCCGCGGCCCGCGGGACGGTCGGGTTGGGTCAGCACCAGGGGCACGTTGAAGCCCGCGTCGAGCAGGCGCTGCAAGGCCACGCTGGCGAATTCCGGCGTACCGGCAAAGATGACGTTCATGCAATCACAGGGGGGAAGGGTGCGGCCATCTCAGTCGAGCGGGTCGCGGTCGTTGAATACTTCGTCGGTGAACATCACGCGGCGCACCACGTCCGTGGGGTCTATGTGTACATGGGCCTGGCGTGAACCCCCATTGTCCAGCAAACGGTAGGTCCAGATGTCGCCTTTGAAGCTGGCTACATGCTCGACCAGCGCAGGCGGGCCGAACTGCTGCAGCACCGTGGCGCGCGTGTCGGTGCCGGTGCGCAGCGCGAAGAACTGCTCCATGGTCAGCACCTGCTGCACGCGCGTGAGGCGCTGGCGGGCATCGAAATCAAGGTGATAGACCTGCTGGCCCGCGGGCTGGCGGCTGTAGACCAGACGTTCGCCGCCGTCGGGCAGCGCGCGCGTGAGCGTGGGTCTGCCCATGTCGGCCAGCACCTCGGCGCGGCCGCTGCCTATCTTCTGCCATTCGGGCACCGCGCACCCGGCGAGCCAGAGGCTGGCCGCCCCCCAGACTACCCAGCGCGCCCCTTGGAACAGCACTGGGCGGTGACTCATTGCCGGTCCTGCTTTTGCTGCTTGAGCAGCTTGGTCTTGATGCGGTTGCGCTTGAGCGGCGACAGGTATTCGACAAATACCTTGCCCATCAGGTGGTCCATCTCGTGCTGGATGCAGATGGCCAGCATGCCTTCGGCGTCGATTTCGCGCGACTGGCCTTTTTCGTCGAGCGCGCGCACCTTGACGGCCGTCGAACGCTCGACGCCGTCATAGATGCCGGGCACGGACAGGCAGCCTTCGTCGCCGACCTGCTTCTCGTCGCTGGCCCAGAGGATCTCGGGGTTGATCAGCGTCATGGGCTGGTCACGTTCTTCCGATACATCGATGACCACGACACGCTCGTGCGCGTCAACCTGCGTCGCCGCCAGGCCTATGCCCTGGGCGTCATACATGGTCGCGAGCATGTCGGCCACCAGGGCCTGGATGCGCTCATCCACCACGGTGACCGGCTTGGCCACCTTGTGCAGGCGTGGATCGGGGTAGCAGAGGATGGGAAGAATTGCCATGGCAGCCAACAAAATGATGTCGCTATTTTCGCCACTTTTGCGCTTATTCGCTGGGCACTGGTCCAATAATCATTGCCTGATCAAGGCCTTGCGTCGAGAATCCTTGGAGCTTTGTTACGTATTACCACGGCGCGGCCTGCAGGGCTGGCGCAGCCGCAGCGACAAGCCAGGCGTGCGGCCTGACCAAAAAGAGGGATTGAGATGACGGCATTTTCCAATGCGCGGGCCTGCGGCATCGGGGCCGTGCTGCTCGCCGCGCTGTCCACCGTATACGCCCAGGGCGGCTATCCGGTAACCGCCACGCAGCGCGCCACGGCACAGCAGGTCGCGCAGCAAGGGGTGCCGCTGAGCGACCTTTCGGCCACCGCGCCCGACGAGTACACCGTGAAGCGCGGCGACACGCTCTGGGGCATTTCTGGCCTGTTCCTGCGCCAGCCCTGGCGCTGGCCCGAGCTCTGGGGCATGAACCTGTCCTCGATCTCCAATCCCCACCTGATCTACCCCGGCCAGGTGCTGTACCTCGACAAGAGCAACGGCTATGCGCGCCTGCGCATGGGTCGGGGCGCGCAAGACATGACGACCGTGCGCCTGTCGCCGCGCACGCGCAGCGAAAGCCTGGCCGACCTGGCCCTGCCCACGCTGCCCGCGCACCTGATCGAGCCCTTCCTGGTCCAGCCGCTGGTGGTCGAAGCGCAGGTGCTGGCCCAGGCGCCGCGCATTGTCGCGACCACCGACGAGCGCGTGATCATGGCCAGCGCCGACCGCGCCTATGTGCGCGGCAGCAGCGGACTGGTGCCGCAGCCGGACTCGGCAAAGACGCGCGCCTGGCGCGTCTTCCGTGACGCCGTGGCGCTCAAGGACCCGGACACCGGCGAGATCCTGGGCTACGAAGCCCAGTACCTGGGCCAGGCCGAGCTGATCGAAGGCGAGACGCTGGTCAGCGTGCAGGACGCCAAGGGCAGGATCAGCGAAACCACCGTTCCGGCGACCATAGACATCGTCGACGCCAAGGGTGAGATCCGCGCGGGCGACCGCCTGCTGCCCGCGCCCGAGCGCGGATATTCGAACTACGTGCCGCATGCGGCACCGGCCGACGTCAAGGCGCGCGTGGTCTCGATCTACGGCGACTCCGCGGTCAAGTTCGGCGCGCAGAACCAGGTGGTGGCGATCAACCGCGGCACGCGCGACGCGATGACCGCAGGCCAGGTGCTGCAACTCGTGACCCAGGGCGACGTGATCGTCGACAAGACCGGCGGCAAGCGCGAACGCGTGCAGCTGCCGCGCGAGCACAACGGCCTGGCGATGGTGTTTCGCACGTTCGACCGCGTGTCGTATGCGCTGATTCTCGATGTGCGCCGTCCCGTGGTGGCCGGCGACCACCTGATCGCGCCGAACTGAACGGCAGCGCGCCGCGGAGATCAGCGTGTACCCCCAGGCCCTGGACCGCGATGAACTCTCGGCCTGGCTCAGGCTCGCGCACACGCCCGGCATAGGCCGGGCGCTGGCCCGGCGCCTGCTCGCGCAGGCGGGCTCGATCGATGCGCTGTTCGCGCAGTCGCCCACGGCCTTGGGCCCGCTGCTCGCGCCCGCGCAGCGCGCGGCGCTGCTGAGCGTTTCGCCCGCACAGCGCGAGGCATTGCAGACCTGCTGGCAATGGCTGCAGAACCCGCCCCCGGGGCTGGTGCACGCGGTGATCACGCTGGGCGATGCGCGCTACCCCGCAAACCTGCTGGCGACCGAAGATCCGCCGCTGTTGCTGTATGTCGCCGGCCCGGCACAGGCGTTCACGCACGCCGGCGCGCTGTTTCCCGCGCAGCGCGCGCTGGCCGTGGTCGGCAGCCGCCAGCCCAGCGCCCAGGGCCTGATTGACGCGCGGCGTTTCGCGCATGACCTGTGCCTGGCCGGTCTGTGCATCGTCTCGGGCATGGCCCTGGGCATCGATGGCGCGGCGCACGAAGGCGCGTTGCAGGCCGCGCACAGCGCAGGCGCGGGCGACGCCGGCCTGGCCACCATCGCCGTCTGGGGAACGGGGCTGGACCAGCCCTATCCCCGCCGCCACGCGGCGCTGGCGCAGCGGATTGCGCGCGCCGGCCTGCTGGTCAGCGAGTACCCGCTGGGCACACCGCCGCTGGGCGCGCATTTTCCGCAGCGCAACCGCATCATTTCAGGTCTGGCGCAGGGCACGCTGGTGGTCGAGGCGGCGCTGGCGTCGGGCTCGCTGATCACCGCGCGCCTGGCCGGGGAGCAGGGGCGTGAAGTGTTTGCCATTCCCGGCTCCATCCATGCGCCGCAGTCGCACGGCTGCCATGCATTGCTGCGCCAGGGCGCCAAACTCGTCGAGACTGCGCAGGACGTGCTGGAAGAGCTTCAGGGCCTGGCACCGTCCACTACAGCCGCAAGCTCGCCCGCCAGCCCGCGCGTGACCGCCCTGGAATCTGAGCTGCTCGCGGCGCTGGGCTTCGATCCGCTGGGGCTGGACGACCTGGTGGCGCGCACCGGCTGGAACGCGGCCCGTCTGCAGGCGGCGTTGCTCGAACTCGAACTCGCGGGGCGCGTGGCGCGCCTGCCAGGGGGGCTGTTCCAGCGGCTGGAGCGGGGCTGATCCAAGAGTGGCTAACACGACCCGGCAAATCGAAGATTTGCGGTTGCTACTAGGCGCGGCCGGCGAGGCGCGCAGCCGCAGGCAGTGCGAGTCGCACGACAAGGCGACGCAACGGCGTAGCAAGGGGGGTGTTAGACACTCTAGGCTTGCAGGCGCTCGGGATTGGCCTCGATCTTCTCCAGTGCATCGCGCGTGGCGCGCAGCGTCACGCCTTCGGCGTCATGCCACAGCAGCAGGCCCGACTGCAGGTAGCTGGCCAGGCGCTGCAGTGGCATCAGATAGCATTGGCCGTCGAGCGTAGCGAACAGGTGCAGCTGGCGCTGGCTGCTGTGCCAGGCATATTGCACCTGAACGCTGGAATCGTTGTGGTCCAGCGTGAACCAGCTGCCGGGCTGCAGCGCGCGCGCCCATTCGAGCATCGTCGGCTCGACCGGCTGGGCGGTGCTGCTGAGCACCTGCAGGCCCGCGATGTCCACGCCCAGCAGTATTTCAATGTTCTCGGTCGACAGCGGCATATCGTCTGGCAGGCCGTCGCCGGTCATGAAGTCCTCGAGATGGCTCAGGCGTTGCGCCATGGCTTCGAGGTCCTGGGGCGCTATGGCCGCGGTCTTGGCGATGAAGGCTTCGGCCAGCGTATCGGTGAGCCGCTTGAGCTGTTCGGCCTGCACGCTCGCAGGCATGCCGATCAGCGTGAGCCCTTCGCGCAGGCATTGCAGCAGCTGGGGCAGGCTGCGTATCAGCTGCGCGCGCTGCTCGCGCGTGGGCTTGGCGCTGCCGGCCCAGACGAGATCGCTCGCGGCCTGCTTGAAGGCCTGCGTCTGCGCGTGCACCGCGCCCATGCGCACGGCCGACAGCGCGAGCACTTCGGCCCAGTCGCGAAACAGGAAGTTGCGCAGCTCGGCGCGTACCGGCATGCCCTGGAGCAGTCGGCGCAGCTCTATCGTGTACTGGATGGTCAGCGTTTCCTTCTCTTCCATCTGCTGCACCAGCGAGATGATGCGCGCCTTGGACTGCTCCTGCGTGAGGTAGCCGGCGAGGAATTTCTCGAACTCCTGGTGGGCGAGCTGGAACACGCGCTGGCCGGTTTCGGGAAACTGCTCTATGGTCTGCACCAGGCGCGCGATCTCGGCTTCGAGCACGCTGCCGCCCATGTTGGTCGCGTCGAAGCCCAGCACGCAGGCGCCCATGCGGTCGATCAGCAGCCGCGCAGGGTGCTGCAGGTTGCTGAAGAATTCGGGTTCGGCCAGCGCCACGCGCAGCACGGGCAGTTGCAGGCGCGCGAACCAGACGCGCACCGACGGCGGAATGCGGTCCTGGGCGAGGATGCTCTGGAACATCAGCGCCACGACTTCGATGGCGGCGCGGTCGCTGGGCACCGTGGCCTGCTGCTTCCATACGTTGGAGCGCTGGCGCAGCGTGTGCGCGAGCTGGTCCAGGTCTATGTTTGCGGCGCCCGGGCCCGAGGCCGGCGCGCCGGGCAACTCTGCCTGGAACGCGGCTGCCTGCGGCGCCTGTGCGGCCAGCACCTGCAGCAGGCTTTGGGAAGCCGTCGCGTGCTGGACTGATGGCGCAGCGGCGGTGGCGCCGGGCATGCGCGTGTTCGGCGCAAGCATATCGCGCAGCTGCTGCAGCACTTCCTGGGCGCGCTGGCGTGCGCGCAGCAAGGGATGCATGGGCGCCGCGGGCCTGGCCGGGCTTTGCGCCTGGCCCGCGGACGCGGGCAGCGGCGTCAACCCGGTGTCGGGGTTGCGGCGCACGACCGTGAGTTCCTCGGACTGGGGCACGCCTTCGTCGTCGTACAGCTGGTGCAGCGCCTGGGCCGCGCCCTGCAGCAATTCGCCCAGCGCGGTCTGCAGCGGCGCCGTGAGGCTTTGCAGGTCGGCGCGCGGCAGACCCGAGCCGCGCCACTGGTTGACCAGCAGTTCGCAAAATGTCTCGGGGCGCAGCAGGTCGTCGGCCACGAGTTCGTGCTGTTGCAGCCACTGGCTGCGCAGGCGCAGGGCTTCAAAGCTGCTGCCGGCCAGTTCATCGGTCGCGAGCGCGAGCCTGGCGGCCTGGATCTGGTTTTCTATCGTTTCGTCGCTGAGCAGCTCGAAGGTGCCGGGCAGGGCGGCGGTGCTGCGCGCAGCGGGCGTGGGCTGGCCTGAGGCCGCGCGCGCGGTCTGCAGCGCGTCGTGGCAGGCCTGGACCCAGGCTGCCTGGTGCGCGCGGTAGCGTTCCAGCGCCGCGCGATGGGCCTGCATTTCGCGCTGGGTGCCGACCTGGTCGGCGAGATGTTCGAGGAAAGCCTCCATCCGCGCCGCAAGATCCGGCAGCGCCTGGGTCAGGGCCTGCGCCAGTTGCTCGCGCGCCTGGCGCACGAGCGCCGTGGCGGGCGCTGCGGGAGGAGGGGGCGGGGAAGCCATGGATCCCCGAGATTACACTGCCGCCCCTGCGTTCGGGTCGTTGGCGTCGTGGTCCTTCTTCGGCGACTTGATCAGGTCATCGCGCTTGACGCCCAGCCACATGGCGATGGCGGCGGCGACGAACACCGAGGAGTAGATGCCGAACAGAATGCCGATGGTCAGCGCCAGCGCGAAGTAGTGCAGGCTCGGACCACCGAAGAAGAACATCGACAGCACCATGGCTTCGGTCGAAGCATGGGTGATGATGGTCCGGCTCATGGTCGAGGTGATCGCGTGATCGATGACCTCGGGCGTGCTGAGCTTGCGGAACTTGCGGAAGGCTTCGCGGATCCGGTCGAAAATCACCACCGATTCGTTGACCGAGTAGCCCAGCACCGCAAGGATGCCGGCGAGCACGGCCAGCGAGAACTCCCACTGGAAGAACGCGAAGAAGCCCAGGATGATCACGATGTCGTGCAGGTTGGCGATGATGGCCGCGACACCGAACTTCCACTCGAAGCGAAAGGCCAGGTAGATCACGATCCCCAGGATCACCATGCCCAGCGCCATCAGGCCGTTGTGCATCAGCTCCTCGCCGACCTGCGGGCCGACAAACTCGGTGCGCCGCAGCGTGACTTCAGGGTCGGCGGCCTTGAGCGCAGTGAGCACCTGCTCGCTTTGCTGCGCCGAGGTCACGCCCTTTTGCACCGGCAGGCGGATCATGACGTCGCGCGAAGTGCCGAAGTTCTGCACGATCACGTCGGCGTAGCCCAGTCCCGAGACCGTTTCCCGGACCTTGCCCACGTCGGCGCTCTGCACATAGGCGACTTCCATCACCGTGCCGCCCGTGAACTCCACCGACAGGTGCAGGCCGCGCGTGAACAGGAAGAAGACCGCCAGCACGAAGGTCAGCAGGGAAACCGCGTTGAGCCACAACGCGTATTTCATGAACGGGATGTCTTTTTTGATGCGGAAGAATTCCATGGTCTTCCTCCTTACTTCTTGGCTGCCACCGAACGCAGCTCAGATGCGTCTTCGGGCTTCCAGATTTGGCCGATCGAGATTTGCTTGAGCTTCTTGCGGTTGCCGTACCAGAGGTTCACCAGGCCGCGCGAAACGAACACCGCCGAGAACATGCTGGTCAGGATACCGATGCAATGCACCACGGCAAAGCCGCGCACCACGCCCGAGCCGAAGGCCAGCAGCGCCAGGCCCGCGATCAGGGTGGTGACGTTCGAATCGAGAATGGTCGACCAGGCGTGCTGGTAGCCCGCGCTGATCGCGGCCTGCGGCGAGGCGCCGGCGCGCAGTTCCTCGCGGATGCGCTCGTTGATCAGCACGTTCGAGTCGATGGCCACGCCCAGCGCCAGCGCCATGGCGGCAATGCCGGGCAGGGTCAGCGTGGCCTGCAGCATCGACAGGATGGCCAGCAGCAGCAGCACGTTGATCGACAGCGCGACCGTCGAGAAGATGCCGAACATCATGTAATAGACGCACATGAACACGGCGATCGCCACCATGCCCCAGACCACGGAGTGGATGCCGCGGTCGATGTTGTCGGCACCCAGGCTGGGGCCGATGGTGTATTCCTCGATGATTTCCATGGGCGCGGCCAGCGAACCGGCGCGCAGCAGCAGCGAGGTGTCGTTGGCTTCCATGGTCGTCATGCGGCCGGAAATCTGCACGCGGCCGCCGCTGATCTCGGCGCGGATCACGGGCGCCGTCACGACTTCGCCCTTGCCCTTTTCAAACAGCACGATGGCCATGCGCTTGCCGACGTTCTCGCGCGTGATGTCCTTGAAGATGCGCGCGCCCTTGGCGTCCAGCGTCAGGTTCACCGTGGGTTCCTGCGTCTGGCCGTCGAAGCCGGGCTGGGCGTCGGTCAGGTTCTCGCCCGTGAGCACGACCTGCTTCTTGACGATCACGGCCTGGCCGCTGCGGTCAAGATACTTCTCGGCGCCGAACGGCACCGGGCCCGAGCCCATTTCGGCCGCGCGGGCTTCGCTGGATTCGTCGACCATGCGCACTTCGAGGGTCGCGGTGCGGCCCAGGATGTCCTTGGCCTTGGCGGTGTCCTGCACGCCTGGCAGCTGGACCACGATGCGGTCCAGGCCCTGCTGCTGGATCACGGGCTCGGCGACGCCGAGTTCGTTGATCCGGTTGTGCAGGGTCACGATGTTCTGCTTGAGCGCCTGTTCCTGCACCTTGCGCAGGGCTTCGGGCTTGATCGAGGCGCGCAGGCGGAACTCGCTGCCGTCAGGCTGGCTCGTGGTCTGCAGATCGGGATACTGGTCGGCAATCAGGTTGCGCGCGGCCGTCAGCGAGGCTTCGTCGCGCAGACGGATCTCGATGTTCTGGCCTTCGCGCGAAATGCCGCCGTGGCGGATGTTCTTGTCGCGCAGGCCCGAGCGCAGATCGCCCGTGAAGGACTCGGCCTTCTTGGTCAGCGCGGCCTGCATGTCGACCTGCAGCATGAAATGCACGCCGCCGCGCAGATCCAGACCCAGGTACATGGGCTTGGCGCCAATGGCCGTCAGCCAGTTGGGCGAGCGCGAGACCAGATTCAGCGCGACGATGTAGGCGGGATCGTTGGCGTCGGGCACCAGGGCCCGCTGGATCGCGTCCTTGGCCTGCAGCTGCTCGTCGGGCGTGTTGAAGCGTGCGCGTATCGATGTGCCTTCGAGCGTCAGCGTGTCGGGCGTGACGTTCGCGGCCTTGAGCGCCTCTTCGACGCGCTGCATGACAGCCGCGTCCACCTTGACGGTGGCTTTGGACGAAGACACCTGCACTGCAGGCGCTTCACCGAAAAAATTGGGCAGGGTGTAAAGCACACCTACCAGCAGCGCGATCACGATGATCGCGTATTTCCAGACCGGATATCGGTTCATGATCGCGCTCGTATCTCTCAGAAAGCACAATGGGCTCGGCAGCCTGCGGTCAGGCGCCGGGCCGGGGTGAAGACAGCGTCTTCGACAGCGAAAAAATTACTTGACCGAGCCCTTGGGCAGCACTTGCGTCACGGCGCTGCGCTGCAGCTGCACTTCGACGCCGGACGAGATCTCGACCTGGACGAAACCGTCGGACAGGCCCGTGACCTTGCCGATCAGGCCGCCGGCGGTGGCGACTTCGTCACCCTTGGCCAGCGCGTCGATCATGGCGCGGTGTTCCTTCTGACGCTTCATCTGGGGACGAATCATCACGAAGTAGAGCACCACGAACATCAGCACCAGCGGCAGCATGCCTGTGAGCGAACCCATCATGCCGCCCTCGGCAGCGGCGGCAGGAGCGGTCTGGGCAAAAGCGGAAGAAATAAACACGGCGAAGACTCCAACAGATGGATGGGGCAAAAAGGAATTCTCATGCCGGCCGCGGGCTGCGCGCCGGATGGGTAACGGAACATTGTATGCGGGTGTTTCTCATCGGCCCCAGGGCCGACCCGCAGGCATTTGGGTATTTGGTGGCGCCGCAGGAAACAACACGCCCGCCCAGGCTTTGGGCCGGGCGGGCGTGACAAGTTCCCTTGAGTGCGCTTGGAAGTTACTGGCGGGAAGGCCGTTGACCCTTCGCCAGGGCCGTCGCGGCAAGCCCACGACAAACGCTTATTCCGTTCGTCCTGAGCTTGCCTGCGCGGCCCGGTCGAAGGATGGGCGGCCTGTCTCACAAACCGTTCAGTGCGCCACCGTGCCGCGCTGCGCCACGTCTGCAGCCGCCGCGACCGGCGCGCTCCACTGCGCCAGCAGCGCCGCACGCTTTGCCTGTGCGGCCTCCAGATGGCGTTCCTTCACATGGCCGTAGCCGCGAATGCCTTCGGGAACGCTGGCGATTTCCACGGCCAGCGCCAGGCGCTCCGGGGTCAGGCCGGCGAGCAGCGCGGTGATGTCCTGGCGGTACTCGGCGATCAGCGCGCGCTCGGTGCGGCGTTCCTCGGTGTAGCCAAAGACATCGAAAGCCGTGCCGCGCAGTCCGCGCAGGCGGGTCAGCACGCCAAAGGCGCTGCGCACCCAGGGGCCGAAGGTCTTCTTGCGCAGATGGCCCTGGTCGTCCTTTTTCGCCAGCAGCGGCGGCGCGAGGTGATGCACCAGCTTGTAGTCGCCTTCGAACATCTGTTCGAGCTTGGCCGTGAACGCGGCGTCGGTGTGCAGGCGCGCGACTTCGTACTCATCCTTATAGGCCATGAGCTTGAACAGGTAGCGCGCCACGGCTTCGGACAGGCGCGTGCCCTTGCCCAGCGCCAGTTCGGCGGAGTGCACCTGGTCGACCAGCGCCTTGTAGCTGTCGGCATAGGCCGTGTTCTGGTAGCCGGTGAGGAATTCCACGCGCTTGGCGACGATTTCCTCCAGACCGGGCTTCTTCGCGAAGTGGATGACCTGGGTCGCCTGGTACAGCGCCTGGACTTCGGCCAGGTCGTGGGCGCAGCGCCGGCCCCATTCAAACGCGGCCTTGTTGTTCTCGATCTGCACGCCGTTGAGCTCCATGGAGCGCATCAGCGCGGCGTGCGACAGCGGCACGCGGCCCTTTTGCCAGGCATAGCCCAGCAGCAGCGGGTTGGCGTAGATGCTGTCGCCGATCAGCTGCACCGCCGCCTGCTCGGCGTCGAAGCTGCCGACCAGGCCGGGGCCGACCGCGTTTTCAATCGCGCTGGCGCAGCTGCCGCCGGGGAACTGCCAGTCGGGGTCGTGCACGAACGCCGCCGTGGGCGTTGCGTGGTTGTTGAGCGCGACATAGGTGCGGCCCGGCTGCATGACAGCCAGCGTCGACTTGTGCGCCGCGACAATCGGGTCGCAGCCTATCACCAGATCGGCCTTGGCGGTGTCGACCTTGGTGGTGTAGATGGCCTCGGGCCGCAGCGCGATCTGGATATGGCTCCAGGTGGCGCCGCCCTTCTGGGCCAGGCCGCCGGCGTCCTGCGTGACCACGCCCTTGCCGTCGAGGTGGGCGGCCATGCCCAGCAGCGAGCCTATGGTGATCACGCCCGTGCCGCCTACGCCGCCGACAACGATGCCCCAGGCGCTTTCCGCCAGCGGCAGCACCGGTTCGGGCAGCGGCGGCAGCGTATTGAGCTGGCCTTTCTTCTCTTTCTTCGGCTTCTTGAGCGTTCCGCCTTCAACGGTGACGAAACTCGGGCAAAAGCCCTTGAGGCAGGAGTAGTCCTTGTTGCAGCTGTTCTGATTGATGCGGCGCTTGCGGCCGAACTCGGTCTCCACCGGCTCCACCGACAGGCAGTTGGACTGCACCGAGCAGTCGCCGCAGCCTTCGCAGACCAGCTCGTTGATCACCACGACCTTGTCGGGCGTGGCCAGCGTGCCGCGCTTGCGGCGGCGGCGCTTTTCGGTGGCGCAGGTCTGGTCGTAGATCAGCGCCGTGCAGCCCTTGGTCTCGCGCAGCTCGCGCTGGATGCGGTCCAACTCGTCGCGGTGGAAGACTTCAATGCCCGCGGGCAGGTCGTCGAGCAGCTCGGGGTGACCCGAACGCGCCGCGCTGCCTTTCACATGGTGGGTGCGGCCTTCGTACTTGGCCGGGTCATCGGTGACCACGACCAGCTTGACCACGCCTTCGGCGCGCAGGCTGTGGGCGATCTGCGCGACCGAATGCCCTTCGGGGCGTTCGCCCACCTGCTGGCCGCCGGTCATCGCCACCGCGTCGTTGTACAGGATCTTGTAGGTGATGTTGACGCCTGCGGCAATGCTCTGGCGAATCGCCAGCAGGCCGCTGTGGAAATAGGTGCCGTCGCCCAGGTTGGCGAACACATGCGGTTCGGTGGTGAACGGCTGCTGGCCTACCCAGGTCACGCCTTCGCCGCCCATCTGGGTGAACGTCGAGGTGTTGCGGTCGGGCATCCAGTTGGCCATGTAGTGGCAGCCGATGCCGGCCACGGCGCGCGAGCCATCCGGAACGCGCGTGCTGGTGTTGTGCGGGCAGCCGCTGCAGAACCAGGGCTGGCGGTCGCCGGTCTCGACCAGCGGCGCGGCCAGCGCGCGCTCGCGCGCTTCGATCACGGCCAGGCGCTGCTCCATGCGCGCGACGATGTCGTCGGGCACGCCCAGCTTCTTCAGGCGCTTGGCGATCGCCTTGGCAATGATGGCCGGCGTGAGGTCGGCCTTGGCGCGCAGCAGCCAGTTCTGGCTGGGGTTGGGCTGGCTCCATTCGCCGCCCGAGGTATCGCCTTCGCCTTCGTCGAACTTGCCCAGCACGTTGGGGCGCACGTCGGAGCGCCAGTTGTAGAGCTCTTCCTTGATCTGGTATTCGATGACCTGGCGCTTTTCCTCGACCACCAGGATTTCCTGCAGGCCGCGCGCGAACTCGCGCGTGATCGTGGCTTCCAGCGGCCAGACCACATTGACCTTGTGCACGCGGATTCCCAGATGGCGGCAGACATCGTCGTCCAGGCCCAGGTCGACCAGCGCCTGGCGCGTGTCGTTGTAGGCCTTGCCGCTGGCAATCAGGCCGAAGCGGTCATTCGGGCCTTCGATCACGTTGTAGTTGAGGCGGTTGGCGCGCACATAGGCCAGGGCCGCGTACCACTTGTAATCCATCATCCGCGCTTCCTGCTCCAGCGGCGCGTCGGGCCAGCGGATATGCAGGCCGCCGGGCGGCATCACGAAGTCTTCGGGCAGCACGATCTTCACGCGGTCGGGATCGATGGAGACGCTGGCCGAGGACTCGACGACTTCCTGGATGGTCTTCACTCCGGACCACAGTCCCGAGAAGCGGCTCATGGCAATGCCATGCAGGCCCATGTCGAGGATGTCCTGCACGCTGCTCGGGAAGAACACCGGCGTGCTGCAGGCCTTGAAGATGTGGTCGCTCTGGTGCGCGGCCGTACTGCTCTTGCTGATGTGGTCGTCGCCGGCAATTGCCAGCACGCCGCCGTACTTGGCCGTGCCCGCCATGTTGGCGTGCTTGAACACGTCGGAGCAGCGGTCCACGCCCGGGCCCTTGCCGTACCAGATGCCGAACACGCCGTCGAACTTCTTGGTGTCGGGGTAGATGTCGAGTTGCTGCGTGCCCCAGACGGCGGTCGCGGCAAGTTCCTCATTGACGCCGGGCTGGAACACGATGTCGTGCTGCGCCAGGTGCTTCTTGGCGGCCCACAGCGACTGGTCATAGACACCCAGCGGCGAGCCGCGGTAGCCGCTGATGAAACCCGCGGTGTGCAGGCCGGCGGCGGCGTCGCGCTGCTGCTGCAGCATGGGCAGGCGAACCAGCGCCTGCACCCCGCTCATGAATGCGCGGCCCTGGGCCAGCGCGTATTTGTCATCGAGAGTGACGGTCTCCAGTGCACGCCTTAGGTGCTCGGGCAGGGGGGCATTCATAACTTGTCTCCATCGAGGTGGAAAGGTGCATTTCTTGCGCCGGAAATATTCCGGGCGCAGGCACTTTGTTTTTGCTTGATCTCCCGCTCAGTGTATTCCTGAGTCAGCGATAAGTGATTGCGTTGTATGCGCTGATTTCGCTATTCTCGGAAAGATTCTTGCTCTATATGGAGTTATTTTGAACACATTGGACAAATTTGACGTTGCCATCCTTGCGCAACTCCAGGCGGATGCGCGTTTGACCAACGCCGAGCTTGCGCAGCGCGTGGGCCTGTCGGCCGCGCCCTGCTGGCGGCGCGTGCGTGCGCTCGAGGAGGCGGGCTTCATCAAGGGCTACCACGCCGAGATCGACCGCCACAAGATAGGCCTGGGCGTGCTGGCCTTCGTGCGGCTGGACGCGGTGCGCACTTCGGGGCCGCTGACGCTCGAGACCGAGGAGGCGATACGCAAGATTCCCGAAGTGGTGTCCTGCCACTACATCAGCGGCTCGGGCACGTTCGAGCTGCAGGTCGTGACGCGCGACCTCGACAGCTTCGCGCAGTTCGCGCGCAACGTGCTGCTCAACCTGCCCAACGTCAAGGACGTGCACACCAGCTTTTCGCTGGGCGAAATCAAGGCCAGCGCGGCCTTGCCGCTGGAGCATCTGCTGCGGCAGGGGGCAGGCAACGGCTACGTCCGGTAACGGAAAGCCGCGGACTTTCATGCAGGAAGCCCGCTTTGGTCGCAAAATCACGACCACATGCCAGACGAGATAACGCCCCCACAGCCCTCCGCCCGTGTATCGCCATCAGGCGATGGCGCTTCCCCATCTTCCTCGGCAGTGCGCCCGCCCGGCGGGGGCTTGCTCGAAGATCCTTCGGGCATGGCCGACGCGGACCGCGCCAGCGCCCAGGCCGCGGCCAGCCACGCGGCGCAGCACAAGGCCTCCCAGGCCGTCTGGGCGCCGCTGAGCCAGCCCACCTTCCGCATGCTGTGGATGGTCTGGGTCGCGGCCAATACCTGCATGTGGATGAACGACGTCGCCGCCGCCTGGCTGATGACTTCGCTGACCACCTCGCCCGTGCTGGTGGCGCTGGTGCAGTCGGCGTCCACGCTGCCGGTGTTCCTGCTGGGCCTGCCCAGCGGCGCGCTGGCCGACATTCTCGACCGCCGGCGCTACTTCATCGTCACCCAGTTCTGGGTCGCGGCCGTCGCCGTGGTGCTGTGCCTGGCCGTGCTGTCGGGCTATATGACGCCCTATCTGCTGCTGGCGCTGACTTTTGCCAACGGCATAGGCCTGGCAATGCGCTGGCCCGTGTTCTCGGCGCTGATCCCCGAACTGGTGTCCAAGCCGCAGCTGCCTTCGGCGATGGCGCTCAACGCGGTGGCGATGAATGCCTCGCGCATCATCGGCCCGCTGGTCGCGGGCGCGATCATCGCCAGCCTGGGCAGCGCCTGGGTGTTCGTGCTCAACGCCACGCTGTCGGTGATTTCGGCGTTCGTGCTGATCCGCTGGAAGCGCCAGCACACCGACAGCCCGCTGGGCCGCGAGCGCCTGCCCAGCGCGATGCGCGTGGGCCTGCAGTTCGTGCGCGAGTCGCCGCGCATGCGCGCCGTGCTGCTGCGCACCGTCTGCTTCTTCTTCCAGACCACGGCCATCATGGCGCTGATGCCGCTGGTCGCCCAGCGTCTGCATGTCGGCGATGAAGGCGGCGCGAGCACCTTCACGCTGCTGCTGGCTTCCATGGGCGCGGGCGCGATCATCGGCGCCACGCTGCTGCCGCGGCTGCGCCAGGCGCTGCCGCGCGAGAAGCTCATTCTGACCGGCGTCAGCGCGCAGGCGCTGGCGACCATCACCGTGGCGCTGGCGCCGCACCTGGCCGTGGCCGTGGTGGCGATGCTGCTGGCCGGCATCGCGCTGATCTCGACCGCCAATACGCTGGGCGTCGCGGCGCAGATGTCGCTGCCCAACTGGGTGCGCGCGCGCGGCATGTCGATCTACCAGATGTCCATCATGGGCGGCACGGCGCTGGGTGCGGCGCTGTGGGGCCAGGTGGCGTCCATCACTTCGGTCTCCACCAGCCTGATCATCGCGGCCTTGAGCGGCGTGGTGGCCATGCTGCTGGTGCAGCGGCTGTCATCCGACCGTCAGATTGAGGAAGACCTGAGCCCGTCCAAGGCGTTCAAGGCGCCCGAGGCGACCATGGCGCCCGAAGCCGGGCGCGTGGTCGTGACCATCGAGTACATCATCCAGCCCGCGCAGACCGAGGAATTCCGCCAGCTGATGCAGGAAAGCCGGCGCAGCCGCATGCGCCAGGGCGCCCTGGGCTGGACGCTGCTGCACAGCATGAGCCAGCCCGAGCGCTTCGTCGAACAGATCATCGACGAGTCGTGGACCGAGCATCTGCGCCGCTTCGACCGCGTCACGGCCTATGACGTCTCGCTGCGCGACCGCAAGCTGGCCTTCCATGTGGGCGAGGGCCCGCCGCGCGTGACGCGCTATTTCGCCGAATCGCTCTGACGCTTCAGCCCAGCGCCCATGCGGGCGGCTGCGCATCCTCGGCGTTGGAGGCGCAGAGCACGACCTGGTTTTCACTGCCGGTTTCCGCCGCGGCAGGCTCGCCGCCACCGTCCAGCCACAGGAGGCAGCGGGGCGGTGCCGGGTAGGCCGCCGGCACCGGGGTATAGGTGATGATCTGCAGGTCGTCGAATTCCTGCGCCTCCTGAACACCGTTCCTGGAGCCCGGCGGTTCTGCCGCCGCGCGGTACGGATTCTCTGGATTGAGAGTCTGGACCCGGTCGAGGAAGCGATTGATGTCGAATGCGTCTTCCACTACGCGCGCCTGCGCCTGCTGCACCGCATGTGGCCGCGGTTTGTTGTAGATGCTGTGCCGCAGATGCGACCAGATGTCGGGGCCGTGCTGGACAGGGGGTTCCGGCACCGGCGGCGGCGCTTCCTGCTCCAACAGAAAAGCGGGCAGCGGCCGGGTGATTACCTGCTGCAACGCGTCCGAGTACCGGGGGAAGACGTCCAGTGGCTCGACAGGATCGCAGCCCGGGATCTGCCGGTCGCACGCATTCTGGCTCGAAGGGACGGGGGCGTTGCCTGTGAAGGGCGGGGGATGGAAAGACATATGAAAGATCCTGCCGCGAAATGGTTCTTTATTCTCGGATTGCCTTTTCCGCGCCTCGGTCAGCCGGGTGCGCAGGGGGGCGACAGCCGAATGGCGACAGGGTTGTAGGATTTGGTTATCGGTAAAAATATTCAATAGTTTTTACAAAACTCTGCCGATTATGCATGGCTGGCGCAGAGTTCAAGGGACTCTCATGGCATGGCGTCCTGGCTGGCCACCAGCTGCACGGCAGAAAAGTCGTCCGCGACAGCGGCCGCATCGTTGCTGTCCAACGCGTCATGGGCTTCAAGTTCACGTTGCCCGGCCGTCGTCCGGTTGAGAACCGCAGGCGCGCTGCCGGGGGCAGACTGGCAGTTGGGCGGCGTCTGCATCTGCGTCTGCCAGGCATCGAGCAAGGTCCCTGACAGCGTAGGAGGCGCGCAGTCTGCCTGGTTTTCATCGAATTCTTCGAGATTTTCCCCGCGCAGCGGCAATGCAACGGCCGCGCTGGAATGCGCCACCCCCTGCGGGGATTGGAGCGCATCGTCGTCTTCTGAACGCTGGGCCACTGTGCTGAACGGCGGGGTGACGCACGCCCGCTGCGCTGAAAGCAGCGGCAGCTGCGTATCGCCTGGCTGCGCAAGCCGCATCACGTGACCCGTGCTGTCGAACTCCGGCGTGGGCAGGGGGCCGAAGGAGTGGTAGCTGCTGATGGGACTCAATTGGTGGAGTTCATGCAGATCCTCCCCATCGACAAACTTGCCGGTCGCGCAATCGAAACGAGGTTGGGCGGTGCTTGAAACAGGCGAGCCGGCGATATCCTCGAGCTGGGGAAAATGCGCTGCCGACAGGCGCATGGGCATGCTGTGGTCGGCCATGCGCTGCAGATGTATGGGAGACAGCGTCTCACCGCTCAGCCGATATTTCGATGACGAGGGCGTCACCAGGTTCGCCGGGCACTCCTGCCATGTGATTTCAAAGTGCGTGCGCTGCGGCTCCACGGGCCTGACGGTGAACGGATGCTGCAAATGCTGCAGAGGATTGTCGTGAATCAGTGGCGGTGGCGGGCAATGGCTGTCATCGTCCTGCACCGGCATTTCGCTCGCGCGACCCGGGTTCCGCGTGAGCACGGGATCGAATTCGGGTGGGGTACCGGAAGGCGTGGCCTGCGTCAATGAATTGGTGCGGAGTTTCGGCGGCATATGGAATGGGAGTGAAGAGGAATGGAAGCGGGCAAAGCCATTTCCATTTTCCGGTCCCATTCCATGCCGCTGTGGTCGGCAGCACCCGTATCCACGGGTCGGCGCGCAGGATGCACGCGTGTAAGCTTTTGACTATTTATTTATAAAATCAATAGTGTTTTGCTATTAATTTCGCGGCGGCATTATCGGCTGGCGCTGCCGGGCGTCAGATGCCGCGGCCAGAACGTCCACAGCCGCAGGTTCTGCTTGAGCCGCCCCGCAATCTCGCCCGCTTCGGCACCCCAGCCCGTGAAGTAGTCGGCGCGCACCGCGCCCAGGATGGCGCTGCCCGTGTCCTGGGCGAACACCATGCGGTTGAGCGCCACCGTCGGGCCGGGTGTCGACAGCCAGACCGGCGTGCCGTAGGGAATGCTCTGGCGGTCGACGGCGATGGAGCGGCCCGGGGTCAGCGGCACGCCTAAAGCGCCCTTGGGGCCGAACTCCGCGTCCAGGCCCTCGAGCGCTTCCTCACGGAAGAACACATAGCGCGGATTGCTCCACAGCATTTCGTTGACGCGGCCGGGGTTGGCCGCGATCCAGGCGCTGATTCCGGGCCAGGTCGCGTCGCGCACCAGGTTCTGGTCGAGCAGCCAGCGGCCCACGCTCTTGTAAGGCTGGTCGTTGGTGCCGGCATAGGCGACGCGCACCAGGCGCACCTGGCCGTTGGGCTCGGTCAGGCGCAGCCGGCCCGAGCCCTGGATATGCAGCACCAGCGCGTCGATGGGATCGCGCAGCCAGGCGATCGCGCGGCCGGCGAGCGCGGCCTGGGCTTCGGGCAGGGTGTCGATCTGCTGGCGCGAATACCAGGGCTTGCGCGTGCCAAAGCCCGTGGGCAGCTGGTACAACGGCACGTTGTAGCCATTGCCGGGCAGGCGCGCGGCGTCGAGCTGGGGTTCGTAGTAGGCCGTCAGCAGGCCGTCGGGGCTGCCGTTGCTCGCTTCCACGCGGTAGGGCTGGAACTTGGCCAGCATCCAGGCGCGCTGCTCGTCGCCGTTGGCGATGCTCAGCCGGCGCACTTCGCTGCACAGTCCCGCGAATGCCGGCGTCGGGCGCTCGCAGTTCTTCACCCAGGCATTCCAGGCTTCGTGCAGTGCGTCGCTTTCAAAGCCCGGCAGCTCGCTCCAGGCCACGGGCAGCCAGCGGCTCTTGGGAAACGACACCGCCGCGGCCGTGATGGGCGCCGGAGTGCTTTGGGAGCCCTGAGGACGCAGCTCTGGAATGGGCGAAGGATCGACGGTCGGAAGGGATGTGGTGGAACACGCGGCGAGCGTTCCTACAATCAACGCCATTGACGCAAGGCGCAGGAGGTTGAGATTCATGGGGCTGATTTTGCTTGAAGCGTTGCTGGCATTGATCGTTTTGATCGCAATTGTCTGGTGGACCATGTTTTCCGGACGAAAACGCGGGGAACTCGCGCCGCCGGATTCGGAGGAAGACCCGCCGCAGCCGCCGGGGCCGCGGCCCTGATGCGCCAGGCCTGGCGGTTGTCGTGTCTGTCCTACGGGCGTCGACATCCGGGGCTGATACGCTGGGGGACAATTGGTTTAACACGAGGGCACCTGCCCCCGGCAGGCGTTTTACGTGCAGTTAGCGCCCGGATCATTGACGTGAAGGAGTTCATATGCGCAAAAATATTCTCGTGGCCGCAACGGCTGCAGTTCTGCTGATTTCCGGCTGTGCCAACACCGGCATGTCCGACACCCAGCGCCGCACGGCCACGGGTGCGGGCGTGGGCGCCCTCGCGGGTGCGGTGCTGGGCTCGGCGACCGGCGGCAAGGCCGGAACGGGCGCGCTGGTGGGCGCGGGCGTGGGTGCGCTGGGCACCTACATCTGGTCGCAGAACATGGAAAAGCAAAAGCGCGAGATGGAAGCCGCGACGCAGGGCACGGGCATCGCCGTGACGCAGACGCAGGACAACCAGCTCAAGCTCGACATTCCCAGCGACATCTCGTTTGACACCGGCCGCGCGGACATCAAGAGCAACTTTGCTCCGGTGCTCGACCGTTTCGCCGATGGTCTGCGCAACAACGTCAACACCGACGTGCGCATCGTGGGCCACACGGACAGCACGGGCTCGGACGCCATCAACAATCCGCTGTCGCTGCAGCGCGCCAACAGCACGCGCAATTACCTGACCAGCCGCGGCGTGGGCGGCACGCGCATCCAGACCGAAGGCCGTGGCTCCTATGAGCCCATCGCGTCGAACAGCACCAACGAAGGCCGCGCGCGCAATCGCCGCGTGGAGATCTATGTGGGCGAACGCCCGCGCTAAGCGCTGATTGCAGCCATGCCCCAAGGCCCCGAAAGGGGCCTTTGTCGTTCCTGGACAGGCGCTAGACGTCGGTTCTCAGCAGATTGGCGAGCTCCACCGCCGACTTGACCTGCATCTTGTCGAACACGCGCGAGCGGTGCACTTCGACCGTGCGCACGCTGATGTCGAGCTGGTCGGCAATCAGCTTGTTGGGAATGCCTTCGACGACCAGACGCATCACATCGCGTTCGCGCTCGGTCAGGTCGGTCAGGCGATTGCGCAGCGCGTCGCGCTCGCGCATGCGCGACAGGTGCTGATCGGAGGCCGCGAGCGCCTGCTCGATGCGGTCGACCAGCGCGTTGTCGGAAAACGGCTTCTCGCAGAAGTCGAAGGCGCCGCGCTTGACGGTGTCGACGGCCGTGGGCACGTCGGCATGGCCGGTGAGAAAGATCACCGGCATGGCCGCGAGCTGGCCTTCGGCGAGCAGCTGGTTGAACAGCGCCAGGCCACTCATGCCCGTCATGCGCATGTCGAGCAGCAGACAACAGGGATGGCGCGCGGGCGACTGCGACTGCAGCATGTCGAGAAACGATTCGGCGCAGTCGAAGGACTCGCTGAGCAGGCGGCGCGAGCGCAGCAGCCATGCCAGGGCTTCGCGCACATCGGCATCGTCGTCCACGATGTAGACGGTGGCGTTTTGTACGGGTTCCATGGGATCAATTCTGAGGTGGAGCGGGCAGCGTGAAACTGAATACCGTACCACGCGGAAGGTTGGGGCTGTGGCGCAACGTCCCTCCGTGCTGCTCGATCACGGTGCGGCACAGGCTCAGCCCCAGTCCCATGCCTTCCTCGCGCGTGGTGAAGAACGGCGTGAACAGCTGTTCGGACACGGCTTCATCGATGCCGCTGCCGCAGTCGATCACGGAAAATTCCAGCCAGCTCGCATGCGCGCCGCTGGTGCTGTGGCGCACGCGCAGCGTCAGCTCGCGCGGCTGGGTTTCGATGCCGTCCATGGCCTGGGTGCCGTTGCGCGCGAGATTGAGCAGCACCTGCTCGATCATGGTCGGATCGCACAGCACGGGCGGCAGGTCGTTGTCCAGTTGGGTGATGACGCGCACGCCGAGCTTGCGCGCCTGCATGCGCACCAGCGGCAGCACGGCGTCGATCAGTTCGCTGGCGTGCACCTGCTCGCGCGACTGGTCGCGGCGGCGCACGAAGTCGCGCACGCTCTTGATGACCCGGCCCGCGCGCTCCGCCTGGTTGGCGATGCGCTGCATCGCGGTGCGCAGGTCCTGCAGCTGCTGGCGCAGCGCGGCCGGATTGTCGCTTGCCGGCTCGTGCTGGCCCAGCATGTT
>Ga0302347_1000451_pt1 | contig 65881 bp, 66 predicted proteins | sample PhyWR1_FD_202178 | JGI IMG/M metagenome (GOLD analysis project Ga0302347, IMG submission 202178) | Leaf surface microbial communities from wheat plants in UC Gill Tract Community Farm, Albany, California, United States - DLSL W.R1 (v2)... | ecosystem: Host-associated > Plants > Phyllosphere >... | reverse complement strand
ACGCGACCAACCACTGGGAAAACGCAGCGCTGTGCCTGAGCCTGTTTGGCGCCAGCTTTATCAGTGCGCGTTTGCTGTTCGGCAATCTGATCAACCGCATCGGCGGTTTTCGCGTGGCAATTGCCTGTTTGAGCGTCGAAACCCTGGGCCTGCTGTTGCTGTGGCTGGCACCCAACCCGGAGTTGGCCCTGGCGGGAGCAGCCCTGAGCGGCTTTGGATTCTCGCTGGTATTCCCGGCGCTGGGGGTTGAGGCCGTCAACCTGGTGCCAGCCTCAAGCCGTGGTGCTGCGGTGGGTGCGTATTCGCTGTTTATTGACCTGTCGCTGGGCATCACCGGGCCGCTGGTGGGCGCCGTGGCAGCAGGGTTCGGCTTTGCGTCGATCTTTTTGTTTGCGGCGCTGGCGGCACTCAGCGGGTTATTGCTGAGTGTTTATCTGTATCGCCAGGCCCAAGCTGCGCGCGCCTGATAAAAAGCACCCTCACCCCGACCCTCTCCCGGAGGGAGAGGGAGCTGATGGGTGGTGTTCTTGAAGCCGCGTGCGGTCAGTCCCCTCTCCCTCCGGGAGAGGGTTAGGGTGAGGGGCCTTTGATCTTAAAAGCCCAGCTTAAAAGTCCACCCTGCCCCGCCCGGCCTTGATGTTGCCGCGCTTGGTCTTGGATTCCAGCCGACGCTTTTTTGAGCCCAGGGTCGGCTTGGTCGGGCGGCGTTTTTTCTCCACCTTGGTGGCGCTGACGATCAACTCCGCCAGACGCTCCAGCGCATCAGCCCGATTCTGTTCCTGGGTGCGGTATTGCTGGGCTTTGATAATCAGCACGCCATCACTGGTGATGCGGCTGTCACGCAGCGCCAGCAGCCGCTCCTTGTAAAAATCCGGCAACGACGAGTTGGGGATATCAAAGCGCAGGTGCATGGCGCTTGAGACTTTATTGACGTTTTGCCCGCCCGCACCCTGGGCACGAATGGCTGTCAGTTCGATCTCTGCATCAGGGATATGCACGTTGTTGGAAATCACCAGCATCAAAAAAGGGTCCGTGTTCAGGGCCTTAAGGATACCCCACAAACAACAAACCCGGCGCAAGGGCCGGGTTTGCTAGTTACCTCAGGGTTTACTTGGCAGAGCTGTAAGCCGCTGTCTGCGCCTGTACGGCACGCTTGTTCTTGATCACAAAGCACAGCCACATAAAGGCCACCCACACCGGAATCGCGTACACCGACACGCGAATCCCAGGGATCAGCAACATGATCACCAGGATGAACGCCACAAATGCCAGGCAGATGTAGTTGCCGTACGGGTACCACAGGGCCTTGAACAACGGGACCTGCGCGGTCTTGTCCATGTGCTGGCGGAACTTGAAGTGCGAGTAGCTGATCATCGCCCAGTTGATGACTAGGGTCGCCACTACCAGGGACATCAGCAGTTCCAGCGCATCATGGGGCATCAGGTAGTTGAGCAGTACTGCAATCACCGTCACCGCCGCCGAAGCCAGGATCGAGTTGACCGGCACGCCGCGCTTGTCGATTTTGGCCAGCACTTTCGGCGCATCGCCCTGCTGCGCCATACCCAACAACATGCGGCTGTTGCAGTAGGTGCCGCTGTTGTACACCGACAACGCTGCGGTCAAGACCACGAAGTTAAGGATGTGCGCAGCGGTGTTGCTGCCCAGCATCGAGAACACTTGCACGAACGGGCTGCTGCTGTAGCTGTCGCCACCGGCATTCAGGGTTTCAAGCAGCGAGTCCCACGGGGTCAACGACAGCAGAACTACCAGGGCACCGATGTAGAAAATCAGGATGCGGTAGATCACCTGGTTGATCGCTTTCGGGATCACGGTGCGCGGCTTGTCGGCTTCAGCTGCGGTGAACCCGAGCATTTCCAGACCGCCGAAGGAGAACATGATAAAGGCCATGGCCATGATCAGACCGGTCGTCCCGTTCGGGAAGAAGCCACCGTGTTCCCACAGGTTGCTGACCGATGCCTGCGGACCACCGCTGCCGCTGACCAGCAGGTAGCTGCCCAGGGCGATCATGCCGACAATCGCCACGACCTTGATGATCGCAAACCAGAACTCAGCCTCGCCGAACACCTTGACGTTGGTCAGGTTGATCAGGTTGATCAGCACGAAGAAGGCCGCTGCCGAGGCCCAGGTGGGGATCTCCGGCCACCAGTAGTGCACGTATTTACCGACGGCGGTCAGCTCCGACATGCCCACCAGGATGTACAGCACCCAGCAGTTCCAGCCCGACATAAAACCGGCGAAACCGCCCCAGTATTTATGGGCAAAGTGGCTGAATGAACCGGCAACCGGCTCTTCGACGATCATTTCGCCAAGCTGGCGCATGATCATAAAGGCAATGAAGCCGCAGATCGCATAGCCCAGAATCATGGACGGCCCGGCCGACTTGAGCACCCCGGCCGAACCGAGGAACAGGCCAGTGCCAATCGCGCCACCGAGGGCTATCAGCTGGATATGACGATTTTTCAGGCCGCGTTTAAGCTCGCCCGAATGCGAGGTATTTCCACTCATTGAAAAGGTCCCACACAAGGTTTGATGTGATTCAGTGCGTTGTAACTTGAGCACCAGAGGCAGTGATCGAAGGGTCTACAACACAAATCAAACCCCAGCGCAGACGCCAGGAATCCAAGGTTGTTTCACGAGTCATGCGTCACCTGTTTGTTTTTATCTGTGACGGAATCGAACCCGCAACGCTTGTGGCATTGCGGAATTATCAAGGCGGGTAGCCTTGGCAAAATGCGCGGGTACGCAATTGAGTCACAGTTAAAACGCGGCGCATTGTACACCCGCACGAAGGCAAGATCCCATCACACAGCCGATTGCAATACGAAACAAGCCGCAATTTATGCAGGAACTGTCCTGATTCTGTAAATCTCGGAAGATTTTCATTACAGAGGGGTAATTTCAGCAATTTAGGGTCGGTAAGTGGCTGAATTCGTATAGTTTTATTGACATGGTGTAACGATTATTTGCCACCTATATTATTTACCGCAGCAGCATTTCGCAGACATAAAAAAACGCCAACCCCTGTGGGGTTGGCGTTTTTTGTACCGCGCTTACCGCTTAACGCTTACCGCTTAACGCTTACTGCGGCTTGCGACGACCGAAGCCCGGACGCTGACCCGAACCGGCAGGAGCGCCACGACGCTTGCCCGACGGCGCATCGTCAACCAGCTTTGGCCCGTTACGGGTTGGCTTGGTCGGACGCTTGTTGATTTCGCTCGGACGCTCGGCAACTGGCGCACCACGACCTGCAGGTACACGGTCAGTGCGACCTGCCGGCTTGCGGGCCGGACGAGCCGACTCATCGCGAGCCGGACGGCCCGGACGCTCGCCTTCGATATGCGGCTGGCGGGCCGGACGCGGCGCAACAGGTGCACCTTCAGCCGGGCGCAGCACGCGAGCAACACGGTCACCACGGGCCACAGGGCGCGAGGATTTGCGCTGCATGCGCTCAAGCTTGTCTTTGCTCTTGGCGTTCATCTCAGGCATGGCAACCGGCGTAAGGCCGACTTCAGCGCTAAGGATATCCACCTCGAACTGGCTCATTTCGCGCCAGCGACCCATCGGCAGGTCGGAGTTGAGGAACACCGGACCGAAACGCACGCGCTTCAGGCGGCTGACCACCAGGCCTTGGGATTCCCACAGGCGACGTACTTCACGGTTACGGCCTTCCATCACCACGCAGTGGTACCAATGGTTGAAGCCTTCGCCGCCCGGCGCCTGCTTGATGTCGGTGAAACGCGCCGGGCCGTCTTCCAGCACTACGCCGGCCTTGAGGCGCGCGATCATGTCGTCATCCACTTCGCCACGCACACGTACCGCGTACTCACGGTCCATTTCGTAGGAAGGATGCATCAGGCGGTTGGCCAGCTCACCGTCGGTGGTGAACATCAGCAAGCCGGTGGTGTTGATGTCCAGACGGCCGATGTTGATCCAGCGGCCTTCTTTTGGACGCGGCAACTTGTCGAACACGGTCGGACGGCCTTCAGGGTCGTCACGGGTGCAGATTTCGCCGTCGGGCTTGTTGTACATGATCACGCGGCGAACCGATTCGGCTGCCTCTTCACGTTTGATCACCTTGCCATCGATGGTGATGGCGTCGTGCAGGTCTACGCGCAGACCCAGAGTTGCATCCTTGCCATTGACCTTGATGCGGCCCTGGCTGATCCAGCTCTCTACATCGCGACGCGAGCCAACGCCAATACGGGCGAGGACTTTTTGCAGTTTTTCGCCTGCCGGGCCAATTTCCTGGCCGTCTTTAGGGTCGAGATCTTTCATCTGGGCACCTCCCGGTGTGTCAATTCAGGCGAGCGCCTGAAGTGTTAAAAATGGGCCTTGGGGCTCTGCTGAGCCCCAGAGGGTCGCGAATCATACGCGGATATTGGCCATTACGCATCAAAGGCTAGTCACGAAGTGCGTGGCTCACTTGGTTTTCCGCCGGCCGGTGGCCTCAAGCGCCAGTAAACGCAGGGCGGATTCGGCCAGCACCGCACGTTTTTCGTCTTTGTCGAGTTTCTTCCAGGCCTTGATTTCACGTTTGGTCCGCCCGCAGCCCAGGCAAATGTCGTCAGTGAATTTGCAGACTCCGATGCAGGGGTCTTTGGTTGAACTCATGACAGCCCTCCGAAAATTGTGTGGGAGCGGGCTTGCTCGCGATGGCATCGCTGCGGTGTGCCTGACAGTCCGCGTCGTCTGCATCGCAGGCAAGCCAGCTCCCACGGGTCATGCATTGCCCGCAGAATCCGCGGCTTGCCAGGATCCTTAATGGGAGTGCATCAGTCTTCCTGCTCGCGGCGTTCCTGTTCGATGGCTTCGGCCAGGGCCTGAGCCTCAAGCTCTTCGTCGCTCAAGGCAGATCGCTGCTCAAGTGCAGCAACCGCAGCGCGCAATCGCTCGCGGGCCAACTCGGCCGCAGAGGGTTGCTGCGGTTGTGGTTGGGCTTCTATTTCCGGCTCGGGCTCGGGCTCGGGCTCGGGCTCTAGAGCTTCAACTGGCGCAACGTCGCGCAACAAATCGTCAAAGTCGGTTTTAAGACCTTCCTCCATCGAGTCCAGTTCCGTCAGCAGGGTGCGGAAGCTGGTTTCGTCTTTCGGCTCTTCCGGCTCGGCGCTTTCGTCGGCCAGCGCCTGAAGATGCGCAGGCACCGGAGCATCGTCAAAATCGAGGATCGGATCCGGCTCCAGCTCGCGCAGCTCGGCCAGTGGCGGCAATTCATCGAGGCTCTTGAGGTTGAAGTGGTCAAGAAAGCCCTTGGTGGTGGCAAACATCGCGGGCTTGCCCGGCACGTCACGATAACCCACCACGCGAATCCACTCGCGCTCCAGCAGTGTCTTGACGATATGGCTGTTGACCGCCACACCGCGCACATCTTCGATCTCGCCACGGGTAATGGGCTGGCGATAAGCGATCAGCGCCATGGTCTCCAGCATGGCTCGCGAGTAACGTTGCGGGCGTTCTTCCCACAGACGTCCGACCCAGGGCGAGTACTTTTCGCGGATCTGCAGGCGATAGCCGGAGGCAACTTCTTTCAGTTCAAAGGCGCGGCCGTCGCAGGATTTGCGCAGCAGTTCCAGGGCCTTCTTGAAGACCGGCGGTTCCGGGCGCTCGCCCTCTTCAAACAGTTCGAACAGGCGCTCAAGGCTCTGCGGCTTTCCCGAGGCCAGCAGAAAGGCCTCAAGCAAGGGGGCCAGCTCGCGGGGTTCAGTCAAATTCATGGTTTCAGCTCTTTATTCGGCTCTTGCCCGCACATGGATCGGCGCGAAGGGTTCATTTTGTACCAACTCGATCAGCGACTCTTTGACCAGTTCAAGAATGGCCATAAAGGTCACGACTACACCCAACTTGCCTTCTTCAGCGGTAAACAGCTCGACAAAGGGCACAAAGCCACCCCCCTTGAGACGTTCAAGTACGTCGCTCATGCGTTCGCGGGTCGACAGGGCTTCACGGCTGACCTGGTGACTTTCAAACATGTCGGTACGGCGCAGCACTTCGGCCATCGACATCAGCAGCTCTTCGAGCGCCACATCCGGTACCAGCTTGCGCGCCCGTGCTTCGGGGGCATCGAGCTTGGGCACATAGATCTCGCGCCCTACCCGGCTCAGCCCCTCGATGCCTTCAGCGGCAGCCTTGAAGCGCTCGTATTGTTGCAGGCGGCGAATCAGTTCGGCACGGGGGTCGCCCTCGTCTTCCTCGATTGCGGCCGTACGCGGCAACAGCATGCGTGACTTGATCTCGGCCAGCATTGCCGCCATGACCAGGTATTCGGCCGCCAGCTCCAGGCGCACGGTTTTCATCAGCTCGACATAGCCCATGTACTGGCGGGTGATTTCCGCCACAGGGATGTCGAGGATGTCGATATTTTGCTTGCGGATCAGGTACAGCAGCAGGTCGAGCGGGCCTTCAAAAGCATCGAGAAACACCTCCAGTGCATCCGGGGGGATATACAGGTCTTGCGGCATTTCGATGACTGCCTGGCCATAGACCATGGCCAGGGACAGTTCTTGCTGGGCACCGGCCTGGGCCTCAGGTGCTTCTACGTCAGACATCAGGCCTCGACCATAAAGGGTTGAGGATCGCCGCAGCCCACCCGCACGATCTCGGGGTCACCGCTGTCCACCAGACTGATGACAGTGGAGGCCTTGTTGCCGCCAAAGCCGCCGTCAATGATCAGGTCGACCTGTTTTTCCAGGGCATCACGGATTTCATACGGGTCTTCCATCGGCTCGCTCTCGCCCGGCAGAATCAGGGTCACGCTCATCAGCGGTTCGCCCAGTTCTTCAAGCAATGCCAGCGCAATCGGATGGCTCGGCACACGCAGACCGATGGTGCGGCGCTTGGGGTGCAGCAACAGGCGCGGCACTTCGCGGGTGGCGTTGAGGATAAAGGTGTACGGCCCCGGCGTATGGGCCTTGAGCAGACGGAAGATGCCGGTATCAACCTTGGCAAACAGCCCCAGCTGCGACAGGTCACAGCACATCAGGGTGAAGTTGTGCTTGTCGTCCAGGTTACGCAGGCGCTTGATCCGCTCGATCGCACCCTTGTCGCCCATCTGGCAACCCACGGCGTAGGACGAGTCGGTGGGATAAATCACTACCCCACCCTTCTTGATGATTTCAACGGCCTGTTTGATCAGGCGCGGTTGTGGGTTTTCCGGATGAATCTGGAAAAATTGACTCACAGTATTTACCTGTTCAGACGTTGGCAGTGGGCTTGTCATATTTGAATCGACACCACAATGGCGGCAAGTCTTCCGGTACCGGCCGGTATTCGCCGATCTCGGACCACCCCCCCGGACCATGAAAATCACTGCCGGCACTGACCAGCAGACCGAACTCACGCGCAAGGATCGCCAGGCTGCCAACCTGATCGGCCGGCTGGTACCCGTTGACCACTTCAATCGCGTGACCCCCAGCTTGAATATAGTCGCCAATCAGCCGTCGGCGCTTGCTGCGGGTGAAATCGTAGTGCGAGGGATGCGCCAGACTGACCCAGGCGCCTGCTGCGCGCAGGGTGGCAACGGTGTCTTCCAGGGTCGGCCAGTGCAACTTGACGTCGCCCAGCTTGCCGGCCCCCAGCCATTTGCGGAAGGCTTCGGCGCGATCCTTGACGTAACCGGCCTCCACCAGAAAGTCGGCAAAGTGCGGACGGGCCGGGGCATTGCCACTGTCGCCCAGGGCCTGCTGGATGGCTCGCGCGCCTTCAAGCGCGCCGGGCATGCCCTTGAGAGCGAGTTTGCGGCTGATCTCTTCAGCCCGCAGCCAGCGGCCATCATGCAATTTGGCAATGGCCTCGACCAACGCCGGGGCGTTGACATCGAAACCGTAGCCCAGCACATGAATCGTCGCCCCGCCCCAGGTGCAGGACAACTCAACGCCGTTGACCAGTGTCATGCCTAACGCCTGCGCCGCCGTGCGGGCTTCGTCGAGGCCTTCAAGTGTATCGTGATCGGTCAGGGCCAGGACTCGCACACCTTTCTCGAACGCACGCGCGACCAGTACTGCAGGCGCCAGGGCGCCATCAGAAGCTGTGCTATGGCAATGCAAGTCAATTTCCACGGGGATTTAATAACCTCTAGCTGACGCTTTCGCTGTCATTGATGTTTGTTATTATGCCGCCACATCCTGCTTCTGGCTGCCACTGTGAAACAATTCATCGACTTCATCCCGCTGTTACTGTTTTTCATCGTTTACAAAATCGAGCCACGCATCGTCGAAATCGGCGGGCACAGCCTGTCGGTAGGGGGTATCTACAGCGCTACGGCGATGCTGATCATCAGTTCGCTGGTGGTGTATGGCGCGCTGTTTATCAAGCAACGCAAACTCGAGAAAAGCCAATGGTTGACCCTGATTGCCTGCCTGGTGTTCGGCAGTCTGACCCTGGCCTTCCACAGCGAAACCTTCCTTAAGTGGAAAGCCCCGGTGGTGAACTGGCTGTTTGCCCTGGCCTTTGCCGGCAGCCACTTTATCGGCGACAAGGTTCTGATCAAGCGCATGATGGGCCACGCCCTGAGCCTGCCTGATGCCATCTGGACCCGCCTGAACGTGGCCTGGATCGGGTTTTTCCTGTTCTGCGGCGCGGCCAACCTGTTCGTTGCATTCACTTATCAAAGCATCTGGGTCGACTTCAAAGTGTTCGGCAGCCTGGGCATGACCCTATTGTTCCTGATCGCCCAGGGCATTTATCTGTCACGCCATCTGCATGACACCGACCCGACCGATACTTCCCCCAAGACCAAGGACTGACATGCTCTACGCCATCATTGCAACAGACGTCGCCGATTCGCTTGAAGCCCGCCTGGCTGCCCGCCCTGCGCACCTTGAGCGTTTGCAACAACTGAAGGCCGAAGGCCGGATTGTCCTGGCCGGCCCGCACCCGGCCATCGACAGCAATGATCCAGGCGCTGCCGGCTTCAGCGGCAGCCTGATCGTGGCCGAGTTCGAGTCGCTGAACGCTGCCCAGGCCTGGGCCGAAGCCGATCCTTACGTTGCCGCCGGCGTATATGCCAACGTCAGCGTCAAGCCGTTCAAGCAAGTCCTGCCGTAACCTGTATCTTTACCGGCAGCCGGCGCAAACAGCGTCGGCACCGGTCAAATCGAGTAAGTCATGAGCGACCTGTTACTGATAGATGATGACCAGGAGCTGTGTGAGCTGCTGGTCAGTTGGCTGAGCCAGGAAGGCTTTCAGGTTCGCGCATGCCACGACGGTTCCAGTGCCCGCAAGGCGCTGAGCGAGTCCAGCCCCGATGCCGTGGTGCTGGATGTCATGCTCCCCGACGGCAGCGGCCTTGAGCTGCTCAAACAACTGCGCAACGACCACCCTGATCTGCCGGTGCTGATGCTTTCAGCCCGTGGCGAGCCGCTGGACCGCATCTTGGGCCTGGAGCTGGGCGCCGATGACTATCTGGCCAAACCCTGCGACCCCCGTGAGCTGACCGCCCGTCTGCGCGCCGTATTGCGCCGCAGCCACCCGGCGGCCGTGTCCAGCCAGATGGAGCTGGGCGACCTGTGTTTCAGCCCGATGCGCGGCGTGGTCACCATCGACCAGCGCGACATCACTCTGACCGTGTCCGAAAGCCGCATCCTCGAAGCCCTGCTGCGCCAGCCCGGCGAGCCGCTGGACAAACAGGAACTGGCGCAGATAGCCCTGGGCCGCAAGCTGACCCTGTACGACCGCAGCCTGGACATGCATATCAGCAACCTGCGTAAAAAGATCGGCCCCCACCCCGATGGCAGCCCGCGCATTGTGGCGTTGCGCAGCCGCGGGTATTTCTACAGCGCCTGAGCATAGCGCCCTCACCTTATGTAAATCCCCGGCCAAACCGTCTTTACCAAAGCTTTACCCACGGTTGACAGCGATTGACCTTGATCTCCCTAAACTGGGCGCATCCGGAATTACCGGAATCCAAATTCAAAGGAGACACACCATGCGTAAGACTCTTATTGCTTTGATGTTTGCTGCAGCACTGCCAACCGTCGCAATGGCCATGCCTGGTGGTGACGGCCAGATGGGTCCTCGTCACGGCGGCGAGCACCACGGTCGCGGCGACGCCCCTTACAGCCAGCTGGACCTCACCCGCGAGCAGCGCCAGCAGATCGGCAAGCTGATGGGCGAGCAAATGCATGATCGCAAACAACTGGTCGAGAAGTACCTGGAAAAACTGCCAGCTGCCGACCAGAAAGCGCTGAAAGACGAGATGAAGGCCAAGCACGACAAAACCCAGAGCGATATCCGTGCCTTGCTCAAACCTGATCAGCAAAAACGCTTCGACGAAATGCAAAAGAAACGCGCCGAGCGTCAAGCCGAGATGAAAGAGTTTAAAGACTGGAAAGCACAGCAAGCACCAAAAGCGCAATAATCTGCACATCCACCAGGCCCAACGGCTCACGCCGTTGGGCTTTGGTCGTTTCAATCAATGACTTGTGAGGAGTTACCGTGCGATCACTGTTTTGGCGCATTCTGGCCAGCTTCTGGCTGGCGATTGCCCTGGTCGCAGGGTTGTCGATCCTGCTGGGGCATATGCTTAATCAGGACGCATGGATTCTCAGCCGCCATCCCGCTATCGCCAATCTGGCGCAACAGTGGACTGAACGTTACGAAACCCAGGGCGCCGATGCGGCGCAAGACTTCCTTGAACGGCGCAAGCGCCGTTATCACATCGACGTGCAAGTGCTCAACGAAAGTGGCGACCCGCTGGTACGCGGCACCTTCCCGCGTCGGGCAGCCGCCTGGGAAGCCCGCCAGCAACCCGGCCAGCAGGACCTGCCCTGGCGCCGCCTGACGGTCGAATACACCAGCCCGAAAACCGCCGAAACCTACCTGCTGATTTACCGCATCCCTAACCCCGAGCTGGAGGCCTGGCACCGCCAGAGCCTGATCTGGCCCCTGAGCGCACTGGGGATTGCGCTGGTCGTGCTGACGCTGTTCAGCCTGCTGGTAACACTCTCGATTACCCGTCCGCTCAAGCGCCTGCGCGTTGCCGTGCATGACCTTGGGCAAACCACTTACCAACAGAACAGCCTGGCGCGGCTGGCGTCGCGGCGCGACGAGTTTGGTGTGCTGGCCACCGACTTCAACCGCATGGGCGCACGCCTGCAAAGCTTGATCGGCAGCCAGCGCCAACTGCTGCGTGATGTGTCCCACGAGTTGCGCTCGCCCCTGGCCCGCCTCAAGATCGCTCTGGCCCTGGCTGAACGCGCCGGGCCTGAAGAACGTGAAAAACTGTGGCCACGCCTGACCCGCGAATGCGACCGGCTGGAATCGTTGATCAGCGAGATTCTGACCCTGGCCCGGGTCGATGCTGATCAGGCCAGCGCCGAACAGGTGGATCTCAATGCCCTGCTGGGCGCCGTGCAAAAAGACGCCTCGCTGGCGGCTCCCGAGCAGTCCGTGCTCCTGCAAGCCGAACCGGGGTTGAGCCTCAATGGCTGGCCGACGATGATCGAGCGGGCCGTAGATAACCTGTTGCGTAACGCGCAGCGCTTCAACCCGGCGGGTGAACCGATCGAGCTGAGCGCGGTGCGCGAAGGCGAACACATCACCATCAAGGTTCGCGACCACGGCCCCGGGGTCGCTGAAGAGTACCTGGCGCAACTGGGGGAGCCGTTTTTCCGCGCACCGGGCCAGACAGCGGCCGGGCATGGACTGGGCCTGGCAATTGCGCGCAGGGCGGCAGAACGCCATGGCGGTCGGCTGGTGCTGGGCAACCACCCGGACGGCGGGTTTGTTGCCACCCTGGAGTTGCCGCTGGAGCCCAATGGCAATCTGTAAATCTGATGCGGCGTTTGCGCTGCTGCTGTTGTGGGAGCGGGCTTGCTCGCGATGCAGGCGACGCGGTTTGTCTGGATGACCGCGGTGATGCCCTCGCGAGCAAGCCCGCTCCCACAGGTTTGGAGATCCGGGATTACTTGACCGGCCACGCCTGCACAAACTCGGCGCTATCCACCTTGGGTGCGACCCGCAATTCGTTCTGCGGCGTGCCCAAATACAGAAACGCCACCACTTCCTCGCCCTCACCCAGCCCCAACCCCTTGGCCACATGCGGTGCATACGACAGCTCGCCGGTGCGCCATACCGCGCCAATGCCCTGGGCATAGGCCGCCAGTTCAATGGCATGGGCCGCGCAACCTGCGGTAATCAGCTGCTCAGCCTTCGGCACCTTGAAGTGGTCCTGCAAACGGGCAATCACTACCACCACCAAAGGGGCCCGCAAAGGCATGGCGCGGGCCTTGTCCAGGGCTGCCTGGGTCACTTCGCCGCCCTGGGCCTGCACGGCCTCGGCGAGGATTTCGCCCAGCTGGTTGCGCGCTTCGCCTTCGACCGTCAAAAACCGATAAGGGCGCAACTGGCCGTGGTCCGGCGCACGCAAGGCGGCGGCGAAAAGTACTTCACGTTGCTCAGCCGTAGGCGCCGGATCAAGCAGGCGCGGGGCAGAAACACGGTTGAGCAAAGCGTCGAGAGCCTCCATTGGCCACCTCCTGAAGAAAATGTGCGGCTATTCTAACGGTATCTCCCGAAGACCTGGCGGTTTACATAACCCGGACCACAGGTAGAATGGCGCCCCTCTTTCATCCCCGAGCTGACTTCATGGCGTTGCCGACCTTACGCATCATCGGTTTTATTATCGGCATCTTCCTGATTACGCTCGCGATCAGCATGGCCGTGCCCATGCTGACCCTGGTGATTTACGACCACCTGGGCGACCTGCCGTCCTTTTTGTGGGCCAGCCTGATTACCTTTATCGCTGGCCTGGCGCTGGTCATCCCGGGCCGCCCCGAGCAGGTACACCTGCGCCCCCGGGACATGTATCTGCTGACCGTGTCCAGCTGGGTGGTGGTGTGCATCTTCGCAGCCCTGCCGTTCTTGCTGACCCAGCACATCAGCTACACCGACTCGTTTTTCGAAAGCATGTCCGGCATTACCGCCACCGGCTCCACCGTGCTGAGCGGCCTGGACACCATGTCCCCCGGCATTCTGATGTGGCGCTCGATGCTGCACTGGCTGGGCGGCATCGGCTTTATCGGTATGGCGGTGGCAATTTTGCCCTTGCTGCGCATCGGTGGCATGCGCCTGTTCCAGACCGAGTCTTCCGACCGCTCCGAAAAAGTCATGCCGCGCTCGCACATGGTGGCCCGCCTGATTGTCGCCACTTATGTCGGCATCACCATTCTGGGCAGCCTGGCATTCTGGTGGGCGGGCATGAGCGTGTTTGATGCGATCAACCATGCCATGTCAGCCATTTCCACCGGTGGTTTCTCGACCTCCGACCAGTCACTGGCCAAGTGGTCGCAACCGGCGGTGCACTGGGTCGCCATTGCCGTGATGATCATGGGCAGCTTGCCGTTTACCCTGTATGTGGCCACCCTGCGCGGTCATCGCAAAGCCCTGATCAAGGATCAGCAGGTGCAAGGCTTGCTCGGCTTGCTGGTCGTCACCTGGTTCGTACTCAGCATCTGGTTGTGGTGGACTACCAACATGCCGTGGTGGGACGCCTTCCGCCATGTCGCGCTCAACGTGACCTCAGTAGTAACGACCACGGGCTTTGCTCTGGGTGATTACAGCCTGTGGGGCAATTTCTCGCTGATGCTGTTCTTCTATCTGGGCTTTATCGGCGGCTGCTCGGGCTCGACTGCAGGCGGGATCAAGATTTTCCGCTTTCAGGTCGCCTATATCCTGCTCAAGGCCAACCTTAATCAACTGATCCACCCACGAGCAGTGATCAAGCAAAAGTACAACGGCCACCGCCTTGATGAAGAAATCGTACGTTCAATCCTGACCTTTTCGTTCTTCTTCGCCATCACCATCTGCGTGATCGCGCTGGCCCTGTCGCTGCTGGGGCTGGACTGGATGACCGCCCTCACCGGCGCTGCCAGTACGGTGTCCGGCGTTGGGCCGGGCCTGGGCGAGACCATTGGTCCATCCGGAAACTTCGCCAGCCTGCCGGATGCGGCCAAGTGGATTTTGTCATTGGGTATGTTGCTTGGGCGCCTGGAGATCATTACCGTGTTCGTACTGTGCATTCCGGCATTCTGGCGCCACTGATCCAGGCACACCTCTAATCAACTGCGGGAGCGTCATGGAGCAAATTCTGTCACTGCGCCATTACCGCCACGACCTGATTGCCCATAGCCATGAGCATGCGCAGGTGGTGATCAGCCTGTCGGGCAAGCTCGATTTCGAAGTCGAGGGCCGGCCCAGCCTGCTGCGCCAGCAACAGTTGATGGTCGTGCCTGCAGGCGCCCACCATACCTGCGGCAGCCCGCAAGGCAGTCACTGCCTGGTGCTGGATGTGCCCGGTGACAACTGGCTGGGGCAGTCATTGGGCGAACATGCCGACGCCAGCCGCCGACTGCTGGACAGCGCCGGGCACGTGCCCCTTGATCCGCAACAGCAGCAATTGGTGAACTGGCTGGCGACCAGCCCGGTGAGTGACCCGCTGATTGCCCGCCAGGGTGCGATTCTGCTGCTGGCCAGCCTGAACAACATAAGCCCGGAACGCACTCAATCCAGGCGTCTGCCCTACGCCGCAATGGATGCCCATATCGAACGCAACGCTGCCTACCCTTTGCAGGTTGCGGATCTGGCGCAAATTGCCGGTTTGTCCTGCGCCCGCCTGCACAGCCGGTTTATCAGTGAGTGTGCGCAAACACCGATGGACTACATCCGCCAACGGCGTTTGCGCAGTGCCCTGAGGCTGTTGCGCAACAGCCGTCTGCCCATCGGCGAAATCGCCAGCCGCGTTGGCTACAGTTCGCAAAGCGCATTTGCCGCAGCCATGTTGCGCGAATTTGGCGCCTCACCGTCGGTATTGCGCCGCGAGCCTGGCGACAATTAACGCCAGCCTCGCGACAGACAACCCTGCCAACGGCCCCTTAGACTGCATGCCTTGCCCGTATTGACTCAAGGATTGCAATGACTCCGCGTACCGCTTTGGGCGCCCTGCATATTGGCGCTTTGATGTTTGGCCTGACCGGAGTGTTCGGCAAGCTCGCAGCCGCTTCGGCTTCAATCATCGTGTTTGGCCGTGCCGCCTTCGCGGTACTGGCACTGCTGTGCTTCGCGGGGCTGGCCAAACGCAGCGGCTGGTACCGCTTGACCCTGCGCGACGCCCGCAACCTGCTGCTGAGCGGCTTACTGCTGGCCGGGCACTGGGTGAGTTTTTTTGTCTCGGTAAAAATCGCCGGGGTCGCGATCGCTACCCTGGGTTTTGCCAGCTTTCCGGCGTTCACGGTTATTCTTGAGGGGCTGATTTTTCGCGAGCGCATTCGCCTCAACGAAATCGTCCTGGTGGTTCTGGTCAGTGTCGGACTGATCCTGGTCACCCCAAGCTTTGATCTGGCCAGCCAGGCCACCGAAGGGCTGTTGTGGTCAGTTGCTTCCGGGTTGCTGTTTTCGCTGCTGTCGCTGAACAACCGCGCCAACTCGGGCCGGGTGCCCGCGGTGCAGGCGGCCATGTGGCAAAACACCGTAGTCGCATTGTGCCTGCTGCCGTTTGCCGCACCTGGGCTTGTCTCGGTGCGCCCGCTGGACTGGCTGTGGATCGGCCTGCTCGGGGTATTTTGCACCGGCGTGGCGCACAGCCTGTTTGTCGCCAGCCTGGCCGTGATCAAGGCGCGCACGGCGGCGGTGGTCTTTGCCCTGGAGCCGGTCTATGGCATCACCCTGGCCTGGCTGCTGTTCCACGAAACGCCATCGCTGCGCATGTTGCTGGGCGGTGTACTGATAATTGTCGCCATTGTGGTGTCGAGCCGCATGGCCAGCGGCCCGACACCGCGCAAGACGGCACTGGACGCCGCCGCTCACTGAACCCGGTCGTTGTGCCCCAGATCGCGCTGCGGGTCGATCTGGTCGCGAACCCGCTGCTTGAGCACCTTGGCCTCGGGAAAACCGCCATCAGCCTTGCGCTCCCAGATCTGCACACCGTTACAGGTGATGCGAAACACCCCGCCGGTACCCGGCTCCAGCGCGACCCGACCCAGGTCTTCGGCAAAAGTACTGAGCAACTCCTGGGCCAGCCAGGCGGCGCGCAGCAGCCACTGGCATTGAGTACAATAAGTGATGACAATTTCTGGTTTGCGGGACGACATGATTTCAAAGGCTCTTGAAAGGAAGGCGCCGCTATAATAGCCGCCTTTCTCGCTTGCCCAGAGATTCATGATGCGCCGCCTGCTCAGTTGTTTGTTCCTGTGTCTTTGCCCCCTGATGCTGTTTGCCGCCGAAGCCGCCAAACCCAAAGTCGGCCTGGTGCTGTCCGGCGGTGCGGCCCGTGGCCTGGCCCACGTGGGCGTGCTCAAGGCGCTTGAAGAACAGGGCATTCATATCGACGCCATTGCAGGCACCAGCATGGGTGCGGTGATTGGCGGCCTGTATGCCTCCGGCTACAAGATCGATGAGCTGGAAAAACTCGCGCTGGGCATCGACTGGCAAGAGGCCTTGTCCGACGCGCCGGAGCGTGAAGACGTACCGTTCCGGCGAAAGCAGGATGACCGCGACTTTCTGGTCAAGCAACAACTCAGTTTCCGCGACGATGGCAGCCTGGGCCTGCCATTGGGCGTGATTCAGGGCCAGAACCTGGCATTGTTGCTCGAAAGCCTGCTGGCCCACAGCAGCGATATCCGCGACTTCGACAAACTGCCAATCCCGTTCCGCGCCGTGGCCACCGATATCGTCAACGGCGAAAAAGTGGTGTTTCGCAAAGGCCACCTGCCCCAGGTGATCCGCGCCAGCATGTCGATCCCGGCGGTATTCGCCCCGGTCGAGATCAACGGCCAACTGTTGGTCGATGGCGGTATGGTCGACAACATTCCGGTAGATGTGGCCCGCGAAATGGGCGTGGACATCGTCATCGTGGTGGACATCGGCACGCCGCTGCGCGGGCGCAAGCAACTCAATACCGTGTTCGACATCCTCAACCAGTCAATCACCCTGATGACCCGCAGCAACTCCGAGGTGCAACTGGCGTCGTTAAAGCCTGACGATATCTTGATCCAGCCCGCACTGGCCAGTTATGGCGCGACCGATTTTGGCCGCTCACTCGACATCATCAATGCCGGCTACCGGGCCACCCAAGTGCTTGAAAAACGCCTGGCCGTCCTGCGCCAGCCTACGGATGTGCAGTTGGCCGAAGCCCGCACCGCCGAAGAACGCACCCCGGTGATTACCGCGATCAAGATCGAAAACGACTCCAAAATCGGCGATTCGGTGATCCGCTACTACATTCGCCAACCTATCGGCGAGCCCCTGGATCTGGGCCGCCTGCAACGGGACATGGGCACCCTGTACGGCCTGGATTACTTCGACCAGGTGCAATACCGCGTGGCACACAAAGGCAAGGAGCGCACGCTGGTGATCAGCGCCCGGGGCAAGCGCAGTGGTACCGACTACCTGCGCCTGGGGCTGAACCTGTCGGACGACATGCGCGGCGACAGCGCATTCAACATCGGCGCCAGTTATCGCATCAACGGCATCAACCAACTGGGCGCCGAGTGGTTGACGCGGGTGCAACTGGGCGACAAGCAAGAGCTGTACAGCGAGTTTTACCAGCCACTGGATGCCGGCTCGCGCTACTTCGTCGCGCCCTATATCAATGCCCGTTCACAAAACGTGGAAGCCATTCTCGATAACGATCCGATTGCGGAGTACCGCCTGGAACGTTACGGTTTTGGCCTCAATTTTGGTCGTCAAATCGGTAACAGTGGTGAGATTCGCGTAGGCGTTGGTGAGGCCTGGGGTGAGGCCAATGTAAGAATTGGCGATCAGAATCTGCCAAGCACCAGCTTCAATGAAGGCTTCTACGACATCAAATACTCGTTCGACTCACTGGATAATGTGTACTTCCCCCATTCGGGCGAGGACATCGCCCTGAGCGTGCGTCAGTTCGAACCGGGGCTGGGCTCGGACGAGCGCTATCGTCAATGGGAATTCAAGCTGGACAAGGCCCTGAGTTCGGGCCCCGACACCTGGATTCTGGGCGGACGCTACGGGCGCACGCTGGACACGGCCAATGTGGTGACATCGAGCTTCCTGCTGGGCGGCGCACGGCAGTTGTCGGGGTTCCGGGAAGACGCGATTTCGGGGCAGAACATCAGCCTGATGCGCGCCGTGTACTACCGCCGCCTGACCCCGCGCTCGTACCTGCCGTTTGACTTCCCGCTGTATGCTGGCGCCTCGCTGGAACGCGGGCGGGCGTGGAACAACGACAACGAGTTCGACAGCGGCTATATCAATGCGGCGAGCATATTTATCGGCTTTGACACCCCGCTGGGCCCGCTGAACTTCAGTTACGGCTTCAACGATGATGACCAGAAGGCGCTGTACCTGAACCTGGGCCAGACATTCTGACGGCTAAAAACAGACTAATGTGGGAGCAAGCCTGCTCGCGATGCTGGCAGCGTGGTCTTTTAGACAGGCCGCAGTGATGCCATCGCGAGCAGGCTCGCTCCCACAACAGGGATGTGTGAGATCAGTTCTTTTCGAGGTTATCCAGAATGCGCTTGTGCACCCGCAGGCAAATGCGCGCTTCTTCTTCGTCAATGCCCACAAACAGCTCCTGGCGCAACGCCGTGGCGATGGCTTCGATCTGTTCGATCAGGGGGCGGGCGGAATCACTCAGCACGATTTTTTTCGCACGCCGGTCTTCGACCACCGAATGACGCTGCACCAGGCCCTGAGCCTCAAGGCTGTCAAGCAGACGGGCCAAGGTCGGACCTTCAACGCCAACGCTTTGCGCCAGTTCGCGCTGTGTGGGCGCTTCGTCAAAACGGGCCAGATGCAACAGCACCAGCCAGCGCGCCTGGGACAACCCCAGACCCGCAAGACGACGATCCAGCTCGGCACGCCAGCCACGAGACATTTGGGCCAGTTGCATACCAAAACGGTGTTGATCGGTTAACGGCATAAAAAACTCAATGTTTAGACTGAAAATAGAGTGCAACCAATTATTAGTCAGCTAAGCATGCCGCTTGCTCATAGGCAAGGCCTATAAGTCAATCAATCGTTACATAATCCCCGACCTGGCTAGATTTCAAACTCCGACTGCAACGCCGCGCGTACGCAATACAGCACACCTTCAGGCACCCGGCCCTTGAACTGTTCAGCGATGCTGGCCACGCTCGGTAGCTCGCCTTCACCATCCAGGAAAGCGTCCTGCACTTCTTCCATCAGCTCTTCAGGCAAGTCCAGCGCCTGCTCCAGCGACAGTTCCTGGCGACCTATGGCTTCGGCCAGCAGGGTGTAGACGTTCTTTTCCGAGCATTGCAATTGCCCGCTGATCTGCAGCGGGGTCATGCCGGCACGGGCCAGACTGATCAGCTCGTGACGGATATCGGCCACCACTTTCGGGGTTTCGCCCTGCCCGCCCAGCACTTCGAGGAAGGCTTCGCCGTAACGCTCCAACTTGCGCGCGCCGACGCCGCTGACCCGGGCCATCTCGGCCATCGAGGTCGGCTGGCTGCGCAGCATTTCGAGCAAGGTGGAGTCGGGGAAGATGACGTAAGGCGGCACGCCATGCTCTTCGGCCAGTTTGCGCCGCAGGGCACGCAGGGCTTCCCACTGTTCGCGCTCTTCGCCGCGCACCAGTTGGCTGGCCGGGCTTGCGGAGCTGCTCTTCACCGAGGTTTGCGGCTTGAGCTCGCGGCGCAGTTCCAGCGTCACTTCGCCGCGCAACAACGGCCGGCAGCTGTCGCTCAGGCGCAGGCCGCCGTAGCCTTCGATATCGATGTCAGCCAGACCACGGGCCACCAGTTGGCGGAACAGCGTGCGCCACTCACCTTCGGCGCGAGCTTTACCCACACCAAAAACGGACAGATGTTGATGGCCAAAGCTGCGGACCTTTTCGTTTTCGCGGCCCAGCAACACGTCGATCAAGTGCCCGGTGCCATAACGCTGCCCCGTACGATAAATGGCTGACAGCGCCTGGCGGGCCGGTTCGGTGGCGTCCCAGGTCTGCACGCCGTCCACGCAGTTGTCGCAATGCCCGCAAGGTTGCGGCATTTCTTCATCGAAGTAAGCGAGAAGCGTCTGACGGCGGCAGCGGGTTTCTTCGCACAGCGACAGCATGGCGTCGAGCTTGTGGTGCTCCAGACGCTTGTGTCGCTCATCGCCTTCGGAGTTTTGCAGCATTTGCTTGAGCATCACCACATCTTGCAGGCCGTAGGCCATCCAGGCGTCCGCCGGCAGACCATCACGGCCTGCGCGGCCGGTTTCCTGGTAATACGCCTCAAGGGATTTGGGCAAATCCAGATGCGCAACGAAGCGCACGTTGGACTTGTCGATGCCCATGCCGAAGGCGATGGTGGCCACCATGATCAGGCCTTCCTCGTTGAGGAAGCGCTTCTGGTTGGCGGCCCGGGTGTCGCTTGGCAAGCCGGCGTGATACGGCAAGGCCGGGAAGCCCTGGTCGCAAAGGAACTGCGCCACTTCATCGACTTTTTTACGCGACAGGCAATACACGATGCCTGCGTCGCTGCGGCGCTCGCTAAGAAACGCCAGCAACTGCTTGCGCGGCTGCTCTTTGGGCACGATGCGATAAAAGATATTGGGACGGTCGAAGCTCGACAAAAAGCGCTCGGCGTTCTGCAAATGCAGGCGCGTGACGATTTCTTCGCGGGTGCGCTTGTCAGCCGTGGCCGTCAGGGCGATACGCGGCACATTGGGAAACACTTCGGCCAACTGGCCCAGTTGCAGGTATTCCGGGCGGAAGTCGTGGCCCCATTGCGATACGCAGTGAGCTTCGTCGATGGCAAACAGGGCGATATCCAGGCTCTGCAAAAAAGCCATCATGCGCGGCTGCACCAGACGCTCGGGCGCCAGATAGAGCATTTTGACCTCACCGCGCTTGATGCGGTTGGCCAGATCACGCTGCTGCTCGGCGCTGAGGGTCGAGTTCAACGCCGCTGCGGCAACCCCGAGCTCTTCAAGGGTCGCAACCTGATCGTCCATCAAGGCAATCAGCGGTGACACCACCACGGCCAGGCCATCGCGCAGCAATGCCGGCACCTGGAAGCACAGGGACTTGCCGCCGCCGGTGGGCATCAGCACCAGGGCGTCGCCACCACTGGCCACGCGCTCAATAATGTCACCCTGGCGGCCACGGAAACTGTCGTAGCCGAAGATGTCTTTGAGTACGCGTTGAGCCTGTTCGAGCATAGAAACTCCAGAAATCGCCGAAACACCCCTGCGCCAGCACGATCCGCTACGCCCGCAAGCCTCTAAAAGGCTCGGACCCAGGCCACCGGTACGCGACATTTAACGCAGGGCATCACAAAACGCGGCAGTATACCCGAGCACTCCCCCGCTGCGGGGGGTGTAATTGCAACACCGATAACCGGGAACTGATGGCAAATGTGCCCTGCGACTGGCTTGGAAGCTCAAGAAAGCCTAGAATTCACTATCGTTTATTTACTAGGTAACACTTAATGTCCTTCGCTGAGCAACTAACCCGCCTGCAAGCCTTCCTCGACGCCGACGAGCTGCATGACGAGGCGCTGGACTACGTGGCCACCCACGGTTATCTGACGGCCCTGTCCATCTGCTCCGAGGAAGTGCCTGAGCGCGAGTGGATCGACGCGATCTTCTCTGAAGCTCCGCATTACAAGGATGACGCACAACGTGCCGAAATCGAAGGCACGCTGATCCAGCTCAAGGCTCACATCGCCCGTCAACTGGCGTCCGATGAAGAGTTCGAACTGCCATGCGACCTGGACCTGGGTGACGAGCCGGATGATTCCGACCTGCGCGGCTGGTGTGTAGGCTTTATGGAAGGCGTATTCATGCGAGAAGCTGCCTGGTTCGAAACCGCAGAAGAAGAAGTCAGCGAAATGCTCCTGCCAATCATGGTGGGTTCGGGTCTGTTCGATGATCAGCCTGAGTTCGAAGACATCGCTAAAGATGCCAACCTGATGGACGACATGATCGTTCAGATCCCGGAAGCGCTGACTGCCCTGTACCTGCTGTGCCAGGCACCGGACGAGAAGCCTGCGATCCTCAAGCCGCGCCACCACTGATCCTTTAGTGGTTCCGCCCTCTCTCGGCAACCGCCCGCGGTTGCTGCGCTACGCACTGTTTGCCATCGGCTGGCTGAGCGTAGCGTTGGGGGTGATCGGCATATTCCTGCCGGTACTGCCTACAACCCCCTTTCTGCTATTGGCTGGCGCATGCTTTGCGCGCAGTTCGCCGCGTTTTTATCAATGGCTGGTCGAGCACCCGCAGCTCGGGCCGTGGATACGCGACTATCTGGACGGTAATGGCATTCCGCTCAAGGGCAAGGTCTACGCCATTGGCCTGATGTGGCTGAGCATTGGCGTGTCCTGTTACCTGGTGCCTTTGCCGTGGGCCAGGGGCTTTATGCTGACCAGTGCCGTGCTGGTGAGCATTTACATCCTGCGGCAAAAAACCCTCGAAAAACCCTGAACCCCTTGTGGGAGCGGGCTCGCTCGCGATCGCATCAACTCGGTTTCCCTGACATACCCCGCCGCCTGCATCACGAGCAAGCCCGCTCCCACAGATTGCGACTTGTCCCCGTGATTTTTCAGATAGGTATCGGCGCCCATCGCTTCGATCTGCCCTTCGATCAACGCCTCGAACGGGCGCAGCAGCGCCGTGAACGAAGTGGCAGGCTCCAGAATTTCCAGCGCCTGCACAATCGCTTCCAAAGTAGACAAGGCTCCCGGCCCCGGCGCCTTGCGCAACCGGTAACGTGACACTGCCCCCTCGGGCAACGTCACCCGCGGCAATTGCGCCAGCAACGGATTAAGGTGCAGCAACTTGCGCGCCTTGCGCCAGGTACCGTCCGGTACCACCAACAGCAACGGCAACTGTTGATCGCCAACAGTGTCAGCCTCGATCAATTGCGCATCCTCACCCGGGAACAGCAACCGCGCCCGATATCCCGGCGGGTTGAGCAAGGTCGCCAAATCCTCGAACACCTCGCCCACCACCAATTGCGCATTGGTCAGCCCCAGGGCTGCAAGACGGGCGGTGTTCAGCGCGTGATTGACCTCACTGGGGTGCTGCAACAGCAACACGCGGGTACGGCTTGAAAGCTGCGGGATAAGTGCACACAGGCAGTGGGATTGCGGGCGCATGCAACGCGGGCATTGGGCTCGGGACATAGAGTAAACAGGCTCGTTCAAGGTTTATGAAGCTGTGCTTTGAGCAGGTCGCGAAAAGTCTGGATCAAGGGTTCGCGGCTGCGGCCACGGCGCACGATCATCGAGAACGGCGCCTGATAACCAAAGGTCGCGGGCAGCAGCACGCGCAGGTCGCCCTTCTCCACCCAGGGCTCGGCATAGTGCTCGGGCAAGTAACCGATATAGGCACCCGATAGCACCAGAATCAGTTGTGCCTCCATGCTGTCCACCGTCGCCGCGCTGTGCTTGAAGCCGTGGCGCGCCAGTTCGGCCTGGCTCCAGTAGCCGCGCCCAACCATACGTTGCTGGGTAATCACCGGCCCGGGGATGCGCCGCTCGCTAAACAACGGATGGCGGCTGCTGCAATACAGCCAGTGCTGCTCGCGGTACAACGGCTGATAGACCAGCCCGCTCATGCGCGTGGAAAACGCTCCAATGGCCAGGTCCAGGCGGTTGTCCTGCACCCCGAGCTGCAATTCATACGGGCTCATCACCGATAAATGCAGGTGCACCGCCGGGTGCTCCTGGCTGTAGGCACCAATGGCCTCGGCGAAGGGCAAGGCCTTGTCATTGACCGTCGAGTCGATCACGCCCAGGTTCAGGGTACCGCGCAGCTCACCCTTGAGCGCCGCCGCGTATTGCTCGAAACCTTCCAGTTCGCCCAACAGGCGCAAGGTTTCCTGATGGAACAACTCACCCTTGCTGGTCAGGCTGAACCCGCCACGACCGCGATGGCACAGCACCAGCCCCAGATTGGCTTCGAGCTGGCTCATATAGGTGCTGATGGCCGAGGTCGAGAGGTTGAGCGCCTGCTGAGCATTGGCGAACCCCTGGTGCCTGACCACACTGGCAAAGATTCGCAATAGTTTCAGATCGGGTAAAGCGTTGGCCATGAGGGTTCCGAGTTTCTGGTCGGTCGATGGTGGCGCGAGCCCTCACCCCAACCCTCTCCCGGAGGGAGAGGGAGCTGATCTGCGCAGATTTCAAGTTCCCGCACGGTCCATGGCCAGGGTGAGGGCCTGGGGGCACAGTCTATCTCTAGCCCGCCCATTAGTTTAGAAAAACCTGAACTAAGTATTTGCCCGCAGCGATTCTTCCCGCCTCGCACCTTTCGCAGAATCGAGCGCCATAACCACAACAAACGACGAGGCCTTACCCGTGGACAAAATTCTTCATCAGCCACTGGGCGGTAATGAAATGCCGCGCTTCGCCGGCATCGCCACCATGATGCGCCTGCCGCACCTGCAATCGGCCGCCGGCCTGGACGCCGCTTTTGTCGGCGTACCCCTGGATATCGGCACCTCGCTGCGGGCCGGCACCCGTTTCGGGCCCCGCGAGATTCGCGCCGAATCGGTGATGATCCGCCCTTACAACATGGCCACCGGCGCCGCGCCCTTTGATTCACTGTCGGTAGCCGACATCGGCGATGTGGCGATCAACACCTTCAACCTGCTGGACGCCGTGCGAATCATCGAAGAAGCCTACGACGAAATCCTCGAACATAACGTGATCCCCATGACCCTGGGCGGTGATCACACCATCACCCTGCCGATCCTGCGGGCTATCCACAAGAAGCACGGCAAGGTCGGCCTGGTGCATATCGATGCCCATGCCGATGTAAACGATCATATGTTCGGTGAGAAAATCGCCCACGGCACCACCTTCCGCCGTGCCGTCGAAGAAGGCCTGCTGGACTGTGATCGCGTGGTGCAGATCGGTCTGCGCGCCCAGGGTTATACCGCCGAAGACTTCAACTGGAGCCGCAAGCAGGGGTTTCGCGTGGTGCAGGCCGAAGAGTGCTGGCACAAATCCCTGGCGCCGCTAATGGCCGAAGTCCGCGAAAAGGTCGGTAACGGTCCGGTGTACCTGAGCTTTGATATCGACGGTATCGATCCGGCCTGGGCGCCAGGCACCGGCACCCCGGAAATCGGCGGCCTGACCACCATCCAGGCGATGGAGGTGATCCGCGGCTGTCAGGGCCTCGACCTGGTCGGCTGCGATCTGGTAGAAGTCTCGCCGCCGTACGACACCACCGGCAACACCTCGTTGCTGGGCGCGAACCTGCTGTACGAAATGCTGTGCGTGCTACCCGGCGTTGTACATCGATAAGGATATCTCTGCGGTGCCAGCAAGCCTTGTGCTTATGGCACCAAGCCACCGTGCTTTAGCTGCATCCATAAAAAAAATAATCGGAGATTCGCCATCATGGCTCTAGATCTACTGGTCGTCCTTATCTACGCAGCGGCAATGCTGGTGCTCGGTTACTACGGCATGCGCAAGGCCAAAACCCACGAAGACTATCTGGTTGCCGGGCGCAACCTGGGCCCCACGCTGTACATGGGCACAATGGCCGCCACCGTACTGGGCGGCGCATCCACCGTGGGTACCGTCCGCCTGGGCTATGTGCACGGGATTTCCGGCTTCTGGCTGTGTGCCGCACTGGGTTGCGGAATCATCGCGCTAAACCTGTTTTTGGCCAAGCCGCTACTCAAGCTGAAAATTTTCACCGTCACTCAGGTGCTGGAAAAGCGCTACAACCCGATGGCCCGCCAGGCCAGTGCGGTGATCATGCTGGCCTACGCGCTGATGATCGGCGTGACCTCGATCCTGGCCATCGGCACCGTTCTGGAAGTGCTGTTCGGCCTGCCCTTCTGGATCTCGGTACTGGTCGGCGGCGGCGTGGTAGTGATCTACTCCACCGTCGGCGGTATGTGGTCGCTGACCCTGACCGATATCGTGCAGTTCGTGATCAAGACCGTCGGCCTGATGTTCGTGTTGCTGCCCATCTGCCTGTACCGCGTAGGTGGCTGGGACGAACTGGTGAGCAAACTGCCGGCCTCGAACTTCAGTTTCACCAGCATTGGCTGGGACACGATCATTACCTACTTCATGATCTACTTCTTCGGCATCCTGATCGGCCAGGACATCTGGCAACGGGTATTCACTGCCAAAACCGCCAAAGTGGCCAAGTATGCCGGCACCTTCGCTGGGTTCTACTGCATCCTCTACGGTCTGACCTGTGCATTGATCGGCATGGCCGCCCACGTGCTGATTCCCGACCTGGACAACGTCAACAACGCCTTTGCCGCCATCGTCAAAGTGTCGTTGCCAGACGGTATTCGCGGCCTGGTGATTGCCGCAGCGCTGGCAGCCATGATGTCCACCGCCAGTGCCGGCTTGCTGGCAGCTTCCACAGTACTGACTGAAGACCTGTTGCCAAGGCTGCGCGGCGGCAAGCAGTCGAGCCTGCGGATCAACCGCCTGTTTACCCTGCTGACGGGTATTGCAGTGCTGGGCATCGCTCTGGTGGTGTCTGATGTGATCAGCGCCCTGACCCTGGCCTATAACCTGCTGGTGGGGGGCATGCTGGTGCCATTGATCGGGGCGATTTTCTGGAAACGCGCCACCACTGCGGGCGCCATAACCAGCATGAGTCTGGGGTTTGTCACTGCACTGGCATTTATGATCAAGGACGGCCTGGATGCCAACACGCCGATTTACTACAGCCTGGGTGTGGCACTGGTCAGCTTTGTTGTGGTCAGCCTGCTCGACCGACGCCCGGTTGCGGTAGCCAGCGTCGCCTGACAAAGGTTGTCTTCAGCGGGTACGACGTCGCAGGTCGTGCCCGCTTTTTCTTCCGATCCATTTTCCTACGATAGCGAACACCAATACCCCGCCGATACAGCGCCTTGTCGCTGCCAGCCCATGAATCAGCCCAACTACGCTTGAAAAGCGGCGACACGGGATGTTGCCGCACAACTTCATGCAATCCGTGACTGATTAAATGGACTTAACATCATGACCCTCTTCAGCAAGTACCTGATCACCGCCATTGCGGCCGTCACCGCGACGCTAACCGGCGTAAACGCTCACGCAGATGTCACCACACTGACATTCGAAATCGTCAACAACACCTCGGGACCACTCAAACTCAACCGTTCGAACTGGAACCTGGCACTGGCCGAGCCGGGGTTCTTTGATGTGGATGCGTATAGCAAGCACTCATATGAAGCGAACTATAAAACCAACTTCGGTTACCCACGCAAAACCCCTGCGACACTGCGCGAAGTCATTTCATATGCCAATGGCAATCGGGAGTGCACCTTTACTACAGTGCTGCGGGTTACCCAGTCATTCGGCGTATTCAGGCCAACGCTCGAAGCCACGCGTTCAGCCAGTGCAACCTCAACGGGTATGGATGATGTGAAATGTGAAGCGCGGGTCACAGCCAAAACAGACGAAGCGCCGCTGGATTACAGCGTGCGCTTTACCATGGGCTGAAAAGCCCTGAAGAGAGGGGCAGCTCACACTGCCCTTTGCATACTTGCAGCCCTTGGCCCTGTGCCGGCTGAACCGCAAGCACAAGGCAATCAACCTGCCAGCAGTACTGACGCGCCCTTAGCGGCGGCGTTGCGGACGGCGGCGCGGATCCTCGACGGGAATCGGCACGGGTTGCATTGGCGGCTCGATCAGGCCGAGAGCCACACCAAGGTCATGGAGCCAGGTTTGCAGTTTGTCTTTCATATATCCCCCTTGGGGTCACTCTGGCGACGGGAATTCAGTGGTCGCTTCGTACAGATAATAGTCCTAACTCCTACAAGATGCTTGCTTAAGGTCAATGAACTTTAGGCTAAGCCCTGCACCTGTATGATTCAGGCCGACGTTGGAAGTTGCAGCGATAATTCAGAAATGTGCGGCGAATGGGCCTGTTGCAGCTCTATCCAGGCATTCAGGTTTGCCCCCGTCATGCCTTTTCGCCACATCAACCATGTTGTGGCACTGGCAAAAGGTTGTTTCAAGGGGTGTACGCTTACATTTTCTCGCCCTGGCAAACTGGCCAGCATCGACGCAGGCATCAACGCGACCCCCGAACCGGCCACCACGCACGCCAGCATCCCTTGATAGGACTCGATCTCCATCACCCGCCCCATAGCCGCCCGATCACTGGCGTACCAGGCTTCCAGCCGCGCCCGGTAAGAGCAGCCCTGACGAAAGGTGAACACTTCACGCCCCTGGACATCCCTAGCGCCGGTTATCGGTGGATGATCCAGATCACTGATCAACACCAGACGCTCTTCGCAGAACTCCACGCCATCCAGCCCGGCCAGCTCCAGCGGGCCATCCACCAGCGCAGCGTCCAGGCGCCCGGTCAGCAGGCCTTCGAGCAGCTCCCCACTGGGGGCCGATTGCACATGCAGATTCACTGCCGGATAAGCTCGGTGATAGCGGGCCAACAGACTCGGTAAATGAATCGCCGCTGTACTGTACATAGTCCCCAGCGTGAACTTGCCCGCAGGCACGCCGCCTTGCACCGCGCCCAGCGCTTCATCATGCAGGGCGAATAGACGTGCAGTGTAGTCCAGTAGCACCTGCCCTGCCGGAGATAGCTGCAAGCGCTGGCGCTCGCGTATAAACAACTCAACTCCCATCTGCTCTTCCAGCTGTTTGAGGCGAGTCGACAAGTTGGAGGGCACGCGATGCAAACGTTCAGCCGCACGGGTAATCGAACCCTCTTCGGCCACGGCCTGAAAAATACGCAGCTGACTGAACTCCACAACATTCTCCAAAACAGAATAAGTAGCTCACTATTATTCATTTTTAAGGAAAGTCAATTCACTCTAGCCTGACGGTCATTGTTCTCCCTCAGGAATCCGCAACATGTCGCCCCTGATCCGCATTCTCGCCAGCTTTATCGCGCTCATGATGGCAATGGGCATAGGTCGTTTCTCCCTGACCCCGCAACTGCCGCACCTGATCAGCGAAGGCCAGATCGACCTGACGGGCGCCGGCCTGATCGCCGCCGCCAACTATCTGGGTTATCTGCTCGGTGCACTGGACGCCATGCGCGCCAGACGCCCTGAACAGGTGCGCGGCCGCTTGCACACCGGCCTGTGGCTGTGCGTTGTACTGACCCTGATTTCGTATTGGGCCTACGGGTTCTGGCCGCACCTGCTGCTGCGCTTTGGTGCGGGTATCGCCAGTGCCTGGGTGATGGTGATGATTACCGCACTCAGTCAACACATAGCCACTACAGCCAATCGCCCACGTCTGGGCGCCCTGGTGTTTGCTGGCCCCGGAGCAGGGGTGATGCTGACCGGGCTACTGGCCCTGGCAGCCAATATCAGCGGGCAGGGTTCCGCCACACTGTGGATGATCTATGCTGTGACGGCACTGCTGATGCTGCTGGTGATTCTGCCTGCCCTGCCGCAACCTGCCCCGCCAGCCACCCGGCCCGCAGGGAACCAGGCCGAAGGCCGCCAACCCGGCATTGCCCGCCTGGGAGCGATTTATGGCCTGTATGGCCTGGGCTACATCATCCCGGCGACGTTTTTGTCACAGATGGCCAGCGCACGCTTCCACGGTCAGTGGCAAGCGGACCTGTTCTGGCCTGCATTCGGGCTGTGCGCGGCGACGGGCGTGGTATTGATCAGCTTTCGCCGCCCCCGGCCCACCACCACAGGCTTCTGGCTGATGGGCGGGTTGTGGATTCAAGCGCTTGGTGTACTGGCCTGCCTGCTGCCCGGCGGTACCGGGCTGGCTCTGGGGGTGATCCTGTGCGGCACGCCGTTTCTGGCCTGCATGCCGCTGGTCATGCAGCGCTCACGGGACCTCGCGCCCCACGCTACAGCGCGCAACGCAGCCTTGCTGACCGCCTGCTTCGCCGTGGGCCAGCTCTGCGGCCCATTGCTGGCAGCATTGAGCAGCCATTTCAGCGGCGGCTTGCAACCGGCATTGATCATCGCGGCCAGCGGGCTGCTGCTGGCCGGGGTACTGGCGTGGCAGTCGGTCAGTTCCCCAGCAGAGCGCGAACTTTGCGCCGCACCCACTGCTCGGCGCTGACAAAGGTAATGCCGCACAGCACCAGCACCGCCCCCACCACAAAGTTGATGCTCAGCGGCTCATGCAGCACCAGCACGCCAAAGGTGACCCCGAAGAGCGGGGTCATGAACGAGAACACCGCCAAGTTGGAAGCCATATAACGCTTGAGCAGCCAGAACCACACCAGATAACTGAAAAACGACACCACCAACCCCTGAAACAGCACACTGGCGACCGCCACGGTGGTCAGGCTGACGTGGCCGATCTGGCCGCTGAAAGCGGCTATCAACAGCAGGCCGACAAAACCGACAATCAATTGATAGAACAGGGTCAGGGTGACAGGTGCTTCTGACAACCGCGAGCCGCGCACCACCACCGTGGTCGCGCCCCAGGCCATACCGGCCAGAATGGCGTAGGCATCGCCCAGCAGCACGTTGCGATCCATATCGGCAAACGACATGCCGCCCGCGAATGAGAAAGCGATCCCGGCAAACGCGAGCAATATCCCCAGCCATTGCAAAGGCCGCAGGCGCTCGCTGGGCAACAGCCAGTTAATCCCCAGCGCGGTAAAAATGGGTGCGGTATAGAGAAATACCGACATATGCGCCGCGCTCGTCAATTGCAGGCCTTCGGAGATAAAGAAAAACTCCAGGCCGAACAGGCTACCCGCCAGTAAACCGCCACGCCAGGTGGCAGGCACCTGGCTCCAGCCACCCTTCCAGCAGATCAGCAGCCCAACCAGCAGTGCTGAAATGCCGGAGCGCATGGCGGCCTGCATAACGGGTGCAATATCTGGCGCCGCAAGCTTGATGATGACCTGTTGTACACCCCAGATCAGGCACAGCCCCAACATGACTTGCAGAGCGAAAGCATCCGTTGCTCGCCGCGAAACACTCATAGTTCACCCGAAAAAAAGCCATGCCAGAAACGGTCAGGCACAGCACAGAGATTGACGTGTTGCAGAAAGAGTCAGGACGCCCGCTTGCGTGCCGTCCAGTAGCCGGACAGCGCGGCAAGGCAGGTCAATAACCCGCCCCACGCCATGTCCATCAACGCCAACTGGGCCGACCAGCCTTGCAGGGTCGCCCAGTTGGTCATGTCATAGGTGCCGTAGGCCACCAGCCCGAAGAACGCGCCGCTCAATGCCGCTCTGCGCGCACTGCCACGGGCCAGTGCCGGCAGCACCACAAAAAACACCACGCCCAGCACGTACAACAGATAAAACACGATGGCAGGCCCCCACTTGGGTTGAGCCAGCATCAGCGTACCCAGCAGTTCTTTGTAAGTAGAACTCATGAGCACGCCAAGCCACAGGCCGTCGAGCACCAGAAAAGCCAGTAACGCACCGATATACGCCCACACTGCCTTGCTCATGTCGCCAGCCCCTCGTGTTGGATCAGATCAGTTCGATGCGGTCCGCGTGGATCGCAATCTTGCCTTCCTTGTACAGCGCGCCAATGGCTTTTTTGAAGTTGCCCTTGCTCACGCCAAAATGATTGCTGATGACTTCAGGGGCACTTTTGTCGCTGACCGCGAGCACACCATTGTTGTCGCGCAACTTGCTGAGGATCTTGGAGTTCAGGCTGCTGGCAGCTTCCTGACCGACCGGTTGCAGGCTCAGGCTGATCTTGCCGTCAGCACGGATTTCCTTGATGTAGCCTTTTTCCTGCTTGCCCGCACGCATGAACTTGAAGATTTCATTCTTGTGGATCAAGCCCCAATGCTTGTTATTGATCACGGCTTTAAAGCCCATGTCCGTGGCCTCGGCCACCAACAGATCAACTTCCTGGCCGACCTGGTAATTGGCCGGGGTTTTGTCCAAGTAGCGGTCCAGACGGGCAGTCGCGGTGATGCGACGCGTGTGCTTGTCCAGGTAGACGTGCACCACGACATACTCGCCGGCGGTCATCTGACGTTTTTCTTCGGAATACGGCAACAGCAAATCTTTTGGCAAACCCCAATCGAGGAATACACCAATGCTATTAACTTCAACCACTTTCAGGCTGGCGAATTCGCCAACTTGAACTTTTGGTTTTTCGGTGGTGGCAATTAACTTGTCAGCACTGTCCAAATAAACAAATACGTTGAGCCAGTCTTCATCTTCGCTGGGAATATCTTTTGGAATATAACGGTTGGGCAACAGGATTTCGCCGTCAGCCCCACCATCCAGATACAAACCGAAGTTTGTATGTTTAACCACTTGCAAACTGTTGTAGCGACCGATTAAAGCCATGTCCAATACCCTCATTACGTAGGCGGCATTCTACCCGAGTTTAGGGGGGCAAATTGGAGTGCCGCAGCCCGGTATCCAAAAAATCTGCGAAAGGTTTGATTTATCAGGATTTTCCGTTACCCCTAGGGTGCCATTCGTCAGCCTGCCGGGGGTAAATCGCCCACCTGCGAACCTCTGAATTCACTTCAAAACCCTCCGCTGTTATGAATTAAAACAGCGAGTTAGCGGATCTTTATGCAACTGGCCGAGCCGTATTGCAAAGCGGCCCTATTATTTTACGAAGATATTTAACAAGCAATTGTCAAGTATTTCAGGTACTATCGCTGGCCAAGTTATTTTCTACAGGTCAATAGCCGCCATGCGTGTAAAAGCATCCGCCAGCAAAGCAAAGCCAGCTCCCGCTGTTGAAACCAGTGATTCCATCAATGCTCAAATCGAAGCATTCCTGAAATCCGGCGGCGAGATTCAGCAAATCAACAAAGGCGTTAGCGGCCAAACTTTTGGCCCGTCCAAGCAAATCACGCTCGGCAAAAAGTAACCCCCCCTCGCGTCATCTGGTCCTTATGCGCTTTGCCCTTCAAGGCGCTAGGACTATCGATTTATCCCCTTTGTTCCCCTGACTCGAATCGATAAATCGACGAACGGAATTTTATTGCCGATTTTCCTGCGTATGCTCCGAAGGCTCTGAATCAAGCCTTTGAGCCCAAATAGGGAGCCGATCATGCTGACACGGGCGGTTTTGCTGGCCGGCACGCTGCTGACCAGCACCATTGCGGACGCACAGGTGTTCTCCCGCGAACTGGGCGACTTCGACCTCAAGCTGGCCACCCAGCCCAGCCGCAGCATGGCCCAGGGCCTGGTCAAACCCACAAGTGCAGGCTCGACCTTTCATGGCGGCCTGGACCTGACCCACGACAGTGGCTGGTATGTCGGCCAATGGGCGCCCACCATGGGCATCAAGCCAGGCAGCAATCTTGAAGTGGATTCGTACCTGGGCTACAAGCACCCCTTCGACCAGACCCTGAGCTATGAGCTGGGAGTCATCCATTACAGCTACCCCAAAGTCGATTCACTGGACAGCCAGCAGATCTTTGCCGGCCTCACCGTGCTGGGCACGCGCTTTGGCGCTGCTTTCAGCAATGACCCGAACCGCCGCGACAGCACCCTGTTTGCCGACCTTGGCGTCAACCAGCCGTTCGGTATCGGCGTGAGCATGAAATACACCACCCACCAATTGGGCACACCGGTGTCGATTGCCGAGGGCGGCAGCGTGCGTGCATTCAATGACTGGTCGATCAAGTTCTCGCGCCCCTGGATGGGCATCGACCTGAACCTGATCTACAGCGACTCCAGCCTGGACGGCACCGACTGCTCCGCCTATTCAGGGCAAAACACCCAGTGTGATGGCTTGCTGACATTTAAAGCCGAGCGGACGTTCTATTGAACGTCCCGCTCCCCCGGCGCATCGAATTTGAGGCAACAAAAAACCCGGCGCAGGCCGGGTTTTTTGTGAGCTATGCCAGCGATTTACTCAGCCGCTGGTGCTTCTGGCTTGCGGCGCTTGAGCGGCGCCATGCCGTCTTTGCTGACCAGCGACAGGGCGTCGGTCTTCGGGCGGTTGGCGATCTTGCGCTTGGTCGGTGCCTTGGCAGCCGACTTCTTCTTGACACCCTTGGCGTCGGTCTTTTTCTTCTTCACGCCAACAGCCTTACCCGAAGCCTTAACGTTTTTCGGGCCGCCGTAGGTACCTTTGACTTCCTTGATGGTACGGCGCTCGAAGCTTTGCTTCAGGTAGCGCTCGACGCTGGACATCAGGTTCCAGTCGCCGTGGCAGATCAACGAGATGGCCAGGCCATCATTGCCCGCGCGGCCAGTACGGCCAATACGGTGAACGTATTCGTCGCCGCTGCGTGGCATATCGAAGTTGATCACCAGATCCAGGCCGTCAACGTCCAGGCCACGGGCCGCCACGTCGGTAGCTACCAGAATCTTGACGCCGCCCTGCTTCAGCCGATCAATGGCCAGCTTACGGTCCTTCTGGTCTTTTTCACCGTGCAAGACAAACGCTTTGTAGTCCTGAGCCACCAGACGACCGTAGATACGGTCAGCCATAGCGCGGGTATTGGTGAAAACGATCGCTTTTTGATACGTTTCGTTTGCCAGCAGCCAGTTAACTATTTGTTCTTTGTGCTGGTTGTGGTCAGCGGTGATGATTTGCTGACGCGTGGTAGCGTTCAGCTGGCTGACCTGATTGAGCTGCAAGTGCTCGGCATTGTTCAACACCTTGCCGATCATCTCGCGCAGACCCGAACCACCGGTGGTGGCCGAGAACAGCATGGTCTGCTGGCGATTAGGACACTCGTCAACCAGACGCTGCACGTCTTCGGAGAAACCCATGTCGAGCATGCGGTCGGCTTCGTCGAGTACCAGCACTTCAACTTCTTTCAAGTCCAGGTTGCCAGCGTTCAGTTGCTCCAGCAAACGACCGGGGGTGCCGATCAGAATATCCGGAACCTTGCGCAACATGGCGGCCTGGACCTTGAAGTCTTCACCGCCGGTGATCAGACCGGACTTGATGAACGTGAACTGCGAAAAACGCTCAACTTCTTTCAGCGTTTGCTGTGCCAGCTCGCGGGTCGGCAGCAAAATCAACGCTTTGATGCTGACGCGGATTTTAGCTGGACCAATCAGACGATTCAGAATCGGCAGTACGAAAGCGGCAGTCTTGCCACTCCCGGTTTGAGCTGTAACCCGCAGGTCACGCCCTTCGAGCGCGAGCGGGATGGCCGCTGCTTGCACAGGCGTAGGCTCGACAAATTTAAGCTCGGCCACAGCTTTAAGCAGGCGTTCGTGCAGGGCGAAATCGGAAAACACGGGTGCTACCTCGAAGAAATACAAAAAATCAGCGGCATAGAGTAACGGTTTCGAGCGCCAAGGCCGAGTTACTTTGCACGAACGGCATGAAACAAATGGTTTTTTAGGGTCTTTAGTCCAATCAAGGCCCACAAATCGCCCTGAAGTGCTCTAATCCCATGGCCATTTATCACTTGGATAACGTTTTAGCTTATGGATACTCAACCTCTCTGGAGCCAAATCCAGGACCTGTGGGCCAACCTGGATCAACATCCGTGGGTCTCGGCCATGCTGGGCCTGATCGTTCTGGTGGGCGTAGCCCTGCTGGCCGGTCACATTGCACGCATTATTGTCCTGCGCGTGACCAAAATGCTCGGTCGCCAACCGGCCCTGCACTGGATCAATGATTTACGCGAACACAAGGTGTTCCATCGCCTGGCGCAACTGACTCCCTCACTGATGGTGCAGTTCGGGCGCAACCTGGTGCCGGACATGAGCGACAACGGTCGCCACTTCCTCGGCAACCTGGCGCTGGCCATTACCATTTTTGTCCTCACCCGCGTCATCAGCTCGCTGCTGGACGCCTTGCTCGATATCTATTCGCGCACCAATTACGCCAAGACCCGGCCGATCAAGGGCTACATCCAGCTGACTAAAATGCTGCTGTATGTGTTTTCAGCCATCATCATTGTCGCCACGCTGATCGATCGTTCACCGATGTTGCTGCTGTCAGGGCTGGGGGCGATGTCGGCGGTGATCCTGTTGGTCTACAAGGACACTCTGCTGTCGTTCGTGGCCAGCGTGCAGTTGACCAGCAACGACTTGCTGCGGGTCGGCGACTGGATCGAGATGCCTCAGGTAGGCGCCGATGGCGATGTAATCGATATCACCCTGCACACCGTCAAGGTGCAGAATTTCGACAAGACCATTGTTTCAATCCCGACCTGGCGCTTGATGTCCGAGTCGTTCAAGAACTGGCGCGGCATGCAGCAGTCCGGCGGCCGCCGGATCAAACGCAGCCTGTTTATTGACGCAAGCGATGTTGCGTTCCTCACCGATGAGCAGGAGCAGCGTCTGGAAGGCGTGCGCTTGCTGAGCGATTACCTGCATCGCAAGAAAGCCGAACTCAAAAGCTGGAATGAAGCCCAGGGCAACGTGGCAGCCATGTCAGCCAACCGTCGGCGCATGACCAACATCGGTACTTTCCGCGCCTATGCCCTCGCCTACCTGAAAAGCCATGCCGATATCCAGCCAAACATGACCTGCATGGTGCGCCAGATGCAAACCACGCCTCAAGGCGTACCACTGGAGGTGTACTGCTTTACCCGGACCACGGTGTGGGACGAATACGAGCGCATTCAGGGCGATATCTTTGACTATCTGCTGTCAGTGCTGCCCGAGTTCGGTTTAAGCGTGTACCAGCAACCCAGCGGCAACGACCTGCGCAAGGGGTTGTTGAACAGGATACCGATCGAAGAGTGATGTGCCTCGTCGGCCGCTGAAGGGTACGGGATGCGTAGCAGCTGCCAAAGGCTGTGTCCGGCGTGATGCGGCAGCTGCTACGGGCGGCTACAGGCTCAAGCGTGCTTGAACTGCGGGTCGCCAGTGAGTTTGAACAACAACTCGATGCCCTGTGGCCAGGCGCCATAGCCGCCTTCGCCATTGATATGCCCGGCATTCTCCAGCCATACCAGTTCACTGCCCCAGGCCTGGCTGAATGCTGTAGCCCGTTCGCGGGAGACATACGGGTCGTTGGTACTAGCTACCGTGATCGCATCAAAAGGCAGGGCGCTGAGAGGCATGGGGCTAAAGCCTGTGGTGCCTGACGGGTAACTGTCGGCTTCAGTATCGCTGGGGGCCACCAGCAGCGCGCCACGTACGCGTCTTGCCTCCTTGGGGTGCTGCTGGGCCCAGCGGGCTATCAGCGTGCACGCCAGGCTATGCCCCACCAGCACCACAGGGCGCTCGCTCTTGGTGATCTTTTTATGCAGGTTCTGCACCCAGTCAATACAGACCGGGGTTTCCCAATCATCCTGCCTGACCCGGTGCAAACCGCTGTAGCGCTGCTCCCAGTGAGATTGCCAATGCTCTGTTCCTGAGTTGAACAGGCCCGGCAAGATCAACACCCTGACTGTCATTCCGACTCTCCCTTAAGGCGATAGATGGACTGAGGTTGACCTTAGACCGTCACAGCCCTGCGGTCTAGCCGGCTTATCCAGACGGCAATCAATATCACCAGCCCGCCCAGGAACAACCGCCCCAGAGGCTCGTGCTGATTCCAGATCAACAGGCTGAAAAACAGCCCCACCGGCACATGCACGTTGTTCATGACCGCCAGGGTGGCGCCACTGACCATGCACGCGCCCTTGTTCCACCAGTACAAGCCAAGCGCAGTCGAAACCAGCCCCAGAAACACCAGCACACCCCACTGCAAGGGGGCTTCAGGCCAGAAATCGGCTTTGCCGAACAGCACAAAAGCAGGCAATACCACAGCCAGCGCACCGAGATAGAAGTAGCCGAAGCGTCGGTAATGCGGCAAGTCGCTCGGGTAGCGTGCAACCAGATGTCGGTACATGACCTGACCGGCGGCATAAGTGAAGTTGCCCAATTGCAGGAGCAGGAAGCCCTTGAAAAAGTCGGGGCTGATGCTGTCAAAGCGAATCACCGCAGCGCCCATAACAGCCACCAGCGCCGCCACCAGCGCCCAGGGGTTGAAACGACGGTTGATTGCATCTTCGATCAGTGTCACGTGCAGCGGCGTCAGGATGGTGAACAACAACACCTCCGGCACCGTAAGCACCCGAAAACTCAAGTACAGGCAGACGTAGGTGATGCCGAACTGCAGCGCCCCGATCAACAGCATGCCGCGCATAAAACCCGGTTCGACCTGACGCCAGCGTGTCAGCGGAATAAACACCAGCCCCGCCAGCACCACACGCACCAGTACCGCAAAATAACTGTCGACGTGCCCCGCCAGATACTCGCCAATCAGGCTGAAGGAAAACGCCTGGATCAGGGTGACAAATAACAGATAGCCCATGAATCTCTCGCCCAAAATGTCGAAACCGCCCGCGCGGCACAACCGCCCGCGAACCCGTGAGGAATGTGCGCGACCTTAGCGGTTTTCCAGCCCGAGGAAAATGCCGGGCAAAAAAAACCCGATCCAGCGCAAGGGCTGATCGGGTACGGGCACTCAAAAAAGTGCAAAGGGAGGTTCGATGCGCGAACCGCATGCTTGAAGGAGCAATGAAACCATTAAGCCATGGAGCGATTATCTGTCGATTAACAAGCTATGCGATGGCAGATAGCTTGGCCTTGGCCTGCTTCAAGCCTTTGTCCTGGAAATCGCCTCCCAGGTTCATGCCTTCTGCATGGATAAAGGTCACATCGTGGATACCTATAAAGGCCATGACCTGCCGCAGATAGGGTTCTTGATGGTCCGTGGTGCTACCCGCGTATAGCCCGCCACGCGCAGTCAGCACGTATGCTTTCTTGCCGGTCAAAAGCCCCTGCGGCCCGGTTTCGGTGTACTTGAAGGTCACGCCGGCCCGCAACACGTGGTCCAGCCAGGCTTTGAGCGTGCTCGGAATCGCAAAGTTGTACATGGGCGCCGCCAGCACCAGCACATCAGCGCCCAGAACCTCGTCGGTCAACTCGTCGGAGCGTTTCAGCGAGGCTTGTTCGTCAGCACTGCGTTGCGCTTCAGGCTTCATCCAGCCACCCAACAGGTTGGCATCAAGGTGCGGCACCGGGTTCAGAGCAAGGTCACGCACGGTGACCTGATCACCCGGGCGGACCGCTTGCCACTGGCTGATGAACTGCCGGGTCAGTTGGCGGGAAAACGAGCCTTGCTGGCGGGCACTGCTTTCAATGATCAGAACATTGGACATGGCGGATAAGCTCCATCGGTAAAGGCTTCAAGACGTTGGAGCCAAGGTTAGAGAGCATTGCTTCGATAAAAAAGCGCAATTACCTGCTACAACCTATCTATAAACCTGTTTCTTTAGCGGTATCCTGTAGCCACTCCAACACCAGAGGAATTCAACGTGAAAGCGCCCCGCGTGACCCTTGATCAATGGCGCACCTTGCAGGCGGTGGTTGACCACGGTGGCTTCGCCCAAGCCGCTGAAGTACTCCACCGTTCGCAGTCGTCTGTCAGTTACACCGTGGCCCGCATGCAAGATCAGCTCGGCGTGCCGCTGCTGCGCATCGACGGGCGCAAGGCGGTGCTTACCGAAGCGGGCGGCGTGTTGCTGCGTCGCTCGCGACAACTGGTCAAGCAGGCCAGCCAGCTCGAAGACCTCGCCCATCATATGGAGCAAGGCTGGGAGGCCGAGGTGCGCCTGGTGGTGGACGCTGCCTACCCCAACGCCCGGCTGGTGCGTGCCCTGAGCGCCTTTATGCCGCAGAGCCGGGGCTGTCGCGTGCGTCTGCGTGAAGAGGTCTTGTCCGGCGTCGAGGAGGTGCTGCTCGAAGGCGTGGCTGATCTGGCCATCAGCAGCTTCAATATTCCCGGTTATCTGGGTACCGAATTGAGCACCGTGGAATTTGTCGCCGTGGCCCACCCCGACCACCCGCTGCATCGCCTGCAGCGCGAGTTGCACTTCCAGGACCTTGAAAGCCAGTTACAAGTGGTGATTCGTGACTCCGGGCGCCAGCAGCCCCGCGACGTGGGCTGGCTGGGCTCCGAACAGCGCTGGACCGTGGGCAGCCTGGCCACGGCGGCCGCCTTCGTGGGTAGCGGGCTGGGGTTTGCCTGGTTACCACGACACATGATCGAGCGCGAGCTCAAGGAAGGCGTGCTCAAGCCACTCCCCCTCAACCAGGGGGGCAACCGGCACCCGGTGTTTTTCCTGTATGCCAACAAAGACAAACCATTGGGCCCCGCGACACAGATCCTGGTCGAATTATTGCAAACTTTCGACACGGCACCGCTGGATGCACCTTTCGCCGCGCCGCAGCAAGCGTGAACAGCAGTGGGCAGGAACCTGATTCGAGAATATCCTGTCCAACACCCGCCGCCCGTGAACATCTGTCATTGCGAGATGTGGCACGGGCACTGGTTCAATGCACCCTGCGTCACTGCCGGTGAGGCATTGAACGGTCACCCAACTTTTCAGGATCACTGAACCATGCTTAAAAAAATTGCTCTTGCCGCTGGCGCCGTGCTGTTCGCTGCCAACCTTATGGCGGCTGACGCTGCCAAAGCGCCCCATGTGGTGCTGGATACCAGCTTTGGTAAGATCGAAATCGAACTGGACCCGGTCAAGGCCCCGATCAGCACTGAAAACTTCCTCAAATATGTCGACAGCGGTTTTTACAGCAACACCATTTTTCACCGCGTAATCCCGGGTTTCATGGTGCAAGGTGGCGGTTTTACGTCGCAGATGGTGCAAAAGCAGACCCGCGACCCGATTAAGAACGAAGCCAGCAACGGCTTGCATAACGTTCGCGGGACCCTGTCGATGGCACGCACGTCGAACCCGAACTCGGCCACCAGCCAATTCTTCATCAACGTGGCGGACAATGCGTTTCTGGACCCGGGCCGTGATGCCGGTTACGCCGTATTCGCCAAGGTGGTAAATGGCATGGACGTGGTTGACCAGATCGTCAACTCGCAAACCACCACCAAACAAGGCATGCAAAATGTGCCAATCGATCCGGTACTGATCAAGTCGGCCAAGCGTATCGACTGACAGTTAGCAGACTGCAGGGAGCCTTGACCGGCGCCCCGTAGCAGCTGCCGAAGGAACGAGGCTGCTGCTACGGAATAAGTAATGTCCGCTGCACCGGTCACACCACTAAAGGAGAGCCCGCATTGCGGGCGTCAGTGCCAATGCTTTATCGTCGTTTCGAACAACTGATCGATATTTTTCGCGAAGCCCCGAGTCCGGCCCCTCCCAGCACTGTCTGGGCCTTTTATCTCTACTACCTGCGCCAGGTGTGGCCCGTGTTCGCCGCCTTGCTGGTGGTCGGGCTGATCGCGGCACTGATCGAAGTATCGCTGTTCAGCTATTTGAGCACGCTGATCGACCTGACCCAGGGCACGCCCAACACTGACTTTTTCAAGGTCCACAGCGGTGAGCTGATCTGGATGGCCGTGGTCGCGCTGATCATCCGCCCGGTGTTCTTCGGCCTGCATGACCTGCTGGTGCACCAGACCCTGAGCCCAAGCATGACCAGCATGATCCGCTGGCAAAACCACAGCTATGTGCTCAAGCAAAGCCTCAACTTTTTCCAGAACGATTTTGCCGGGCGCATCGCCCAGCGCATCATGCAAACAGGCAACTCCCTGCGAGACTCGGCAGTTCAGGCCGTCGACGCGCTGTGGCACGTCCTGATCTATGCCATCAGTTCGCTGGTGCTGTTTGCCGAAGCCGACTGGCGCCTGATGATCCCCCTGCTGACCTGGATCCTGTGCTACATCGGCGCCTTGTATTACTTCGTACCACGGGTCAAGGAACGCTCGGTGGTGTCTTCCGATGCACGCTCCAAACTGATGGGGCGCATCGTCGACGGCTACACCAACATCACCACCCTCAAATTGTTCGCCCACACCCACTTCGAGCAGCAGTACGCGCGCGAGGCCATTATCGAGCAAACCGAAAAAACCCGCCTGGCCAGTCGCGTCGTCACCAGCATGGACGTGACAATCACCAGCTTGAATGGCCTGCTGATCGTCAGCACCAGCGGCCTGGCCCTCTGGCTGTGGAGCCAGTCGCTGATCAGCGTCGGCGCCATTGCCCTGGCCACCGGCCTGGTGATCCGTATCGTCAACATGTCCGGCTGGATCATGTGGGTGGTCAACGGCATATTCGAAAACATCGGCATGGTCCAGGATGGCCTGCAGACCATCGCCCAACCTGTCGCCGTAACCGACCGCGACCAGGCCCCGCGCCTGATCGTCAACCGTGGCGAAGTGCGCTTCGAACACGTCGACTTCCACTACGGCAAGCGCAGCGGGATCATCAGCGACCTTAACCTGGTGATTAAACCCGGTGAAAAAATCGGCCTGATCGGCCCCTCGGGTGCCGGCAAGTCAACCCTGGTGAACCTGCTGCTGCGTCTGTATGACCTGCAGGGCGGTCGCATCCTGATCGACAATCAGAACATAGCCGAAGTGACGCAGGAAAGCCTGCGCGAACAGATCGGAATGATTACCCAGGACACCTCGCTGCTGCATCGTTCGATACGCGACAATTTGCTCTATGGCAAACCGGACGCCAGCGACGAAGAACTCTGGGAAGCCGTGCGCAAGGCCCGTGCCGATGAGTTTATCCCGCTACTGTCTGACGCACAGGGCCGCACCGGCCTCGATGCCCACGTGGGCGAGCGCGGCGTCAAGCTGTCCGGCGGGCAACGCCAGCGTATTGCCATTGCCCGCGTGCTGCTCAAGAACGCTCCGATCCTGATCATGGACGAGGCCACGTCGGCACTGGACTCCGAAGTAGAGGCCGCGATCCAGGAAAGCCTGGAAACCCTGATGCAGGGTAAAACCGTGATTGCCATCGCCCACCGCCTTTCCACCATCGCACGCATGGATCGCCTGGTGGTCCTGGAAAACGGCCATATCGCCGAAACCGGCACCCACAACGAACTGCTCGCCAAAGGCGGTTTGTACTCGCGGTTGTGGCAGCACCAGACTGGAGGTTTTGTCGGCATTGACTGAGCGCCAGTAACGCCAACTGTAACGCCAGTGAAACTCAACGCCAGCGCCCGGTTTTAAAGGCCCTGGCGTTTTTTATGGCACTGGCTAAAAGTCCGGAGAGTGCTGTACTGAAAATAGGATTCGGGAGAATTCTGCTGTTAACCGCAGGAAGCGACGCTGCTTCAATTGCACGATAGATTTATCTATCCGGGATCGCTTCCATGACCTTATTCAAACGTTCTGTGACTGAGTTGCTGGGTACTTTCTGGTTAGTGCTGGGCGGTTGTGGCAGTGCCGTACTCGCTGCCGCGTTTCCTGATGTCGGCATCGGCCTGCTGGGGGTCGCGCTGGCATTTGGCCTGACCGTGGTGACCATGGCCTTCGCCATCGGCCATATCAGTGGCTGCCATCTCAACCCGGCCGTGTCGTTCGGCTTGTGGGTGGGTGGGCGTTTTCCTGCCAAAGAACTGCCTGCGTATATCATTGCCCAAGTTCTGGGCGGCGTGATTGCGGCCGGGCTCCTGTACATGATTGCCAGCGGCAAGCCCGGCTTTGACCTGGCGGCAAGCGGGCTCGCCGCCAACGGTTATGGCGCGCACTCCCCAGGCGGTTATTCGATGGTTTCGGGGCTCATCTGTGAAATCACCATGAGCGCCATGTTTATCCTGATCATCATGGGTGTCACTGACAAACGGGTGCCTGCAGGGCACGCGCCTCTCGCCATCGGCCTGGCGCTGACGTTGATCCACCTGATCTCGATCCCGGTAACCAACACCTCGGTCAACCCGGCGCGCAGCACAGGCCCGGCGCTGATCGTGGGCGGCTGGGCACTTCAGCAGTTGTGGATGTTCTGGTTGGCGCCGATGGTGGGCGCGGCCATGGGTGCAGTGGTCTATCGCTGGCTGGGCAAAGAAGACAGCTGAACAGCCAGACTCAGGGGTCAGGCCTGCCGATAAGGCAGCGCCGACCTCGCCTCTTCGGCATACGCCAGCACCCCAACCCGCTCACGCTGCAAAAAGTCACTCACGGCCGCCTTCAGGCCCTGATGGCGCAGGTAATGCCATGAATGAGTGATCACCGGCTCAAAACCGCGGATCAACTTGTGTTCGCCTTGAGCCCCTGCATCAAAACGCCGGATACCCTGGGCGATGGCGTAATCCATGCCCTGGTAGAAACACGTCTCGAAATGCAGGCGGTCAAACTCGCCAAGGCATCCCCAATAGCGACCATAAAAACTGTCGCCACCGATCAGGCTGAAGGCCATAGCAACCGGGGTTGCCCCCTGCTTGGCCAGCACGACGCGAATCGATTCCGGCATACGCTCGGCCAGCAGGCTGAAAAAATCCCGCGTCAGATATGGCGTTTGCCGACGCACAGCGTAGGTGTTGGCATAGCAGGCGTAGACAAAATCCCATTGCGCTTCGCTGACTTGCTGGCCTTCCAGCCATTCAAACTCAAACCCCTGCCCCGCCACTTGCTCGCGCTCTTTGCGCATCTGTTTGCGCTTGCGTGAACTCAAGGCATCGAGGAAATCCTGAAAATCCCGATACCCGCGGTTCTGCCAATGAAACTGACAGCCCAGCCGTTGCATCCAGCCGGGTTGTTGCGCCAGCGCCGTATCGGCCAGCGGATCGGTGAAATTGATATGGGCGCTGGACAGCCCTTCGATCTGCAGATAACCGGGCAAGGCTGCCAGCAGCTCGAGCCCGTCCTCGGCACGGGCGGCCAACAGCCGTGGGCCGCTGACCGGGCTGAACGGTACTGCCGTGAGCAACTTGGGGTAGTACTCGATGCCTGCCCGCTCGCAGGCCTGCGCCCACTCGTGATCGAACACGTACTCGCCGTAGGAATGCCATTTGCGATAACTGGGCAGCGCCGCCTGCAGCTGCCCATTTTCGTAATGCAGCAAATGCTCGGGCTGCCAGCCGGAATGCGGGCCAAGGCTGGCACTGTCTTCCAGGGCACTGAGAAAGGCATGCCGCAAAAAAGGCTGGGCCACCGGCACCAGCGCATCCCATTCATGGGCGGGGATGGCGGACAGGCTGTCGAGTCGTTTAAGCGGCATTAATAGTCCTCAAGGCGCGGCGTAGAGCGCCGATGGTAGCACTCCCGAATATCTGCTGCGGGAGCGGACTTGCTCGCGATGGCATCGCTGCGGTGTACCTGGCAGACCGCGCCGCCTGCATCGCAGGCAAGCCAACTCCCACCTAAAGCGACACCGCACGCTGTCACAGACTTGCTATCACTCTGCCACTTTTCTGTCATATCCACCCGCGATACTGACGCCGCTTCTTAGAACACGGGGTTATGAGCGACCTGTTTGCCAACACGCTCATGACACACCAAGCCTCGTTAACGTGAGCCCGTAAAGGGCCGATTTTTCTTGGGGTGGCTAGGGCCATCTCAGCACTGGGAGATTCATAATGCGTCTTGTATCTACACGGGTTGCTGCGGGACTGTGTGGTGGCCTGGTATTGGCCATGAGCGTTCCGGCCAGCGCTGCGGTCGATGCCAAACTGCTCGAAATGCTTAAAGCCAACGGCTCCATTTCGCCTGCACAATACTCCGAGCTGCAAACTGAACTCGCCAGTGAGAATCAAGCCAAGCAAGAAGCTGCCGCCGATCAGGTGAAGAAATCCGATCTCAGTGCCTTCGAACAGAAAGTCGCCTGGGCCGCCAAAACCGAACTCAAGGGCGATGTCCGGGTACGTCATGAAAACATCAAGATCGATGGCGAATCCGATGGCAAGAACAAGGACCGTCAACGTATTCGTGCCCGTCTGGGCGCCTACACCGAAATCAACCCTCAAGTGAACACCGGTATTCGTATCGCCACTGGCGGCGGCGACGATGCGCGCTCCACCAACCAGGATCTGGATAACTACTTCGACAAGAAGCAGTTGTGGCTGGACATGGCGTTCATCGACTACCACCCGACTGCCGTCAAGGACCTGCACCTGATCGCCGGCAAGATGGCTCAGCCCTGGGTCAGCATGGGTGATGTGATCTGGGATAGCGACATCAACCCGGAAGGCCTGGCTGCCACTTACAAGCACAACCTGGGGAACAGCGGCGTCGAGATGTTCGGTAGCGCCGGTTACTACACCCTCAAGGACAACGTCGACGGCGACGGCGTGCAATTCCGTCATGACTTGCGCCTGTATGCCGGCCAGCTGGGTGCAAAATTCGCCCCCACAGACAGCCTGAAAGTGACCTTGGGCGGTAGCGTTTACAGCTACGACAATGACAAGGACAGTGCCTGCCCTACCACCGGGACCAAGACAACCCCTTGCGCCCTGGCCGTTAACGGCAACAGCACCAGCGAGTTCCGCCTGTACGAAGGCTTCGGCCAGGTCGATATCGCCAACCTGCCGCTGCCTCTGTCCCTTTACGGCCAGTACGTACACAACGCCGCCACCGACAGCGATCAGGACGACGCCTGGCTGGTGGGTTTCAAATCCAAGCTCAATGCCTTCAGCCTGGACTACAACTACCGCGATATTCAGCGTAACGCCGTGGTCGGCGCGTTCACCGATTCGGACTTCGCCAACGGTACTACCGGTTCTCGCGGTCACAAGTTCAAAGTGGGTTACGAAATCGACAAGAACTTCGGTGTCGGCGTGACGTACTTCCTGACCAAGGCGGACTACGTAACGTCCACCCAGAAAGATGCCAAGGCCAACACCTTGCAACTGGACCTGGAAGCCAAGTTCTAAAAGCAGGTTTCATGCAACAGACAACACGCTGGAGTCATCCAGCGTGTTGTATCTCAAAAGCACAGCGAGGATGGCGTCGGCCCCCATCACATCCACCGCCGCCCCCTCGCTCATGCCCCGCCTTTAGCGCGACCGCTCGCGCATCATCCACTCGACCGTTTGCTCCAGATCCGCCGGTGGCGGCTCGGGAAGCTTTCTCAAGGTGGCGCTCAGCACACGCATTTGCTTGATAAAACGTCGGCAGTTCGGACAAAACAGCAAATGATGGCGCACCAGCAGACGCTGACGAAAACTCAGCTGGCCATCCAGATAATCGCTTGAACGCGCTACTTGCTGTTTACAGCTCAACATTCGCCGGTCTCCTCGAAGTGCTCCACGGTCGCAAAGACTTTAAGTCGGGCGCGATGTATCAGCACCCGGACATTAGAGAGCGATATCCCAAGAATATTACAGATCTCTTCAAGTTCCAGCCCCTGGCGCTCGCGCAACACCAGCACACTGCTCTGCAACTGCGGCAGGCTGAGGAGCGTTTGCTCAAGGCACTCGCGCAGTTCATCTTCGGTAAGCAAGGCGTCGGGGGTGTCCTGATGCCAGGCAAAAGGTGCAAGCAGCCAGTGGCCGTCGCTGGAAAACCGGCCATCGTCGACAGTACCGTGGGGCGAGGGTAAATCGTCGAGCAGCACCTCACGACGATTTTGCTTGTAGCGGTTTTTGGCCGAATTGGCGGTGATGGTCAGCAGCCAGGTTTTCAGGCTCGAACGGCCCTCAAACCCTGAGAGGTTGCGGACCACTGACAGCCAGGCGTCCTGCACGATTTCGTCAGCATGACGATTACCGACGATCGCATAGGCCACGGCACGCATGGCACTTTGATAGGTAGTGACCAGTTCGCAAAAGGCCTGCTGATCACCGGCCAGCAGACGCTTGAGCAGTTCTGAGTCGTCAGCAGTTGCCATGCAGGTCTCCGCAACCGGAACGTGATTTTTCTGTGTGGGAGCGGGCTTGCTCGCGATAGCATCACCGCAGTTTGCCTGTCAGACCGCGCTGCCTGTATCGCGAGCAAGCCCGCTCCCACCACAAACCCGCTGTGACCTTAGCGTTTACGCAGAATCACGCTGCCAATCGAGTAGCCGGCACCGAACGAACTGAGCACTGCCAGCGAACCGCTTGGCAAGTCGTCCTGGTACTTATGGAAGGCGATTACCGAGCCAGCCGAACTGGTGTTGGCATAAGTGTCGAGAATCACCGGTGCTTCTTCGATCGAGGCTTCGCGGCCCAACAACTTGCGCACGATCAGGTGGTTCATGCTCAAGTTGGCCTGGTGCAGCCAGAAACGCTTGACCTGGGCCACGTCCAGCTGGCTTTCCTGCAAATGCTGACCGATCAGCTCGGCCACCATCGGACATACATCACGGAAGACCTTGCGCCCTTCTTGTACGAACAGTTTGTCCGGGCTGTCAGCAGGCTCGTCAGAAGCGCGATTGAGGAAACCGAAGTTGTTGCGAATATTGTTCGAATAAGTGGTCAGCAGTTTGGTGCTGACGATGTCGAACTGGTGTTCGGACGTTGCCAGATCGGCACGCTCGACCACTACCGCGGTTGCCGCATCGCCAAAGATAAAGTGGCTGTCACGGTCACGGAAATTCAGGTGGCCGGTGCACACTTCAGGGCTGATCAGCAGCACTGCGCGGGCCTGGCCCAACTGGACACTGTTACTGGCGGTCTGAATACCGAAGGTCGCCGAGGAACAGGCCACGTTCATGTCAAAACCAAAACCCTGGATACCCAGCGCGTGCTGCACTTCGATGGCAATGGCCGGGTACGGACGCTGCAGGTTGGAGCAGGCCACGATCACGCCGTCGATGTCAGCGGCGGTTTTACCCGCACGCTCCAGCGCTTGTCTGGCAGCGCCAACGGCCATTTCGCAGAGCACCGACATTTCGTCGTTGGAGCGCTCCGGCAAGCGCGGACGCATGCGCTGCGGGTCAAGGATGCCGTCCTTGTCCATCACAAAGCGGCTTTTGATGCCCGAAGCCTTTTCAATAAAGGCTGCGCTGGACTCGGCCAGAGGCTGGATGTCACCCGCCTCGATAGCCGCGGCGTGGTCCGCGTTGAACTGTTGCACATAGGTATTGAAAGACTGCACCAGCTCTTCGTTGGAGATGCTGTTGGCCGGGGTATACAGGCCGGTGCCGCTGATGACGACGTTATGCACGGTCGTTCCTCTATTCTGTTCAAGCAGAAGATATTGAAATCGTTTCAGGTACTGATAGCCGCGAAGTTTGCCATAAATGCCAGCATTTGGCGTTATTTACGGATTTTGCAGTGATCCTCGTGGGAGCGGGCTTGCTCGCGATTGGATCGATGCGGTGTATCAGGTAAACCGCGCCGCTTCCATCGCGAGCAAGCCCGCTCCCACAGAACCGCAGGCTCAAGCGTCCACTAGACTCCACTGCTTACTCAGGCGCTTGTCCGAAATCGGCACCTTGGTCCCCAGTTGCTGGCCGAATAACGACACCCGATATTCTTCCAGCCACCAGCGGTACAACTCAAGTTGCGGATCGCGCTTGCCCTCCTGCGCATGCTTGGTCGCACGCGCCTGGTACTGCGCCCACAAACCACTCAGCTCACCACTCCAGACCCGGTCTTTTTGCACCTGGCCCGGCAGTTTTTCAAGACGCATTTCTATCGCCTTGAGGTAGCGCGGCAGCTCTTTAAGCCACAAAGCCGGGGTTTCGCGGACAAAACCCGGGTACACCAGATGGCTCAACTGCTGCTTGATGTCATTCAAGGCCACCGCCTGGGCCAGATCGATCTTGCCCTTGAAGCGTTTTTGCAGACCATGCCACAGCTTGAGGATTTCCAGGGTCAGCCTGGCCAGCTTTTCGGCGTGCTCGGTCCAGGCTCCGCGCTTGCGCTCGGCAAGCGAGGCCAGACCAGCGCCATCACGGGGCAATACCGCCTCGCCTTCCAGGATGCAGCTGTCCAGGCTGGCCAGCAGAATGTCCTCCACCAGACTCTCGACCCGGCCCAGCTCGCGGTACAAAAGGCCAAGCTCAGTCAGACCTGGCAGCTTGCCGCGCAAAAATTTCGCCGGCTCTGCCAGTTGCTGCATCAGCAAACGCTGCAATGCACGGCGGTGCTGATACTCGGCCTCGGCCGGGGTCGAGAAACGCCCCTCCTTGACCGTATTGCCCTCCTCCACCAGCGCCGGGTAAACCGTCATCGACAGCCCGGCGATCTTCTGCTGGGTTTTCTCGGCAACCGGGGCAAACACCTTGGCTTCGACCGGCTGCTGGTTTTTCGCCGTTTGCGGCACGGCCAGTGCTGCCTGGCTGGCCTGAGCAAAACGTGCCGTCAGCTCGGCCAGATCACGTCCCTCGCCGAGGAACTTGCCGTCTGCGTCGACCACCTCGATATTCATCTTCAGGTGACTTTCAACCTGCTGGGCCGCTTCTGCCCACGCCTCATCGCTGACCCTGGCGCCGGTCATGCGCAGCAATTCGCGGCCCAGTGTTTGGGGCAACGAACCTTGAGCAAACTCCATGCGCTGCAAAGCGGCCTTGACGAAGTCCGGCACCGGCACGAAGTTTTTGCGTAACGCTTTAGGCAGGCTGCGCACCAGAGCGATGCACTTGGCTTCGATCATGCCGGGCACCAGCCATTCCAGACGCTCGGGCGGCAACACCGGCAGCAGCGGCGCAGGCACTTTGACTGTCACGCCATCACGGGGATGGTTGGGTTCAAAGTGATAGCTCAGCTCCAGGGTCAAATCCCCCAGGTGCAGCGTATCGGGGTAATGTTTGGCCGTGATTTCGGTCGCTTCGCGGGCCAGCACATCTTCTTCGCGCATGATCAGCAACTGCGGATCTTTCTGGCTGTTGACCCGATACCAGCTGTCAAATGTCGCGGTTTGGTGAATCTCGGCGGGCAGGCGGGCGTCATAAAACGCGTAAAGGGTTTCTTCATCCGCCAGAATGTCACGGCGCCGAGCCTTGGCCTCAAGCTCGTCGAGTTGTTCCAGCAACTGCGCATTGGCCGTCAGGCACTTGGCCCGCGACTGAATTTCGCCACGCACCAGGCCTTCACGGATAAACAGCTCGCGAGCCAGCACCGGGTCAATCGGCCCGTAATGCACGGCACGGCGCCCGACCACGATCAGACCGAACAGAGTGATCTGTTCATAAGCCACTACCTGGCCGCGCTTCTTCTCCCAATGGGGCTCGAAGTAGTTCTTTTTCACCAGATGCCCGGCCAGCGGTTCGATCCAGTCCGGCTCGATCTTGGCCACCATCCGCGCATACAGCTTGGTCGTTTCTACCAGTTCGGCGGTCATCAGCCACTGTGGACGCTTTTTGCCAAGCCCCGAGGACGGATGGATCCAGAACCGGCGCTGGCGCGCACCAAGGTAATCACCCTCCTCGGTTTTTTGCCCGATCTGGCTCAGCAGGCCGGACAACACCGCCTTGTGCAATTTCGGGTAGTCGGCCGGTTCCTGATTGACCGTGAGCTGCATATCGCGACAGATCAGGCTCAATTGACGGTGGGAATCACGCCACTCGCGCAACCGCAGATAGTTGAGGAAGTTCTTCCGGCACCAGTTGCGCAGCGGGCTGGCTGTCAGCGCCTGGCGCTGCTCCTCGAAACCGCGCCAAACATTGATCAGACCGGCAAAGTCAGAGTCGACATCTTTCCATTGCGCGTGGGCCTGATCCGCCGCTTGTTGACGCTCGGGCGGACGCTCCCGCGGGTCTTGCACCGACATCGCACTGGCGACTATCAATACTTCCTGCAAACTGCCGAGCTTGGCGGCTTCGAGGAGCATGCGGCCCATGCGCGGGTCCACCGGCAAACGCGCCAGCTGGCGACCCAGCGGCGTAAGCTGGTTCTCGCGGTTAACCGCAGACAATTCTTGCAGCAGGTTGAAACCGTCGGTAATGGCCTTGCCATCTGGCGGTTCAATAAACGGAAACGCGGTGATTTCACCCAGACGCAGGTGCAGCATCTGCAGTATTACTGCCGCAAGGTTGGTACGCAAAATCTCGGGATCGGTAAACTCCGGGCGACCGTTAAAGTCTTCTTCGGCATACAGGCGCACGCAGATACCCGGCTCGACCCGGCCACAACGGCCTTTGCGCTGGTTGGCACTGGCCTGGGAAATCGCCTCGATCGGCAGGCGCTGGACCTTGGCCCGGTAGCTGTAGCGACTGATGCGCGCAGTGCCGCTGTCGATCACATAACGGATGCCTGGCACGGTCAACGAGGTTTCCGCCACGTTGGTGGCCAGCACCACACGGCGGCCCGGGTGCGACTGGAAAATCCGCTGCTGCTCGGCAGGCGACAACCGCGCATACAACGGGAGGATTTCGGTGTGCTTGAGCTGTGCCTTGCGCAACATGTCGGCGGCATCGCGGATTTCCCGCTCGCCAGGTAAAAATACCAGTACATCGCCGGGGCTTTTACGCTCACTGCGCTCGAACGCCGCAATCTCGTCCAGGGTCGCAATAATGGCCTGATCGACGCTCAGGTCTTCTTCGACCTGATTACCCTCTTCATCCTGCTCGGAAGTCAACGGCCTGTACCAGGTCTCGACCGGGAAGGTGCGGCCCGACACTTCGACGATAGGCGCGTCATTGAAGTGTTTGGAAAAACGCTCCAGATCGATGGTCGCCGACGTGATGATGACCTTCAGGTCGGGGCGACGCGGCAGCAGGATTTTCAGATAACCGAGCAGAAAGTCGATGTTCAGGCTGCGCTCGTGGGCTTCGTCGACGATGATCGTGTCATAGCGTTCGAGATAGCGGTCGTGCTGGGTTTCGGCCAGCAAGATACCGTCGGTCATCAGCTTGATCAGGGTATTGGAATCGCTCTGATCCTCAAACCGCACCTGATAGCCGACCAGCGCACCCAGCGGCGTGCCCAGCTCTTCTGCCACCCGGCTGGCAACGCTGCGGGCCGCGATGCGGCGCGGTTGGGTGTGGCCGATCAGGCCGTGCTGCCCACGGCCGATTTCAAGGCAGATCTTCGGTAACTGGGTGGTTTTGCCCGAGCCGGTTTCACCGGCCAGGATCAGCACCTGATGCTTGAGCAGCGCAGCCTTGATCTCGTCCCGCTTGGCCGCGATCGGCAGATTTTCGTCATAGCGAACCTGCGGCACACTGGCCGCCCGCGCTGCCACCTGCGCGCACGACGCCTGCACCCGTTCGGCCCAGGCTGCCAGCTTGGCGTCGTCAGGCTTTTTGCGCAGCTCATGCAACTGCCGACGTAGCTTATGGCGGTCGGCAATCATGGCTTGATCGAGGTTTTTCAACAGTTGGTCGATAGCAGGCGATTCGTCAGTCATCAGGTGCGCAGAATTCTTCGTAAATGCAGGGGGCGGATTGTCGCAGATTTGGGCGCTCATGCACGAATCTGTAGGAATTTGCGCGTTGTCTTGTCCGCTGCATCCCCTACACTGCCCGCCTTGAAACTTGTAAGGAAAATCCCGTGAGACTTGTCGATTTGCTGCGCATGCTGTCGCTGGCAGGCATTTGGGGCGCCAGCTTTCTGTTTATGCGGATCATTGCACCGGTGCTTGGGACCATTCCGACGGCATTCTTTCGGGTTTCCATTGCCGCCACGGGCCTGGTGGTGATCTTGACGCTGATGCGTGTGCGCTGGGATTTCGGTGGCAAACTCAAGGTGATCCTGATTTTGGGGGTTATCAACTCCGGGGTTCCGGCCACGCTGTATTCGGTAGCGGCCCAGGTGTTGCCTGCCGGCTACTCATCGATTTTCAACGCCACCACGCCGTTGATGGGCGTGTTGATCGGCGGGCTGTTTTTCAGCGAAAAACTGACCCTGACCAAAATGGCCGGGGTGTTTCTCGGGCTGCTTGGGGTCGGTATTTTGACCCGCGCCGGGCCGGTCGCATTCAATCTGGACTTGCTGATGGGTGCCCTCGCCTGCTTGCTGGCCACCACCTTTTATGGCTTTGCCGGCTTTTTGGCACGCCGCTGGCTGGATCAGCAAGGCGGTCTCGACCCTCGGCTTTCGACACTGGGCAGCATGTTCGGGGCCACTTTGTTCCTGTTGCCGCTGTTCGGGCTGAGCGTAATCAATCAGCCACCGGCCAACTGGGGCGGGATGAGTGTCTGGCTGTCGTTGCTGGGTCTGGGGCTGGTGTGTACGGCGTTTGCCTACATCCTGTATTTCCGGTTACTGACCAGCATTGGCCCGGTCAAATCCATGACCGTGACCTTTATGATCCCGCCGTTTGGCGTGCTGTGGGGTGCGCTGTTTCTGGGCGAGCCGCTGTCGATGGCGCACGTGTACGGCGGTCTGCTGATTGCCGTTGCGTTGTGGCTGGTGCTTAAGCCCGGGGCGGTAGTCAAATAACGGTTCCCACAACCCGCGCTCGACATTAAATGCAACGACTCAACAGATTAAAAACACGCCAGAGTCGAGTAAAACAGTGGGCTTCATTTCCACTTAATCAACGCCATGCCAAAACCCAGAACCGGGCTCAAACACCAACTGCTGAAATCTCGTGCCAGAGCATCTGCCAGCTCAGTATTGGCCAATGCGCTGCCAACCCCGGTAGCCTTCAAGCCCATTGATAGCCAAGCCCTTGAAGCACTGAATGACTGGGGAGATGACGTTCATTTTTTATGGGAAGAGGTGCCCATCTGGAAGGCCAAAGAGCCTTGGTCATTTGACGTGTCCATCTGGTGCGGCCAGCAGCTCTGTGGGCTGTGTTTCGCCAATCCGAACCAGAGCCGCTTGCGTACCAGAATTGTCAGGCTCGAAGGCAAACCTGACAGCCAGCACCCTTTGAAAAACCGCATAGCCGCCCTTGCCATGTATGCAGTCGAACAATACGCACGCGAGGTGGGGAGCCAGTGGCTGGAAATTCAAGAGCCAGCTCCGGGAGCCATGAAGGTCTACCAGGAACTCGGGTTTCAATTTGATGCATTTGGCCGTCTTGTTATCGCTTTAAAGAAGAGCTAGCATCGACTCAACTGTTCAATAAACAACCAAAAAGGTGGCAAAATGCCGATTATGATCACCACACCTGCCCCCTCCAGTGCCAAGCCCAACAGCGAAAGCAAACCTCTGTGCTCGCCTGTTTCGGCCTCTCAGCAACGCTTTTTGAGCGTTGCACTCAATGGCAGCAAAGCCGTTGAACCTGCCGGTGTTTTAGCGGGTAACTGATAAAAAAATTCAAAAAAAAACCGCTCTCGACAGAGCGGTTTTTTGTGTCTGTTGCAATCAGCCGAACAACCAGCGCCACAACAGTATCAGTACCAACACCGCCAATATCGGCCGGGCAATACGGTACAGCTTGGGATTACGGCGCTTCCACTGTTTGACCACGCCACTGAAGCGGTCGCTGAAGCTCTTGCTCCAGGCATAGGCCTTGTTAATCCCGCCTACGCGTTCGTCGTCCAGATTCTGCGGTGCCGTGGCCTTGCCCAGTTGCGCGCTGACCCAGCGATTGATGCGGGTCATCAGCGGGCTGGTCAGCGGCCGCTCGATGTCGCAGAACAGGATCACGCGGGTGATGTCGGTTTCGTTTTTGACCCAGTGGACGTAGGTCTCGTCAAACATCACGTCTTCACCATCACGCCAGGCGTATTCCTCGCCATCGACGAAGATGCGACAAGCATCGGAGTTGGGGGTAGACAGGCCCAGGTGGTAACGCAGGGAACCGGCAAACGGGTCGCGGTGCGGGTTGAGGTGGCTACCGCCAGGCAACAGGGCAAACATCGCACCCTTGACGTTGGGGATGCTGTTGACCAGCTCAACGGTCTTGGGGCACAGCAATTCGGCCGATGGCAGCGCCTTGTCGTACCACTTGAGGTAGAAACGCTTCCAGCCTTTTTTGAAGAACGAACCAAAACCTGCGTCGTTGTTCTTTTCTGCGGCGCGAATATAGCCCTCGTCGAACAAGTGCATGGCTTCTTCGCGAATCGCTTGCCAGTTGTCCTTGAGCACATCCAGCTCGGGGAACTTGCTGCGGTCCAGGTACGGCTTGGATGGCACACCGGAAAACAGGTACATCAAGGCGTTGTAGGGCGCAAAGAACGCGGAGTGGTTGACGAACTGGCGCAACACCGGCAGCCGCGCCTTGCCACGCAAGTGCACGTAAAGGATGCTGCCGACAAACAGCAGTATGAGCCCTGCCTTGATGGCGAAGGATAAGGTCATGCAACAACTCCTCGAAAATACCGTGCGGCACCAATAGCCCGACGTGGCAGCCGGCCATGATAAACACTACCGGCGCAGGACAAAACCCGCGTATTCCAACAATCAGTATTAAGCCTTATGTAACAACGGGCTGATTATGCAGAAACAAGGGCATTAGCCCCTTGATTTGAGTCAGTTGCACAGATTCAGCGGGAGCCGGCGCACCGACTCCCGCACACGGTTACTGGTGCAATTCCTGCTCACTGAACAGGTCGCTGAACAAGAAGCTCGACAGGTAACGCTCACCCGAATCCGGGAGGATCACGACGATGGTCTTGCCCTGCATTTCCGGGGTTTCTGCCAGGCGCACCGCCACGGCCATCGCAGCCCCGCAGGAGATCCCGCACAAAATGCCTTCTTCCTGCATCAGGCGCAGGGCCATGGCTTTGGATTCGTCATCGCTGACCAGTTCAACCTTGTCGACAATCGACAGATCAAGGTTTTTCGGTACGAAACCGGCGCCGATACCCTGGATCTTGTGCGGTGATGGCTTGATTTCTTCGCCTGCCAGCGCCTGGGTGATCACTGGCGAAGTGATGGGCTCGACGGCCACCGACAGGATCGGCTTGCCCTGAGCATGCTTGATATAACGCGAAACCCCGGTAATTGTACCGCCGGTGCCGACGCCAGAAACCAGTACATCAACGCCGCCATCGGTGTCGTTCCAGATTTCCGGGCCGGTGGTTTTTTCGTGGATCGCGGGGTTGGCCGGGTTCTCAAACTGCTGCGGCATAAAATACTTGGCCGGGTCGCTGGCCTGAATTTCTGCAGCCTTGTCGATCGCGCCCTTCATGCCCTTGGCCGGCTCGGTCAACACCAGCTCGGCGCCCAGCGCCTTGAGCACCTTGCGCCGCTCGATGCTCATCGATGAGGGCATGGTCAGCATCAGTTTGTAACCGCGCGCTGCTGCGACGAAAGCCAGGCCGATCCCCGTGTTCCCCGACGTGGGCTCGATAATGGTCATGCCCGGCTTGAGCACGCCGCGGCTTTCGGCATCCCAGATCATGTTGGCGCCAATCCGGCATTTAACCGAATAACCGGGGTTACGACCCTCGATCTTGGCCAGGATGGTCACGCCACGCGGCGCAATGCTGTTGATCTGGACTAAAGGCGTGTTGCCGATGGATTGGGCGTTGTCTGCATAAATGCGGCTCATGGCGGGGTCCTTGTGCACCTTTTGGGAAGATCCCAAGGGTAGGCCTCACGCTGACATGCGTCCAGTCATGGCGTGACGCCTCATTCAGGGACTGAATGGCGCGTCTGCGTTCACCTCAGGCGGGCAGCGCGTTATAGTCGGACACACTTTTCAGTTCTCCCGCCCTGCCCCTTGCAGGACCCGGGTCATGGTTTGAGGAATTGCAGATGAAGTTTGAAGGCACACGCGCCTATGTGGCCACCGATGACCTGAAACTGGCGGTCAACGCGGCCATTACCCTGGAGCGGCCGCTGCTGGTCAAGGGCGAGCCCGGCACCGGTAAAACCATGCTTGCCGAGCAACTGGCTGAATCCTTTGGCTGCAAGCTGATCACCTGGCACATCAAGTCAACCACCAAGGCCCACCAGGGCCTCTATGAGTACGACGCAGTCAGTCGCCTGCGTGACTCGCAACTGGGTGTCGACAAGGTTCACGATGTGCGCAACTACCTTAAAAAGGGCAAGTTGTGGGAAGCCTTCGAGGCCGAAGAACGCGTCATCCTGCTGATCGACGAAATCGACAAGGCAGACATCGAGTTCCCCAATGACTTGCTGCAAGAACTCGACAAGATGGAGTTCTACGTGTACGAGACCGATGAGACGATCAAGGCCAAGGTTCGCCCGATCATCATCATTACCTCCAATAACGAGAAAGAGTTGCCGGACGCCTTCCTGCGCCGCTGCTTCTTCCACTACATCAGCTTCCCGGACCGCACCACGCTGCAGAAAATCGTCGACGTGCATTTCCCCGATATCAAGAAAGAGCTGGTCAGCGAGGCGCTGGACGTGTTTTTCGACGTGCGCAAGGTCCCCGGGCTGAAGAAAAAGCCCTCGACCTCCGAGCTGGTGGACTGGCTCAAGCTGCTGATGGCCGACAATATCGGCGAAGCGGTTTTACGTGAACGCGATCCGACCAAGGCCATACCGCCACTGGCCGGGGCCCTGGTGAAAAACGAGCAGGACGTGCAGTTGCTTGAACGCCTGGCGTTTATGAGCCGTCGTCCCAATCGCTGATTTTTCCGGAAGGCGATAAGCATGCTGCTTAATCTGTTCAATGAAATGCGCGCGGCCAAGGTGCCGGTCTCGGTGCGTGAACTGCTGGACCTGATCAACGCCCTGAAAAACCGCGTGACCTTCGCCGACATGGACGAGTTCTATTACCTGGCCCGAACGATTCTGGTGAAGGACGAGCGCCACTTCGACAAGTTCGACCGGGCGTTTGGCGCCTATTTCAATGGTCTGCAAAACCTCAACGAGCACCTTGAGGCCCTGATCCCCGAAGACTGGCTGCGCAAGGAGTTCGAACGTTCGCTGAGCGACGAAGACCGCGCCCAGTTGCAGTCACTGGGCGGGCTGGACAAGCTGATCGAGGCGTTCAAACAGCGTCTTGAAGAGCAAAAGGAACGCCATGCCGGGGGCAACAAATGGATCGGCACTGGCGGCACCAGCCCGTTCGGCTCGGGCGGCTATCACCCGGAAGGCATCCGCGTGGGCGATGCCGGGGCGCGCCAGGGCAAGGCGGCCAAGGTCTGGGAGCAACGGGAATACAAAAACCTGGATGATCAGGTTGAACTGGGTACGCGCAATATTAAGGTCGCGCTGCGTCGCCTGCGTAAATTCGCTCGCCAGGGCGCGGCGGATGAGCTGGATATCGACGGCACCATCGACCACACCGCCCGCGATGGCGGCCTGCTGAATATCCAGATGCGCCCGGAGCGGCGCAATAACATCAAGCTGCTGTTGCTGTTCGATATTGGCGGTTCGATGGATTCCCACATCAAAATCTGCGAAGAACTGTTTTCGGCCTGCCGCACCGAGTTCAAACATCTGGAGTACTACTACTTTCACAACTTCATTTATGAGTCGGTGTGGAAGAACAACCAGCGTCGCCAGGTCGAGCGCATCGCGACCCAGGACCTGCTGAACAAGTACGGCGCCGACTACAAGGTGATTTTTATTGGTGACGCGGCAATGGGCCCCTACGAGATCACCCATGCCGGTGGCAGCGTTGAGCACTGGAACGAAGAGCCGGGCTACAAGTGGATGCAGCGCTTTATGGAGAAGTACAAAAAGCTGATCTGGATTAACCCGTACCCCAAGGACACCTGGAACTACACGGCTTCAACGGGAATTGTGCGCGATCTGATCGAAGACCGCATGTACCCCCTGACCCTGGACGGGCTGGAAGAAGCCATGCGGTTTTTGGCCAAGTGACCGAGCAACCTTTTTACCCTCACCCCAGCCCTCTCCCAGAGGGAGAGGGTGCCGATTTGTGGTGATGCGCAGATAGGCTTTTGCCTTTAGTCCCCTCTCCCTCTGGGAGAGGGGCTCTTAAGACGCTGCATAAACGCCACATGCTCACGCTGCGCGCCATCCTGGGTGATCGGGCGCATATGCACCCCCTCCCCCGGCAAACACTGAGCCAGTCGCGCCAGCGCCAAAGGCGTCAAGGCGCCAAGCCGCGGGTAGCCGCCAATGGTCTGGCGGTCATTGAGCAGCACAATCGGCTGACCATCGGGCGGCACCTGAATGGCGCCCAGCGGTATCCCTTCCGAGATCATCGGTGCCCCCTGATACACCAGCGCTGGCCCCAGCAAGCGGATGCCCATGCGGTCGGCACGGGTGTCCAGCGTCCAGGCGCTGTTGAAAGCATCAAAGGTACTTTGCCCGCTGAAGGCACCCATTTGTGCGCCCAATACCACGTCCAGCGCAGGATTGGCGCTGAACACCGGTTGCAGTTCGTACGACAACTCACGCAGTTGCCCGGCATGCCCGGTGTACGTCAATTCATCGCCTGCCACCAGCCCGCGACCAAAACCATCCGGCCCACCGAGCTGCTCACGGGCGACAGTCGAGCAACTGCCCAGCACCTGCGGCGCGACAAAGCCCGCAGGTGCCGCCAGATAAGCCCGGGCACCGCTCAGCGGTAGGGTAAACGCCAGGGTCTGGCCTTGCTTCAGGGCAAAACTGCGCCAGGGCTTGAGCGGCTGCCCGTCGATAGTGGCCGCCAGGTCAGCGCCCGCCAATGCCAGAGTACAATCGGCCTTGGCAACTACGCTCAGACCACCAAGAGTGACTTCGATAACCGCCGCATCCGGCGCATTGCCCAGCAACCAGTTGGCCCAGGCCATCGACAGCCAGTCCGCGGCACCGCCCTGGGTCACGCCCAGATGGCGCACACCAAAGCGTCCGGCGTCTTGCAGCAGGCACAGCGGGGTGCTGGCCTGAATCAATAGATGGCTCATGTCAGGGCCTCCTGAGGCGTATCATCACCGCCCAGGCGGATAAATTCAGCGTGGGTAACAGGCGCAAAACGCACCGTATCGCCGGGCTGCATCAGGCTGTAGCCATCACGCTCGCGATCAAACAGCGCGCTTGGAGTGCGGCCGATCAGGTTCCAGCCGCCGGGGGATTGCGCCGGGTAAGCGGCCGTCTGGCGCTCGGCAATCCCGACGCTGCCGCTGGCAACGCGCTTGCGCGGGGTGTTTAGCCGCGGTGCGGCCAAAGACTCTTCAACCAGCCCCATAAAGGCGAAGCCCGGGGCAAAACCCAGCGCAAACACCTGGTATTGGTGTTCGCTGTGACGGCGTATGACGTCGCTCACCGAGCAACCCGCACGCCTGGCCAGCAAGCTGAGTTCCGGGCCAACGCTCAAGTCGTACCACACCGGCAGCACATGGCACTGGCCACTGCTTCGAGCTTCCGGGCGCAGGTCGGTCAGGGCCTCGGCGATCAGCTCACGGGCCTGGGCCGGGCTTAGCGCCAGCCCGTCGTAATGCACCATAAGCGTCGTATAGGACGGCACCAGATCGATTAACTGCCCGGCAAAGCTGGCCCGTAGCCGCTCACTCGCAGCCAGCATCCACGGCATGTTGCTTTCGGCAATTTCATCGAACAACCGCAGCATCAGGCAGTCAATAGCGACCACTTCGATACGCGGCTTCATGCCCGGGCCTGCTGGTCCAGAGCCTCGCGTATACGCTGCACGGCTGCGACCGAACTGGCGTTGTCGCCATGCACGCACAGGGTATTGGCGTGCAGATGCAAAGCGCTGCCATCACTGGCCACCAGGGCCTTGCCCGCTGCAATGGTCAGGGCCTGCTTTACGATGACTTCGGCCTCATGGTGCACGGCACCCGGCAATTGGCGCGAGACCAGCCGCCCGGCGCTGTCGTAGGCGCGGTCGGCAAAGGCTTCAAACCACAGGGTTACACCGAACTCGTCGCCGATCGTCTGGGCAGCACGGTTGTCGCGAGTGGCCATCAGCATCAGCGGCAAGCTTGCATCATAAGCCGCCACCGCCTGTACCACTGCCCGCAACTGTGCCGGGTTGGCCATCATGTCGTTGTACATGGCGCCGTGGGGTTTGACGTAACTGACCTGCGTGCCCTGAGCGCGGCAAATACCGTCCAGCGCGCCAATTTGATAGTGCAACAGGTCTTGCACCTCTTGCGCCGAATAGCCCATGGAGCGGCGGCCAAAGCCGGCCAGGTCCTGGTACGCCGGGTGCGCGCCGATTTTTACGTTATGCGCCACAGCCAGAGCCACGGTTTTGCGCATGATGCTTGGGTCGCCGGCGTGGAAGCCGCAGGCGATGTTGGCGCAATCGATAAACGGCATGACTTCGGCATCCAGGCCCATGGTCCAGCTGCCGAAACTCTCACCCATGTCGCAATTCAATAACAGGCGGCTCACGATGATGCTCCTGTGGTCTTTTTATAAATTAGAGGTGAGGCATTTTTCGACAAGCACAGGTCATTCGTCCAACTAATAAAAGCCGGACACGCACATAAGAAAAATTTGATTGCTTAACAGCTTTGGTGGGAACGGGCTTGCTGGCGACAGGATTGCTGCGGTGTTTCAGTTAAACCGCACTGCTCCCATCGCGAGCAAGCCCGCTCCCACAGGGTGAATAAACCCCGGGTCAGTAACTGCGCTCGCGGCGGGCAATCCGCTCGCGCTGGCGTTTGCCGCCGAGCACGACCCAGTCCACCAGCCGCACGAACCCCTCGATGATAAAGGAGAACAACAGGGCGCCCGCCATGGCCCAGCCAATGGCACTCGGCGACAGCAATACCTGGTAGGTATAGGCGCTCAGGGTTTCTTCGCGAATGGCCGGGTCAGCTGCATAGGCGACCTGCAGGGCGCGCATGTACCACGGGCCCTGCATGGCCTGGAACTGCTCATCGAGCAGGCGCTGACGGCTGAGCAAGGTACCGAGGCTGCTGGCATCACTGCGAAACACCGGGTCGTCACTGGCCTGGTAATGCGCGACCAGGGCTTGCAGGTCGCCCTTGAAAAACTGGTTGGCCGTGTTCTGGAAACCCGCCAGCCCGGTTTGGGCCTCGATCAGATGAGCTTCGACGCGGTTGGCGTAATCATTGATAAACCCCGGCACTTGCACACCGATCAACAGGCCCAGGGTAAACAACACCAACCGCAGGTAGCTCAAGAACATACACGCCCTTCCTTATTCGGTTGTGCCCTGGCTGACGCATTCACCGCGTCGCCACAAGCTCCATTGACCTGGCTCGTAGCGCGTCCAGGTTTCGTTTTCAGTCAGTGGCTCGGTGGCAATCACGGTGACTACATCGTTGGGCGTGGTTTCTGCCTGAAAATCGACAATAACGTCGACATCTTTGAGACGCGCCGGACCAAACGGGGCTCGCCGGGTAATCTGCGCCAGCTTTGTCGAGCAATAGCAAAATAACCAGTCGCCATCACTGAGCAGGCAATTGAACACGCCTTTGCTGCGGAACTCGGCGCAGGCCTCAACCAGCACCGGCAGGATGCGTTCGACGTCAACCGGCTCCGGGAAGGCTTCGCGGACCCGGTTGAGCAGGTCACAGAACGCGGCTTCGCTGTCGGTGTCACCAATAGGGCGGTAAAAACTCGTACTCGGAGTAAAGTCGGCCAACTGGCCGTTGTGCGCAAAACACCAGTTGCGTCCCCACAGCTCGCGAACAAACGGATGGGTATTGGACAGGCACACCTTGCCCACGTTGGCCTGGCGGATATGGCCAATTACCACTTCGCTTTTGATCGGGTAACGCTGTACCAGCAAAGCGACTTCGGAGTCGCAACTGGCGGCAGGGTCCTGGAACAGGCGCAGGCCCCGGCCTTCATAGAAGGCAATGCCCCAGCCATCACGATGCGGGCCAGTACGCCCGCCGCGCTGCATCAAGCCGGTAAAGCTGAACACAATATCAGTCGGGACGTTGGCGCTCATGCCCAATAATTCACACACGCTCGCACTCTCGCATTCGGGCTGGACGAAACAACATTACAACCGCGGCTCGACCCGGGATGGGCCCGATGCACGCGGCGCACTCTTTGGCGCATAACGATCATCACCAGCCGAACCGAAAGGCTGGTCGTCTTCAGGATCGGCCTGGCGAGCTTTGGCGGCCGCTGCAGCTTGCGCCTTGCGGGCCTTGCCGGCGCGCTCGATCGGCCAGCGGATCAACACAAATACGAGGTAAACGCACAGCGCAATAATGGCGTACATCAGCAGGTCAGAGACCGCGCGCCAGGCGTTGTCGCCCACTTTGAATGCCAGATCCAGCGCGGCAATCGCCACCGCCGGGGCAAATTTTTCTTTCACCGGGTCAATGATCGTGGGGCTGAACAGCAACACGGCCATCAATACACGCAGCGGCTCACGCAACCAGCGCCACATGAAGCGGGTCATGCGGCACCACACGAGCAGGCAGCCCAAAGCAGCAAAGGCGTAAAGGCCCCAGGCGATCAGATAGTCGTTCTCGGTCATGGTATCCATGGTCGGCAGGCAATGAGACGCTATGATAACGACTTTTAGGCAGTGCGGCTGCAACGCCTTCAGCGTCACTTCTTTTTCATGCAGATTTCAGAGCACATTCAATGACCCAATCAGCCTCCCCAATCAGCGCTCCTATCGCACATAAGATCGAGGGTTCAGACCCTTACTCGTGGCTGCAAAACCGCGACAGTGACGAGGTTCTGGACTACCTGAAAGCCGAAAACAGCTATCAGGAGGCGCAGTTGGCCGACCAGGCTGAATTGCGGGAGACGCTGTTTCAAGAGATCAAGGGGCGGATTCGCGAGACTGATCTGTCGCTGCCCTCCCCTTGGGGCCCGTATCTGTATTACACGCGCACCAACGCCGGCGATGAATACGCCCGCCACTACCGTTGCCCGCGCCCGGCCGATGACAGCCAGCAGGTGGACGAGAACGCCGAACATTTGTTGCTGGACCCCAATGCATTGGCCGATGGTGGCTTTATTTCTCTGGGGGCGTTCAGTATCAGCCCCGATCACCAGCGCCTGGCCTACAGCCTGGACACCAGCGGCGAAGAAACCTACCGCCTGTTTGTAAAAGAGCTGGGCAGCGGTACGGTCACCGAGCTGCCGTTTGAAGACTGCGATGGCAGCATGACTTGGGCGAATGACAGCCAGACCCTGTTTTTCGCCGGGCTGGACGACACCCATCGTCCGCACAAGTTGTTTCGCCACACCCTCGGCGAGACAGCTGCCCATGAAGTATTCCATGAAGCGGACGGGAGGTTTTTCCTGCACTGCTACCGCTCTAGCTCTGAACAGCAACTGATTTTGTTGCTTAACAGTAAAACCACCAGCGAAACCTGGGTGCTGGACGCCAACCTGCCGCGCCAGCCCTTCAGCTGTCTGGCACTACGGGTTGAAAACCACGACTACAGCGTCGATCACGGCCTGTTTGAAGGCCAGTGGGCGTGGTTTATCCGCACCAATCAGGACGGCATCAACTTTGCCCTGTATTACGCCTTCGGCGAGGTGCCGTCACGCAATGACTGGCAGCCACTGATCGCCCATAGCGACAGCGTGATGCTGGAAGGCATGACCCTCAACGCCCAAGCCTTGTGCCTGAGTCTGCGCGAGGGCGGCTTGCCCATTATCGAAATCCGTCCTGACGGCCTGGCGCCATATCGCGTGCAATTGCCGGACGCGGCCTACAGCCTGTATGTGCAAGACAGCCTGGAATTTGACAGCAAGTACATTCGCCTGCGCTACGAGGCGCTGAATCGTCCGGCGCAGGTACGCCAACTGACACTGAGCACCGGCGAACAAAGCGTGCTGAAGGAAACCCCGGTATTGGGGGCGTTCAATGCCGATGACTACGTCAGCCATCGCCTGTGGGCCACCGCACCCGATGGCACTCAGGTGCCGATCAGCCTGGTGGTCAAGCGTGATGTGCTGGGCAAACCCGTGCCGCTCTACCTGTATGGCTACGGCGCTTATGGTGAATGCCTCGACCCGTGGTTTTCCCATGCCCGCCTGAGCCTGCTCGACCGCGGCGTGGCATTTGCCATTGCCCATGTGCGCGGCGGTGGCGAGCTGGGTGAAGCCTGGTATCGCGCTGGCAAACAGGAACACAAACACAACACCTTCAGCGACTTTATCGCCTGCGCAGAGCACTTGATTGACCAAGGTCTGACTCGCAGCGAACAGCTGGTCATCAGTGGCGGCAGCGCGGGCGGCCTGCTGATTGGCGCGGTACTCAACCAGCGTCCCGAGCTGTTCAAGGCAGCCATTGCCGAAGTGCCGTTTGTGGATGTGCTCAACACCATGCTCGACCCGGACTTGCCGTTGACCGTGACCGAATACGACGAGTGGGGCAATCCGCAAGAGCCGCAGGTGTATGAGCGGATCAAGGCTTACGCACCTTATGAAAACGTAACCGCACAAGCCTACCCGGCGATGCTGGTGATTGCCGGTTACAACGACAGTCGCGTGCAGTACTGGGAAGCGGCCAAATGGGTGGCCAAACTGCGCGCCAGCAAAACAGACAACAACCTGCTGCTGCTCAAGACCGAGCTGGAGGCAGGCCATGGCGGCATGAGCGGGCGCTATCAGGGCTTGCGCGACGTGGCGCTGGAATACGCATTTGTGTTCAAGGTACTGGGGATGGTGTCTGAAACCGAATCCCGTAGCAGCTGACTCGCGGAGCGAGGCTGCGTCCGGCGGCGCAGCCGGCGCAGAACCTGAACCCGCGATTTGCCTGGCAAACCTTGCAGAATGAATTTGCGACGGCTTC
>Ga0302347_1000450_pt1 | contig 65967 bp, 58 predicted proteins | sample PhyWR1_FD_202178 | JGI IMG/M metagenome (GOLD analysis project Ga0302347, IMG submission 202178) | Leaf surface microbial communities from wheat plants in UC Gill Tract Community Farm, Albany, California, United States - DLSL W.R1 (v2)... | ecosystem: Host-associated > Plants > Phyllosphere >... | reverse complement strand
ATGATATACATTTTCATTATCATTTTTCGTTACGTAAGCAACTGTAAAGAAAAATGACATGATGACCTCAACGCTAAAAAAAACCACCTACTGTGCGCTGGCCCTCACAATGGCGATCCACTCTGGCGCAGTGTTCGCTAAGCAATTCACCGATAAGGATTTTCAGTCGCAACCGCTGGGGCATGGCGTTTACGAACTGGCATATGATAACGCGCAAAAGGCGCTGTACGCGGCGTCCGCACCCTCTTTTGACGCAGACAAAAAGGCCGGTCTGGTTTTCCTTCTGAACGCCGATTCCCTGCAAATCGCTCAAAAAATTGCGACTGAACGCCGCACCTTTGCCGTCGCTCTGGATGAAGCAAATCACATTCTGTATCTCGGTAACGCGATGGAAGGGTCAGTCACCCTGCTTGATACCCGCACCAACAAAGCGATCAAAACCATTCAGCTAAGTGATGATTCAAATCCAGATCGAAAAGCGCACGTTCGCGAAGTGGTGCTGGATAAAAAACATCATCGTCTGTACGTCTCCGGAATTGGCAGCAAGGGAAAAGGCCTGCTGTGGGTTGTCGATACGCAAAAACAACAGCTTGCAGAGACGATTGAGAAGCTAGAGCCCGTCGGCTTTGCGGTGGATGAAGCGGGTGACAACGTTTACGTGGTGACCGGAACTGGCGAGCTGGTTACGCTCGACGGCAAAACGTCCAAAACCCTCAAACGCGTGAAGGTCGATCCTGCTGACCCTGAACATTACTTCCTGAATATTGCCCTGAACACGGCCAAAGGTGTGGGCTATATCGCCGATACCAACACCGCTGATGTGCTGGTTGTCGAACTGGATTCCGGCAAGCTTATCCACCGTATCCCTTCGCCGAACTCCATCGCCGTGGTTTATCACCCTTCACGCAACGAGATCTACGTTACCCACCGCAACGCTCACCAAATCAGCGTTGTCGACGCGAACAGCTATGCCGTGAAACACACCATTAAAACCGCCGCAATGCCTAACAGCCTCGTGCTCTCTGCCGACGGCCAAACGCTGTATGTCAGCGTTAAACAGGACGAAAAAGCGAAAGAAGCGGATTACGTGCTCAAGATTGATTTAACCCAATTTTAAGGATTCTGTTGTGATAATTCAGACACGCACGGCAGTGGCGGTTGCGCTCGCCCTGACCGCCTCCCCGGCCGCTGTTTATGCCGCAGAGACCGCACCACTCAATGAAGATCAGATTGTGGTCACCGCGACCGGTTTTAGCCAGGAACGCCGCGAAGCCCCGGCAACCATTTCTGTCGTCAATGAAAAGGAACTTAATACCCGCTCGAATCAGAACGTTACGGAAGCGCTTCGTGAGATGCCTGGCGTGCTGGTCGGCAATGGCCACGGAAGCCTGGCAACCGGTGACGTTCAGATGCGCGGCATGGATTCCACCTACACGTCATACATGGTCAACGGCATTAAACAAGCCACCCGCGAATCGCGTCCTTACGGACACCATATTGGGACAGAAGCGGCCTTTATGCCGCCAATCGCGGCCATCGAGCGCATCGAAGTGATCCGTGGGCCGATGTCTTCTCTGTATGGTTCTGACTCCATTGGCGGCGTGGTCAACGTCATCACTAAAAAAGCCTATAACCTGGAAACCTGGACCGGGGTGCTGGAAAACAACTATTTCCTGCAGGAAAAGAGCGAATACGGCAACACTAACCAGACCAATGCCTTCTTAATGGGCCCGATCATCCCAGGCAAGCTCGGCGTCAGCGTGGCCGCAGATTATCTGGATCGACGTGATGATGACAGCCAGTCGGATGAACGCTTTGTGAAGCATGAAGCCGGAAATCTGGATGCGACGATCGCCATGTCACCGACCGATACCCAGCTCTGGGATCTGAACGTCACAAAGGGTAATCAGGAAAAATCACATAACAATAAGCAATGGTATTGGGGCTTTGACCGCGATGCGGCATCGCTTTCCCAGCATGCGTGGTATGGCGATGATTTGCTGGAAGTGAAGAACTACATCAGTTACGAAAAAGCCAAAACGGAATATCGCGTCCCGGGGATGAGCTCGCAGTTTATTGAGCAACGTAACGTTGAAGCCAACAGCGCGAACACTTTCTCGCTGGGCGATCACAAGCTCACGCTTGGCGCAAACTGGACGCGCAATGAGCTGGATGACACCTTTGGCATCGAGGACAAAGAAGCGCCTGGCGTCACGCCGGTCAGTAAAATCACCCGCAATGGTTGGGCGCTGTTTGCCGAAGATGCGTGGATGATGGTGCCTGACTTCACGTTGACCACCTCCGCTCGTCTGGATCACGACAGCTATTTTGGCTACCACGTTACACCAAAGCTTTACGGCAACTGGACGATTGACGAAAACTGGGCACTGAAAGGCGGCGTGTCTGCTGGCTATAAGAAACCGGATTTACGTCAGAATAATGAAGGCTTTACCAGCGTTTATGGTCGCTATCCCTATTCAGAAATTAGCATCGGTAATGACGATCTGAAACCCGAACAAAGCGTTAATACCGAGATGGGCGTGTACTGGCAGCAAGATGCGCTGGCACTTGATGCGACCCTTTTCTACACCAAATTCAAAGACAAGATCAGCGACAAAACCATCTGTACTCAAACCGCCACGCAGAAATGCCAATACAACGGTTATGTCGCGGAAAGCGTTTTCCAGTACTTTAACGTCAGCGATGCGGAAATCTATGGTATTGAGCTTAACGGTGACTGGCAGGTGACCGCCTCACTGAGAGCCAACGCCAACTACACCTACACGCACAGCGAGCAGAAAAGCGGTGATTATAAAGGCTATGCGCTGAGTGACTTCCCGACCAGCATGGCTAACGTTTCACTCACCTGGAACGTGCTGAACGATCTGGAGTTGTGGACCAAATCAAGCTGGCGCAGCAATTCGCCGGACATTGGCAAATCCAGTTCGACAGAAGCTTATGCGCTGGTGGATTTGGGGGCTCGCTACCATCTCAATAAGAACATCACGCTGATGACCGGGATTAACAACCTGTTCGATGCTAACCCGATTTACACCACCACATACAACCAGTCGGCGCTGCTGGAAGGCCGACGTTATAACTTAGGCGCTCGCTACGAATTCTAACCACCCCTTCTACCGGAGCCATCGGGCTCCGGTATACTCTTTACCCGCTAAAAAGACTCAACCGCGCACGATTCTGGAAGACGCCTCGCAAACCAAAAAGTTACCTTGTGTAATGCCTTTTCTTTGCCATTTCAGGGTCGTAAAGTGCGTGCATTGCGGCACATTCGCAATCGGGTGTAGGAACCCAGACTTCACGATACGACAATGTTTGTCGCAACAGTGCTTGTCCCATTAAAATCATGGCGGCGCTGGTGGAGCAGCCGAAAAGCTGGCCGTTTTTATCGTGTACGGTATTCCTACCTCCGTCAGCGCTACCATCCCTGAGCGTCGTAACTCGTGTGGTGGTCAGGAGATATTTACTCAAAAGGAAAACCACATGGCGATTATTCCAACTTTGCCTACTTCACAATCCGCCGACAGCTTCACTCATCAATTGCTTGCGCTGTCGCTTCCCGCCTCCGCCGATTCACTGCAGATCGCCGATGCCTGCGCCGCGTTTGTCAGCGTCCTGGTTGAAACCGACGATGCAGAAACACGTCGTGCGCTGTGCGGCCGTTTGCTGGATGCACTCGGTCAGCTGCATGCGCTCTGCGATAGCGATCTCTCGCCTTATCTTGTTAAGCATCTTCTTGAAGGCGAAAAAATCGACTCCTGCGCGCCGGACTGCTGGCAGAACACCGTCGCACAGGTGGAATATGCGCAGGCGTTAACCCTGGCTATTCAGGGGGGAACACTTTCTGCAAGCGTAGAGAAATCGTTAACAGGATTGCTGCACGATATGGTCTGGCTGCTAGCGGAGTTTGTGAGAGAGTCGTCTGTCACGCAGGCGGCCTGATAGCCACTCCCGCGTTCAATCAGCGGTGCCGAAATTCTGCACACGTTTGCAGCAGGATTTCGGCACAGGTCAGCCTGAAGAGGTTCAGAGATTGAGCATTTTTACCGTGGCTTCGATGTCTATCTCATCGGCGGTGAAAATGAGCGTCGAGCCCTGGAAGGTGGTGATCGCCAGTTTTTTCAGCGAGCGCATTTCACCCGGTTTGGCGCCAGCAGATTTCGGGCTGATGCTGCTCATTAGGATGCCCACTGACAGCACGGCGTTCTGTTTATCAATGCGGGTTTCAACAGGCACTTCTTCGCTATACACCACGAAGGACTTGATGGACGTGAGCTTGATTTTCTCGCCAGCGATATAGATGTATTTGCTTTCGGGTATGACTTTCACCGCAAACGCCGACAGCCCTTTATTATTGGTCGTCGGTTCGAACGTCACGGCGGCATCTTTTTTGATAAGCTCTGGGTTGGCGACCTTAATCACATGAAAATAACGGTTATCCCCGTTTTCATCTTTGATAAATCCAAAACCTTTGTCTTCAAACCAGGTTGTGATTGTTCCGTTCATCGCCATTACCGCCTAATTAATCGTTCATCATCTCAATTTTTGCAGCGCGCAGTTTAAAGCACAATGCCTGCGCAGACCACGCCTTTGGCTTAAGTGTGGACAATAATTTTCTGCTGCGCGAGGGATAGCCATATCAAGAAGGCAACAGTCCGATTCGCCAGTCGGCTGAAAAATGGTTATGATCCGCTCCCACTCGTCATCCGGACAGCCCGATGTCTACCCTTCTCGATACCTTTATTGCCCCGCCGTGCCATGACACGATAGAGATCCTCTATCAGGATGAGCATCTGGTGCTGATCAATAAACCCAGCGGACTGCTGAGCCTTTCGGGGAAAAATCCGCAAAATCTCGATTCGGTGCATTATCGGCTGGTAAAGATCTTTCCTGGCTGCACGCTTATTCATCGGCTGGATTTCGGCACGTCCGGGTTGATGGTGATCGCCCGCAACAAAGCGATCAATGCCGCACTCTGCCAGCAGTTCAGCCAGCGTACCGTGACCAAAAAATACAGCGCTCTGCTCTGCGGGCATTTCGAGAACAATGAAGGCGTGATCGACGCGCCGATAGCCAAAGATCCAGCACTGTTCCCGCTGATGTCGATTTGCGCCATCACCGGCAAGCCTGCTCGCTCCCGCTATCGGGTCATTGAGCGTTTTTATCGTGCAGGGGAAGACGGGACGGAATTGCCGCTAACGCGAGTTGAACTGACCCCGGAGACCGGGCGTACCCATCAACTGCGCATACACTGTCAGCAGTTGGGCCATCCGATTCTGGGCTGTGATCTGTATGGCGGTCTGCTACTGCCAGGGACCGAAGAGACGCCACGGCTGATGCTGCACGCCAGTGAACTGCGCTTTGTTCATCCCATCAGCAAAGAGACGATCAACGCGCAAAATGCCAGTCCGTTTTAAACGCTAAGATAAGACTCACGCTGCGCCGAAAGCGATTCGGCGCGGTTTTCAGGAAAGACAAAAATGTGTGTTTCGCGGACTAGCGATGTGATGCGCGCATTCAATAAACGCGGCTTACCACATCAAATCGTCAGGCACTTTAAAGTCAGCATACGGATCTTCTTCGTCCTGCTCTTCCTGACTCAGCGCACTGTTTAAGACAATGCTGCTCGCATCGCGCTGGGCAATTTTATCGGCCACGACCGCAGGAATAATGGCATATTCGCTCTCGCCATTTTTATCCGTGGTCAGACGCGCAATCGCCAGGCGACCGCTGATCAACTGCGCCTGCGTGGTCTTATCAACAAACACTTTTTTAATTAAATTACCGTCGGTGAAGTTAAAACCAATCTCACCTTTAGCATCGGTAATTTTATTCATTTCAATAAGCTGTTTAACCTGAGCTTTATATTCTTTCGATAACACGGCCAGTTTTTGCTGTTCGCTCAGCTGCTTATCACGCTCAAGCTGTGACTTTTTATTTTCTTCCACAGCCTCTCTTGCCTCACGGGCCTGAACGCGAGACTTTTTCGCCGTTCTCTGGACTTTGGCCATTTTTTTGCTGGTGACCAGACCCGCTTTTAGCATCTGCTCTTGTAAGGTAAGTTTTGTCATTTTCGCTTCTAAACCTGGTGAATAATGCGTGGGATTATACCTGCTATTGTGGAGACTGTACCACTTTACAGGACCCGTGCGCGCAGCGGCTTTCGGAATGCCGGGCGCGAATGGCGCGCGTCAGGCTCTGTTTTTTCCGCCATCGGATTGCCAGTAAAGCGGCGTACCGAACGCTTCGACGAAGTAATCAATCACCGCCCTGACGTTCAACGGCGGGTGACGCGTATGGGGATAAATCGCGGCAATACTCTGCGGCTCCGTCTTAATTGAGGTCTCTCTCTCCGGCAACAATGCCACCAGCTCGCCGCGCTGTAACCGCTCGCCAATCAGCCAGTCCGGGAAAAGCACGATGCCCATTCCCCCCAGCGCCGCGATGAGCAGCGTTTCCGCATTATTGGAAGACAACAGCGGAGTAACGGGATAATGCACCCACGCCCCACCCGGTTGACGCGCCAGCCAGCGGTTTGGCCCGGAAGATCCGCGATAGACAAGGCATTGATGTCGAGCCAAATCGGCGGGCGTTTCGGGTGCGCCATGCTTTTGCACATACGCCGGTGACGCAGCAAGATGGTAAAACTGCTGGCCGAAAACACGCGCGTGGAAGGAGGAATCCGTGAGCTCACCGATGCGAAAAATTACGTCGGCAGCATCCTTGTGCGGATCGATATAATCGTCCGTCAGCGTCAGATCCAGGTTCAGCCGGGGATAGCGTTCTGCCAGCGCGGGCAGCCAGGGGGCGACATGCCGCTGCCCAAAAAACACCGGCGCATTCATGCGGATCAACCCGGACGGCTCACGGGTGCGTTCATCGAGTTCACGCCGCGCGTCCTCCAGGCTCCCCGTCACGGTTCGCGCATAGCGGACGAAGAGATGGCCACTTTCAGTCGGCATCACCGCGCGGGTATTGCGATAGAAAAGCTGCTGGCCGATCGCATCTTCAAGCTGATGGATAACGCGCGAAACCTGGGACGCTGAAATCCCTTCTCGGCGCGCCACCACAGAAAAATTCTGCGTCTCATACACGTCAATAAACAAGCGCAGCCAGCGGATACTGATGTTGGCGAAATCGTACATTGATGCATTTCCTGCACAGGTGTTTATCACATTATGGCATTTTTCTCATGGATGTTTCGCCGTAGTCTTCCCGGCTCAACAACGTGAGACGGTGTGTTATGCAACTTGTATTAATTCTAATGGTGATCGCGGGCGGCATGGGGTTGTCCGTAGAAGCAGGCTTGCTGGGGCCGCTGGGCGGCGAAGTCGGTGATTTATGGGCGACGTTCAGCGTGTTTGGCGTCGGTGCGGCGCTGACCTTTCTGCTTATGCTTTTTTTCAGCCCGCGCAAGAGCCCGTCATTTTTCGCCCAGCCGTCGTGGCAGCTCCTGGGCGGCGTGCTCGGCCCGGTCTACGTCATCATTCTGACCGTCGCCACACCCGCGATTGGCGTGGCGATGACAATGATTGGCGTGCTGGCCGGTCAGGTGTTTAAGAGCCTGATTATCGACCACTTCGGGCTACTCGGCACGCCGCATCGGAAAATTGACATTAAACGTATCATCGCACTGATATTTATTATCGCTGCGCTGGTTTTAGTGGCTCAGGGGTAACGGAACAAATGACGATTATCATGATTATTTTGGCTGTCATCGGCGGCGCGATGCTTAGCATTCAGGCCGCCATTAATGGGCAATTGGGCAGCCGAGTTGGCGTGTTCAAGAGCGCTTTCCTGACGTTTTCCGTCGGGGCGTTGATCACTGGCTTGCTGATTTTCTTCTTCGAATCTCCCCACAGCGCCAGCCTGCTGGACGTGCCGAAATGGCAACTATTGGGGGCGATGTTCGGCGTGCCGTACATTGTCATCATGGTGCTCGCCGTGCAGCGTATTGGTACTGCGGTCGCCACCGTCGCCGTTATTTTCGGGCAATTGACCATGAGTATGCTGATCGATAACTTTGGCTGGCTGCACAATCCGTCGATTCCGTTTTCGATGACCCGTCTGGGTGCCATTGTGTGCCTGGGCCTCGCGCTGTGCTTTATTTACGCCAGCAACAAAACCAAAACAGCGCCAACGAAAAAGTCACTGCGCGACACCGCGACGAACGAATAATCACGTTTGACAGGCAAGTGATAAATAGAACTCTACACTTAGGAAAACGCGCAAAACCGGGACGACAATAAAGATGAAAGCAAACGTGGTGGCAGTATTGCATACGGCAGTTGATTGATAACCGTGGGGGCCCAGTCTCTCTACTACATCGGTGAATACCGCTTATGTTAGTCAATAAACGACTGATCTCGGTGATCTTTTCGGTGACGGTGTTCAGCCTGACCTACGGACTCAGCTCGCCGTTGATCGCCTTTAAGCTGCTCAACGCCGGGATGAGCGAAAGCGCGATCGGCGTTAATGCCGCCATGCACGCCGTCGGGGTGTTTCTGATTGCCCCGTTTTTACCCGCCTTGTTCCGGCGATACCGTCCCCTGACGCTGATCGTGGTGTCGCTCTGCGCCATCACGGTGATTTTTATGCTGTTCGGCGTCGTCTCGTTCCCGATGTGGTTTTTGCTCCGAATGGGGCTGGGATTGTTTAGCGAAATCATTATGGTGCAGACCGAAACCTGGCTTAACGGCAGCACGGTTGAACGCGCCAGAGGAAAAGTGCTGGCGCTCTACACCGCCGGAATGTCGCTGGGATTTGCGACCGGACCGCTGATTCTGGCATGGACCGGAAGCGACGGGAATCTCGCCTTTTACGTCGCCAGCGTTCTGGCTGCACTGGCTATCGTTTTCATTTTCACTTCCGGAATGCCCCGCGTTGAAGGGCACGAAGAAAAGCCCGACACGCTGGGTAATAGCCTGAAACTGGCCGCGCTTCCGATCATGGCCACGGTGCTGAATGCCGCCGTGGAGGTGCTGGGAATGAATTTTCTTTCGCTATATGCCATCAAACTGGGCTGGAGCGAGTCGGCCTCCGCGCTGTTGATTTCAGTGCTGATGTTTGGCGCCATCCTTTTACAGCTCCCCATCGGCTGGCTGGCCGACAGGGTTGATCGACTCAAACTGATGACCACGCTGGCCTTTATCGCCGCCGCCCTGGCATTTGTCTGGCCGCATATTCTCGCGTTCCATCTGCTCTCTTACGTCATGCTGTTTATCTGGGGCGGCATTTTCGTGGGGATCTATACCGTCGCGATTACCTGGGTAGGCGAACGGTTCAACGGCGGGCAACTAGCCGGGATTTACGCCGCTATGTCGGTAGCCTGGGGCGCAGGCGCGCTGGCCGGGCCGCTGTTGGGCGGTTTTGCGATGACGTTTGCACTGCATGGTCTGCCCTGGCTGACCGGGGCGCTGTGCCTTGTGTTTGCGCTGCTGAGCCTCTCCGGTCCGCTCAGAAATCGTAGCTAAAGCCGACGGTCAGCTCGGCAATCGCGTTCTTGTTGACCATCGGGCTGTCGGTAAGGGTGGACGAGTAGAACCGGCCCGTCACTTCGGCCCAGGTATTCCAGTTTTTCTGCCAGTTATAATTAGCCGCCAGCGAAACAAACGGAATGGCGCTGCTGTGGGGCCGCCAGGCGGATAATCCTGATGCCGATGCTTCGTCATCCGAGACGCCGTAGTAATAGCGGTTTTGCTGCCCGTTGTTCCAGTCGACACCCGCCATGGGCACCAGCGTAAAGCCGCCCCACTGCTTCATGACTATCCAAGAAAAATTCGCGGTGACGCCTTTGCTCTGATTTAGCGCGTCGACGCCCAGCGCGGTCTCAAAACCGCCAACGGGCGTCGTCAGAAGATAACTTGCGCCCGCCAGCATGGTGCTGTGGCGGTTGTTTAAACTGCGCAGCGCGGCTGTGCGCCCTTGAGACGCATCGTATTGCACGTCGAGATACCAGACCTTGAGCTTCAGCGTGTTGACACGATCGTCCACCAGCGTGAAACCCATCTCCGTGCCGTCAATGTAAAACGATTTATACTCCAGGCCGACATACGGCAGCACCCAGTTTTCGGCATGACGATCGTTGTACGGCGTGCCGTAGCTCCCCCCTTCCAGGCCCAGCGATACCGCCCCGACACTTCCCGGAGTGAACGCCACGAGAGCCATCGCGACAGACACACCAACGTGGAATTTCTGTTTTTTCAGCATTCGAGCTGCCCTTTTGTTGGCATGCGCAAGCGGTTCGGTCACGCGGGTGCAACGCGATGGTTATAAAGAGGCTGATGATTCAACCTCCACTTTCACTCGGGGTTTGGACAACAGGATTTTAACCAGCTCCGTAAAGGGCACGGGCTTAAAGAAGTAGAATCCCTGCATAAAAGCGATGTTATTGTGGTTGAGATATTCCAGTTGCTCCTGCGTTTCGACACCCTCGGCAACAATACTGATTTTGAGTTTACGCGCGAGATCGAGCACGGAATCCAGAATTCGCGTCGAGTCCTCATGGGCGTTCACGCGGCCCACAAAACTGCGGTCAATTTTGATGTAATCGATATTCAGATCATAAAGGTAAGCGATCCCTGAATACCCGGTACCAAAATCATCCAGCGCAATCGCAAAGCCATTTTCATGGAGGGTATTCAGGGTCTGGACAAGATGCGCATTAACATCCAGCGGCTCACGTTCCGTCACCTCAATCACCAGATTCAAATCAGGTCGGATAAAACTGTCTTTATATTTCAGGCACTCTTCCACGAAAGAAGGCGCAGCAATATGCGACGCGCTGAAATTGATCCCGATGTGAAACCCCTCCGGTAATTTACTGGCAATGGCATTCATATTTGCTGCCACCTGAGCCATTAAGCTCTGCGTGAGCGGCACGATCAATCCCGTTTTTTCTGCCACCGGAATAAAGGAGGCTGGCGAAATATACCCGCCCTGCGGATGTTTCCAGCGAGCCAGGACTTCGACACCGCGCAAAGTGCCCTCTTTGCCATTCACGATTGGCTGATAAAAGGGAACGATCTCGTTTCTGAAGATCGCCCGGCGAAGAGACTCTTCCGGCAGCGTATTTTTATTCAGATACTTGTGCAGTAAGTAAGCGGAGAGCCCGGAGATCAGCATTAAAAACAGTAATACCCCTCCAGCCTCGTCGATCAATTTTTGGAGGCTGAATAATGGAGGCGCATCGAAATCAATGCTGTAAGGAAAATCGGTCGCCTGCACGCTTAAATCCGCGCGCTCGGCATCGTTAACGGCCTCGACATCACCCATCATGCCTAAAATATCCTTGCCTACCTTGAGCGAATACAAAATGCCGTTTAACGGGATATCCATAGCGTCCCGAATATGACTGTCGCTCATGCTGATCATGATGCGGCTTCCGGCATATTCCGTTTGGTAAATCAGCACCGGGCGGCCATTGACCGTGCTTCGCGCGGGCACAAGCAGGAGTGATGATTTCGGCAACGCTGCGCTGTTCACCAGCAAGATACGGTTGCCAGGCAGAGAGGAGCACCAGACGGCATCCTTTTTCAGAATCACGATGGTTCTAAGATGCGGTTGCAACGCCGCCTCGGTGCCAAGCCGGTACTGTCCTTCCACATCGCACTCGTTATCAACCACCCGCATCGCCGTGCGGGTCGCATGGCGGGCTTCCTCAAGAATAATATTCATGTTTTTGACCACGTAGTGAGCGCCCGCCAGGCTGTCTACGCGTGTTGAATACCAAATCTGAATATTAATAATAAAAACACCCAACAGAAACATTGCCACGGCCACAGCGAGGGGGATAAGTGCCTTGCGCATTGATATGTCCTGGGAATGAGGGAGACGAGCACGTCGAAAGTGTCTGATTTATAATTATATTGAGCATGGTCGACAACATAAAAAATAACCATGCTCCAGATAGCATTTTCTAGCGAAAGCGGGGGTATCTCACTAAACGTAGTGCATCGGGTATTGCACCGGATTTCATACTGAATAAAACGTTTCGTGCAGGTGTCGCCACATCACACGCCCATCCGGATCGATGTCAAACACCGCCGTCGCAAAACGCTGCGTTACGTTTTGGCCGGGTAGGGTCTGTCGTTCCGTATAGGTGACCGTCGCCCCTTTTTCACTTTCAGCGATAATGTGCAGATCGACAATATCAATCGTTAACCCCGCCCGCGCGCCCCGTTGCGAGCGGAAGAAACGGTTTAACGCGTGAGAATCGAACAACACGCCAATTGGAGAGACCATCGAGAAAGCCGGGCTAAAACGCGACAATAAATCATCGCACGTCTCAACAGGCGTTTCGGCATCGCCCAGCCAGTCGCGGATCAGTTCATGCGTATCCAGTACTTCTTTAAAATAACGATTCATTTTTGTTCCTGATTAAGGGTTAAAATAATGCTCTGGTTAGCGATGCGGAAACAACAAAGCAGCGGAATCACCGCGCTAGAAGCCGCTAACACAAAGCTCAAATGCCAGGCCTGGTCTACCGGCAAGCCAGTGTGAGCTATCACATTAAACAACAGGCTGATTAGCGTCACGCCCAGGCAGAAACTCAGCTGGCGGTTGATGTTCCATAATGCGCTGGCATCGGCCAAATCCTCGTTAGCAATCTGAATAAACGCGGCGCTTTGCGCCGTACTGCTGCACAAGCTGCTTCCGAATCCCATTAAGATGAACGCGAGCACTGCCACCCCGATATGCGAAGTGTGACCGGTGAGCGCCAGTAGCCCAATGCCCAGACTGTGTATCAGGCAGCCAGTAATAAACAGCGGCCGTGGCCCCAGAATATTGAAGACCTTTCCCGTCAACGTTATCGCCACAAAAGACGCCAACGCCCATGGGAGCATCAACGCGCCTACCCGCGCAGCTGACATGCCCAACTGGTTTTGCAGGTAAAACATGGCAATCAAACTCACCCCGGTAAAAATGCCCGGAACGAACTGATAAATCAGCATTGAAGTCCGAAATAGCGGTTCTTTGACCAGCCGCAGGTTAAGCAATGGACTGGATTTTTTCATCGCGCCGCAGACATATCCGCCCATGACGACAACCCCCACCAGCAGAGCCAGAGCGCCCTGCGAAACATGATGTGATTCTCCCAACACGGTCAGCCCGATGAGAATCAGGGTGAGCGCAACGCTTGCGCTCGCCAGACCGGACAGATCCAGCCGTGCACCTTTTTCAGCAAGGGCATCGGGGTGGAGCCAGCATCTGGCCAGAATCAATGCCGCAACGGCGAAGGGTAAGCTCGCCAGAAATACCCATCGCCAGCTCAGGCTGTCAACGAAGAGACCGCCGATGGCGGGCGACAGCGCGGGAGCCAGCAGCGCCACTAACATCACCGCCGATGACAGCTTTGCTCGCTCATGGCTACGGTACAACGCGTAAGTCATCGTCTGGCCGATGGGGATCAACAATCCGCCGCCCATCCCCTGCAATCCTCGCCACGCAATAAGCTGGGGGACCGAGAATGCCGCACTGACACCACAGGTCGCGATAATGAACACCAGCAGGGAGAACATCAATAAACGCCTGGCGCCAATCCGTTTTGCCAGCCATGTGCTCAGCGGAATCACCAGCGTGAGGCCTAAAATATAGCTGTTACTGATCCACGCCAGCTGGCTGACGGGTGCATCAAATTGCCGACCTATTTCAGGATAAGCCACGCTGGCGATAAACATATTCACCAGATCGACAAAGAACCCCAGCAGGTAAACGCTGGCAACACGGGCGCGATACGTCATTTTATTCTCATTTAAAACAGCCAGGCGCGCAGTATAGGCGCATGACTTAGCAGGAAAAATCCACGTTTACGGATTACACTGTCAAATTAATTTTGACAATCTCCTGAGCAGAACGGACAACATCATGATCAACATGCAGCGCCTTGAGATGTATGTGGCGGTGGTAGAAGCCGGAAGTTTCACCGGTGCGGCCCAAACCCTTGGGCTGACCAAAGCCGTGGTGAGCTTCAACATTAAACAGCTGGAGCAGGAGCTTGGCGTCTCATTACTCACGCGTAGCACGCGCCATATGGCGATGACAGACGCGGGCGAACGGTTTTATCATCGCTGCCAGCAGCTGCTTCAGGATGCAGAACGTGTGCTCGATGAAGTCCGAAGCCATCACGGTGGATTAAGCGGGTTGCTGCGGATTACGACGACGCCGGAATACGGCGCGCGCGTCGTGGTGCCCGCGCTGGCGGCGTTTTCGGCGCAGTATCCTCACCTGCGCATCCAGCACGTTTCCTCATCCAAAAGTGACAATCTTATTTCTGGGCGCTTTGATGTGGCGATCCGACTCGGCCAACTGGCTGACTCAACGCATCACGCCAGGCTTATCGATCAATTTGATATTTACCCTGTCGCGTCGCCCGCCTACCTGGACTCACTCGGCGAAAAAGGCATCAACGATTTAGAACACCTTGCCAGGGCAAAATGGATTGCGCACAGCCGCCTCTCCACGCCGTTAAACTGGCAAGTCTTAACCCCCGACGGCAACCATGTGATGTTTGCGGCCCACCAGCCTGCCACCCTCATGGCCGACAGCGCCGCTACGCTGCTGGCGTTTGCACTTAATCATGCCGGTGTGGCTCTGCTTCCTTCGTGGCTGGTGCAAGATGATCTGGCGAAGGGAACGTTGCGCCGGGTGCTGCCGGATCACCTTTTTCCGCGCCAGGGCATTTATGCGCTTTATCCCAACACCCGCCATGTGCCTGAAAAGGTCAGAACCTTTATCGACTTTTTGCACAGCCGCGTGAATATCGCGCGCCCGAATGAGAAATGAAGAGCAGTGCCTATACTCAAAGCATCCCACTCAACGACTCAAGAAAATACATCGTCTTCATGTTCTCAATAAGTTTATTTCGTGGTACTCACATGTATTCTTAGCTTTATTTTAGCCACACAGTTTATAAAATTACTACGCGGTTACAATATGAGTATATTAATACTATATTATAACCGCATCGTTCATTCCGATAATCAATTTAACACTTATTGTTTTTCAGGATCCCAGATACAAGAAACCCCACACACTTTTTCAACAAAAGAACAAAGCGCCGCAGCCCCTTCTTCAATGGTATTATAGGGCTCTGAACCATAGATTTCGTTTTTCCCCTTAAACCATCCACGTTGATGTGGAAAGACCTCAACAGAGGTAAATCGCTTAAGACAATCCGGGCTAGTGCGGATACGAAACCCACCGTTTTTGTCACGTTGAAGCATGTGTACACCAGTAGTGTTATTGCCTTTCGTGTTCGCAAGGTTAACCATTATGCATTCCTGTAATGTTTGAAGCTTTATTAATTAACAAATAACAGTACTTGTAAAGTATATTTTTACCCCACAGTCCTTTCTTTGGTCGCGGTTAGCCAAATAAGACGCTCCTCCCGGAAAAGACAATATACCCTGTATTATAGATGTTTTCGCAAAGTGCGAGAAGGCATCGCCACGCGACGAGTGTACTGGATAGAATGATCATCAATCAATTTTTGTATTTGCATGATTCTTCTTCCAGAAGTGAAAATGATTATAAACTGCCATGAGAATATAAATGTCATAAACATAAAGAATAACAACCCCATAGCTTTTGGAAAAACATTTACCCATTCCGCAAAATTTTTATTTCCCATGATACTGATTGTCTCAATTGAAAACATCATCTTTAGCATCATATACACAGAGGAAGAATAGCAAGCCACTATAGCAACAACACAAAGGAGCATACTTACCACCCTGTTTTTTAATGCACGGTATGCATCAGTATATTGCGCAACAATACCACCATTGCACTCTGACACTTTCAAAATATCAAGTACTCTCTTTCCCACTGAGACCAGTTGGATGATTTCAAACGCGTTATTGTTGCAGAGTAACTTACTTAACACATTGAATGGTATAGCTCTGCTGTTATGTATTCTGGAGATACACACCTGGATTATATAGGGATTGGGTTTTTTCGCACTCAATTCCTTCGATAAACTATCAATAATAGTTGTTTTATTCTTGTTACTGCCTTGAATATAGCTTACCCATAAAGAAAAAAATGATACAACTATTGGAAGGAATGCCAAGAAAAGAGATGTTTTCATTATATACCCAGAATAGTTAAGAAGAAACTTAAGCACTTAGAAAAATCATATCCACTAATATAGAGGTAATCTGGTGAGAAATGCCAGAGTAAAATATGGATATGTCTAGTACTTACATTACCTTTGCTGGCTTATGTAAGCTATTTTCCTTGTGGAACCAACATACAATGAATCAATCAGACATCACCCCTGCCGCAATACAAAGCTGATCCCTGACATTTCCCGATGAATTAGCCCACTTTCTCTGCCTCATAAGGGAGATAAAAAATGCCTATACTCAAAGCATCCCACTCAACGGAGCGCGCTATGCCACTACCCGACTTTCACTCTTCCGAGCCGTTCACGCTGGGCATTGAGCTCGAACTGCAGGTGGTCAATCCGCCGGGATACGATCTCAGTCAGGACTCTTCGGCGCTGATTGCTGCCGTCAAAAACGACATCAAAGCCGGTGAGGTCAAACACGATATCACCGAAAGCATGCTCGAAATTGCCACCGGAGTTTGTCACAACATCGACCAGGCAGCCGCGCAGTTTTCCGCCATGCAGCAGGCGATCCTGCGTGCAGCAAGCGATCAACATATTCAGATTGCCGGCGGCGGGACGCACCCGTTCCAGAAGTGGCAGCGTCAGGAAGTGTGTGACGATGAGCGTTACAATCACAATCTGGAGCTGTTTGGGTATCTGATTTTGCAGGCGACGGTGTTTGGTCAGCACGTGCACATCGGCTGTCGCAACGGCGATGATGCCATCTATTTGCTGCACGGCCTGTCGCGCTTCGTCCCTCATTTTATTGCCCTTTCCGCCTCGTCACCGTATATGCAGGGCAGCGATACCAAGTTTGCGTCGTCGCGACTCAACATCTTCTCGGGTTTCCCGGATAACGGCAAAATGCCGTGGGTGAGCAACTGGCAGGAGTTTGAAGGGTTGTTCCGCCGTCTCAGCTACACCAGCATGATCGACACCATTAAAGACATACACTGGGATATTCGCCCCAGCCCGGATTTTGGTACCGTCGAAGTGCGGGTGATGGACACGCCGCTGACGCTGGCGCACGCCATTAATATTGCCGGGCTGATTCAGGCGACCGCGCACTGGCTGCTGACCGAACGTCCCTATAAGCATCAGGAACAGGATTATTTGCTGTATAAATTTAACCGTTTCCAGGCGTGTCGTTACGGTTTAGACGGGCTGCTCACTGACGTGAAGACCGGCGAACAGAAAACCATTGCCGACGATATGACGTGGCTGCTGGATCGCGTTGCGCCCTCCGCCCAAAAGCTGGGTGGCGCAAGCGCGATTGCAGAGATTGCCCTGATGTTAAAGCAGGGCAAAAGTGAAGCACAGCGGATGCGGGACTTTATCGCCGACGGCGGCTCGCTTATCTCGCTGGTGCAAAAGCACTGTGAGCTGTGGGCTACTCACCCGTAAGCCGGTGCCCCCACTCGCGCAGACGCTGGAACAGCACAAACAGCGCCGGGATAAAGACGATCCCCACCACGGTGGCCACCAGCATGCCGCTGAACACCGTGGTGCCGATGATTCGGCGGCTCTGGGCACCCGCCCCCGTTGCGAGCATCATCGGCAGAACGCCGATAATAAACGACACTGCGGTCATCATCACCGCGCGAAAACGGCGCGATGCCCCTTCGCGGGCGGCATCGACAATCGCCATCCCTTCATTGCGCCGCGAGCGGGCGAACTCAACGATCAGAATGGCATTTTTAGCCGCCAGCGCAATCAGCAGTACCAGCCCTATCTGCACGTAAACGTCGTTGGCATACCCCGCAATCCATAGCCACGTCAGCGCACCGCCGATGGCGAACAGCACCGAAAGCATCACGCTGGCGGGCAGCGTCCAGCTTTCATACTGGGCGACAAGGAACAGCCACGCCATCACCACCGCCGCGAGCACGATCCAGACCGCCTGATTACCCGTCTGCTGCTCCTGATACGACATTCCGCTCCACGCGTAGTCATAGCCTGCTGGCAAATTATCGACCAGCAGTTGGCCCATCGCCGCCATTGCGGTGCTGCTGCTCACGCCCGGCGCGGCAGAACCGCTGACCGAAACGGATGGGAACTGGTTGTATTGCTGCAAAAACGGTGCGCCAACGGTCGGCGCGATCGTCACCAGATTACTCAAGCGCACCCGCTCGCCGTTATTACTGCGCACGTACAGCTCGCTGATTTGCTCCGCGCGCTCACGCCACTGCATCTCGTTTTGTATCACCACGTGATAGACACGGTTGTTGATGCTGAAATCCCCGGCGCGCGTGCCGCCAAATGCCGTTTGCAGACTGCTGAAAATACGTGAAACCGGGACGTCCAGACGCGCGGCGCGCTCGCGATCCACGCTCAGCGTCAACTGAGGCACATTGCTGCTCCAGGTTGTGAAGACCCGGCTGAGCTGCGGATGCTGGTTGGCTTTCGCCAGAATCTCACGGGTGACGCGCTCAAGATCCGCCGGGCTTTGACCCGCCTGGGCCTGGATACGCAAATCGAAGCCAGACGCGTTGCCCAGCCCCGGCAGCGTTGGCGGCGCAAAGGTCATGATCGTCGCTTCCGGTAGCGCCAGCAGTTGACGTTGCAGCGTGCCCATCACCTCATCCAGCGGCGGGCGTTCGCTCCAGTCTTTCAGCATTACCGAGACAAACCCGCCGTTTGAGGCGCTGGTGCCGTTGAGGAGATTAAAACCAGACACCTGAATCACGTCGGCCACGGCCGGATTGGCCGCAATCAGCTGGCGTGCCGTGGTCATCACCGCTTCGGTGCGCTCCAGTGACGCGGCCTCCGGCAACTGCACGCTGGCAAAGAAATAGCCCTGATCTTCCTGCGGCAAGAAGGCTTTTGGCATGGCGGTAAAGCTGAAAACGACCACTGCCGCCGCGCCTGCGGTGGCAATAAGCGCCAGCACAGGGCGATGATTTAAGACGTTGACCAGACGTGCGTAAGCATCGCGCGTGGCATCAAGACCGCGATTAAAACCGCGGAAAATCGCCGCCGGACGCGCAGGTCGTGGGCGCAGCAACATAGCGCACAGCGCGGGTGTTAGCGTCAGCGCCACCAGGCTTGAAAACGTCACGGCGGTAGAAAGCGTCACCGCAAACTGGCGATACAGCTCGCCGACAATCCCCGGCAGCAGCGCCACCGGAATAAAAACCGCCAACAGCACGAGCGTGGTGGCAATCACCGGTCCGGCAATCTGACGCAGCGCAAGCGCGGTCGCCGACGTACGGCTTTGCCCTTCTGCCATCAGGGTTTCGACGTTTTCAACCACCACAATCGCGTCGTCCACCACCATCGTCAGCGCCAGAATAATGGCAAACAGGCTTAGCGTGTTGGCGGAATAGCCCAGCGCATACAGCATCGCGAACGTGCCGATGAGCGACACGGGGATCGCGATAGCGACAATCAGCGTCGCGCGCCAGCTTTGTAAAAACAGAGAGACAATCACCACCACGGCAAGCAGCGTCAGCGCCAGCGAGACGCCAATCTCTTTGATCGTGGCCGCCACAAACTCGGTGGTGTCGAATTTCACTTCATAAGCAAGATCCGCCGGGAAACGTGCGGACAAGCGTTCAAGCTCGCCGCGCACCGCTTCCGCCACCCGCAAGGCGTTGGCTGATGGCGTGGGATAGATGCCTAAATAGGCGGAGTCATGGCCGTTAAGCTGCGCGCCAGAACTGTAGCTGCGCGATCCCAGCTCGATGTTCGCGACCTCCTTCAGGCGTACCAGTTGCCCCATTTCTCCCGCGCGAATAATGATATCGCCAAAGGCGTCGGCTTCATTCAGCCGCCCCAGTCCGTTGATGGTCAGCGTTTGCTGTTGGCCGTTAAACACCGGCGGCGTACCGACCTGCCCCGCAGCCCCCTGCACGTTTTGCTCGCGCAGCGCCTGTGAAATATCATCCGTCGTCACGTTCAGCGCGTTCATGCGATCCGGTCGCAGCCAGATGCGCATGCTGAAATCACGTGCACCAAAAACCTGCACCTGACCCACGCCCGGCAGACGTGCCAGCGCTTCACGGATCTGGGTGCTGGCATAGTTACTGACAAACAGCAGCGAATGGGTTTGTTCAGGTGAGTAAAGGCTTACCCCCATCATCAGATTGGTGGCGCGCTTGCGCACCTGAACGCCATTTTGCTGTGCATCGGCGGGCAGTTGCGCCACGGCCTGCGCCACGCGGTTTTGCACGTCGATCGCCGCCAAATCCGCGTCGGTTCCCGCCGCAAAGGTGATATTCAGGCTGTACGAGCCTTCATCCGAACTGGTCGATTCCATATACAGCATGTGATCCACGCCGTTGATCTGCGTCTCCAGCGGCGTGGCGATGGCCTCCGCCACGTCAGCCGCACTGGCACCCGGCCAGCTGGCTGACACATTCACTACCGGCGGCGTGATTTGCGGATATTGCTCCACGGGGATCAGCTTCAGCGCGATGGCACCGAGCAGGGTGATCACCAGCGCAATCACCATGGCGAAACGCGGGCGTTTAATGAAAAACGTCAGCATAGTAGCTCCTTAGTTCGCAACCTGAACGACAACACCGGCCTGCAAGCGCTGCGCACCGTCCGTCACCACGCGCTCATTCGGCTTGACGCCGCTTTGCACAATAAACTGCTGGCCAATTTGCCCCCCGAGGGTCAGCGCGCGTTTTTCTGCGATGTCGCGATCGTTAACGACCCAGGCGTAAAAACCGGCGTCGTTTTGCTGAACCGCGGCCGCCGGAATCACCAGCGTCTTCAGCTCACTCTGCGGTCGTAGAAACACATTCACGTTACCGCCGGGCAGCAGACGATGCTGCGGATTGGCGAATTCGGCGCGAAGCATCACGCTCGCCGTCCGCGGATCGATGCGGTTATCCACCGAGGTGAGCGTGCCGTTTATACGCTGGTCGCCGTTTTGAATTTGCGCCAGCCACGCGCTTTTCATGGCGCTGAGATCCGCGTGTGCCCCGGCTTTCGCCGCAAATACCCCCTCTTCGACGGCGAAGGCAACCCGCACCGGATCGAGCTGGACTACCTCAACCAGCACACCGCTTGCCGGATTCACCAGGCTGCCGGTGTGGAACTGGCTGTGCCCCATCCGTCCACTGATGGGCGCGGTGATACGGGTGAAACCGAGCGTGACGTTACGGGCTTCAAGACGCGCTTTGGCCTGTTCGAGCGCCGCGCGTGCCACGTCACGCTGCATCAGGGCGTTATCGACGTCGTGTCGGCTGATGGCATTGCTGGTACCGAGGCTTTGAAAGCGCGTGAGCTGCTGCTGCGCCTGACGTAGCGTGGCTTCAGCGCTTTGCACTTCGGCCTGCGCCAGTCGCACCGCCGCGCGCGGTTCAGCGTCATCAAGTTCAAAAAGGGCGTCGCCTTGCCGGACGTATTGCCCGTCGCGGAAATGCACCTGGGTGATCACCCCTTCCGTGCGGGCGCGAAGTTCAACGGTATGGATCGCCTCGACGCGGCCAGGGATCTGGCGTTCAGCGGCGTGATCCGTTTGGTTAACGATGGCGACGCGCACCGGAATGGCTGCGGCAACAGCGGTTTGCAGGGTGCAGGCAAGGAAAGCGCAGGCCGTGGCGATGCGCAGAAAAGTCGTTTTCATGGAAGTGCCTCGTTGAAATCCCCTCACCCCGCCCCTCTCCCGGCGGGAGAGGGAGGTGAACATCCCCGTCACCCGCAGTGAGTGTGGTTAGAGTCCTCTATCCCCATGGGAGCGGAATATTAAAATCCCCTCTCCCACACCGGATGCGATCAGAGTCCTCTATCCCCATGGAAGTGGGAGGTTAATCCCCCTCTCCTACACCGGGTGCTATTAGAGTTCCCTCTCCCTGTGGGAGAGGGTTAGGGTGAGGGCAAAAGTTATGCAGCTTTACGGAACCTGCGCGTCAGTCGCTTCTCAATTTCGACAATAAAGAACATCGCCCCGGCAATCACCAGCGTAATGCCCCAGTAGCGCAGCGGCAGCGCTTCGGTGCCGAACAGCATCTGCATAAACGGCAGGTAGATAATCGCCAGTTGCAGCAGAAGCAGCACGCCCGTCACCAGCCAGATCCCTTTGTTTGCCAGCAGGCCACGGTTCAGAGAGAACCCGTTGGTGTTACGGCAGTTGATCATGTAGACCCACTGCGCACTCACCAGCATTTGCAGCAGCACGGTGCGGATGAATTCGGCGCTGTGGCCGCGTGGCGCGAGCCAGGCTTCGAGGGCAAACGCGGCAATCGCAATCAACGTACCGACGAACGCCACACGCCAGACCGCAAAGGCGTCCATAACGTGCTGTCCGGTTTGACGCGGCGGACGCTTCATGATGTTGCGCTCGGCCGCTTCAAATGCCAGACCGAAGGAGAGCGTGGCGGACGTCGCCATGTTCATCCACAAAATCAGCACCGGCGTCAGCGGAATAATGTTCCCCGCCAGCAGCGCAATCACAATCAGCAGCCCCTGCGCCAGGTTGGTCGGCATAATAAACAGGATGGTTTTCTTCAGGTTGTCGTAGACACGACGCCCCTCTTTGACCGCGCTGGCGATGGTGGCAAAGTTGTCATCGGTGAGCACCATATCAGCGGCCTCTTTGGTCACTTCCGTGCCTTTGATGCCCATCGCGATGCCGACATCCGCCTGACGCAGCGCGGGCGCATCGTTCACCCCATCACCGGTCATGCCGACGATTTCACCTTTCTGCTGCAAGGCTCTCACGAGGCGCAGCTTATGCTCCGGGCTGGTACGGGCGAAAATGTCATATTCCACCGCTGCCTCTGCCAGCTCCGCATCGTCCATGTGCTCCAGCTCATAGCCCGTCACCGCCTGCGCGCTGTTGGTAATACCCAGCATTTGTCCAATGCTCATCGCCGTTTGCGGGTGGTCACCGGTGATCATCTTCACGCGAATCCCGGCCTGCTGACAGGCGTGGATGGCGTCGATAGCCTCCGGGCGCGGCGGGTCCATCATGCCGGCGATCCCAAGGAATATCAGCCCGTTGCTCAGGTCATCGTGGCTCAGCGTCTCCTGCCCTTCTGGCGCCGGTTTAAAGGCGGCAGCGACCATGCGCAGGCCCTGACGCGCATAGCGCTCCATCTCCGTTTCCCAGTACGCACGGTTAAACGCCTGGGCACCGCTGCGGGTTTGCTGCTGGTCGCACAGGCCGAAAATCACATCCGGTGCGCCGGTGATCAGAATTTGCTCTTCACTGCCGATCTGGTAGTGCGTGCTCATGTACTTGTACTGCGAGTCAAACGGGATTTTGCCAATCAGCGTGGTGACAACAGGTGCGAGATTCGCTTTCGCCGCCAGCACTTTCAGTGCGCCTTCGGTCGGCCCGCCGGTGATGCCCCACAAACCGCGCTCATCCTGCATCATCTGACTGTCGTTGCAGAGATCGATGGTGCGCAGATAGTGCTCCAGCACCGTTCCCTGCTGGATTTGCACCGGCTCGTCGCTACCCTCAAGGCAGATATCGCCCACCGGCTCGTAGCTATTGCCTTCGACGCGATAACAGCTGTCGGCGGTGATAATCGCTTTAACGGTCATTTCGTTCATGGTCAGCGTGCCGGTTTTATCGGAGCAGACCACGGTCATCGCGCCCAGCGTTTCGACGGTCGGCAGCTTGCGGATAATGGCTTTTTTGCTCGCCATTGCCTGCACGCCGAGGGACAAGATAATGGAGATAATCGCAGGCAGGCCTTCCGGAACGGACGCCACCGCGAGGCTAATCAGGGACAGCAGCAGCTCGCCAAGCGGAATATCACGCAACAACATGCTGAAGACAAACAGCGCGGCCATCATCACCAGAATCAGCGCGAAAATCGCTTTGCCGAGCTTGTCCATCTGCACCAGCAGCGGCGTGCGGTGCTTTTCGATCCCCGCCATCATCTGGTTAATGTGGCCAAGCTCAGTGTCCTGCCCGGTGGCAATCACGACGCCTACACCGCCACCTGCGCTCACGGTCGTACCGGAGAACACCAGGTTGGTGCGATCGCCCAGCGATAATTCACCGGTCAGAGGAAGAATATGCTTATCCACGACCGTGGATTCACCGGTCAGAATCGCTTCTTCTACGCGTAAATTATGCGCTTCAATCAGTCGCATATCCGCAGGAATTCTGTCACCGGCACGCAGCACAATAATATCGCCTGGTACAATTTCGGTCGTCGGAATGGTTTCGTGCACTCCATTTCGAATAACCCGTGCTTCGCTCGAAAGCATATTTCGAATACTTTGCAGCGATTTTTCGGCGTTACTTTCCTGAATATGACCAATCAAGGCGTTAATCACCGCCACGCCTAAAATGACCAGCGTATCGACCCAATGCCCCATTAGCGCGGTTAATAATGCCGCCGCCAGCAGGACATAAATCAGCACATCGTTAAAATGGGCCAGAAAACGCAGCCATGCCGGTTTGCCTTTTTTCTCAGGCAACGCGTTGGGGCCGTATTGCTGCAATCGAGCCTGAGCCTCCTCACGCCCCAACCCATTGGTGTTACTCTTTTTTTCTGCGAGAACCTGCTCTACCGTCTGGTGGTAAGGCCGATTTTCGGTGTTCATTTTGTTGGTCATAGATACATTTCCTTTAATATCCGGTGGACGTAAGCCTGAATTCCTTTCTGGCTTTAATTATTCACGTTTTACTGTTTAACGCTTGCAGAGTTATTTTCAGCATCGCAATATATTGCCAGTTGCGTAATTAAATTCTGTAGGTCATTATTTCGATAAGATGATTTTTACAAAATGTTTCTAAACGATAACTAAACGAGGGATAGCATGTTTGGGATTAATAGCACGCGGCGTCTGGCTTTGTATGTCGTTGTTGCAATTGTTATTGCAACGTTAATTGGATATAGCACATATACGTTTGTAAAATTCTTCGCCTGAGCGTGACAATAATTTACATAAAGACAGAGTAATTTAATTGCAGACGCGTTATTAAATTAATGTGCGGATATTTGGCGGGTTATTTTTGATTTATTATCGAAATAGGTTAATTCGGGTTGATATTGCTTTACGTTGCAAGATCCCGGACAATAACTTTTTTAACTGATGATTAACAATAATATGAAGCACCCGTTAGAGTCACTGTTAACGGCAGGGGGCATTTTGCTGATGGCACTGCTCTCCTGCCTGCTGCTCCCCGCGCCCTCGTTTGGACTCACCGTCGCGCAGAAACTGGTCGCACAGTTCCATCTGATGGATTTGAACCAGCTCTACACGATTGTGTTCTGCCTGTGGTTTTTACTGCTCGGCACTGTAGAGTTTTTTGTGCTGCGATTCGTCTGGCGCCGCTGGTTTTCACTGGCCGCGTAATCCGCTGAAATCCCGCATCCCGTAGATGAGCGCTTCACACCAGGCCGTATCGGCGGATAGCGCAATGCAGCCCACGATGGCGCAACTCTGCCATATAATCGGCATAGTCAGGGTTTGGCACGCGTCTGGCGTGGTCACAGTGTCCGTCGAACAGGATTAAAAAATATAAAAACAAATCTGTTATGAAATTCGTATGAGTAACAGGAAGAATGACAAGCGGCGGGCGTGATTGCGAAAAAGTAGTCTACATCTGGTCAGCGTCGACCCCGGTAACCGAACGTTACCGGGGTACACTTTCAGTGCGTTTGAACGTGATTTTCTTTGCGGTACGCGCCAGGCGGCTGGTTGAACGTGCGCGTGAAGATGCGGGTAAACGTCTGCTGAGAATCAAACCCATAGCGCAGACAGATATCGTACACCCGCTCATCCGACTCACGCAGATCCTTCGCCGCCAGCAGCAGTTTACGCTCGCGGATATAACGCCCCAGGCTTTCGCCTTTGTATTGCATAAACAGACGCTGCAAATGCCATTTGGAATACCCTGCGTGGCGGGCGATCTCTTCTATGCGCAGCGGTTGATGAAGATTATCGTCAATCCATTCGACGATGGTGTCGATGACCTGAGCGGAAATCGTCATGCTGCTCTCCCCCTCTGTTACCTGATTAATCATTATTCCCACCACTCACTAAATTGCTGCGTCGTATCATTAACATGCACGGGCTCACCCAATTCAGGGGTCAGCAAACGATAATTTTTGTCCTGACTGGCGCGCGTCAGCTGAATCACCGGATCGTTCCAGGTGTGTTTCGCCAACACAAATCGCCCGTAATGCCCCGGCACCACCGCTTTGGCGTTGACATCCGCCGCCGCCTGCGCCGTCTGTTCAGGCAACATATGAATGTATTTCCAGTCCTGGTCGTATTGTCCGTTTTCCATAATCGCCAGATCGACGTCGCCAAACTGCTCGCCGATGGCTTTGAAGTGCGGACCATAGCCAGAATCACCGCTGTAATAGACTTTCTGCTCTGGGGTGACGAACATAAAGCTCGCCCACAGCGTCTGATTGCGCTTGAGCCCGCGTCCGGAGAAATGACGCGCCGGAAGCACGTGAATCATCAGGTCATCGTTAATGCGGACCGTCTGATTCCAGTCGCGTTCGTCAATGATTGATGCGTCCATGCCCCAGTAACGCAGGTGCGATCCCACGCCAAGCGGCGTTACGACGCGCTTCACTTTGGGCATCAGGGCTTTGATAGTGGCGTAATCCAGATGGTCATAATGGTCATGCGAAATAATCAGCAGGTCGATTTCCGGCATGTTTTCGGCGCGCCACGGATATTCCCCGGCGAAGGCTTTGTTCAGAAACGAAAACGGCGCGGCGTAATTGCTGAAAACCGGATCGATGAGGATGCGTTTGCCTGCCAGCTGTAGATACCAGGACGAGTGACCGAGCCACACCAGCGTGTCCTGTTCCAGTGGCAGGCTGGCCAGATCGGTTTTGACAAGCGGCAACGGCTGCGCAGGACGGGCGTTTTCGCGTTTGGTGACGAGAAATTCCCACCATGCCGCCAGCATGCTTTTGTCGCCGCTGTAGCCCGGCGTCGGGAGTTGGTTATGGAACTGCCCGTCGCGATAATGCGGCGAAGCCTCTATTTCACTAAGCTGCTCACCCTGCGGCGACTGGCCAAATCCGGCATTCAGTACAAAGGGTAAACTTGCCGCGGACGCTATAATCATGACAAACACCATGCTGATTAAAAGAGGCTTTTTCATATCCTGACCCGAATACGCGCCCCATCCGATGGTTTACGCGGGTTAAACTTGATTATGAGTGAGTAAGCACTCATTATAGATGTGATGAATATATCGTCAAGACGTTTTCGATCTTTGACATTCCGCGTTGCAGCGTGGAAGAGAGCATGTTTCAATCGTGGTTTTTGTAAATTTGATGCACGGCATCATTCAATCTTAAGCAAGGCGGCAAGGCGGAAAACCTCAGATGCACGGATAACTGTGCGACTGAGATTTTGAGCATAGCCCACGCAGCGCGAGAGTGACGAATGAGGTGCATGGAGGGGAATACGTGGCACGTCCGAAGAGTGAAGATAAACGACAAGCGTTACTGGAAGCGGCTACTGTGGCCTTTGCGCAGTCAGGCATTGCGGCGTCGACCGCGCTGATCGCCCGAAACGCGGGCGTTGCCGAAGGCACTCTGTTTCGCTACTTCGCGACCAAAGACGATCTGCTGAATGCCCTCTATCTGCACCTGAAACAGGATCTATGCCAGACCATGCTGGCGAATCTTGACCGTGCCCTGAGCACGCCGAAAGAACATACTCGCAATATCTGGAACAGCTACGTTGACTGGGGTATCCGCAATCCGATTGCCCACGGCGCAATCCGCCAGCTGGGCGTGAGCGAGAAAATCAACGCCGAAACCGAACAGGCGGTGCATGATATGTTCCCGGAACTTCATGAGCTGTGCCGCCGCTCGGTGCGCCAGGTCTTTATGTCAGACGAATTCCGTACCTTTGGCGATGCGATTTTCCTGTCGCTTGCTGAGACGACGATGGCCTTCGCCACCCGCGATCCGTCGCGTGCGAAGGAATTTAAAGCCCTGGGATTTGAATCAATGTGGCGAGCGCTCGCCATCGAGGATGTTAATGGACAGTAAATCACTGAAGGGACATGCGCACCGCGTGGCGCTGGAATTGCCTTTTATCGAGCACTGCTGGCCGTTTGGCCCGGAATATGATGTGTTTAAGGTCGGCGGCAAAATTTTCATGCTCACTGCCGTAGCCCGCGGGCGTCAGCACGTCAGTCTGAAATCCGATCCTGAAAAATCCCTGCTCAATCAGCAAATTTACCGCGGTATTGAACCCGGCTATCACCTGAATAAAAAGCACTGGATTTCGATTTACGCCGCCGATGATATTACGCCGGAACTGGTCACCGATTTGGTGCTCGATTCCTGGAATTTGGTTGTCGATAAGCTGCCTAAAAAAGACCAAAAGCGCATTCGTCCAACCTGATTGTTCATCATGGCCGAACAGTATAAGCGCATTTAACGCACTTATCTTTTCCCGCTTACGCTTGTATTCTGCTTTTCTTTCGCGCCCACGCATGGGCGAATTTCACTCCAGGAGCCGTTATGGATATCATTTCCGTTGCCCGCAAGCGCCACTCAACGAAGGCGTTCGACCCGAATTTCAAACTGACAGCAGAACAAGCAGAAAAAATTCAAACGCTGCTGCAATTCAGCCCGTCCAGCACCAACTCTCAGCCGTGGCACTTCATCGTTGCCAGCACTGAGGAAGGCAAAGCACGCGTCGCAAAATCAGCAGCAGGCACATACGTGTTCAACGAACGCAAAATACTGGATGCGTCACACGTGGTGGTGTTCTGCGCCAAAACCGCAATGGACGACGCATGGCTTGAGCGCGTGGTGGATCAGGAAGACGCAGATGGGCGTTTTAACACGCCAGAAGCCAAAGCAGCCAACCACAAAGGCCGCTGCTACTTCGCGGATATGCACCGCGTTGATCTGAAAGATGACGATCAGTGGATGGCGAAACAGGTTTACCTGAACGTTGGCAACTTCCTGCTGGGCGTTGGCGCGCTGGATCTGGACGCCGTACCGATTGAAGGCTTCGACGCCGCGATCCTCGACGCCGAATTTGGCCTGAAAGAAAAAGGCTTCACCAGCCTGGTGGTTGTGCCCGTGGGCCGCCACAGCGTGGAAGATTTCAACGCCTCTCTGCCGAAATCCCGCCTGCCGCTGAGCACCATTATCACCGAGTGCTAATCGCTTTTGGCACGCCGTTCTGCGGTGTGCCAAATTTTCTCGGCGTATCGCCCAATCACCGCCAACGACCCCGCCAGAATCAGGAAGAAAATCACTTTATTCATCCCGTCCCAGAAATATTCGAAATAACGGGTATACAGGTTGATTGCCAGAAACGTCAGGCCAAAACCCCGCAGCATCCCGTCGTCCGTTTTCAGGCTGATATAAATACACGCCACCGCAGCAATAGCGAAGAGCAGCGCCCACGGAAGTAACGCCTCGCGCGTCATGCCGTACCAGCTATCGATATCGTAATTGCCGAAAATCGACATAATCCACAGAGCGACAAATAAGTACGTCAGCCCCATCGCTTTACTGGTCGTATATAGATTTCGCTGTTGCAGCATCGCGCGCAAAACCCAGCACAACGCCAGCAGCGCGCCGCCGAAGAAGATAAAGCGCACCGGATAATTCATTCCCAGCCAGTATGCACCCCAGCCGGACATATACCCCGTTTGTGCGCCAAACCAGTTGCCGAGCGATAACAAAAAGAACAGCCACACCAGCCCCGAGCGCCCAAAGAATCCCACCAGGCCATACACCGCGCAGCCCGCCAGGAAGAGCGGCGCAATGTGTCCGCTGCCGTTATCCAGCCGCTCGCCCAGTTGCCACAGCGCGATGGCGGTAAACAGGACGCCGAGAAACAGAATCGCTTCTGTAGAGTAATGCCACTGCGTTTCGTGCCGCTGTCGGCTGAATCCCCACAGATAAAACACCACAGCCAGCACGGCGGGCAAACCGATACGGGCGAGCGATGAAAAGGCGAGCAATTCGATAATGCGGGCCATCATGTCGCTGTCAGCAAACAGGCTACCAAAGGCGATAATCACGCATGCCAGCGCAGTCCAGAAGGCGTAACGGCTGAGGCGTTGCCAGTCCATCGCCACGCGTTTTAAGGTGCCCGCCAGGCGGAGATGTTCCTGGTTGCTGAGCGTGCCATCCTGTTCCCATTCGCTGAGCGCGCGGCGCAGCAGGCGTTCTTGTTTGCGGGTGACGTTCATTTCCATTCTCTGTGACTGAAGGTAATGGAAGTATATCAAATTTATTTATCATCACTCCGGGCAGCATAGTGGGATGTGGTACCGACATGTTCTCATGTATATTTTGAAAAATAATTTACTGGTAAGTTAAATTAATTGTTGCTGTCGCGTTCGCATTTCCAGATATAACTTTTTTTGTTAGAAAATAACGGGATTTTATTGGAAAACGCTCCTGACCGTCTTCGGAATGTTTAATCTTCAGCGTTTAATTAATTTTCGACCATTACACTTACATGCTTTACGTAAAGAATTATTATCCATAATGTATTGAATAATCAACTTTTCACGCTTAAAGTTTAGCTTTGGATGGCGTATGTTGTGACTCACAAATACCTCAGCCTGTATAATACCGACTTTCTGCTGCAAGAATTTACGTCTACCTCTGGTATAATTCTGAGATGTCTTTTCAAGAGTCTAATGATATGAAACCAGAAGGCATTATAAAAAAACTGATTCATGAAATTTCTGATCCATCTTGTATTCGCCACGGACAGGAACGCACAATTATATCGCTTGATAATTATGAACACGATATGACGTTTATTCTACATGTCGGGACAGTCGCTGTTCACAGAAGTACGGATCAATTGCTGTTAAAATTCACTGAAGCGCCAATGATCATTGGAATGAACGACCTATTTAATACTCATGAAGGAATCTATTATCAGGTTCACGGCCAGGTTAAATATGAGATAAGAAAAAAAAGTGACATTCTCGCCTTGCTTGACAGTAAAAACCTTTGGAAGGAAGCCGCTTATTGCTATATGTATGGCGTAAAAGAGTTGCTTACAGCGCATAAAAAATCAGCAGGTCTTACGACTTACGAACTGATACGTCAGAGTTTAATGACCTTAATGGCTAAAAAAGAGACCTTACGCCAAACGATCAATACCTGTGACTATATTCAGGAAAAGACCCATATCTCGCGTAGCCGCGTCATGAAAATCCTGAGCGATCTTAAAATCGGTAATTATATCGAGATCGAAAGAGGGGTTTTAATTAAAATCAATAAGCTTCCAAAGACTTATTAATAAAAAAGTGCCCTGCCAGAATCAGAAGGGCGTTTTTATGAGTGATGATTTTCCGCCAGCCACGCCAGCACCTTTTCACCTTCATCATCGACGGGTAAATAAACCAGCAGCCGCGAGCCGTTACGCGGTGCGGAATACCAGTACATCTGCTGCAAATGAAAATCACCGAGCTGTGGATGGGTAAAGAGCTTCAGCTGATTTTCTACTCCTCGCACGTCATAGCCCTGATGCCACAACGTCTCAAACTCTTCCGATACCGCAAAAAACCGTGCCAGCTGCGCCTCCCACTGGGGATCGCCGCGATGCTCTGCCATTGCCGCGCGGAAATAGGAGACAAAAATCGGCAGTGCGTCGGCACGCTTGCCGAGTCGACTGCGCCACGCAGGATGGGTGAGGAAAAGGTAAATACAGTTGCGATCCTCTGCGGGGATCTCGTTGAAATCCACCCCCATCAAATGACCAAAACTGTCATTCCAAGCCACGATATCGAAATTGGGTTTCTGAATGCTGGCAGGTTTGGGCATTAACGTATCGAGTAAACGCCGCGTGCCTTCGCTGATCCCTTCGCACGGTACCTGCGGCGGCACTTCTCCCGGCGGCAATCCTGCCAAAACGAACAGATGACGCGTCTCTGTGGCGGTGCATTGCAGCGCTTTCGCGACCGCCAGCATAACCACGCTGGAGGGATTCACGTCCCTTCCCTGCTCAAGCCAGGTGTACCAGGTCACGCCGACATCGGCCAGCATCGCGACTTCTTCACGGCGCAGGCCCGGCGTGCGTCGCCGTCCGCTGCGCGGTAAACCCAGACGCTGCGGATCAAGACTTTCCCGGCGCGCGCGTAAAAACGCGCCGAGCTGCTTGCGATTGTCATCCTGTAACGACGATACCGGTTCGGTCATCAGCGTCATACCGCCCCCCTGCGTAGTAGTGCCAGTACCAGTATAAGCAAGAACTGGTACCCGTTTTTAATTTCCCTGATGCTACGTCCATCTGCTGAATGACGCAATGGAGTTACCATGAATTCGTCTGTTGTTTCACCGGGCCGCGCGGGCCTGATATTGCTCTTAACGGGCCAGATGCTGCCGCTGATCGATACCTCGATCACCAACGTGGCGCTGGATTCCATCACGCAGTCGCTGCACACCAGCCCGACGCAGCTTGAACTGATCGTCGCCCTGTACGGCGTCGCATTTGCGGTCTGTCTGGCGCTGGGCAGTAAACTGGGCGATAACCTTGGCCGTCGTCGGCTGTTTATGTGCGGCGTTGCGGCATTTGGCGTGGCATCGTTACTGTGCGGGATGGCGGGAACCGTCGGGCAACTGCTGGCTGCACGCGTATTGCAGGGCGCGGGCGCAGCGCTGATCGTTCCGCAAATCCTCGCGACGCTTCACGTCACGCTAAAAGGCACGGCGCACGCCAAAGCGATCAGCCTGTTTGGCGGTATCGGCGGGATTGCCTTTATCGTCGGGCAGATGGGCGGCGGCTGGCTGGTTTCTGCGGATATCGCCGGGCTGGGCTGGCGGAACGCCTTTTTTATTAACGTGCCGATCTGCTTAGTGGTGCTGGCCTTGAGCCGTCACTACGTCCCCGAAACCCGCCGCGAAACGCCATCGCGCATTGACTGGCAAGGCACCGGCCTGCTGGCCGCGATCCTCTGCTGTCTGCTTTTTCCGATGGCGCTGGGAGCGGAACTTCATTGGCCATGGTTCCTGCAACTGGCGTTGATCGCGGTGATCCCGCTTGGATTGTGGATGCGCGCCAACGCGTTGCGTAAACAGCAGCGCGGCGAACATCCTCTGCTGCCCCCGCGTTTGCTCAAACTGACCAGCATCCGTTTTGGAATGCTCATTGCCCTGCTGTTTTTCAGCGCCTGGTCGGGATTTATGTTCTGTATGGCGCTCACGATGCAGTCCGGTCTGGGTATGGCGCCATGGCAATCGGGCAATAGCTTTATCGCGCTGGGCGTGGCCTATTTTGTCTCAGCCTGGTATGCGCCAACACTGATCGCCCGCCACAGCATGGGACGCATTTTACTGACGGGTTTGACGATACAAATCGCAGGTTTACTGCTGTTAATGGCGACATTCTGGCGCTTCGGACAGGCCAATACCGCACTAACGCTGGCACCTGCCACCGCCCTGATTGGCTATGGTCAGGCGCTGATCGTGAACAGCTTTTACCGAATTGGGATGCGGGACATCAGCAACTGTGATGCGGGAGCCGGAAGCGCCATTCTGAGTACTTTGCAGCAAGCAACGCTGGGCCTTGGCCCCGCCGTGCTCGGCACGTTGTTCCTGATGTTTGAGCGACATAACGGCGGGCACTATCCGCAGGCGATGATCGGTTTTCTCGGCATTGAAGTGCTCATGATGCTGGCGCTGGGCGGAGTTGCGTTGTGGTTGCGCCACCAACTCAATGCGGGCCCCCTCCCCGCCGCATCGTAAAATCCGGCGTAACGTCTCCGGGTTGCATAATAAAAGCGCAACCTTCATGATAAAAAGGAATATATTCAGGAGACGTTATGCAGGAATTAATTGCTCAGGTAGAAGAACTTGGGATCGAAATTAACCACACCACTTCGCTGGTGCTCATCTTTGGCATCATTTTACTCACTGCCGTAATTGTCCACCTTATATTGCATAAGGTGGTTTTGCGCCTGTTCGAAAAACGTGCGCAGGCCAGCACCCATTTATGGCTGCAAATCATTACGCAAAATAAGTTATTTCATCGTCTGGCCTTCACTCTACAGGGCATTATCGTCAATATTCAGGCGGCGCTGTGGTTACAAAAAGGCAGTGAAGCAGCAGAAATAACCATGACCTGCGCCAGGCTGTGGGTGATGGTCTATGCCCTGCTGTCGTTCTTCTCTTTACTGGATGTAATATTCAATTTTTCGCAAAAATTGGCGACGGCCTCTCAGCTTCCGCTCAAAGGCATATTCCAGGGCGTCAAACTGGTCAGCGCCATTGTGGTGGGGATCCTGATCATTTCGCTGTTAATTGGTCAGTCTCCGGCCATTCTAATCAGCGGTTTAGGCGCAATGGCCGCCGTGCTGATGTTGGTCTTTAAAGACCCCATTCTTGGCCTTGTTGCCGGTATTCAGCTCTCTGCCAACGATATGCTCAAGCCCGGAGACTGGCTGGAAATGCCAAAATACGGCGCTGACGGCGCGGTCACGGATATCGGTCTGACCACCGTCAAAGTGCGCAACTGGGATAACACCATCAGCAATATTCCCACCTGGGCGCTGGTCTCTGATTCGTTTAAAAACTGGAGCGGGATGTCGGCATCGGGTGGACGGCGAATTAAACGCAGCCTGAGCATTGATACCACCAGCATTCATTTTTTGGATGAGGACGAGCAACAAAGTCTGATTAAGGCAAAACTACTCAAGCCCTATATGGCCGCGCGTCACGAAGAAATTAATCTGTGGAATCAGGAAAATGGCGAAGGTGAGTCGGTATTAAATCTACGCAAGATGACCAATATCGGCACGTTCCGCGCTTACCTGAATGAATATCTGCGCAACCACCCGCGTATTCGCAAAGATATGACGCTGATGGTTCGACAGTTAGCGCCGGATGCGAACGGTTTACCGATTGAAATATACGCGTTTACCAACACGGTGATCTGGGCGGAATATGAAACCATTCAGGCGGATATTTTCGACCATATTTATGCCGTGGTGGAAGAATTTGGCCTGAGAATTCATCAGTCGCCCACCGGGAATGATATCCGTTCACTGGCGGACGCCTTCGCGAAATAAACCTCAGGTGCTGGCGCGTGCCACAAAGCGCCAGTCCAGCATCACTCGCTCCGTGGGTGCATCCGGGTTATCGATTTTGTTCAGCAGCAGATCGACCGCTTTGCGCCCGATATCCTGTGATGGTTGCTCGATGGTGCTGAGCTGCGGAGAGACCATTTCAGCCAGTTCGGTGCCATCAAACCCCACGACGGCGATGTCCTGAGGGACGCGTAATCCCGCCTGTTCAATGGCGCGCATTGCCCCCGCTGCCAGCGTGTCCGACACTGCAAACACCGCATCCGGGGGATTGTCCGCCAACAGCTTTTTCATTGCCGCCATTCCCGCGCTGGAGCTGAGATCGCTGGCGTACTCCACCACCTGATAATCCAGATCGCGAAGATGTACCACGCTTTTATAACCGCGCTCGCGCAGACGGGCATATTTGTAGCTTAAATCATGGTTGATCAGCGCAATGCGGCGTCGTCCGCTGTCCGCCAGCTGACTGACAACGTGCTGCGACGCGTCCACATCGTTGATCCCCACGCAGGAAACGGTACCAGAATCAGCATATTCGGCGCACTGCACCCACGCCGCACTACCAATCAGCGCCGAGAGTTCCGGAAGTTTTGAGAACGCGTCCATGGTGATAATGCCGTCAACAATTTTACCGGACAGCAGACTCAGACCAGAACGTGAGCGTTCGATATTGGAACCGGAATTGCACAGCAGAATGCGGTAACCCTTTTTCTCGGCTTCGGCTTCGATGCCTTTTACCACTTCTGCACAGAACGGATTGGCGATGTTAGAAACCATCACCAGAATCATATAGCTGCGGGATGTGCGGAGCTGACGCGCCAGCAAGTTCGGCTGATAATTGCTCTCTTTAATCGCCTGCAAAACGCGCTCGCGGTTGTTCGCTTTAACCTTATCGCTGTTATTTAGCACGCGCGAAACGGTAGCGACCGAGACACCGGCCAACTGGGCGATTTTCTGAATTGACATAACGACGGCACATCCTGCGGTTAGCGTTTTACTCAGGCTAACATAAATTTGCTGCCCGGCGAACCGGGCAACAGGTCACGGCAGGACGCTGACCCAGCGCTGCTGCTGATGGCTTTTCACTATTGCATCAATGATATACATGACGTTTGCGCCATCATAAAAGGTCGCAAACAGCGGTTTGACTGGCATGACGCCTGTCTGCACCGCACGATAAAACTGCGCCATCATGTTCTTAAACGCATCCGGCCAGCCTTCGATATGCCCGCCCGGGAAGTGGGCGCTGTCTGCGGCATCACGATTCATCAGGCCCGGATCGTCCGACAGCGTCTGGTTGGCCTGCGAACGATGGCCAATCCACAGCTGCTGCGGCACTTCCTGATCCCACGCGACTGACTTTTCGCTGCCGTTGATTTCAAAGCTCAGGCGATTTTTACGCCCGGCGCTGACTTGCGAAACGCTAAAGCAGCCTTTGCTGCCATCGTCGAAGCGAAACAGCACCGAGCCGAAATCTTCCGTGGTCACCGCTTTGTTCTCAAAAACGGCAGAATCCTCCTGCGTGAACGTTGAGTTGCCCGCCACATTTGCCTTGCGCGTCGGCCAGACGATAGAGAGATCGGCCATCACCTCGACGATCCGTCGCCCGGTGACAAACTGCACCGTGTCGCACCAGTGCGAGCCAATATCAGCGACAGCTCGGGACGCACCACCCAGCGCGGCGTCAACGCGCCAGTTATAATCAGTGTCGAGCAGCATCCAGTCCTGCAAATAGCTGCCGTGCGAGGCAAACAACCGTCCGAGGCTACCCTCGCGCATCATGCTTTGCGCCTGGCGCACCATCGCGAACTGGCGGTAGACGAAGCTCACGCCGTGGACCACGCCCGCTCGCTCTGCCAGTTCCACCAGTTCACGCGCCTCTTCTGGCGTCATGCACAGCGGTTTTTCTGAGAACACATGTTTGCCCGCCCGTAAAATCTGGCGATTGATTTGCGCATGCAGATGGTTTGGCGTGCAGTTATGCACGACGTGCAAATCCGGATGGGCCAGCAGTTCTTCCACATTCCCGTAAGCGTGAGGAATATTCAGCGCCAGCGCCTTTTCCTGCGCTTGCTCGAGCGTGCCGTCGCACAGCGCGACGACCTGCACAAAGCCGAGTCGTCGCAGCGCCTCAATATGCGCCGGGCCGATGAAACCGCTGCCGATAATCCCGACATTAATCATGAGAATCTCCTGCAGCAAAGTCGTCAAATGCCCGCCCCGACACCGGAATGATATGGCGACGGATGAACTCACTGCCCTCGCTCGCGCCCGTCTCGCCGTCCTTCATGCAGCATTCCCACTCCAGCACCGCCCAGCCGTCAAAATCGTATTCGGTGAGCTTGCTGAAAATGCCTTTAAAATCGATTTGCCCATCGCCGAGAGAGCGGAAGCGTCCGGCGCGCTTGAGCCACGGTTGATAGCCACCATACACACCGCTGCGCCCGCTCGGGCGGTACTCCGCGTCTTTCACGTGAAATGCTTTGATGCGCGAATGGTAGATGTCGATAAAGGCCAGATAATCCATCTGCTGCAACAGCATGTGGCTGGGATCGTAGAGAATAGAGCAGCGCGGATGGTTATCGACCAGCGCGAGAAAGCGCTCAAACGTCACGCCGTCGTGCAGATCTTCCCCGGGATGCAGCTCAAAACAGAGATCCACGCCGTGCTCATCAAAGTAATCCAGAATCGGTCGCCAGCGATTCGCCAGCTCGCCAAACGCCTCGCGAAAACGCTGCTCGTTGTGCGGTGGCCACGGGTAAACAAACGGCCAGGCCAGCGAGCCTGAGAACGTGGCGTGCGCCGTGAGGCCAAGCTTCGCAGACGCCGCTGCCGCTTGCTTAAGTTTTTCGGTCGCCCACGCCTGGCGCGCCGCATCGTTACCACGAACGGCTGGCGGTGCAAAGTGATCAAACGCCTCGTTATACGCGGGATTGACCGCGATCAGTTGCCCTTCCAGATGCGTGGACAGTTCGCTGATCGCCAGCCCGTATTCAGCCAGTTTCCCCGCGATCTCGTCACAATAGGTCTGACTTTCTGCTGCCTTTTCCAGATCGAAAATCTGCGGATGGTGACAGGGAATTTGCACCGCTTTGTAGCCCTTACCTGCCGCCCACCCCGCCAGCCCGTCGAGCGAGTTGAACGGAGCCTGATTTCCAATAAACTGCGTCAGGAAAATGCCCGGTCCCTTAATCGTTTTCATATCGCCTCCAGAACATTACGCCTTGTCATCGTCATATTTGAACGCGACCAGGAAAATCAGGGCAATCACCGCCGCCGCAACCGCCGGGATCCACCAGAATGTGACCCACGCCTGCGGTACGGTCTGCCCCGCCACCAGGCTGTTATACAACGCGCCGGAAATCTGCGACCCGAGCAGCATGCCGATACCGTAAGTGAACATCACGATCATACTCTGCGCCTGGCCTTTGACCTTTTCGCCCGCCACGCGGTCGGTGTAGATGAAGCCGACAACAAAGAAGAAGTCATAGCACACGCCGTGCAGCAGAATGCCGAGATACAGCAGGAAACGTCCCTCTTCGCTGACGCCCAGCGCAAAGAATGCGTAGCGCACAAACCACGCCAGCATGCCGATCAACAGCATGTATTTCACGCCGAGACGGCGGAACAGCAGTGGGATCACCAGCATAAAGACGATTTCAGACATCTGACCGAAGGACATCGCGGTGCTGACATCCGCGATTCCGGCATCGGCCAGATATGACGCGGTGTAGGCGTAGTAGGTACCCAGCGGAACGGAAATCAGCATCGCGCACAGGGAGAAAATAAAGAAGTGACGGGTTTTGAGCAGTGCGAAGGCGTCCGCACAGAACAGATCGCGAAGTTGTACAGGCAGGCCTTTGGCAGGCGCTGGCGTGTGCGGCAACGTCAGGCTGTAGAGCGCCAGCAGCACGGAACTTGCTGCCGCAACCTGGAAAATAGTGACGCTTGAAGAGACGCCTGTGACGCCAATAAACACGCCCGCCACAATCCAGCCGATGGTGCCAAATACGCGCACCACCGGGAACGTCTTATCGACATTATTCAGGCTGTGGAAGGCGATATTATTTGTGAGCGCCAGCGTTGGCATGTAGCAGAGCGTATAGCCAAACAGCAGGCCGATCAGCAGCGCGCCGTTTTCAGCCATCAGCGCGCCAGGGACGAACATTAAGATCCCCGCACCTGCCAGATGCATTACCGCCATCACTTTTTGCGACGGGAAGAAACGGTCCACCAGCATGCCGAGCACAAACGGCGAGAGAATCGAGGCGATTGGCCCGGCGGAAAACGCGTCGCCAATCAGCAGAGACATGTTGTGCTGCGTCATCACCAGACCCAGCGTGACGGACCAGCTACCCCAGATAAAAAATTGTAAAAACATCATTAACGATAGACGCGGAACCAGCATTCGGTGCTGGACTACCGCCTTTCCACTACTTTCAGTTGTTGACACCATGATAAGCCTCACCCAGAAAAAGTAATCGATTACAAAACAGTTCAAATGAAAAGTAATCGATTACAAAATAAAGATCCCGCTGTTCAAAACAGAATTGGGAGAGGGGTCACGATAAAGAGGCGTCCTGGTATTAAGAGGGGGTTATGTGCGGCCTGATGCCTTCACCCGGGCCCTCTCCCACGGGGAGAGGGAGAACACTAAAAAAAGGGATACCTGCGTTACCTTTTTACGTTGAGCTTGTGCGGCCTGATGCCCTCATCCCTGCCCTCTCCCACGGAGAGAGGGCGAAAACACATAAAAGGCAACCTGCGTTGCCTTTTATGTTGAGTTTGTTCGGCCTGATGCCTTCATCCCAATCCCCTCGCTCTGGAGAGGGAGATGATCACTTTTTGCGTGACAATTTAAACGCCACAAACAGGAAGACAATCCATACCGGCAGCAGGAAAGCCGAGAGTCGCATGTCGTCAAGGGTGCACATCAGCACGAGGATCATCGCCAGGAAGGCGATACAGATGTAGTTACCCGCCGGATAGAGCAGCGCTTTGAACTGCGTCTCGCGCCCTTTGCGGCGCATCGCCGCGCGGAAGCGCAGGTGCGCCAGGCAGATCATGATCCAGTTCAGCAGCAGCGTGGCGACAACCAGCGCCATCAGCAGGCCAAAAGCCTCTTTCGGCAACACATAGTTGATCAGCACCACCAGCGATGTGATCCCCCCGGAAAGCAGCAGTGAATTCACCGGCACACCACGGCGGCTGACGCGGGTCAAAAACTTCGGGGCGTTACCCTGAACGGACAGACCAAACAGCATGCGGCTGTTGGAATAGACGCCGCTATTATAAACGGACAGCGAGGCCACCAGAATGACAAAATTCAGCGCAGATGCCACCAGGTTGCTGTTCATATCGTGGAAGATCATCACGAACGGACTGCTGTCGGATTTCACCTCGACCCACGGATAGAGTGCCAGCAGTACCACCAGCGAACCGATGTAAAACAGCAGAATGCGGTACACCACCTGATTGACCGCTTTCGGAATGCTTTTCTGCGGATCGCGCGCTTCAGCGGCCGTAATCCCGATAAGCTCAAGCCCGCCAAAGGAGAACATAATGACTGCCAGCGACATGATAAGCCCGTTCCAGCCGGTCGCCAGGAAGCCGCCGTGTTTCCACAGGTTGTCGATGTTCGCACGCTCACCGCCATGGCCGGAGAACAGCAGCCACAGACCAAAGCCGATCATCCCGATAATCGCCAGCACTTTTATCAGCGCAAACCAGAACTCGGTTTCACCGTACAGGCGCACATTTACCAGGTTGACGGCGTTGATGATAATGAAGAAGGCGGCGGCCCAAATCCAGGTCGGGACGTCCGGCAGCCAGTACTGCATGTAGATGCCAGCGGCGGTGAGTTCCGCCATGCCTACCAGCACAAACATCACCCAGTAATTCCAGCCAGACAGGAAACCGGCGAACGGCCCCCAGTATTTATACGCAAAGTGCGCAAACGAGCCGGATACGGGCTCTTCAACGACCATTTCACCCAGCTGGCGCATGATCAGAAAAGCAATAATGCCTGCGATGCCATACCCCAACAGAACGGCAGGCCCGGCCATTTGAATCGCCGGCCCAATGCCGAGAAACAGCCCGGTACCGATCGCGCCGCCGAGGGCAATTAATTGAATATGTCGATTTTGCAAACCACGTTGCAGCGTCGGTGTCTGTTCCGACGAGGCTTCAGATAAACCGTCTCCTGAAGCGGATGACGCGTTTTTCACGTCCTACCCCTGTGTATTTATAGAGAAGGGGCACCTTTTAACACTTCATGTCAGCAGGAGCAAGTTATAGGGGTGATGAATGGATGGGGCATCCGTGCCCCTGATAACGAGGGTAAAACTTAGAACTCGTAGCCGACAGAAACCTTAAAGGTGCGCGCTTCGCCCTGGAACACGTAGGTGCCGGAGTCATCAACGCTCGACCAGTAGTTTTCGTCAGTGACGTTGTCGATGCCCGCACGCACGGTCATCTGATTCTGGTTTTGATTTACCGCGAAGCGATAACGCATCCCCAGATCCAGCGTGGTGTAGCTGTCTAACTTTTTGGTATTGGTCAGATTCGCATACTGTGAACCGGAGTGGTTCACGCGCGCCGTGGCGGTCAGGCCGTCAATCGGTTTGATGTCATATTCCGCACCCAGCACGGCATAAAAGTTCGGCACGCCAACCGCATCGTTGCCCTCGTTCAGGCCGTTGTTGGTTTTGGTCAGTTCCGCCTGCAGCCAGGTGGCGCTGGCGTTCAGACGCATGCCTAACATTGGTTCGCCGAATACATTCAGCTCCACGCCACGGTTACGTTGCTCGGCGTCAAGACCATAATGGTTGGTCACGCTGTCGAGAATTGCCGAGGGCATTTTGATTTCGAACAGCGCCAGAGAGCCGCCTACGCGACCAAAGTCGGCCTTCACGCCCACTTCGTTCTGTTTTGAATGCACGATGCCAGTGCTCTGACCGTAGTTGGTTGCAGCTTCTGGTGCGGTTTTACCCGGCTGCAGCGCTTCGGTGTGGTTAGCGTAGAGCGACAACGCATTCCACGGCTTATAGACGACGCCGTAGGTTGGCATCCAGCGGCTGCCGTCAAAGCTATCCGCCTGGTTTTCTGCGCCCGTCACTTTGTTATAGCCGCGAATCACCACTTTCTGATGACGAGCCCCCACGGTGAACAGCAGTTTGTCGTCCAATACGCCGAGCGTGTCGCTCAGCAGCCAGCCCTGAGAACGTGTGCGTCCGCTGGTCAGCGGGTCACTGTAATTCCCGCCGCTGCCGCCAAAGTTGGTGCTGTCTGGCTTGTCGACACCGGTATTGTGGTAGATGTTGGTGATCGGGTTATCCGCTGCTTTTGACATCTTCCACGCGATCTTTTCATTTTTGGTCTGCGCCGAATAACCGACGTTGACTTTGTGCGAGACAAAACCGGTATCGAAGTTGCCACGAAGGCCCGCCATACCGCTCACGCCGTCGCTGATGCGGTTGGTATCCAGACGCGTTGCCGTGGCTTTGCCGCTTTTATCGACAAGCTTCGCGCCGCTGTACAACCCCTCTTCATGCGCATGCTGCGCACCAAGGCCGGTGTAAGCTGTCCAATTATCGGTAATGTCGTATTCGCTACGCCACATCCCGAATTCATTTTCGATGTTGCTGTAAGCCCATTTCTGGGAATAGTTGCGATCGTTTTTCGGAGGCGTTGGCACGAAATCAACCGCGGAAATGTTGACGCCCGTTTCGCTGCCGTGGAAGGTTTTCTTCTGGTAACCCATATCAACGGACGTGCGGAAATTGTCGCCTTTGTAATCCAGGCCGGTCGAGAGCAGCGTGGTGCGGCGGCGATCGTTCGCCACGGGCGCTTCGCCCTCGCGATGAACCAGGTTTACGCGCGCGCCAAACTGGTCGCTGTCGCCAAAGCGACGGCCCGCGTCCAGCGTCGTGCCTATCTGCGAATCAGAGGTGTAATCCACGCCGATTTTCGCCTGCGGCACGTCGCCCGCATGTTTTGGCTCGAGGTTGATCATCCCGCCGACGCCGGAGCTTGCCGCACCGTTCATCAGGGCGTTAGCCCCTTTGAAAATTTCAATGCGGTCAACCATTTGTGCGTCAACCACCTGACGAGGCAGAACGCCGGACAGGCCGCCAAAGGTCATGTCGTCGCCGTCGAATTTCAGGCCACGAATGCGGAAACTCTCCGCGCTATTGCCGTAGCCCTGCACGGACTGCACGCCCGCATCGTTCGCAACCACATCAGCGATGGTTTTCGCCTGCTGATCGTCAACCAGTTTTGAGGTGTAGCTGATAATGTTAAACGGTACATCCATGGCGCTTTGCTGACCCAGCATCCCCATGCGTCCGCCGTTTGCGACCTGCCCGTCAAGGAATGCCGGCACCAGCTGATCGCCGCCCGGTTTAAAATCGCTCGCCGGGGCAGCCTGGACCACGAGAGTGTCTTCTTTTGGGGTTTCCGCCGCAGACGCGGAGTGCATAACCGTGCCGATAGCGAGTGCCAGCAGCGTTTTATTCATGGTGGTGTTGTTCATAATTAACTCGTTCAAGTACGCGCAAAATGGCCCGTTTCCGGGCCTAATCATTTTTATTTCAAAGCAATTCTGACGACGCTGTCCGGACCGTTCGTGGAGTGATCTTTATTGAATGCCTGCTTAACGGTGACATACAGAGTCTGCCCGTCTTCCGACAGCAGCAGGCTGTTTGGATTAGGCGGCAGATCCCAGCGCAGTTTCACCGCATAGGTCGTGGCGTCCAGACTCAGCAGTTTTCCGCTTTCGCGCTGGGTGATGTAGATTTCGTTGCGTTTGGCGTTGAATTTCACCGCCATCGAATCGCCCACATCCAGCTGTTTGAGAACGTTGCCAGTGTGAATATCCAGCACTAGAGTGGTTTTGGCTTTGGAGTTATCGGTGACGAACAGACGGCCCGTGGCGGTGTCCTCCGCCATATTCAACAGCAGCGCTGGCTTGTCGCCCAGCGGTTTCCAACGTTTTTCAATACGGTTAGTGCGTGGATTGATCGTCAGGATCTCACCGCCGCCGTTGGCCACGTAAAGGCGCTGAGTCTGCTCAGACCACAGCAAACCCGTAACCCACTGGCCGGCATTTTTGATGGTCTTTTTCAGCTTCAGCGTGTTGGCATCCACGACCCAGACGACCGCCGGATCGCCGACGCCGCCGATATAAAGTACGTCGCCGTGAATCAGAACCTGGCGCGCGCCGTACGGATAACCTTCTTTATTACGCTCGGTGAAGAGCAGGCGATTTTTGACTTTGCCGTCCGCGGTATTGATCGCGGTGATGCCGCCGTCCAGCGAATTGGTCGCATAAATCGTTTGCCCGTCCGGGGAGATCGCCAGAGCGAAGTTTTTCAGATCGGTATGGCTGCGGCCAATGGTTTTCAGCGTGGTCGGATCGAGTTTGTAAACAACGCCACCCTGCACATCCTTGAACCCTTCGGAACTGGCCACATACAGCGCATCGCCTTTCGGACTGAGCACCATTTCATATAAGCCGTCGGCCAATTCGCGTTTCACTACACCCGTTTCTGCCGGCGCGGTGACGGCGGTTTTCGCTTCTGGCGCAGCGGTTGGTTTTACTGCCTGCTGCGCGGCGCAACCGGAAAGAGAGGCAGCAACAAGCAGTGCCAGCGCGGACAATTTTTTGGTCATCAGGAACATCCTTTACCGTTCAAAAAGATCATTCAGGCGGGAAACTGCGTCGCATGCGGCTTGGCGATTTTGGTTATATTGACAGGCTGTTAAGCCAGTGCAGATTCCACTGTTAATACTCAGTGTTCCGTGTGAGATCTGCGCTCACTGTTGATGCGGGAAGAGTCCGTCTGCGCCCACAAACACTAAAGAGAATGAGAACTATACTCATTATCTTTGCGTGATCAAGTGTAAATATGAGAAACAAATGTAAAAATCGCAGGATATTGCGGGGCTAATCCCCTTCTATCCTTTTGTGCAATAAAAAATTGGGGAATTCGCGTAAATAAAGAAATAGCTGGATGCATTAACTGGCGTTAATTTAAATCTTAATCCCCGATCGCGGACATGATAAAAATCCGGAATAGTGAGTCTGTACGCTTCTGTTTTTTTAGGGAGTTCATTAGTCTCATTAGAAATGAGCACCATTTCACCGTTTTCCTGCCATGCATTAAATGAAACTTTATTACTGATCGCCACGGGTGGCGCATTCACTGGAATATATTCCCCTGACGTCTCCAGCGTGCCGGAACCACCAAGGAAAGTATAATCCATTATCACATCGACAACATATTTGTCATCTACGATGGTGGTATGCGCCTCGCAATTAAAATTACTGCGCTGGACGCGAATATATACGACGTAGAGTAAAGGAATGATGATAGCCAGCAATATGAGTGACCAGCGAAGGGCCAATTTATTCGTCGTCATCATTTTGCTTCCTGTAAAATATGGAATTGCATTGCGCCTGGGTATCCTGTGGGTTGCGGTCGCAAATCATTACCGAGCTCCCCCTCTGGGCATGATTTAACGTCATCCAGACCATCCCACCTGTATTACAATTAATCGGATAACGTTTAGATAGCTGGTTAAACATGCCGATGCTTTTCTCTTTTTCACGCCATGATGAATATACGTCGCAGTCGTTAATTTTTCCGACGTGTTGATAATTTTCGAAAGCAGTTTCATTACCTTTTAACGTCATGACAAGCACGCTGCAGGAAAGGATAAACATTAAGCCTGCCACGGCATACGCGAGGGGCGACGCAAAAAAAGACGTTTTCTGCGGCGCAACCCGTGCCACATTATCAGGAATGGTCATTTCAGAAGATAAGTCGGTTAACGCCGCCTCCGGCGAGGCTTTTTGCGAGAGAACAAACTCATCACGATCGCCAGTACGGACCTGGGCAACCGACTTAAACCCTTCTTTTGGGATGGTTTTAATGATGTTTTCGTCAAGTCCCGAGGACTTCAACGCTTTACGTATCGAAGCAATGGTTTGATAAAGGGCATTGGTACTGACGATCGCCCCCTGTTTTTCCCATACGGAAGCAAACAAAAAGCGCTGGGTCAGTACCTGATCGTTATGTTCCAGAAGCAAAAGCAGGCATTCATTAACGGGTCCATGCAGCATTATGGCCCTGTTTGGGTATCCTTCCAACGGTCCCAGGCGGCGCAGATCAGGTTCAAAAAGCAAAGTATCGTTGATCAAAAAGACTTTCTTCATGGCATCATCGCTAGTGGTCACAGAAAACCTGATTCAGATTTTACTTATTATATATCAGTAAGTTGAAAACGCCCAATTTCCGCAAAAAGGCTATTCTGATCGCCAAAACCACCGACTTCATTCAGTATAAATCATATAACTTCACTCCTCTTTATCTCAGGCAATTCTTAAACTTGTCGTCATCAAGTACGGGACATGGATGAACAATTAACCTGGTCCGTGACAGTCAGCGATTGATGCTGAGCATGAGTTGAAATTCGCAACATAATGCTGAGCAATAGATTAAGTACGCAAACCTGAAATTTAATACTACATAAAATGTCGTATGTAGATTTTAAAACTATAAGCAGCACTTATGAAAATAGAAACTCTAGCCAATCGGGCAGTCTACCGGGTTTCTGATAGCGCATAGAGTTGTGGATTGGATTGCCTTTATCGCAGCCCTATAATCCACCTTATAAACAGTGTGGGTTATTCAGAAGTGTATATCGTGGTGCAGGTCAGTTTACTCTAAAGTAGGTATTTAAGAGATGGGCTATCGTCTATATGGATTTATGATCGGTGATGAAATTCATTTCGATATTTCTAATCGCAGGCTGTATCGGCTCACGGGTAGCCATAACGATAAAAGTGTAGCGTTCGCATCAATATATTTTAATGAAACCATGTTAAGGCTGTTTCTTTATCTGCTCGAACATGGCCGTAAAAAAGTTGTCGCCAAAGAAGAGTTATTTGAGAAAATTTGGGAGGAGAATAATTTAAGTCCTTCCACGCAACGGTTATGGCAAGTGCTTCATAACCTAAACGGCAAACTCAATCTTCTTGGTCTGCCCGAAGATTTTATTCGAAATATTCGCGGGCACGGTTACATCATCAATTATCAAGATGTAACCCCAGTATATTACAGAATGAGTGAACTCCCAGCTCCTTCTGTTAAAAATAGAGGAGAAGACAGATACCCTGAGTGAGTGATGTCAATTCAGTGGTTTTCGCCCTGCGCGTTTAATGCAAAGGGCTTTTTTTTTATGAGACATCAGGATGTCCAACCCACTTTTTAAAACGGCATATATCGCAAATTGACTGTTTATCGGTGTAACCCGATACTGGAAAAATATATGAGTATTATGAATCGCTTTGTAAACTTAAAAGTCAGTAAGAAATTATTCTTCGGCTTCACGACCGTTTTACTCGTCACCGTTGCCATTCTGGTATCGGGTCTGACAGGCCTTGTCTCTGTTCAGGATCGGGTCGAAAAAAACGGTCACACCACCAATCTGTTTAACGCACTTTCCACCGTGCGTTTGAACCGTTTTAACTACCAGTACACGCTTGAACAAAAGTATCTGGATAACACAACGGCTGCCGCGCAACAGATGCAGGACATTGTTAAAGACCTGCAAAGCCATTCCTGGACCTCAGACGGACAGGCAATGCTCGATAACACGTCAAATGCCGTGAATAGCTACATCGAGACGCTGACGCCGTTTACTAAAGCGCTAACGGCAAAAAAAGAGAGTGAAATCAAGCTCAGCACGAAAGTGCTCGCGGAGGACTCCGAGATCGCCTACAAACTTGGCCGCAGCAACACGCTTGATCTCCAGCATGCTTTATTAGCCTCGCAGATCGCGTTTATCTACAGTGACATCGACTCTCAGGTCACCGTTTTTAAACAGCACCCGACGCCTGCACTTCGACAGGACATTTTGACACGTATCACCTCAGCAACAACCAATTCACAGCAGCTTTTAGAGTCTGTTCCGGAAGACCAGAAAGCCTGGCTGATGGCGGGAATTTCAGAAATGCAGACCATCTCCGCGGAGCTGGCTAACTATGAGCAACTCTGGACTGCGCAGTCTGATATGTCAGACATTTTATCCACTAAAGCAGAGACTCTGACAAAAGTCATTCAGGACATATTTACCCGACAGCAAATGATGGTGGTGTCGACGGTCAGCAACGTGCAAATGGTGATGGGTATTGTGGCGGCTATCGGCATCGCGTTAGGCGTTTTGCTGGCGTTGGCCATTACCAAATCGATTACCCGTCCGCTGAATGAAACCTTACGCGTCGCTGAACTTATCGCTAAGGGCGATCTCACCAGCACGCTCACCAGCACTCGCCGTGACGAGCCCGGCCTGTTAATGCAGGCAGTATCGACCATGAACGAAAACCTGAAAAACATCATCAACGATGTTCGAGAAGGCGTTGAGAGCGTGGCGCGTTCCTCGACGGAAATCGCCGCCGGCAACATGGATTTATCGGCTCGTACCGAGCAACAGTCTGCCGCCGTGGTTGAAACGGCTGCCAGCATGGAAGAGTTAACCTCAACCGTGGCGCTGAACGCCGAGAATGCCAACCACGCCCGTATGCTGGCAGAAGAAGCCTCTCAGAACGCGAGCGAAGGCAGCCAGATTTCGAAGAAAGTGATCGACACGATGAAAAACGTGCGCAGCAGCCCGCACCGTATTTCTGAGATTACGACGGTGATCAACAGTATTGCTTTCCAGACCAATATCCTGGCACTGAACGCCGCAGTGGAAGCAGCCCGTGCTGGCGATCAGGGTAAAGGCTTTGCGGTGGTTGCAGCGGAAGTGCGCACCCTGGCACAACGTAGCGCCCAGTCAGCAAAAGAGATTGAAAGCCTGATCAATGAATCGGTTATTCACGTCGATACCGGATTCACGCTGGTGGAAGGTGCAGGTGATGCGATGTCTAAAATCGAGACATCCGTCGCTCAGGTGCGCGACATCATGAGTGAAATCGCCTCAGCCACCGATGAACAGAGCCGTGGAATTGCGCAGATTGCTCAGGCAATGACGGAGATGGACACGACGACACAGCAGAACGCCGCGCTGGTGGAAGAATCCTCCGCTGCCGCCAGTTCGCTGGAAGATCAGGCCGTACAGCTTGAAAAAGTGGTGTCTATCTTCCGCGTGTCGAACGTGCCGCATCAGCGTAAAGACAGCCGTCCGATGAGCAAAGCAAGCAGTGTTGTTGCGCTCAACACGGTCAAAAAAGATAGCCACCGCGATCAAAACGACTGGGTTCAATTTTAACCCCAGCCCGATGTTTTAGCCCAACGTCGCCAGGCAGCCACATTTTAGGTTGTCTGGCGAGCGTGCGAGGAAAGCGAACCATGGAAAATATCCTGAATAAACACCACTCTGTACCTGCTGGCAGGGGTTCAATTTTGACCCGCACTTTTTCCTGGCTAAAAAAATCGGGCTCAAATTCGCCCTTAAAAACACTGCAAAACGCGATTGATCAGCGGCAGATTACGCCCTTTTACCAGCCTTTTATCAATGGTATCACCGGCGAGATTGCTGGCGTAGAAGTGCTTGCCCGATGGAAACACCCTTCCTATGGATATGTTTCGCCAGACGTTTTTATTCCTCTGGCGGAAAAACATAACCTCATCATTCCGCTAACGCACTCCCTTATCCAGCAGGTCATTGCGGATCTGCAACATCAGATCCACCGTTTTCCCGTGGGCACTTACATTTGCATTAATATCAGTGCGCAAAACTGTCTCGACCCGAGTTTTGAAGTGGATACCTGCGAGCTTTTACAGAAGTTCACTGCCAATCAAAGTCATGTGGTAATGGAAATCACAGAGCGCGATCCGCTGCATTTCACCCCCGAGTTAAGCGACTGGTTTGCCGCGCTGCGACGCTCTGATATTTCAGTGGCGCTGGATGATTTTGGAACCGGATATTCGAACCTGTCGTATATTTCGGCGCTAAACCCTGAATTTATCAAGATCGATAAAATGTTCGTCAGCCAGATCGGCGTTAGCGACGATACACGTCTGGTGGACAGCCTGATCGATCTGGCGAAAAACATGCGCCTGAAAATCATCGCCGAAGGCGTTGAGACGCAAGCGCAGGCGGATTATTTGCGCGCGAAAAAGATCGACTTTATGCAGGGATTTTATTTTTGCAAACCCCTGCCGGTTCAAGAGTTAATGCGCGTTGTGATGGCGCAGGCGCTGCCCCCGCACTGATTGTGCAGAAGTGCTGTATAGAATACGCAGCGCATACTGACAAAGAGATTTCGCGGTTCGCCGCACGCCGCAGAGTCATCCAGATAGGATACGAAAAGGGTAAAGTGAGTGGCCAGACGACCCTTCATCCTGTGCGCTTTTAAGCCGATTTTCGTCGTTTTTACCGATTACTGACCAGAGCCACGCGCCACCCTCGCGATGCCTGTTTGCGGTGCAAAAATTGAAGCAGAGCTGGCGTGCGCCAATGGGTTGTCGGTGATGTCGTACAGCACTCTCAGTAAGGAGTTGTATTTACGCCTGTCGCCGCTGCAGGCGTTGGTGTTGCGTGCCCCAGGATCAGCGAGAGCGGCTCGGCCAGACAGCGTGTTGAAGCCACCCTGTCGTATGGGTGGCTGCAAAGACGGTTACTTCTTCTTGTAGATATCGGCAGTGCCGTGAATTTTGTTTTCGGTATTCCCGGAGGTCAATACCAGCACATCCGCGCCTTTCTCATCGGCTTTTTTGATGAGCTCTTCTTTCGCATCAGCAATCGCAGTCTCACCAGAGGTCGACACAGAACCTATCTTTTCATACTGGGATTCAACTTTCTTGAAGTCTTCACGGGTGAGTAGCTCGGCCGCAAAGGCATTTGAGGTGAAGAGGATCGCGGTTCCTAACAAAAGGGCAGTCGTCTTTTTCATAACCTAATTCCTTGTGATTAATAAGAAACAACATCATCCTCACGAAGAGCAGCAAGGCTTAATCAGCATGGTAGAGAAACGTGATAAATGCCACGGCGTTTAATGAAATCGTTTATAGCAAAACGGTAGAAGCGGTATCTTGAAGGGTATTGTTTTTTGAATGCGGCTGGAGGGTTTTGAGCACTTAAGGAATGGCAGAAAACACATGGTACGCCCTGTAGGATTCGAACCTACGACCTACGGCTTAGAAGGCCGTTGCTCTATCCAACTGAGCTAAGGGCGCACGGATATCGTGCACTTGCGGGGGTGAAACGCGTGGAATTATACGGCCAATGACAAGTGAGTCAATGCCTTTTAGCGCAATCGCCTACCTTCTCAACAGCATCTCTCACATCCACTGTAAATACGTCTATTTTTTCAACATTACGTCGATTTTCCTCGCATTTCATCTCACTACGAAAAGGCTTAAGACTCTTTAAGTAACGCCTGGTATTTTCTTAAACAGATGACCCGCACACTAGCCTGCGGTAATCCGGCGCCTGGGAGCCCGGAAGATAACAGGACAGTGCAGTGACCGCGTTTTCCTCCTCCTCATTTGCAGCCCCCCCGACGAACAAATTTGCCAAACTGCGCAGCGTGTCGCGTGAAATTATTGGCATCAAACTCGAACCCATTGTCGCCCTTACATCATCACGCATCGTCGGCATGGAGCTGTTGAGCCTTCTCGCTTCGCCTGAGAAAAGCGAACAATTTTTCCAGCATCAGTCTACTGATCAGTCGCTTATGTTGCTTGAAGCGCAACTTATCGCCTTAAAAAACACATCCTACAGCCACAACCTTTTTATTAATCTGCCGATAACCGTATTTGTCGAGACAGAACATTTCGGACGGGTTCTGCCGTTGCTGGCCTCCGGACAAAATATTGAGATAGTCGACCCCCACGCATTCTTACGTCTTTCAGCAGAATCAAGGGCGTGTGTAACCCAACGCCTGCAGATCCTCGCCGAACGCGGCTGCCGCATCTGGCTTGACGACGTAGACGACGGCCTGATCTGCGCCTTTTTACGCTGTCGTTTACCCTTAAGCGGTATCAAGATCGATAAACTTGTGTTCTGGCGCCAAAGGGGAACGCCTGCATTAGCGCAGCTGGTGAGTCGCTGTGCGCAGGTCGCCAGCAATGTGCTTATAGAAGGTATCGAATCACATTGGGATCGGGAGTGCGCACTGCAAGCAGGAGCGGGATTCGGTCAGGGATATTACTGGCCCTCCATGGGCTGGTCTGAACAGTAAAAGGACATTCGCCTGAGAGAGAATCTATGCGCATGACAGTACGCCGCTATCGGCGTCGTCGGAAAGGAAGCGATTCGCTGGGATTCTCGTATTCACATTCCAGCCCCCCTTTTTTTGATCGCCTCGTGTCGCTAAGTCAGTCCATCAATCAGACGCGTAAAACAGACACTCCCTTTCTTATTCTGGTTACACGCGATAATTTTCTGCATACGGGTTTACAGAATGGGCCTTCGCCATTGAGTCATTGCTGCGGCTTTGACGCGCTAGAGCCTGCATTCCATGCCCTTAAAAATTGGCCTATGGCAAGACTGGTGGTTGATGTAGAGGGTCGATCGTCGTCCCTTCTGGACATGCTCGATGCTTTGCGACGAGTGATTCTTTATCCCCCCTTTACCCCCATCAGCTTGTTGGTTCGCTCAGACGACTACGATACGCGTCTATTTTGTAAGACTACCGGCCCTTTTGAGGTGCTTGAACGCCAGGTTTCAGCCCCTGCCTTACAGAAGGCTTTGATGGCTACCAATTCGCCTTCCCCCCATCGTAGCCAGTGGTTTTCACGCGAAGAGTGGACCATCCTGCAGTATTTATCCCAGGGTCAGTCCCTGCGACACATTGCGCTCATGCGTCAGCGCCCATATAGCCGCATTGTTTATCGCCTTGGGCGTATCCTGGATAAATTGGGCCTACATCATCGTCAGGAATTACTGCATCTTCTCCATCGGCTGTCCGATCCCCCTTCTTTAAGCCTTTAATTCCTAAAGATGTTTAGGAAATGACTTACGATAATTATTAAAATCAGACCTTAATTTAACATTTTATTAAAAATTACAACTATTCCTAAAATTCACGCTCTCGCCACGTTTAACGCTGCTCCGCCTTAGAAAATCAGAGATTTCATCCAAAAGTTAACTTTTCACAAAATTTGTTAATAAGATGAGTGGTGCGTAAAAGCCTTACTATTCAAGGTGTAAAAAATAAGTGCATCGACGGCAGACAGCCGATTCTGCTGCATGACGTGATGATGCTCTTAAGGAGGGTAAATCGCTTTCAAATGAAGGTGCGATATGGGGAGAGGCGCTGAGATCTACTTTAGGAATGGCGAGTGCGTATGCGCGTTGAAGCGCTGAAAAAAGAAACATAAAATTAACATTGAGTCGTTTGTATTATTTTTTGCAATTACATAAATATCATCACCCACCTTAACTTCAACACGTGGTTATTTAGCCTGAATTTAAAATGAACGATTTAGCTCTCCAGAAGATTATATTAAGCAAGGAGCCCCGGATAATTTACGGGCTTTTCGGAGAAAACTTACAAGGTATAATAAGGCTGTTCCGGACAAAAATAAGAAATAGCAATACCTGACCGTTCAATCTCAATTCAACCATCACGTTGAGGAAATGTTTCATTACAACATAACAAGGATGCTTTCGCTCTTTCCAGGGAAATACCCCGTATAAGGATCTGCAAAATTATCCTTCCGGCTTACCCGCGCTTTTACATTGCGTGTTAACCACCTGAGGCATAAAAAAATGAAACCTGCATCCATTATCATTATGGACGAACATCCTATCGTCAGAATGTCGATAGAGGTCCTGTTAGAGAAAAATAAAAACATCGCGGTAAAACTCAAATCTGGCGACAGCCATGAAGTGCTCGATTACATTCGAAATTACCCTATCGATCTGGTGATCCTCGACATTGAGATGACGGGGTCAGATGGATTTACTTTATTAAAAAGAATCAAGAACTTAAATGAAAACATAAAAGTTCTTTTTCTCTCTTCGAAATCAGAATCTTTTTACGCCGGGCGCGCGATGCGTGCGGGGGCAAACGGCTTTGTGAGCAAAAGAAAAGATCTCAGCGATATCTATAACGCCGTTGAGATGTTGCTCTCTGGATATTCCTTCTTCCCCTATGAAACGCTGAGCTTTATAAATCATCACGGCTCGCATAAAGGGGCATTAAATGATATGCCATTATCAAACAGGGAAGTGATCGTTTTACGTTTTCTGGCGAATGGGCTGTCTAACAAAGAAATTGCAGAACAATTATTACTTAGCAACAAAACAATTAGCGCGCACAAGTCAAATATTTACACGAAATTAGGCGTACAGACGATTGTCGAGCTCATCGACTATGCTAAAGCTCACGAACTGCTATAAAGCAAAGGTACTCCCACCGCATTAACGCGTTTCCGGGAGTACCGTTCGGCTCAATAATAATTAATCATAAATGTCGCATCCGCGTCAGCGCGACCGGGCGTAGGATTATTTGCGGTCGCGATGTAATTGGCATAAAACGCTAGCACCGCATTTCCCTGCGCATCCACAACCATCTCCTGACTCGCCTGCTGAAGCGGCAAACGTGTTTTATCGTGATCGCGAATCTCTACGGCGACATTGCTTGCCTGACTGGCGTCATTGAGCGCAAGAAGCTGAGGATCGCGCGCATCGACCTTTCCCGTAAATGTGATCGAAGCGGCGCCCGGCGGACAGCCGGTCAATTTTAGCGTAAAGGGCATTGCCTGCGTTCTACTGCCCGTGGTGCTCAATTGTTTTGTCGGCCACGTACCCAGCGTCACCGACTTGTTACTGTCGCTACCCTCCGCCACGCAGGTGAAATCTACAATGTTCCCGTACAGTTCAATATTGATTTCACCCAGCGGCGTCGCCGCCAGCGATCCCTGCATCGGGGCACCTGACAGGGTCATTACGGCGAGTAACATCATTTTGCGCATCATTCCCCCTTAGTCGTAATCCACACGCAGATATCCGCGTGAACGAAAGCGCCCTTCACTCGGTTTTTTCCCTGTAATGCTTACTGGCCAGGCGCTAATCCCCACCACCGCCGAGGCGTTATCATCCAGACGGAAAGGAATTTTGCTGATGAGGCTATTCGGCGTAAGCGGCGCGCCGCTGGCCGTTGCCACAATAAAACCTAAATCGGGGTTGTCAGAAATCAATGCGTTTCCAGACACCTTTTCCGCTTCAACGCGCATTGTCAGATACGCGTTCGCCTCCACGTTGGTGCATTTGATGGCGATGGTTTGCGTTTTGGGGTTCACATTTTGGGGGCGATTCCCCGCCCCGGCCTGACTAAACAGTGACGCGCCGATATCGCCAAAATCGAACTCGACGACTTTACCGGCGTTAATCGCGCAGCTTTGCGGCACCTGAATCGTGCCGCTGTAGCTGATGGTGTAAACCGGCGTCGTCAACGGATCGGCTGACGTTGTTGTAACGTAAACGCGAAACATCGTCTGGCGCGGGATCTCAACCATGTTGATAAACCGCCGCGTCACCCTGAGTCGAAACACCAGCTTTGAATCCTGAACGCCAAAAGGTTGGTTTTTGGAGACATTAGGATGACTCCCCATCTGAATAAAAGACTGTGGAGGATAAAAAACACCCGCGTAGCTGTCGGTAATTTTCATCGCGCCATCGAGATAATCATTTAGCTTCAGGTACTTGTAGCTGTCGATGGTGCTAGTAATGGGAAAATCGGTGACGTAACTGCGCTTGGTCGTATTGCCCGACGTCCCTTTCGGGCATACCGCATTCACACCCACCCACTGTGATTTTTCTGCCAGCGTGACGATCTGCCCAATCTGATTATTCGAGCTGTTAAATTTATCCGTTAAGTCATAGTACACGTCGGTTGGGACACCGTTTTGGTTGACGCAGACGGTCGCCAGCGCATGCGTCGCAGGCATGAGCGCCAGCAGTGCCGCCGCCAAACAGCGGGTCTTAATCACAGCGAATCTCCTTAAGCGTGATGGCCTGTTGCAAGCTCTCTTCCGGCAGTGCGTAAGGCGCGCGGCATTGAGTATTGGCACTATTGCCCCACTGAATTAATAACGCCCCCGCCAGCGGTAAACCGCTCAGATAAATTTGTCCGTCGTCGCCCACCATGCTGGTCACACCGCTTTCTATTTCGCGTACTACCGCCCCAAAAGGCACGGGCTGATTGCCGCGCATGACGGTTAAGAGCGCACGTACGCCTATACGCGCGTCAAAGCTGGCGCGCACCAGAGCGCCTTTGGTAGGCACGACGCTGCTGACGTTATTTTCAATATCGGTATTGGTATTCATGCTGTTGGTGTCCAGCGCAATACGGTTATAGCGATAGACCGTGGCATAAGGCATCACCGCGTAACCGCGCCAGTCCGTTTTTACCCCGGTCTGGTTTTCGACATTCACGCCCGACGCGCCTGGCGCTTTAATCAACACGTTGGTGTCGCCAAGAGGCTGACTGAACGTCACCCCATTCGCGTGCCCTACCACGCCGCCAGACATCTGCCAGTTAAGATCGTGCTGCTCGCGCGAGTAGTTGTACCCCGCACCAAACGTACCGTAGGCCGCCTGCCAGTTGGCACTGGCGCTACCGCTGCCACCGTTGTTGCTGGTATGTCCCTGCGTCACACTGTAAGTGAGGTTTCTGTCCTCCAGTAGCGTGCCGCTGATCCCTGTTTGCCAGCTGCTGTCGCCTTCGCTGTTCCGGCTGGCGGAGGCGGTTGCGTAGGCGCGATCGAATGCACTGTCGCGGCGATAGCCGTGGCGGGTAAACAGGCTGAACGGTACGGAGACGTTAAATGACGCAATTTTATCCGTCCCCCCTATGCCCACGGCCTGGTTCCATGACCACGAAACGGAATAGCTCACCCCCTGCACTCCACCGGCGTAGCCCAGCTGATACCAGACGCTGGAATCGCTGGTTCCCCAGTACGTTTGCTCGCTGCCTGAGACGTAAACTGAACCGTAATCTCCCAATGATTGAGAGATGTTGAGCTGAAATCGCCCTTTTTTATTCCATGTCAGATTGTGATAGCTCTGTACGTCGGCTACGCCGTTGTCGTCTTTGGTATCGCTGTACTGATAGCCTTCCATGGATTTCCACGCCACGTCATCAAGCGTGTAAAACCCTTTTGTCGAGTAGCGATAGCCCAGCAGCTGGAAGTTGGTGCCAAAGTCGTTCAACGATTTCGCATAAAGGAAACGCAAGGACTGCCCTTCGTGACGGCTGTCATCAGCCAGTTGGCTGCGGGCATGGGTTAAATCGACGGAAACAGCGCCCCAGTCGCCGAGATTTTTCCCCGCACCTATCGCCAGCGCGGTGTAGCGTGATGCCAGCTGCGTGCCGCCATACAGCGTATAGCCGTTGGCAAGCCCCGTAATCAGCGTGCCCTGGGTGAAGAATGGCGTCTCTTGCTCGCTATTACCGCTGCGATAGTCGCCAGCCACCAGATCGTATTTCACCCGGCCTTCACGCTGTAATAACGGCACGGTGGAATACGGAACGGTATAGCGTTGTGGATTACCGTCTTTCTCTTCAATCGTCACGTCGAGATCGCCGCTCGATGACGTCGGATTCAGATCGCTGATGGCAAACGCCCCCGGCTGCACGTAGCTTTGATAAATCACGTAACCGTTCTGGCGTATCACCACTTTTGCAGGCGTTCTGGCGATGCCGCGCACGGTCGGGGCGTAACCCTGCATGCTGTCCGGGTACATACTGTCAGACGAAAAGAGCCGCAAACCACGGAATCCCATGCTGTCGAAAACATCATTGCCGCTATTGCTGTCACCCAAGACCAGCTCGCTTTTGAGTGGAATGACCGTACGTTCCACCGACGTCCCGATGTTTTGCCACTCGCGATGGCTATTTCCGTTGCTTTGCGTGGCGCGCCATGCGCCGGTGTTTCGCAGGCGCCAGGCACCATAATTCAGACCAGTTTGCAGATTGAGGTAGTAGCTGTTGTCATCGTCATTGCCCTTATTTCCGCTAAAGCTGTAGTTCAGCAGGATCGCCGGGATGCCCTCGTCCCACTGCTCAGGGGGAATATAGCCGCGCGCGCTGTTATGCATCGCCACCTGCGGCAAACTGATGTTGAGGCGCAGAGAGGCAAAATTGAATCCGATCTCGCTGCCTGGAATAGCCGTCGCAAGTGGAATACAGGAATCTTCCGTCGTCTGGGCGAGTTCCGGAAACGCATTGATATTCACGCCCAAGCGGTCAAGCATCGCACGCGTGATACAGGGTGAAAGCCCACCCGCCACGGGAGCCGTGCTTTTCTCGTCCGTCTCAAAACGCACATCCTGCGTGCCGATAAACTCCTCGTTGCGCCAGATATCCACACGGTAAATACCCGGCGCCTGTTGGTGACCTTGCTCAAAGCGAGACAAATCCGCCACACCGGCAGTGTCGTCGGATAAAAACCCCGGGTTGAAATAGCTTTCGCTCCATCCCGCTTGTGGAAAGAGAACTGCCGCCAACGCCAGTGCGCACGGGCAGTAACGCCATCGTGGAATGTTCATCGCCCTGACTCTGCTCACAGTGCGACGCGACGCGCCGGCGTGATGGCACCGTAATCATTCACGCTCTGCCAGGAAAGCGTGCCGCTGACGCCTGTCGGAAGAACCTGCTGCGCGGCGTTTTTCGGAGCGATCATCAGATTTTCAAGCTTCTGTCCGCCCAGTTGAAGATTGACCAGCGTGATGTAATACGGCGAGGGGTTGCTGACTTTCAAGTGATTTCCAGTACGCTCAAACTTCAGCTGCGAAAGGGCCTCTTCCGGCTGCATCGCCAGATTTTTGGGGCGTACGAAAAGCTTTATCCGCGACAGGATCGCCAGTTGCAGAACGTTTTTTCCCTCCAGATTCGCTTTATTCACCGAAGGAATGGCTTTTACGTTCATGAAAAACAGGGATTCGCGATCGGTTGCCAGCGGTGGGCCCGCGTAAATAATGCGCAGCGTGTTTTCGCTGTCAGGCTCACTCACAAACAGCGGCGGCGTGACGGCAAAGGTTTTTTCTTTTTGCCCGCGATCGTTTTCTATCCACGCGTTAATTAAATACCGTTCTTGCTTATTGCTGTTCGTAATCGCCAGCGACGTTTGTCTGGCATCCGCCGGATATATCACGCGCGTTGCACCCAACGCGATCCCACCAGAAGCCTCTACGGACAGAGAAACCATCATTAAAATAATCGATAAAATGAATCCGGGTTTATTCAGGGAGTTCATCACAACAATACCTTTAATATTATGTTCGCAGGTGTATGCCGTTAGGGATAAATCAACGCGAACCAGACATCCGACTGGATATTGCCCGGCACAAGATGTTCAGAAATAACCCGATAGCGTGCGCTGAAATGTAAGTCCAGCTCAGAAGAATCTATTGGCCGCCAGTTACTAGCGGCCGCATTGGGGATAATCTGCCGCTGTTGCGAATCAAATAATGCCAGCCCCACACCGCTACTGACGCGGCTTTCGCCGGGTTGAGAGGTCGCCAGAAAGACTTGCGGATCCTCAGCGGGCGTGACGCCCTCAAACATGACGCCTACCGTGCGCGAGACGTCGACGCTGCACTCCACCAGCCGCAGGATAAAGGGCACATTGACCGTCGAAAAACTGCCCACACCGGCAAATGAGCTGGTGCGGTATTGCCCCATTTCGATACGCAGGTTTTGGCTATCGGGCGCGACGGCGCAACCCCCGTTCACCAGCTCGCCTTTCATATGCACTTTTCCGCCATCCACCACCACGGTATGCGCCATCACAGGCGTCACCGCAGACAAAAGCAGCAGTAAAAGGAGCCTTAATCTGGTCATACCCGACCCTCAAATCGAAGAACAGGCCTCTTCCCTGAGGCCAGATCGTCCCTGAAAGCAGGGTTATTCGTATTTCATCACGAAGGTGGCATCGGCGTTTGCCTGGCCTGGTGCGGTCGTTGCCGCAGTAGATTTATAGCGGGCGGTAAAGTTCAGGGTGTTGGTGCCTTCGATCAGCGCTTTCGCTGCAGAGAACGTTGCGCCATCAGGGGTCAGTGTGCTGGATTGGCTATCGAGGATTTCAATGCCCACGCCTTGTGCGGTGTTGTCATTGCTGCCTGAAGTGATGGCCAGCAGCGTTTTATCTGTCGGATCGATTTGCCCCGTGAAGGCCACAGATGCCGTTTTCGCCACGTCTGGATCGCAATCATTCAGTTCAATGTTGAAAGGAATATTAGAGGTGGTGTCGCCCACTTTCGTAAATTTAGCCGTACGGTACTGGCCCAAATTAACAATCTGATCGGCGGATTCAGTATTCACTGCGCACGCGGCGTTAACTAATTCACCTTTAAAATGCACGGTACCGCCATTAACGGAAACAGGCGGCACAGGATCTTCTGCATGCACGGCACCCGCAACGAATACCAGCGAAGCAATAACGGAAGAAGCAATATTGCTGAATTTCATATCTATTCCTTTGAAATGTAAAAAGCCCTTCCCGCGTAAATCGGGAATAAAAAAGACATTCAATTGCGTAATTGAAAGTGTATTTTGGAAGAGACAAAGTAGCGTATGGGTGAAAAGTAAAACAGGTCAAAACACTGCGATTGAGCCAGGTCACATCCTAATTTCCCTTAGGAAAAGACCCATCAAAGAGCAGGGGTAATGCTACGCCCCGAGGCTGATTGCGGAAATCTCGCAATGGGTGACTGACAGCAGCGCCCGCTTCTGACAAAATATAGGCAATCCCCCCTTTAAACGTTACAGACGGAATCTTCTCTCTGATGGCAGCAAAGATTATTGACGGTAAAACGATTGCGCAGCAGGTACGCTCTGAGGTCGCGGTAAAAGTGAAGGCGCGTACAGCGGCCGGAAAACGCGCTCCTGGGTTGGCTGTCGTGCTGGTGGGTAGCAACCCGGCATCACAAATTTATGTCGGCAGCAAACGCAAAGCATGTGAAGAGGTCGGTTTTGTCTCTCGCTCTTATGATTTGCCGGAAACGACCACCGAGGCAGAACTGCTTGAGCTGATTGATACGCTGAACGCCGATGAGGTTATCGACGGCATTCTGGTGCAGTTGCCGCTCCCTGCAGGCATCGATAATGTGAAAGTGCTGGAACGCATCGCACCGGATAAAGACGTGGACGGTTTCCATCCGTATAACGTTGGCCGTCTGTGTCAGCGCGCCCCGCGTCTGCGTCCGTGCACCCCGCGCGGCATCGTGACGTTGCTGGAGCGCTATAACATAGACACTTACGGGCTGAACGCCGTGGTGATTGGCGCGTCCAACATCGTTGGCCGTCCGATGAGTATGGAGCTGCTGCTGGCAGGCTGTACGACGACGGTCACCCATCGTTTCACCAAAAACCTGCGCCAGCACGTCGAAAATGCTGACCTGCTGATTGTTGCGGTCGGTAAACCGGGCTTTATTCCTGGCGAATGGATTAAAGAAGGCGCGATCGTTGTGGACGTGGGGATTAATCGTCTGGAAAACGGCAAAGTCGTTGGCGATGTCGTGTATGAAGACGCCGCCGCGCGCGCGTCTTACATTACCCCCGTTCCGGGCGGCGTCGGTCCAATGACCGTAGCGACACTGATTCAAAATACTTTGCAGGCATGCGAAGAGTACCACGATGTAGAGGAAGCGTAAGATGACCACATTTTCATTAGGTAAACACCCACACGTAGAACTGTGCGATCTCCTCAAGCTGGAAGGCTGGAGCGAAAGCGGCGCGCAGGCAAAAATTTTCATCGCAGACGGGCTGGTCAAAGTCGATGGCAAAGTGGAAACCCGTAAACGCTGCAAAATTATCGCGGGTCAAACAGTGAGTTTCGCAAGCCAGAGCATCACCGTTACAGCGTAATCCCCCGTACAACCCTCTCCTGCCTGGAGAGGGATTCTCTCCAAATCACGCCAGATCCCCCTGAATCCATCACGGCTAATTATCGATCGACTTCAAATAATCACTATTTCGTTTGTTGAAATGTGAAAATTAAGTTGCGCAAAATTCACGCTTCTCTCACGATAAGTAGAACGTTCTACTAAAACGTTCTACTTACAATAACAGCGCCAATAAAAGCGCTTCTCGGGGGAAATCAGCATGAGTCTGATATCAGGGTTTGTTAAATCGTTGTCAAAATTATCGATGATTGGTCGCGCGTTAATGCTGCCAATTTCACTTCTTCCTGCCGCGGGTTTGTTACTGGCCTTCGGTGATAAATTCCATATGCCGCTGATGATGAACGCAGGCGGCGTCATTTTTGATAACTTGCCGATGCTCTTTGCGATCGGTTCCGCTGTGGGTCTGGCATCGGAGTCCGGGATTGCTGCACTGTCCGCCGCGGTGTCGGTATTTGTTACCAACATCACCATTGGTACGGTTCTGAGCATCACGCCAGAGATGGCCTCATCAGGCGGGAAATACGCCATGGTGGTCGGCATTCCGACGCTGCAAATGGGCGTTTTTGGCGGCCTTATTTGCGGTATTCTTGCCGCGTGGTGTTATAACCGCTTCCACACGTTGCAGTTGCCAGAATTCCTGGGCTTCTTCTCCGGTAAGCGTTTTGTCGCGATTGCGACGGCCTTCCTGTCATTTATTCTGGGTCTGCTGCTGCCGTATGTCTGGCAGCATATTCAGTCTGGTATTGACGCGCTGTCAGTCATTGTTAACGGCGATAATCAGGCGGCATCGACCTTTATTTTTGGTCTGGTAGAACGCGCATTAATTCCGCTGGGCCTCCATCACATCTGGTATCCCTCATTCTGGTATTCATTTGGGGATTACACCACGCAGGCAGGCCAGGTTATCCATGGCGATCAGACAATCTGGTTCAAAATGCTGGAAGAAGGCGTTAAATCCTTTAGTAGCGATACCTATCAGGATGCCGGTAAATTCATGCAGGGTGAATTCCCGCTGATGCTGTTCGCGCTGCCTGCGGCCTGTCTGGCGATGTATCACGAAGCGCATACCAAAAACAAAAAAATCGCTGCCGGTATTCTGTTCTCCGCCGCGCTAACCTGTTTCCTGACAGGGATCACCGAGCCGGTAGAGTTCACCTTTATCTTCGTGGCGCCAATCCTGTACGTCTTTAACGCCATCATGGCGGGCCTGGCGTACATGACCATGTATCTGTTGCATGCGCACATTGCCAAATCGTTCTCTGCGGGCTTTATCGACTACCTGTCGTTTGGCATTCTCCCGTCGTTTAACGGTTATCAGACAAACTTCCTGAGCGCGATTATTATCGGTGTTCCGATGGCGCTGATTTACTACTTCACCTTCCGCTTCGTCATCCGCCGTTTTGATGTCAAAACGCCGGGCCGTACGGAAGCAACCGCGACAACAGACGATAAAACCGATAGCGAAATTGCGACTGATATTATCGGCCTGCTGGGTGGCGCGCAGAATATTAACTCTGTCGGATCCTGTATCACGCGTCTGCGCCTGGAAGTAGCGAAAAGCGATGCGGTAGATAAGGATGGCCTCAACGGCTTAGGGGCACGCGGCGTGGTGTTTGTGGGTGACAACGGTATACAGGTGATTTTTGGTGCCAGAGCACAATTTATTGCCCAAACCATGTCCACGATGATCGGTAAATAATAAGATGTCTGGCTGACACGTCTCCTGTACTCTGGGAGACGTTGTCATATCAGGCTGATAATCGAGAAATTTCAGGGAGCGGGTTTGAAGAAAGTCAGCATAATTGATGTTGCAAAACTGGCGGGTGTTTCGGTTTCAACCGTCTCACTGGTTTTACGTCAGAAGGGGAAAATCTCAGAGGCAACGATTGAGAAGGTCCACGCTGCCATCACCACGCTTGGCTATGTTCATAACGTCGCCGCTGCCAACCTTCGCGCCAACACCTCCAATCTTATCGGCCTGATTCTCCGCGATTTCAGCGACAGCTTTTCTATCAAAGTGATGGCGAGCATCGTTCAGGAACTGGAAAAGCAAGGCTTTATGGTTTTCCTCGGACAGCCGCTGAACGATCATGAACATCTTGAGCGCTGTCTGCTTTCGTTTAAACAACAGGGCGTTGCTGGCGTCATTTATCTCTCCTCCGACACGCGAACGCCCACTCTACCGAAACAGATCCGTGAATGCCTGCTTCCCTTGGTTGTGGTCTCACAGTCTTTACTGAATGAGCCCTGCAATCTGGTGATGCGTGACAATCGTCAGGCAGCGAATCTGGCCACGCGTTATCTGATTGAACGTGGTCACCGTAATATCGCCTATATCGGCGGTCGTGAGGGATGTCTCATTCGTGAGCAACGTCTTTTAGGGTTTCGCAGTGCGATGACGCAGTACGGCCTGGTGAATCGAGAGGAATCCGCGCCTGTGTGTAGCGATGATACGCAGGCGGCCGGTTTTATTACCCGTCAGTTGCTGGATAAGAACAACACCATTACAGCACTACTGTGTCATTCACCCGACGCGATGATAGGTTCGATTTCAGGCATTCATCAGGTGGGAAGGACCGTCGGGAAGGATGTGTTCCTGACGCAGCAGGTTGCTCTGGTAGGGTTTGAAGATATGTTACATGTGAATCTCACCTCGCCGTCATTCACCTATGTTTCTTCCGCCAGTGAAGAGACGGGCCGCCAGGCGGCAGGGCTCATGATTCGGAAGCTGAAAGAGCCGGAACTTCAAACGCAGCGAATAACGCTGTCGGGGCAATTGATAGCGCGGGAATCAGCCTAAAAAAATGCGCCCATACTGAGGGCGCATCTTCTTCTTTTTTTAATGTGTTTTTAATTCCGGATTCACATTCACAACCTGAATTTCATAAACCATCGTCGCATTTGGTGGGATATCAGGCGCACTCCCCTCCTCACCGTATGCAAGCTCTGGTGGCACAACCATCTGGAGCCGACCCTGTTTATTCATTTTTATAATGGCGGACTGGAATAGCGGCGGGAATTTATCCAGCGGCAGAACCAAGGCTTTACCCATTTTGCTCATGTCTTTTACGACTTTGCCGCCTGCGAGACTTTCCTTCACCACAATCGCAACGGTATCTGTTTTATTAATTTTGCCCTTACCCTTCTCCATTACACGGTAGTAATAGCCCATTTCGGCTTTCTTAGCGCCGGGCTGCTTGCTGAAGGTAGTCATATAATTCTGGCCTTTATCTCCGGACACCTCTTTTTTGGCTTCCGTAGGATGCGTGGAAACTTCGGTATCCATCTCTTTGAGCGAAGCGACCATTTTTTCTTTTGGTATTTTGAACTTGCCCTGCAAGAAATCGGCGACCCCACTCGCCACATGCTGACGCGAGAGAGTAAGGCCTTCCGCTTCCATTTTATTCAGTGAACTCAGCACTTCTTGCCCCCAGAACGCTCCCAATGAATAGGCCCGCACATCTTCTTTTGTCTGCGGTGTTGGGGCTCCTGTCGATGCGGCTTTGAGCTCGCTGCGCAGAGACGCCAGCTGTTTATCCTGATCGTCCAATTTGGAACTGGCATCATCCCATTTCTTCTTCAGCTCATTTCGCTGATTCTCATTGTCCGTCAGCGCCTTCTGGGCATCAGCAATCGCTTTTTCTTTCAGACTGTTTTCGGCGGCTAACGCGGCCACTTTCTCATCCTGCTCTAAAGCGTGCTTTTGATTACCATCAAGCGACTTTTGCAGTTGAGCGAGTTTCGCTTCGCTGGCTGAAAGGTTCGCACCGAGGGTCGCAAGCTCGCGGGTCTTATCGCTTAACTGTTGGTTGGTTTTTTGCGAAGCATTCTGTAATTCCGCGCGCTGTTTTTCGCTGTCGGTAAGGGATTTCTGCGTCGCCGCCAGGGCTTTGGTCTGCTTGTCCTGCTCTTGCTTGAGATCGCCTATCTGTTTAAGCATCTCTTTGGCGCGACTCTGGCTTTCCGTCAGCGATTTGTTCAGCTGTGCGACCGCGCCCTC
>Ga0302347_1000448_pt1 | contig 66196 bp, 53 predicted proteins | sample PhyWR1_FD_202178 | JGI IMG/M metagenome (GOLD analysis project Ga0302347, IMG submission 202178) | Leaf surface microbial communities from wheat plants in UC Gill Tract Community Farm, Albany, California, United States - DLSL W.R1 (v2)... | ecosystem: Host-associated > Plants > Phyllosphere >... | reverse complement strand
ATCCTTCCTGCAGGCGCCTTCACAAGATACCTGCGCATACTGTCAAAGAACTTTGGAATCGGCCTCAGCGCCTTCTTCCGTTTGCCCCGACGTTTCCGTCGTTGCGAGCCGCCCATTGTAGACCGGCCTATCTGCTTCGTCAACACCTTTTTTCAAGGCCGTTTCACCGAAGTGAACCGTTGTTGCCGATGCCGCTTCGTCGTTCGCCTTAGAGGCTTTCGTCGTTGCGAGCCGCCTATTATGTCAGGCTTTTCGTTTCCGTCAACACCTTCTTTCGAAGCTTGTTGCCGTCGCTGCGGGTGGGTGTTCACCGGGGTGAAGACCGCGTCGCAGCGAGGGAGCGAATACTAAAGACTTCTGAAAATTCGTCAAGGGTTTTCGTCGATCTTTTTCATCAACGCGTCATCCATCCATGCTGCTCATCAACAAGCGCGGCAGCACGCGCGTTGCGCGTGCTGCCGCTGGCTTGCTAACAATGCATCTCTTGTCATCAGGAATGCATGCGATGTCCGCGGTAGGCAAACGTTCGTTGTGGCGCGATCTCTCCCTGCCTGCGGTGATGGCGGGCTTCATTACGGTATTGGTGGGCTTCGCCAGTTCGGCGGTGATCGTGTTCCAGGCCGCACGCGCGGTAGGCGCCGACCAGGCGCAGATCGCCTCGTGGATGTGGGCGTTGGGCCTTGGCATGGGCGTGACGTGTATTGGTCTGTCACTGCGCTATCGGATGCCGGTCGTCACTGCATGGTCCACGCCGGGTGCGGCCATGCTCGTGGTGGGTGCGGGCGCGGTCGGCTACAGCGATGCGATCGGTGCGTTCGTCCTTGCCGCGGTGCTGGGCATGCTCGCCGGCTTCTCGGGGATCTTCGCGAAGCTGATGAAGCGTGTGCCGATGGCGCTGGCCGCTGGCATGCTTGCTGGCGTACTGCTGCGCTTCGGTCTGGATGTGTTCGTCTCCATGGGCACTCAGCTGGGCATGGCACTGGCGATGTTCGCCACCTGGCTGATCGGGCGACGGCTGTTCCCGCGCTATGCGGTGATCGCCACGCTGGTTGTCGGTGTCCTGGTCGCCGCAGGTGAGGGCCTGCTTCATATGCAGGACGTGCGGCTGGAACTGGCCACGCCGGTATTCACCTGGCCAACGCTGTCGTGGTCGGCGGTGTTCGGCATCGCCCTGCCCCTGTTCGTGGTCACCATGGCCTCGCAGAACATCCCGGGCGTAGCGGTGATCCGTGCCTCCGGCTACGACACCCCGGTATCGCCGGTGATCGGCTGGATCGGGGTGGTCAACACGCTGCTCGCCCCGTTTGGCGCCTATGGGCTCAACCTGGCCGCGATCACCGCCGCGATCTGCATGGGCCGTGAGGCACACGAGGATCCGGCCCGCCGTTATACCGCCGCGGTGGCCGCGGGCGCCTTCTATATCGTGGTGGGCCTGTTCGGGGCGACGGTGGCGGCCGTGTTCGCCGCCTTCCCCAAGGAACTGGTGGCCTGCGTGGCCGGCATCGCACTGTTGGGCACCATCGCCAACAGCCTGGCGACGGCCCTGCGTGAGGAGGCCGATCGCGAAGCGGCGCTGGTGACCTTCCTGGTCACCGCCTCGGGCCTGTCGCTGGCCGGGATCGGCTCGGCATTCTGGGGCTTGGTCGCCGGCGGCATCTGTCTGCTGGCGCTGCGACCGCGCCCGGTCGCCCGCTGACGCCTCACGCGCCTTCGAAGATACGCAGTACGACGAACAGTGCCAGGCCCAGGCCCAGGGCAAGCCGGCTGGTACCCCCGCGGCGTACCAGTTCGGCGTTGATCCGCTCCGGCTGCCCGGTAAAACGGGCCTGCGCCCGCGCCACCATGCGGCGGCAATGCCAGCGGTACAGCGCATTGCCGAAGATGCCCAGCGAGAGCCGCACACCCAGCGATAACACGACGCCGCCCACCGCCAGGTCCAGCAGGACCATCGCCATGCCAATGGCGAAATCGGCCATGAGCACCGCGAATGCCACCAGGTACATGCGCCGGTACATGAGCCAGTGGAAGCCAAACAGGACGGCCGGCCAGTGCCACGGGCGCGGCCAGCGGCCACCGGCCTCATCGAGATGCCAGCGACGGGCATACAACGCGAAGTTGTCGCCCACCGCCTTCGCCAGCAGCGGATGGCGGTCATGCACCGCCACGGCCGCATCGATCTGGGCGTCGATCATGGCCTCGTGCAGGGCGGTGCTGGGCGCGCGATAAGGATCCTCGGCCGTCTCGTCCGGCCGGGCCGGGGACGGAACCGTACTCATAGCGGGCGAACCGCCAGCGTCTGCTGCAGCACGTGCTGCGCACCCGGTGCCAGGGTCACCACATCCGGGCCGGCATTGGCCGCTTCCAGGCACACATAGTTGCGCCAGCCGGCCCCGACATCGGCCATCTTGCTGGCGCCGGCCTCGCCCGGGTTCCAGGCGACCAGCGAGCGGCTGCCGGTGGTGGTGATCTCGATGCGGCGCTTCAGGCCCGGGTCCTTGAGCACGTAGCGGCCGCCGGCCTGCGTATAGATGCGGTCGCTGCGGCCGGGATCGCGCGGGTCGCGCAGGTTCCAGTCGCCCTGCTGCTGGCGCGGGGTCGCGTAATTCTCGAACTTGTCCAGGTAGGACAGGCCATCCAGGCCCTCCACGCTGACCTGCATCGCATCGCTGACATGGAAGTAGTTGTGCAGGGCCTGGGTGAAGGCGACCGGCTGGCGGCCGGTGTTTTCGGTGATCAGGCGCTGTTCCAGGGTCCGGCCGATGCGCAGCTCCATGCGCAGGCGCAGGTCCAGGTTCTCCAGCACCGGCGGCGCCAGGGTCAGCACCATGGTGCCGTCGGCCTCGCGACGGGCCTGCTGCAGGGTCCATGGCACGTTGCGGACGAAGCCATGCGAGGGCACGTCATTGCCCTGCCCCTGGCGGCCGAAGTACGGCCAGCACACGGGGCTGCCCCCGCGGATCGGGGTCGGCAGCGGCTGGGCGCTCGGCGAGAGCCACATGACGTCCTGCCCGCCCTTGGGCACATAGGACAGGAGCTGGCCGCCGAATACGCTGATCGCGGCGGTGGCGAACGGGGTCTGGACCGTCCACGCGGGGAAGCCCTGGATGTCGGCCAGGCTGAGCCCGGGCACCTTGGGCAGGGCCGCGCGGGGCGCCGCCGGGGATTGGACGTACTGGGCGTGATTGGGCGGCAGGGTGAACACGGTGGATGCGGGCATGGTCGGTGTGGAAGAAGGAGGAGCACCGCGCAGGGCGGTGAGAATGCGCTGGCCGGCACGGCCATCGGCGGGGGTCCAGCCCAGGCGCTGCTGCTCGGCCTGGATGGCGCGGCGGGTGGCGGTACCGATCATGCCGTCGGCCGTACCGATATCGTGGCCGCGGGCCAGCAACAGGGTCTGCAGCTCTCGACGTTCGGTACGGCCGATGCCGGGATCATCGGTTGGCCAGGCGGCGGCAATGCCGGTTCCACCACGCAGGCGATCGGCCAGTGTCGCGATCGCCAGCGCGTAGCTCTCGGCGGCGTTGTAGGCGTAGATCGCATCGTAATTGCGGAACACCAGCCACGCCGGGCCCTTGGCACCGGTCGGGAGTAGCAGTGCCGCGTTGCTGTCGGCCGGGAGCCCCGCAGGCGCCAGCCCCCCCCCGGCGACCGGGACGATGCCCAGCGCGCGCCAGTCAGCCAGTGGCTTGCGCTGGGTGCGGCCGGCTTGGGCGGCGTTGAAGCCGGCCGGAATCTTCACCTCGATGCCCCACGGCTGCCCGGTACGCCAGCCTGCCTTCTTGAGATAGTTGGCGGTGGAGGCCAGCGCATCGGGAATGGAGGCGACCAGATCGCGGCGACCATCGCCGTCGCCATCCACCGCGATACGCGCATAGGTGGAGGGCATGAACTGGGTGTGGCCGAAGGCGCCGGCCCACGAGCCGGTCAGGCCCTCGGCGCGCAGGTCGCCGGCATCGATCAGCTTGAGCAGGGCCAGCAGTTCACCGCGGAAGAAGGGCTGGCGGCGGCCTTCGCAGGAGAGCGTGGCCAACGACTGCAGCAGCGGGCGCTTGCCGAACACGCGGCCGTAATCGCTCTCTACGCCCCACACCGCGACAATGGTGGCGGCATCGACACCGTACTCGGCCGAAACACGGGCCAGCAGATCACGGTGCTCGATCAGACGGGCGCGCCCGTCATCAACGCGCTGGGTATCCACCAGCGCGGCCAGGTAATCCCACAACGGAGTGGTGAACTCCGGCTGTGCATCCAGCAGCGGCAACACGCTGGGGTCGGGGGTCAGCCCGGCGGTGAGCACCTCGAAGCGCTCGGCGCTGATGCCCTGCTTGCCGGCCTGCGCCTTCAGCGTGACCAGGCAGGTGGCGAATGCGTCCGGCGCGGCGACCGCGATCGACGGTGCGCCGAGCCACAGCCCGGCCAACAACAGGGGCGACCATCGCATTGGCGGAATCCTTGCAGCCAGTGGACCTGCATCATAGCGGCAATGCCGCGCAGGTCAGGCCGGCTGCAGCAGACGCAGGCCGAAGGCGGGATCGGTGGCGTTCCAGTGGGCGGTCACGCGCAGGCCGGCGGCGGCGGCCATCGCGGCGAACACCGCATCGGTGTACTTGTGACTGTACTCGACGGTCATCGCCTCGCCTTCGGCGAAGTCGAAGCTCTGCCCCCCCACCTGCACGCGCTGGTCGCGCTGGCTGACCAGCTCGGTTTCGATGCGCAGGCGCGGCACGCTGTAGCGGGCACGATGGCGGAAGCCGTCCAGATCGAAATCGCTGCCGATGTCGCGGTTGAGCCGACGCAGCAGATTGAGGGTGAACTCGGCGGTGACCCCGGCGGCATCGTTGTACGCCGCTTCGATCAACGCCGCGTCCTTGTGCAGGTCGATGCCGATCAGGGCCATGCCATCCGGGCCCATGGTCTGGCGCATCGCCTTCAACAGGGCGACGGCGTCGTCGTGGGCGAAGTTGCCCAAGGTCGAGCCAGGGAAGAACACCAGGTGGCGGGCCGGCTCGCGCTGCGGCGATGGCAACTGCACCGGCTGGGTGAAATCCGCGCAGACCGGCAGCATTTCGATGTCCGGCAGCGAGGGGGCCAGCCGGGTGATGCTGTCCAGCAGCGCGGCGCGGGAGATTTCGATCGGGGTGTAAGCGACCGGGTCCCGCAGCGCATGCAGCAGCAGTTCGGTCTTGCGCCCGCTGCCACTGCCCAGCTCGACCACATGCAGGCGCGGGCCGACCACCTTGGCGATGTCACGCGCGCAGTCCTGCAGCAGCTGCAGCTCGGTGCGGGTCGGGTAGTACTCCGGCTGCTGGGTGATCTGCTCGAACAGCGCCGAGCCCTGCGCATCGTAGAAGTACTTGGAGGGCAGCTGCCGCGGCGTGGTGGACAGACCACGCAGGATGTCGGCGGTGATCTGGTCCCGATCCGGCTGCAGATCGGTCAACGCTTGGAGTGCATCACGGACCGAACTCATGCGGCATCCCGGGCCAGGCGCAGGCCGGCGAACTGCCACCGGGCCGACGGCGCGAAGAAATTGCGGTAGCTGGCGCGCAGGTGATCGGCCGGGGTGGCGCAGCTGCCTCCGCGCAGCACCCACTGCCCGCACATGAATTTGCCGTTGTACTCACCGAGGTTGCCCGGGAAGGTGCGGAAGCCGGGATACGGCCCGTAGGCGCTGCTGGTCCATTCCCAGACATCGCCAAACAGCTGGACGAGATCGCCTTCTTCCGCCGCCCCGCCCGGGTGGAGGTGATCGGTATCGGCGAAGCGACCCCGCAGCGGCCGGCCGGCGGTGGCGGCCTCCCATTCGAATTCGGTGGGCAGCCTGGCGTCCTGCCAGCGTGCGTAGGCGTCGGCTTCGAAGTAACTGAGATGGCAGACCGGTGCGTGGGGGTCGAGCGCACGCCAGCCGCCCAGGGTGAACTCCCGCTCCAGCGCGTCATCCCAATAGAGTGGATGCTCCCAGTGCTGCTCCTGACACAGCGTCCAGCCTTCGCTCATCCACCAACGCGGCTCGCGGTAGCCACCGGCCTGCACGAACTGGCGGTACTCCTCATTGCTGACCGGGCGGTTGGCCAGCGCATGCGCGGGCACCAATACGCGGTGGACCGGCGATTCGTTGTCATAGGCGAACGTGGGGCGGGTGGGCCAGACCGGCGCGCCGATCTCCACGATCTGTTCGGGACTGCTGAGCCACTGCAGCGGCAGCGCACGGGCCGGCGCCACGACTAGATCCTCGCGGTAGGCCGGCTGCAGCGGGTTGGACCAGAACGCGTGCTTGATATCGGTCAGCAGGAGTTCCTGATGCTGCTGCTCATGGTGCAGGCCGAGCAGCAGCTGCTGCTGGGCCTGCTCACTCAGGCTGCCGGCCTGCAGCGCAGCGATCACGCGCTGGTCGATCTCGGCGCGGAAATGCAGCACTTCATCCAGCGAGGGCCGCGAGAGCAGTCCGCGCTGGGGGCGCGCATGGGCCGGGCCGATGCTCTGGTAGTAGCTGTTGAACAGGTAATGCCAGTCCGCATCGACCGGCGCGTAGCCGGGCCGGGTGGCCAGCACGAAGCGCTCGAAGAACCACGTGGTGTGGGCCAGGTGCCATTTGGCCGGACTGGCGTCGGCCATGCTCTGCACCATGGCGTCTTCCGCACTGAGGGGGGCGGCCAGCGCGACCGTGCGGGCGCGCACGCTGGCGTAGCGGGCGGCCAGCGACGTCGGCGGGGCGGCAGTAAGCGGAGGTGCGGCAGCAACGGCGGTAGTCATCGCGATCAGGATCGGCCAGCCGGGGTGAGTGCCACGTCATGGCACGGCATGGATCGGGTGACAACGCTCAGAATGCGTCGAGATAGAACCAGCGGCCGTCTTCGCGGACGAAGCGACTGTGTTCGAGCATTTTCACCGCACTGCCGCCGCCGACCTTGTAGCGCGCGGTGAAACGGACCTGGGCGTGGTCGGCATCTGAGCGGGTATGTGCGTGGATCGTCAGCCCCAGCCACTGCGTGCGCTGGCCGGGTGCTTCGTCCAGCGACAGCTCGGCCGGGCGCGTGGACGGGTGCCAGCTGGCCAGCAGGTACCCGGCCAGGTGGCGCACGTAGGCGCTGTAGCGCGAGCGCATCAGCGCTTCGGCATCCGGCGCGGGTGTGCCGGCGTGGTAGCGGCCGCAGCAGGCGGCGTAGGCCAGTGGGCGGCCGCAGGGACAGGGATCGGAGATGGCGGTGGTCATGGGGGTATTGTCGCGCGATGACCGGGCGTATGCTGGCGCGCCTTCTGCCGCGATGTGCTGCCGTGCTTGAGCTGGTTCCCCCTGAGCTGTTGTGGTTGGTGGCGATCGCCTTCATCGCCGGCCTGGTCGATGCCGCCGTCGGCGGCGGTGGGCTGGTGCAGTTGCCCGGGTTGTTCACCGTCTTGCCGCAGCACACGCCGGCGATGCTGTTCGGCACCAACAAGTTCAGCTCGATGTTCGGCACGGCGGCTGCCGCATTCCGCTACGCGCGCAATGTGCGCTTCCCGTGGCGGCCGGTACTGTTCGCGGCGGGCACGGCGTTTGTGTTCTCGTTTGCCGGGGCCACGGCGGTCAGCCTGCTGCCCAAGGACGCGGTACGCCCGCTGGTGCTGGTGCTGCTGGTGGCGATGCTCGGCTACACGCTGTGGAAGAAGGACTTCGGTGCCCTGCACCGCCCGCGCGAGATCGGCCGCAAGGAACTGGTGACCGCGTTGGCGATCGGTGCGGTGATCGGGTTTTACGACGGCTTCTTCGGGCCCGGCACCGGCAGCTTCCTGATCTTCCTGTTCGTGCGCTTCTTCGGGCTGGACTTCCTGCGTGCGTCGGCCGCCTCCAAGGTGGTGAACCTGGCGACCAACGTGGCGGCGATCTCCTTCTTCGTGCCGACCGGCAACATCCTGTGGCTGTTCGCACTGCCGATGGCCGCGGCCAACATCATCGGCTCGGTGGTCGGCACGCGGATGGCGCTGCGCGGTGGCACGCCCTTCATCCGCAAGCTGTTCGTCGGCCTGGTGGTGGTGCTGATCGCCCGGATGGGCTGGGACACCTTCGCCGGTTAGCAGGACGGGCCAGCCCTGGGGCTGACCCGTCGGTTGCTCAGCGCTTGGGCTTGGCGGGCTTCTTTGCGGGCGCCTTGGGCGCGGCCTTGGTGGCCGTCTTCTTTGCCGCTTTCTTTGCCGGTACCTGGGGCACAGCCTTCTTCGGGCGGGATGCCGACGCCGCTGCCGGCGCCGCCACGACCTCGGCCTCGACGTGGGCGTCCTCGTCGATCGAGGCCGCCATCACTTCAGTGGCCATCGCCTCGGGGGCATCCACTACGGCAGGCGGGGCAATCACGGCCGGTGCCGGTGCCGCCGTCGTCTCGCCGGCGCGGGCACGCTCGGGCAGCTTCAGGCGCTTGCCTTCGTCGTCGTACTCGATCAACAGGACGCCGGAGTCGTGGCGACCGCTGATCTCCACGAAGCAGGCACCGCCGATGAACGGCTCCAGCGTCATCACCGACTTCAGCGGGGTGGCCACGACCATCTGGAACCCGAAGTTGTCGAAGATGTTCATCGCCAACGCGGTGAACTCGTTGTCGGCCTTGTCGAAGGCTTCATCGAGCACCACCGCCGCGTAGCTGGGCAGCTGGCCGTCGGCGCCACCGAGCTGGTAGCGCAGCGCGGCCGCCAGGCAGGTGGTGGCCAGCTTCTGGCGCTGACCGCCGGACTTGCCCGCACCGCTGCGGTAGATCTCGACCTGCTGGCGGGTGGCGGCGTCGAGCTCGACGCCGACGAATTCCACATGCAGGCGCACGTCCAGCACCAGCTCGCGCCAGCGCTTGTCCTCGCCTTCCTGCGAGCCGAGCTTGGCGACCAGCTCACGCAGCACCGCGAACTGCGCTTCGGCCAGTTCGCGCTGCTCGGTCTGCTGCTGGGACAGCACGTCACGCAGGCGCTGGTGGAAATCCAGTACCTCGGGCAGGCGGCGGTCGGTGAGTTCGATGGTCAGCAGGGTGCCGCGATTGAACGGTACCTGCTCCAGCGAGGCATTGACCTCGTCCAGGCGCTGGGCGATCGACTTGCGCGCCTCGGCCGTGTGCCGCTGCAGGGCCAACAGGTTGTTCTTGCTCTGGCTCTGCAGCAGATCGAAGAAGCGTGCCTCGTGCTGCGGCAGGCCATCGTTCTCCAGCCGTTGCAGGCGGGCCAGGAAATCTTCGGCGCTGGACAGGCTGACGGTGAAGTCGCCGCTGTCTTCCGGCCAGGCCTGGCAGTAGCGGCGGAAGCAGCCGAGCAGCAGGTTTTCCAGCCGGTTGTGTTCGGCCTGGGCACCGCCGAGCTGTTCGTTGAGGGTGTTGCTGATCTGCCGGAAGTGGGCTTCCAGGTTCTCCAGGCTGAGCACGCCGAGCGCCTTCAGGCGTTCGTCCAGGCCCTGCTGCTGCAGCGGCGTGACCACGCGCTTGGCCAGCGGCGCGCACTGCTCGTGCAGGCGTTCCAGGCGTTCGTGTTCACGGCCGAGCTGGCCGCGCTCCACGCGTACGTCTTCATAGGTGCGCTTGGCCTGGGCCACATCGGCCCGGGTCTTCTCGATCTGTTCGCCCAGCCTGCGCAGATCGGCATTGCCTTCGCGCAGGTCGTGCAGGGCCTGGGCGATGTCGTCCAGGCGCTGCAGCGGTGCGGCCACATCGATCTCGTCCCAGCCCAGCGTGCACAGCTGATGGCAGGCCAGTCGGGCCTTGCCGTCCTGTTCGCGCTGCGCACGCAGGCCGGCCACGTCGCTGTCGCAGGCAGCGATGCGCTGGGCCAGTTCGATCGCTTCGCGCTCGTACAGGTCCAGTTTGTCGCGGTTGTTGAAGCCGAGCAGCCAGCGGCGGCGGTCGCTGATGTTGTGGCGATCGTCCTTCTCGAAGCGCTCGCCCGGGTGCTTGACCTGGCCTTCCTTGGTGATGCCGCGGTCGGTATCGCGCAGATGGCGTGCATCCACGCACTCGTAGTCAAAGCGCTTGCCCAGCTCGCGGCGCAGCCAGCCGGCATAGCCGTGCTCGCGCAGCACCAGCTTGTGCAGCAGCGAACGTGCGCCCGGCTCGCGGCCATGCAGTGCGTCGTCGTTGCGGCGCACCCGGTAATAGACCAGGCGGGTCCCGAGGTGGGTCTGGTTGATCCACGCCGAGACCTCGGCGTGGTGGCGCTCATCGACCAGCAGCGACTGCGCGAAGCCGTGCAGCACGCGCTCGATGGCGCCCTGCCATGCGGCGTCTTCGTCGCGGACCTGCAGCAGTTCGCCCACGAACGGCAGTGCCGCCTCGGGAATGCCGGTGTCGCTGCTCAGGCGCGCGCGCAGCTGCTGCATCGGCGCGGGAATGCTGGACGGGGTGCGCTTGAGCGCCTCCAGTTCCGAACGCACCTCGGCGAAGCGGCGCTCGTCGTCGCGCTTGCCGCCCATGCGCTCGGCGATGGCTTCGTCCAGCTCGGCCGCGGCGCGCTGGCCGTTGTCGAGGCGGGCCTGCGCGCGGGCGAGCTGCTCGGCAAACCCGTGCGCGGTCTCGGCCAGGGTTTCCCCCAGTTCGCGGCTGGCGTGGTTGGCCTGGCTGCGCTTGGCCAGCCGGCGGTCGCGCTCCTGGGCGACACGGCCCTGCTCGCGCTCCAGTTCCTCGATGCGCTCGCCGCCCTGCTGGCGACGCTGCGCTTCCAGTTCGGCGAGGTGGCTTTCATGATTCTCCAGCGCGCTGCGGCGCTGGCCTTCTTCCCCGGACAGACCGCGGTCGCGGGTATCCAGTTCCAGCAGGCGTGCCTCAAGCAGGGCCAGGCGACGCTGCTCGCGCACGCCGTCGATGCCCAGCTTCATCTCGTCCAGGTCTTCGCGCTGGCGGCGCAGTGCCTGCAGATCGGCGTAGTGGCCGCGTGCGGGCAGCAGGGTTTCGACCTGGCGGCGCGCGGTGACCACGGCCTGATGGGCGCCATCGAGTTCGGCGAAATCATCGACCAGCCGCTCGGCCGCATCGAAGGTGCGCGGTGCATCGAGCATGAAGTCGCGCAGGAACACGTTCAGATCGCCGAGGTTCTTCGCCGACTGCGTCTTGTGCAGCAGGCGCAGCGCCATCTCGTTCTCGATCCCGAGCACATGGCGGAACCGTTCGGCATAGCTGGCGAAGCTGTCGAAGTGATGCACATCGCCCAGGCGCTGCTTGAGCTTGCGCAGGTCCAGGTCGAAGCCACCGAGGTCACGTGCGATGTCGAAACTGCGCTCGGCCACCATGTAGTGCTTGCGCACATCGGCCGCGGCCGCGCCGTTGCCGGCAATCCAGAACAGGCGCACCAGGCTGACGATGCGGCCGTCATTGCTGCGGTATTCCAGCACCAGGGCGGTCCAGGTAGCGCCTTTGCGCAGGTACTGGGTGGCGATTTCACCGGTGCCGCTGTCCTGCTGGTCGGCCCAGGCGCCCCGCACGTAGGAGACCAGGTTGCGGTCGCGGCCACTGCGTTCGGCTTCGCGCGCGGCGGCGTTGAAGTCGACCAGGGCCGGCGGCACCAGCAGCGCGGACATCGCATCGAGCAGGGTCGACTTGCCCGAGCCGGAGCGGCCGACGAACAGGAAGCCGCGCTCGGCGATCGGCACTTCGGTCAGGCCGGAGAAGGTGCCCCAGTTGTGGACCTGCAGGCGGCGCATGCGGAACTGCTGCGCGCGCGGGTCGGGCTGGTCGCCGGGGAACAGGGCGGGTGCGGGAATGTGGACGGTCATGGCAGGGCTAGCAATCCAGGCAGGGCAGCGGCGCGCGGGCGCGCGCTCAGGCGTCGAGGTCGGCCGGCGCTTCGCGCAGGCGGCGGTACACCTGGGCCAGGGCGGCGACATCTTCGGCGGAGAACATCAGTTTCAGTGCCGGCGAGACTTCATGACGCGCATCGTCGCCGCCGAGGCGGGTGAGGATGTGGTTGTCCTTCATCTTCTGCACGGCACTGGCGACGCGGCGGTTGAAGCCGGCGCGGTCGGTGGACAGGTGGCGCTCGTACACGGCCAGTGCTTCGGCCAGCTCGGCATCCTCGACCACCGCGCGCACGCCGCGCGCATCGGCTTCGGCCAACTGCTGGCGCAGGTGCAGCAGCAGCACCGAGTCGATGAAGGTCAGCGGCGAGGTACGCAGCAGCACCGGTGCATCGATATCTTCGGTATCGGCCTGGCGGGTGAACGCCACGCCACTCTCGCGGTCCAGCACCAGTTCCAGGAACAGGTCCGAGAGCGCCGAGCGGATCGCCGCTTCGCTGCGGATCAGCGCCGGCCACAGCTTGGCGTGGCGCAGCTGGTCGATGCTCGGGCCGATCAGCAGCTGGCACAGCGCGCGGCGGCCATCGAGCGGCAGCCGGCCGGTGTCGCCCATGTAGAACACGTCATTGTTACGCCGCAGGACGGGCGTCACCACGACCGGTTCGTCGTCGTGCCCGTCTGCGCCGCCGTCGATCGGGGTGTCGGTGGATTGTTCATGCCAGCTCATGGCGTTTCTCCTGGGTGAACCAGATCAGCGGAATGCGGGCGCGACGCCATTGGCCATCGCCGCCGCGCCATTGCGCGATCTCCTGTTGATCGGTGGCGACCTCGCCGTGGCGGGTGCCAAGAGAGAGGTAGCCGATGATGCTGCCCAGCCCCTGCGGGGCCTCACGGTGCTCAAGCACCTGCGCGATCGACAGCCGCGGCTGCTCGCCGAGCAGGTCGTGCAGATCGCGGCGCAGGGTGCGGAAGTCGATTTCAGAGGCGGCCACCAGATCACCAACACTCTCCAGCGAGATCGCGGCGGTGTCGTTGCGCTGCACGCTGCCATCCACCTGCGCCTGGCGCGGGTCGTGCAGCTTCCATTGCGACAGCGAGCGCAGCCGGCTGGTGGTGAGCTGCAGGTCGCGGCCGATGCCGCGCTGCGCCGGGATGTGGTCGCGCAGGCCCAGCGCCTCGCCCTGGGCCTGCTTGAGCAGCTGGTTGAGGCGGCGCTGTTCCAGGTAGCCACGGCTCTGCACGAAGCCGCGCAGGCTGCGGGCGAAGTGCTGCAGCACATCGTGGACCTGGCCACCGCGCTCGAGCATGGTGGTGGTGAAGCCGCGCAGGAAGGTGCGCTCGTTGCGATCCAGCTTGCGGGCGAAGCCACGCGCGAGCACGGTCTCCAGCGCGGCATCGAGCTGGGCGCTCTGTTCGGCATCATTGAGCAGGCGCCAGAACGCCTCGAAGCTGCGCCCGGCGTCGCTGTCGCCGATCACGTCCACGCCTTCGAACAGCTTGGACAGCACGTCGCCGCGCTCGCCTTCGTCATCGATGATGCGTTCGCGGAATTCACGGTTGAGGCGTTCGAAGTCATCGCGCACGCGGCGGAAATCTTCGGTCAGTTCGTCGGCCAGGCCGATGATCTGGCGGGTCCGTTCCAGCGCGCGCTTGCCATCCAGCGAGGACACCTTGCCGCCGCTGACGCGGGCGATCTCGGCATCGATGCGGTCGCGCTCGTCGCGCAGCGCGGACAGGCGTGCATCCGGATTGGATTCGGTCAGCGCGGCCAGCTGCGAGAGCTGCTCGATCACCAGGGCCAGGCGGCTCTCGGTGGCGGCAGCGCGCGCCTGCTCCAGGCTGTCGGCGAAGCGGATCGCCTGCGCGGCCTGGGTGGACAGTTCGTACTGTTCCTGGTCGGCGCCGTCGGGCAAGCGGCGTTCCAGCCAGCCCTGGGCCAGCCAATGCGCGATGTAGGCCTGTGCGGTGCGCGGCAGATCGCGCGACAGCTCATCGGCCTTCAGATCATCCAGCGCGCGCTGCAGGCGTTCGTGCAGCACCGCGGTGGACAGGGTGCGCTCGTCCTGCATCAGCAGGCTCTGCAGCAGGCCGATGATCTCCGGCGCGTGATCGGCCGCCAGCAGCTTCCACTGCGATTGTTCGCGCAGGTGGCGGTAACGGGTAATGCGCTCGCGATGTTTCATTCGAGACCGGGGACAGGAAGACAGGCCGCGCGGGTCGCGGCGGCCGGGAGGGAAACGGGACGCGCACGCACCCGCAGGGCCGGGCCGAAGCCCAGCGCCTGCCGGCCGCGCGCGACAGCGCGGGGAATCAGCGCTTGCCGCCCACTTCGATGAAACGCAGGAACTCAGCGCGGGTGCGCGCGTCCTCGCGGAAGCTGCCCAGCATCTTGGAGGTGACCATGCTGACGCCGCGCTTGTGGATGCCGCGGGTGGTCATGCACTCATGCGCACCTTCCACCACCACGCCCACGCCGACCGGCTGCAGCACGTCCTGGATGCACTGGGCGATCTGCGCGGTCATCTTTTCCTGGACCTGGAAGCGGCGTGCGTACGCCTCGACCACACGGGCCAGCTTGCTGATGCCCACCACCTTGCCAGCCGGCAGATAGCCGACGTGCACGCGGCCGATGATCGGCGCCATGTGGTGTTCGCAGTGGCTTTCGTACTCGATGTCGCGCAGCACGATCAGTTCGTCGTAGCCGGCCACTTCCTCGAAGGTCCGCTCCATATAGGCGCGCGGGTCGTCGCGGTAGCCGCTGAACCAGTCGCCATAGGCTTCGGCGACGCGGCGCGGGGTATCCAGCAGGCCTTCACGGGTCGGATCTTCACCGGCCCAGCGCAGCAGGGTGCGCACCGCCGATTCGGCCTCGGCCTGGGTGACGGGGTTGGCGTCGTTGTCTTGCTTGCTCATTACATACAGCACCCGAAGGGGGGCGAGCATCGTACCCGACAGACCCCTCGGGCGTCCTGCGCCGGGGCGCCCGGGCCGCGCCCGGGCAGGCAGTCATTGGGCCGCGGTTGTGCCACGGGTATTGATAGGAGACGAATTAGTAGTATCCTATCTATTCTGATGAACCGATCCCTCGACGAACGTACCCAGCTGCAGATGCAGCTCAGTTCCGGCCTGCTTTACGCAGGGCGGCAGTGGCAGCGCCTGGCCGACCAGGCCCTGGGCAGCTACGGCATTTCCGCTGCCTGCACCATGCCGCTGCTGATGATCGGGCGCGCCGGCGGGGGTATCCGCCAGGTGGCGCTGGCCCACCAGCTGGGCATGGAAGGCCCTTCGCTGGTCCGCCTGCTGGACAAGCTGGCCGCCAGCGACCTGGTCCGCCGCGAATGCGATGCCAGCGACCGCCGCGCCAACCTGCTGTGGCTGACCGACAAGGGCGAGGCCCTGGTCAGCCAGCTGGAGACCCAGTTGATCGGGCTGCGCCAGGACGTGTTCGGCGCGTTGACCCTGGATGAACTGCGCACCGTGCTGAAGCTGTGGCAGCTGCTGGCCGATGCGGCCGACCGCGTGACGTAAGCCTGCTCTCCCGTTGTACGGCCCGGTGTCGTACTGCGACGGCATGACGTACGACGACCCACGGTCGTCGCCTACCTTTTTCCAGTGAACCCTCTGCCTCGATGTACGGTGAATTCAGTCTCTATGGTGTGTTCGTCCCGACCCTGCTCGGGCTGATGCTGCTTGCCTACCTGCTCAAGAGCGGGTTGCGCGTGGTCCTGCAGCGCACCGGCGCCTACCGCCACATCTGGCACCCCGCCCTGTTCAACCTGGCCGTGTACGTGATCGTGCTCGGCGGGTTGTTTTCCCTGATGCGTTGGATGCAATCGTGAACAAGATCCTCAAGCAGACATTCCCGGTCGTATTGACCGCCGTGGCCGTAGTGGCCGCCGTGCTGGTGCTGCGCCACCTGTGGGCCTATTACATGGATGAGCCGTGGACGCGCGATGCGCACGTCAGTGCCGACGTGGTCCAGGTCGCGCCGGACGTGTCCGGGCTGGTGGAGGCAGTGAAGGTGGCCGACAACCAGCCGGTCAAGCGCGGTGAGGTGCTGTTCGTGGTCGATCGCGCGCGCTATGAGATCGCGCTGGAGCAGTCCCAGGCCGCTTTGGGCGAGCGCCGCGCCACGCTGGACCAGCTGCGCCGCGAGATAGCCCGCGACCGCAGCCTGCAGGATCTGGTCGCCGCCGAGGACGCCGAAGTGCGCCGGGCCAAGCTGCTCGCCGCGCAGGCTTCGATGGCCACCGCGCAGGCGGCCGTGGATCTGGCCAAGCTCAATCTGGCCCGCACCGAAGTGCGCAGCCCCAGCGATGGCCACGTCAACGACCGCACCGTGCGTGCCGGCGACTACGTGACCGCCGGGCGGCCGGTGATGGCCGTGCTCGATACCGGCTCGTTCCGCGTGGACGGCTACTTCGAGGAAACCCGCCTGCAGGGCGTGCATGCCGGGCAGAAGGTCGACATCCGCCTGATGGGCGAAGCGCAGCCGCTGCAGGGCCACGTGCAGAGCATCGCCGCCGGCATCGAAGACCGTTACCGCAGCGAAGGCAGCAGCCTGCTGCCGAACGTGACCCCGGCCTTCGACTGGGTGCGGCTGGCCCAGCGCATCCCGGTGCGCATCCATATCGACCGCGTGCCGGCCGGCGTCAACCTGATCGCCGGGCGTACCGCCACGGTCACCATCCAGCCGGACACCGCCCCGGCCACGCCGGCGCAACCGGCACGGACGGCGCTGTGAACCGCCCGGCGCTGCACCGCATCGCCCTGGGGTTGGCCCTGACCACGCTGGCCGCGTGCCGCACGGTCGGCCCGGACTATGCGGTGCCGGCCGGGTCCGCCTTCCAGCGGCCGGAGGCGAATGCCGCCTTCCTCGAGACCGGTAACCCGCAGGTCGCCGCTGGGGCCGCGCTGCCCGCGCGCTGGTGGGAGCTGTACCAGGACGACACCCTCAATGCGCTGGTGCAGCAGGCGCTGCGCGACAACGTGGAACTGAAGGTGGCCGATGCCAACCTGCGCCGCGCCGCCGCCGTGTACGAGCAGGCGCTGGATGCCGGTGGCTTCGAGTACGAGGCCGAGGCCGGCGTGAGCCGCGCGCAGCTGTCCGCCGAATCGTTCCTGCTGGAGCACGAACTGCCGCCGATCAACCTGGCCGACGGCAAATTCGCGGTGTCCTATCAGTTCGATCTGTTCGGCAAGCTCAAGCGCGCCTCCGAGGCCGCGCATGCCGACGAGCAGGCCACCGCCGCCGCGATGGACCTGGCGCGCGTGTCGCTGGTGGCGCAGGTGGCCGGCAGCTACGTCGACATCTGCCACGCCAACCACGAGCTGCACGTGGCCGAGCACTCGCTGCAGCTGCAGCAGCGCAGCCGCGAGGTCACCCAGCGCTTGATCACGGCCGGCCGCGGCACCCCGCCGGAGCTGGCCCGCGCCAACGCCCAGGTGGCGATGCTGCAGGCCGCGCTGCCGCCGCTGCGCGCGCACCGCCAAGCCTCCGAATACCAGCTGGCCGCCCTGCTCGGCCGCACCCCGGGGCAACTGCCCGAGGGCGTGAGCGACTGCAGCCAGGCCCCGACCCTGGCGCAGGCGCTGCCGATCGGTGATGGCCGCGCGCTGCTGCAGCGCCGCCCGGACATCCGCCAGGCCGAGCGCAAACTGGCCGCCGCCACCGCGCGGATCGGGGTGGCCACCGCCGAGCTGTACCCGGACATCCGCCTCGGTGCCTCGGTGGGTGCCGCCGGCCTGCTGGAAGACTTCGGTACGCCGTTGACCCAGCAATGGTCGATCGGCCCACTGATTTCCTGGACGCTGCCCTCTTCCGGCACGCATGCGCGCATCCACGCCACCGAAGCCGGCGCCGACGCCGCGCTGGCCGAGTTCGATCACAGCGTGCTGCAGGCCCTGCGCGAAACCCAGACCGCGCTGAGCCGCTATGCCCAGGATCTGCAGCGCCTGCAGTTCCTGCAGCAGGCCCAGCAGCAGGCCGACCTGGCCGCCAGCCAGAACCGCCGCCTCTATCAGGGCGGGCGCACGCCCTACCTGGCCAGCCTGGATGCCGACCGCAGCCTGGCCAGCGCCGATGCGACCCTGGCCGAGGCCCAGGCGCAGGTCTCGCGCGACCAGATCCAGCTGTTCCTGGTGCTCGGCGGCGGCTGGAATGCCGACGCCGTCGCCACCGGCACGGCCGCGAGGTAAGCCATGCTGCTGCTGGACAGACAGGCCTGGTTGTTCTCGGTCAAGACCTTCCTGGCGGCGATCGCGGCGCTGTACATCGGCCTGGCCGGCAATCTTTCGCGGCCGTACTGGGCGATGGCCACGGTCTACATCGTGACCCAACCGATGCTGGGCCCGACCCGCGCCAAGGGCGCCTATCGCATCCTCGGCACGCTGATCGCCGGTGCGGCGACGCTGTGGATGCTGCCGCACCTGGTGGAAACCCCCTTGCTGCTCAGCGCGGCGATGTCGCTGTGGCTGTCCGGGTGTCTGTTCATCGCCCTGCTCAACCGCGGCCCGCGCGGCTACGCGTTCCTGCTGGCCGGGTACACCACCGCCTTCATCGGCTTCCCGGCGGTGACCTCGCCGGACACCATCTTCGACACCGTGGTGGCGCGCAGCGAGGAGATCATCCTCGGCACGGTGGTGGCGGTGCTGTTCGCCTCGCTGTTCTTCCCGGCCTCGGTGCGGCCGATGCTGCGCTCGCGGATCGGCAGCTGGATGGGCGATGCGGCCGACTGGTGCCGGCAGATCCTGACGCGCGGCCATGCGCATGGCCCGCGCAACCGGTTGGCCGCCGATCTGGTCCAGTTCGAGGCGCTGATCGAATTCATGCGTCGCGATGATCCGCGCCATGCCGGCGCGGCGGTCTCGATGGAGCGACTGCGCGAGCGCATGCTGCTGATGCTGCCGGTGCTCTCTTCGATCGCCGACCGGCTCGGGGCGTTGCGTGCGGGTGGCCGTGCGCTGCCGCCCGGGCTGGAGACGCTGATCGCCGATCTGGCCCAGTGGCTGGAACAGCCCGGCCGCTCCAGCGCCAGTGCGTACGCCACACTGCGCGCACGCATCGTCGCGCTCAAGCCGGCGGTGGATGGTGAGCTGGACCACCTGCTGCTGGTGACCCTGCTGCTGCGGCTGGAAGAGCTGGTCGACCTCTGGCAGGACTGCACCACCCTGCATGCCGCCATCGATGCCGGCACCGCGCCGAGCGATACCGCGCATTACCGCGTGCGCACCCAGCGCGTGGATCACGTGCGCCATGTGGACTACGGCATGGCGCTGTTCTCCGCCGCCAGTGCCGGCGTCGCCCTGATGACGTACTGCGTGCTGTGGATCGGGCTCGGCTGGGAGGGCGGCGGCAACGGCGCGATGATGGCCGCGGTGGCCGCCGCGTTCTTCGCCGCGCAGGATGATCCGGCGCCGAGCATGCTGTCCTTCCTGCTCTGGGCCATCGTGGCCAGCCTGGTGGCCGGCGTGTACCTGTTCGGGATCTTCCCGGCCGTACACGACTTCGGCAGCCTGGTGCTGGTGCTGGCGGTGATCTTCCTGCCGCTGGGCCTGCTGCTGCATCGGCCCAAGACCGCATTGATCGGCCTGCCGCTCACGGTGAATCTGGTCGCGCTGTTGAACGTGCAGAACACCTACAGCGCCAACATCCAGAGCTTCATCAACTCGGCCGTGGCGATGTTCATCGGCATTGGCTTTGCGGTGGTGATGACGCGGCTGTTCCGCTCGGTGGGTGCCGAGTGGACCGCACGCCGGCTGGTACGCCAAGGCTGGAACACGCTGGCCGATGCGGCCGAGGGCCGTGGCCAGCAGGACCGCCAGCAGTTCGCCGCGCGCATGCTCGATCTGCTCGGCCTGCTGGCACCGCGCCTGGCGGCGACGCCGGAAGGCAGCGACATCGCCTCGGTGGACATGCTCACCGAAGCGCGGATCGGCCTGAACATCCTGCAGCTGCGCCGCTCACGGCATGGCCTGCCGCCGGCCAGCGTGGCCGCGATCGACGCGATCCTGGACGACATCGCCCGCCATTACCGCGCCCAGGCCGCGCAGCGCCGGCCAGTGCCTGCCCCGGCCGGGCTGCAGACCCGGCTGGAGGCCTCGCTCAAGCGCGTGCAGACCGTGGCGGCCGGCAAGGCCCGCGATGAAGCGCTGATGGGCCTGATCGGGCTGCGCTATGCCCTGTTCCCCGAGGCGCCGGTGGTCGATACCCCTGCCCAGCCCCCCGCAGCGGCCCCTGGCCTGCCCGCGCCGCGCTGAACCGGCCTGGCCGCAGACCGGCCGGCCCACACCGATCAGGGCTATCCTGACGCATGCATTTGCGCATGGATCAAGGTGATTTCCGATGAGTTACGACCTGATGGTGTTCGACCCCGCCGTCGCCCCGCGCGAGGCCGAGGCCTTCCTGCAGTGGTATGACGCGCAGACCGAATGGAACGAGACGCACGACTACGACGACCCGAAGGTGTCGGTGCCGTCGCTGCAGGCGTTCTTCGCCGCGCTCGCCGAACACTACCCGCCGATGGACGGCCCGCTGTCCGATGAGGAAGACGACCGCCCGGAAGTGACCGACTACAGCATCGGCCAGCACGTGGTCTATGCCTCGTTCGATGACGAGGTGGCCGAGAACGCGCACGGCCTGGTGCAGGTGCTGGCCAACACCCACCAGCTGGGCTTCTTCGATGTCAGCGGTGACGGCGCCATCGTGTTCCCCGATGGCACCGTGGTGATTCCGGAGTAAGACCGGCGACGGGGCTAGAACAACTGCCCCTGGGCCGGCGCCGTCACCACGGCGTCGGCCACTGCGTCCCCCTGGCCGCCCTGCAGGCGCGCCGCCAGGCCCGACAAACGGCTGGCATGCCGCGCCAACGCGGCCTCCAACACGTCCGCACTGCCGAGCACGTGCAGCGACTGCCGCGCGCGGGTCATACCCGTGTAGATCAGCTCACGCGAGAGCACGCGGTTGTCGCGCCGTGGCAACTGCAGCCAGACCTCATCGAACTCCGAGCCCTGTGCCTTGTGCACAGTCATGGCGAACGCACTCTCATGTGCGGGCAACGCACCCGGATGGAAGCCGCGCGGCTGGTCCGGCGTCTCACCGGGGAACCACGCCGTGACGCTGCCGTGGCGATCGATCAGGCAGATGCCGATGTCGCCGTTGAACAGGCGGTGCCGGTAGCTGTTCTCGGTGATCAGCAGCAGCCGACCGTGGAAATAGCCCGGCGCCATGCCCGGCCGCGGCACACCGGCCAACAGGGCTTCGATGCGCGCGTTGAGCCCGCGCGCACCCTGCGGACCTTCGCGCACGGCGGTGAGCAGGCGGATGCGGCCGGCATTGGCCAGCGCCTGACCGGGATCGGCGGCTTCGCCGAGGGCCCGCCAATGCCCGAGCAGGTGCTCGCGATGATGCTGCAGCGGGTCGCTCTGGTCCTCGTGGAAGTGCACACCGGCCAGCGTGCCTACGCGTAGCAGCGCCAGTGCGGTGGCACTGTTGCCCTCGCGCACGGCATGCGCCAGCGGCGCCAGATCGAGCGCGTCGGTCTGCCGGTAGCCGCGCTGCAGCTGCACGCGCCGGCCCGCGAACCTGCGTGGCGGTGCCACCGGTTGCAGCGCGTCGGGCGCGAGCAGCACGCGTAATGCCTGCGCGTCGTCGGCCTGGGTGCCCAGGCCATCGCCACTGGCACGCAGGATCGCACTGAGCACATCGCCGGCTTCCACCGAGGGCAGCTGATCCGGATCGCCGAGCAGCACCAGCCGGCTGCCATCGGCGACCGCCTCGACCAGCTTGGTCATCAACGGCAGATCGATCATCGAGGCCTCGTCCACCACCACCACGTCATACGGCAGCGGGTTGTCGGCGTGATGGCGGAAACGCGGCGAATCCGGGATCACCCCGAGCAGGCGATGCAGGGTGGTGCCGGTGCTCGGCATCGCATCGCACAGGGCCGGCGCGATGCCGACCAGCCGCAGCCGCTGCACGGCCAGGCGCAGGCTCTCGGCCATGCGTTCGGCGGCGCGGCCGGTGGGCGCGGCCAGCGCGACCCGTGGCAATGCCTGGTCCGCCTGGACCGCCTGGGCCGCCAGCAGCACCAACAGGCGTGCGATGGTGGTGGTCTTGCCCGTACCGGGACCACCGGTCACCAGCACCAGCGGATGGCGCAGCGCGACCGCCGCGGCACGCGCCTGGTGATCGATGCCCTCGCGCGCCTGCGGGAACAGCTGGCCAAACAGGGTGGCCAAGGTACCGGGATCGGCCTGCGCCAGCGGATGCGTGGCGATGCGTTGCAGGCCCTGCGCAAGGCGGCGCTCGTATTCGCGGTAGCGGCGCAGATAGAGCAGCCCGTTCTCCAGCACCAGCGGTGCATCCCCGGCGACCACGTCATCTGCGCCCGGCACCTCCACCCACGGCGAGGCGCGCAGCTGCGCCAGCCAACCCCCGGGCGCGGGCCACTCGATCTCGGCGTCGATCAGCCGCTGCGGCTGGCTCGGGTCCAGACCCGCATGGCCTTCCGAGACCGCCAGCGACGCCAGTGCAGCACCGAGCAGCACCGCCTCGGGCGTGTCCGGGCGCAGCCGGCGCAGGCTCTGCGCCAACGCGTGATCGAGTGTGCGCAGCGCGTTGCCGCGGTACAGCGTGGTGAGCAGGCTCATGCGTCCCCCCGTGCGCGCGCGGCCATGCGGGCCTGGGCGTGTTCGCCACCGGCGAACAACGCATCCAGTGCATCCACCAGGGCCGGATCGAAACGATGCGCGTACAGGCCGGGGCTGTCGTCGCGGCCCGCATCCAGGCCGCGGCAGAACAGGTAGCGGATGCCACCCAAGTCGCGCGTGTAGTCGTACTGCGCGCCCAGCCGGAAGCGCAGCCAGCGGTGCAGCGCCACGGTGTAGATCAGCGCCTGCAGGTCGTACTCGCTGTGCTGCATGGCGCTCGTCAGCCGAGCCGCGTCGTAGCCGGGCAGGCGGTTGGATTTGTAATCGAGCACGTACCAGCGGTCCGCACGCACGTAGGTGAGATCGATCTTGCCGGTCATCAGGCCCTCCAGCCGCCGGCGGGTGCCGAAGCCATGGCGGTCACGGACCAGTCCGTGCGCGTGCAGCAGGGCCAGCAGGGCGGGAACGGCGGTCGGTTGCATCGCGAAGTGGAACTCGATCTCGGCGCGCCGTGCATCGGCCGGCAGGTCGTGCAGTGCGCCACCTTCCGGCAAGGGCACGGTCAGGGTCTGGCCGACCAGCGCGGTCAACATGGCCACGCCATCGTCCAGGTCTTGCTCGGCATAGCCTTCCACGCGCAGCGAAGCACGCAGGACCTCGGCCTCCTCGCCGGGTGCGGGCTGCCCGGCATGCCAGCCGCCCCACAGCGCGAAATCGGTGTTTTCCAGTGCATCGTGCAGCACATTGCCGAAGCGGCTGCCCATGAACCGCGGGTCGATCTCTTCCAAAGGCACAGCCGGTTGCTCGGCGTCCAGGGAGAGGTCCACGCCGGCCGGTTCATCGGCCGCGGGGGCCGGCACTTCGGTCGCGGCGGCATCGGTATCGTGGCCCGCATCGGCATGTGCCAGCTGGGTGAAGCTGTACACCCACCAGTCGTGCGGCACACGGCGGGTCAGCGCGCGCACCGGCGGCAGTTCGCCCTCGCGTTCGAAGGCGAGCTGTGCCGGCCGCGTCTCCACCGGGCCTTCGATCACGGCGATGTCCGGGTGGTCACGCAGAGCGGCGATGTTCGACAGCATCGGTGCCAGGCGGGTCTTCGCCAGGCCGGCGAGATCGCCGGCGGCGATCCACAGCGCGTGCTCGGCGCGGGTCAACCCGACGTAGAGCAGGCGCGCGTCTTCGGCCTCCTGTTCCTGCGCGCTGCGCGTGCTGGCCGCGCTCCAGCTGTCGTCCTTGTCCAGCTTCCAGTGCAGCTCGCGGCGGCCGTTGGCGTATACCGTGCAGTTGGCCTCGGTGTTCGGCGCGCCACCACCGATGCCCACGAACGGCAGGAACACCAGCGGATACTCCAGGCCCTTGCTCTTGTGCAGGGTGATGATCTGCACGCGGCGCGCATCCGATTCCAGGCGCAGCAGCTGCTGCTCGTCGTTCTGGTCGGCATGTGCCATCTGCACCTGCAGCCAGTCGAGCAGGCCATGCATGCCCAGCGTCTGCCCGGCCGCCTGCTGCAGCAGTTCGCCCAGCTGCAGGTAGTTGGTCAGGCGGCGCTCGCCATCCAGCAGACCGAGCAGGCGCTCGGCATGTTCGGCGCAGAGATCGGCGATCACCGCGAACGGACCGCCGCGCTGCCAGCGCTCGCGCCATTCCAGCAACCGCACCTGGAACGAGCGCTGCGCATCGCCTTCGCGTTCCAGCGCGTCGATCGCCTCGGCATCTTCGCCGAGCAGCACGGTCGACAGCGCGGCGCGCAGGCGCCCTTCATCGGCCGGCTGCAGCAGGGCCAGCAACAGCAGGCGCAGGTCGTGTGCCTCGGGCGTGGCGTACAGGCTCTGCTTGCCCGCGGCGACGGCGGGAATGCCCACCGCACCGAGCGCCTGCTGGATGCGCGTGGCCTCCTTGTGCGAGCGCACCAGGACCGCGATGTCGCCGGGTTGCACCGGCACGTCGCGCAGCAGCGCGCGCCCTTGCCGGGCCTCGCCGAGGATCTGGTGGATCGCGGCGACACAGGCGTCGCTGGCCTGCTGGCGCGAGGGATCGGCCTTGAGATCGCCCGCCTCGGTGTTGTGCAGCACGCGCACGGTCAGGCCGGGTGCGGGAATCCCGTCGCGCAGGAAATCCGCATCCACGCGGGTGCTGCCGGGGTGCACCGGCTCGAAGGCGATGTCGGCTTCGAGGAAGGCACGTTCGCCGGCATTGGCGTACAGCGCTTCGATCGCGTGCAGCACCGCCGGACGCGAGCGGAAGTTGCGGTCCAGCGCAGGCGCTGCATCGGCCTGGCGCTTGGCCTTGAGGTAGGTGTGGATATCGCCGCCGCGGAAACCGTAGATCGCCTGCTTCGGATCGCCGATCAGGAACAGCGCCGGTGCCAGGCCGGCCTCGCGGGTCTCCTGCGAATCGCCGAACACGCGTTGGAAGATGCCCCATTGGCGGTCGTCGGTATCCTGGAACTCGTCCACCAGCGCGATCGCGTATTGCGCGCGCAGCTGCTGCACCAGGGTGGCGCGATGCGGGCCGTCGAGTGCATCGGCGACACCGTCGATCAGGTCATCGTAGGTCTGCACGCGGCCGATCCGCTTCAGCTCGGCCAGGCGCGCACGCGCTTCGTCGCGCAGGTCATGCAGGAAGGCGGTGGCCTGCTGGCGCAGCCACTGCTCGCGCGCATCGGCGGCATGCCACCAGGCCTGCAACGCATCGAACAGCGGCGACGCCGGGCACTGGCCGTCCATGCCGTCCTTGCAGAAGGCCAGCAGCTGCACCGGCAGCAGCTTGCCCAGGTGACTCTTGTCGCCGCGCGGCCAGTGCTGCGCGCTGCGGCCGGCAAACAGCTCGCCGAAGGCCTTGTCGAAACTCGGCCGTTTGGCACGACGGCCGTCGAAGACCTTGCGGTCGAAGGCGGTGGCGATCTGCGCCTGCGCGTGTTCGGCGTGGGTCTCGATCGCCTCGGCCAGCGCGGCCGCGGCGAGCCGCAGCTGCGGCGCGGGGTCGTCGAAGCTGTGGGTGGGTCGCGCCGGCAACAGCGGCAACGGCTTGATCAGCGTGGCGAGATCGCCGGCCAGCGCCTCGGGCGAGGACCACAGCCAGGTCAGCGCATCGACCGTGGCCGGGTCGTTGGCATGCACCCGCCACAGGTCGGCGGCGAGTTCCTCGTGCAGCGCGCGTTCGCTCGGCAGCAGGGTCGGCGGATCGAAGGTGTGTCCGCTCTCCAGGGCATGCTCACGCAGCACGCGGGTGCAGAAGCCATGGATGGTGAAGATCGAGGCGAGGTCGATTTCGTCAGCCGCGGTCTGCAGCCGACGCGCCAGCGCGGCCGGTGTTTCTTCGCCGAGGGCAAGCTGGCGGTGCAGGATCACCCGGGTCAGGACGACCTCCGGGCTGTCCTGTTCGCTCGGCGCGCGCTCGACCAGCTGTGCGGCCAATGCAAGGCGCTCGCGGATGCGCTTGCGCAGTTCCTGCGTCGCGGCATCGGTGAAGGTGACCGCCAGGATCTGGCCGATGCGCCAGCCCCTCTCCACCACCAGCCGGGTGAACAGCGTGGCCAGGGTGAAGGTCTTGCCGGTACCGGCGCTGGCCTCGATCAGGCGCACGCCCTCCAGCGGCAGCGCCAGGTAGGGATCGTTGAGCAGGTCGTGGTCGATCATCGCAGGGCTCCTTCCTCGTCAAAGCCCGGGAAGACCCGGCCTTCGCGCACCGCGGTGAACACCACGAAGCTGTTGTGCAGCAGGTGTCGGTAGCTGTCCGCGCTGGCGAACGGATCGTGCCCGCGCAACGCAAGCTGGTAGCCGGCGCCGGTGGATTCGCCCCAGGTGCGGTCGCTGCCGTGCCATTTGGCGCGGCCCTCGGCTTCGCGCTTGGCCTCGGCGGCGGTGTACAGCACCCAGCCGGTGGACGGGCCGTACAACAGCGGCGCGCGCAGCCCCTCGCTGCGCAGCTGCAGCAGGCGCCGCAACACCTCGTGCGCGCGTTCGGCCTCCAGCGGCGGCAGCGTGTGCGGGCCGAGCCCGTCATCGCCCGCGTCGTGGAACTGGACCAGTGGCTGTGGGTCACCGGCGGCGTTGGCGAGCAGCCAGTCCAGGCCCTGGCGGATCGCGGCGCGGCCATTGAGCGGGCCCGGGCGCAGGCGCACCAGGCCATGCGGGTGCAGGCCCTCGACCCGGCCATGCAGGCGCACCCCGTCGATATCCACGTCGTAGCGGCGGCTGCCGGCAGCGGTACCGGCCTGCCACTGCGCCAGCGCCTGTGCGTAGGGTTCGGTCTGCGCCTGCAGCAGCGCGAACTGACGCTCGCCCAGTGCACCGGAGGGCAGCAGCGCACGCGCGCGGAGCCGGGGGTAGAGCGGCGCGGCCTCCTCGTCGAGGGTGGCCTCGATCACCGCCTGCTGCAGCAGTACGGTATCGCCACCGCGCGCCGCCATCACCAGCGGCTCCACATCCTCGGCGTTGTCCACGTCGTCGGGCAGGCGCAGGCCGAGCCGTTGCGAGAGGAACTGGCTGGCCGGATCGGTGAGGAAGCGACGCAGCGCATCCACGCTAAGTTCGGCCTCGCCCGCAACGCTGTCCATCGGCGGCAGGGGCCGTGCGAACCAGGGTGCCAGCGCGCGCCGTGCGCCGCCAAGCGAGCCGGCGGCCGGGTGCCATTGCTGGCGGTAGCTGAAACGTCGCGGTTCCTCACCGCCACCGAATGCCGCCGGGGCGAACGGCTGCAGCGAGTGCCGCACCGTCATCCGCTTGGCCGCCGCGGGCGGATCCAGGTGGTACTCGGCAGCGGCATCGATCAGCTCGCTGACCAGCACCGAGGGTTCGCGCACGCTGCCATCGCGCGGATCGGCGCCCAGGTAGCTCAGGTAGAACACGTCCTGCGCCGAGGCGAACAGCTGCAGGAACAGGAAGCGGTCGTCCTCGCGCAGCGAACGGTCGCCATGCCGGCGCTTGTCGGTGCCCAGTTCGGCGGTGAGCTGGTTGAGCCCGGCAGCCGGGTCGCGGCGCGGGAAATCGCCATCGTTCAGGCCCAGCACGCAGATCACCCGGAACGGCAGCAGGCGCATCGGCACCATCCGCCCGAAGCTGACGCCGCCGGTCAGCAGCGGCGCACGTGTATCGGCCTGGGCAAGCACGCCGGCGAAATGCGCGCGCAGCACCTCCGGCGGCACGTCGCCCTCGAAGCCGGCGATGTCGGCGTCACGGGCGAACTCGTTGATCAGTTTGCGCAGCCGCTCCAGCGCGCGCTGGCTGTTGGCGGCCTGCGGCGGCGCCGGCAGCAGCGCATCGAGCAGCCCCAGCAGACGCTGCCGCCACTGGCCAGGCGACATCGCCTCTCCCAACGCCTTCTGGTAGCGCGCCAGCACCCGCAGCAGGCCGAGCAGGCGGTCCAGCGCATCCAGCGCGCTGCCTTCCAGCTCCGGCCACGGCGCGACCCCGGCGATGTCGCCGTCGCTGCCGCTGGCATGGCCGAGCAGCAGGCGATCGAGTGCGAACTGCCAGGTGAAGGCATCATCGACCGGGGCCTGGTGCTGGCCGCGATGGGTCGCATCCAGCCCCCAGCGTGCGCCGGCGGCCTGCAGCCAATCGTGCAGGCGGTCGAACGCCGCCGCATCCAGACCGGCCGCTTCGGCCAGCGGCGCGCTGGCGAGCAGATCCAGCACTTCGTTCAAGCCGAAGCGCGAGACCGGCAACCCGAGCAGGTGCACGAACACATCGGCCAGGGGTTCACCCGCCAGCGGGCTGGTGTCGGCCAGCGCATAGGGAATGTGGTCATCGCCGCCGCCGCGCCCGCCGAACACCGCTTCCAGGTAGGGCACGTAGGGATCGATGTCCGGCGCCAGCACCGCGATGTCGCGCGCCTGCAGCGGCGGATCGAAGCGCGGGTCCTGGAGCAGGCCGCGCAGCTGGTCGTGCAGCACCTGCAGCTCGCGCAGGCGGGTATGGCAGGCATGCACCTGCAGGCTCGGGTCGTCGTAGCGCAGTGCCTCGCGCAGAGGGCCGGCGGGCTGCCCGCGGCGGTGGAACAGGTCGCGCTGCAGGCGATGCAGCAGGCTGTCGGACAGGCCACCGGCGTCCATGTCCGGGCGCGCGTCCTCTTCGGGATCGTCGTAGGCGGCGATCTCACCGGAGGGGTGCACGACCTCGTAGCTGCCCAGCACCGCCATGAAGTCGCGGCCCGCCGCGCCCCAGGCCTGCAGCAGGCGGTTCTCGCCGGCCGCCTCGCCGAACGGATCGGGCGCGCCACTGCGCAGCTTCTCGCCCAGCGTCTGCAGATCGCCCCAGTAGGCCTGGGTCGGCGTGGGCAGATAGAAGTGCATCGTGCCGACCCGCGCCTGGGTGGCCATCACCCGCAGCACGTCCGGGGAGATGTTGAGCGTGGCGAAGGCGAACACCCGCGCCGGCAGGCCCTGCGGAAGCGGCTGGCCCGCGCCCTCGAAACGGGCGAGATAGGCATCGATGCGGCGCGCACGGTACTGCTTGCCGCTGGCGATATGCCGCCACAGGATCGCCTGCGGGTCGTTCGGTGCCGCGCCGGCCTCCCACCGCAGCAGCCAATCGCGACGCCAGGCCTGGTACTTCTCGAACACCGCCGCCAGCTCGGCGGCCAGCGCCCACGGCTTGAGCGGATCGGCCGCGGACAGGTAGGCCTGCAGGGCCGCCATCGGCGGCTGCGCCATCAGCACCGGGTCGCGCAGCGCGGCATACAGTCCCCAGCGCAGGCCCTCGGCATTGAGATCGTCATGTTCGCCGGGCACGTTGGCGTTGAGGGCGCGGGCGACCAGCTCGCCGGGGGTGAGGAACTCGAGATTGGCGGCAATGCCATACTCGGCCGCCAGGGTCGATTGCAGCCAGCGGCGCATCGCGACCTGCGGGATCAGGACCACCTCCGGCACCAGGATCGATTGGCCCGGCACGGGCGTGCGCAGCGTCGTGGCCAGCAGGGCGGCCAGCACATCGAGCGAGTTGGAGTGGTACAGGCGGAAGTCTGAAGCGGCGTCGGTCATCGCAGGAGTGTGCCGCAGCCCGCGCACGAACGCAGCGCTGACGGGTGTCAGGACACGGAAGAGGCCATGGCCGATACCGGCCCGACACGCTGTGTTGCAGCCCACGGCGTGGCCGTCGGGGCGCCGCCCTCACCTGCCCGTGCGACAATACTGCACGGTGCAGTTCGGTTATGTTCAGCCGTTCACCACGATCTTACAACGTTGGAATTTTGTTAATGGCGCCCATGACGGTTTCCGAAGAGAGTCTGGTGCAGTTGTCCAACGTCCGCATCGACCGCGGCGGACGTACGATCCTGCGCGACGTTTCGCTGACCGTTCCGCGCGGCAGCATCACCGCCGTGCTCGGCCCGTCGGGCAGTGGCAAGTCCACCCTGCTGGCCGCGCTGACCGGTGAGCTGCGGCCGGTTGCCGGCGAGGTCACCCTGTTCGGCCAGCCCATCCCGACCGGCGCACGCGCGCTGTTGGAGATGCGCAAGAGCGTGGGCGTGCTGCTGCAGGGCAACGGCCTGCTGACCGATCTGACCGTGGCCGAGAACGTGGCCCTGCCGCTGCGCACCCATACCCGCCTGCCCAAACCCGTGTTGCGCCGCCTGGTGCAGATGAAGCTGCACGCGGTCGGCCTGCTGGCCGCTGCCGATGCCTGGCCGCGCGAGCTGTCCGGCGGCATGGCGCGCCGTGTGGCCCTGGCCCGCGCGCTGGCACTGGACCCGCCGCTGATGATCTACGACGAGCCGCTGACCGGGCTGGACCCGATCGCCTCGGGCGTGATCATGAGCCTGATCCAGCGCCTCAACCACAGTCTGGGGCTGACCAGCATCATCGTCAGCCACCACGTGCACGAGACCCTGCCGATCTGCGACCAGGTGATCGCGATCGCCAACGGCGGCATCGTGTTCCAGGGCAGCCCGGCCGCGCTCGAATCCAGCCAGGACCCGCTGCTGCGGCAGTTCCTGCATGGTGAGCCGGACGGCCCGATCCCGTTTGATGCCGCACCGCGTGCGAGGGTTGCCTGATGCCGTTCGTTGACGCCACCCGCTCGCTCGGTCGCGCCGGCCTGTTCTCGCTGACGGTGCTGCGCGGCTCGCTGCCGACCGCCGATTTCCTGGCCGAGCTGACCCGCGAGATCTACAAGATCGGCGCACGTTCGCTGCCGATCATCGCCGTGGGCGGTGCCTTCGTGGGCCTGGTGCTGACCCTGCAGGGTTACCGCACGCTGACCACCTTCGGTGCTGCGGACGCCTTGTCCACCCTGCTTGGCCTGTCGCTGTACCGCGAACTGGCCCCGGTGCTGACCGCGCTGCTGTTCATCGGCCGCGCCGGCAGCTCGATCGCCGCCGAGCTGGGCCTGATGCGGGCCACCGATCAGATCAAGGCCCTGGAGCTGATGGCGATCGACCCGGTCGCCAAGGTCGTTGCCCCGCGCTTCTGGGCGGCGGTACTGACCGTTCCGCTGCTGACCGGCATCTTCTGTTCACTGGCGATCAGTGCCAGCTACTTCGAGGCCGTGCACGTGCTCGGCCTGGACAATGGCGTGTTCTGGTCGGCGCTGAGCAACAGCGTGGACTTCTGGGACGACTTCGGCGTGGCGATGCTGAAGTCGGCGATCTTCGGCGGCACGGCGGCCCTGGTGGCCTCCTATGTCGGTTTCCATGCCGAACCCACCATCGAAGGCACCTCGGTCGCCACCACGCGTGCGGTGGTCAACGCCTCGCTGCTGGTGCTGGTCTTCAACTTCGTGCTGTCCGCCATGATGTTCCAGTAGGTACCGACCGTTGGTCGGTACGCTTCTTCGGTGCGCTTCTTCGGTACGCAAAGACTTCCCGCCCGGACACCTGTCCAGGCACCTGACAAAGAACAGTGAGATATCCCATGGCCATCCGCGGTCCCAGACTCGAATTTTCCGTCGGCGCGTTCCTGCTGCTGGCGCTGGCCTCGCTGCTGGTGCTGGCCGTGGCCTCCACCAATCAACGGTGGGGCACCGGTGGCAGCGGCTACGAACTCAAGGCGCGCTTCACCCAGATCGGCCAGCTGCGCAAGCAGGCCCCGGTCAAGATCGGCGGCGTCACCATCGGCCAGGTCTCGGGCATCGAACTGGATCCCCAGAAGTTCGACTCGATCGTGACCCTCAAGCTCGACGGCAAGTTCAAGGATCTGCCCGCCGACACCTCGGCCGGCATCTTCACCAGCGGTTTGCTCGGCGAGAGCTATATCGGACTGCAGCCGGGCGGAGATCCGGACGTGCTCAAGTCCGGCGACGAGATCGTCTTCACCCAGCCGGCGGTGGACCTGCTCCAGCTGGTCGGCAAGTACATGTTCAGCGGTCCGGCCAACACCGGTGGCGCTGACTCCCACGATGGCAACGGCGCGCCCGCGCCTGCAACGGAACCGCAACCATGAAAAAGACCCTGATCCCGGCGCTGCTGGCCTCGGCCCTGCTCGCCGCCACGCCCTCGCTCTCCTTCGCCCAGGCGGCCCCGGCGGCCGCTGCCGCCCAGCAGGGCCAGGCCAGCAAGGCCGTGATGGACGCCAGCACCCGCATCCTGACCTCGCTGCAGCAGCGCCGCACCGAGTTCCGGGCCAACCCGGCCGTGCTGCGTGACTTCATCAACAGCGAGCTCAACAAGACCTTCGACCGCGACTACGCCGCCCGCCTGGTGCTGGGCGTGCACGGCCGCGGCGCGTCCGATGCCGACGTCAAGCTGTTCGCCGATGCGATGGCCGACAACCTGATGCAGCGCTACGGTTCGGCGCTGCTCGAGATCCAGGGCAAGCCGACCTTCCGCCTGAAGAGCGAGTCGCCGCTGCCGGGCAACCGCGGCGTGCGCGTGTCCACCGAGCTGATCCGCGCCGGCAACGAGCCGACCCCGGTCGACTACCTGATGCGCAACGTCAACGGCCAGTGGAAGATCTTCGATGTGATGATCGAAGGCATCTCCTACGTGCAGACCTTCAAGACCCAGTTCGACGCCCCACTGCGCCAGAAGTCGATCCAGCAGGTGGCCACCGAACTGCGCAACGGCAGCATGCAGGCCGGGCAGGCCCCGCGTGGCAAGTAACAACGCCAGCGTGCAGCGCAACGGCAGCTCGCTGGTGTTCAGCGGGCCGCTCGACCGCGCGGCGGTGACGGCCCTGTGGCCCTCGCTGACCGCGCTGGACGGCGTGCAGCAGGTGGATCTGGCGGCAGTGAGCCGGCTCGACAGCGCCGGTCTGGCGCTGCTGGCCGAGCTGGCCGCGCGCCTGCGTGCAAACGGGACAACGCCGACGATCGTCGGCAGCCCGGACGGTTTCACCGACCTCAGTGCCGCCTACCGGCTGGCACCCACCCTGGATTTCCATGCCCTTTCTGCGGCGAGCTGACATGAACGTCATACGCACCCTCCCCCTCCTTGTGCTGGCGCTGGCCCTGAGCGCCTGTGCCGGCAAGCCGGCACGCGACAGCGCACCGGTCAGCGTCGAGGTCGCCCCGGCGGCGGCACCGGCCGCCGATGTGGCCAACAACGATGCGGTACCGGCCGAGGCCGGCGCCGACACGGCCACCGAAGCAACGCAGGCCAGCACCGATCCGGCGGCCGCACCGGTCACCGGCGGCACCGCGCCGACCAACGCCGAGGACGACTTCGCCGCGCTGTACGGCGGCCCGGCCCCGACCGCGGACGGCACCGAGCCCACCGGCGCGCCGTACGATCCGTGGGAACCGTTCAACCGCAAGGTGCACAGCTTCAACAACGTGGTCGACCGTGCGGTCGCACGCCCGCTGGCGGTGGCTTACACCAACGTGGTGCCACGCTTCGCACGCACCGGCGTGAGCAACTTCTTCAGCAACCTGCGCGCGCCGGTGACGATCACCAACCAGCTGCTGCAGGGCCGTCCGGACGACGCCTGGGACAGCCTGGGCCGTTTCCTGATGAACTCCACGCTGGGTATCGGCGGTCTGTTCGATCCGGCCAGCAAGGCGATGGTGCCGCGTCGCAAGGAAGACTTCGGCCAGACCCTGGGCACGTGGGGCTGGCGCCGTTCGCGCTACGTGGAACTGCCGTTCTTCGGCCCGCGTACCGTGCGTGACGTGTTCGGCCTGGCCGGCGACATGCCGCTCTCGCCGATCCGTACGATCGAAGAGGACAAGATCCGCATCGGCCTGCAGGGCCTGCAGCTGGTGGACATGCGGTCGCAGCTGCTGGCAGTGGACGACATGCGCGACAACGCCGTGGACGAGTACTCGCTGGTCCGTGATGCGTGGCTGCAGCGCCGCAACTACCAGATCGAGAATGACCTGCGTGGCAAGCATGCGCGCGGCAAGGACGATCCGGACGCACCGATTCCGGTCGATGCGATGCCGATGCCGAATTGGGGTAACTGATCGGAGTACCGATCAATGGTCGGTACCTACCGAGTTGGTAGACCACGACCGTTGGTCGTGGTGCGAGCAAAGAAAAAGCCCCGCCGAAGCGGGGCTTTTTTTTGTTTCCGGGTCCGCCGATCAGGCCGCCAGCGCGGCGTCGATCGCGGCCACCAGGCGGGCATCGTCGGCCGGCACGTCCGGGGCGAAGCGGGCAATGACCTGGCCGTCGCGGCCGATCAGGAACTTCTCGAAGTTCCACAGCACGCCCGGGGCGGCGTTGACCACCAGCTCCGGATACTTGGCCACGGCGCCCTGCAGCTTCTCGCGCATCGGGCCTTCGCCGGTGGCGGCCGGCTGCGCGGCGGTCAGCTGCTGATACAGCGGATGGGTGTCCTCACCGGCCACGCTGATCTTGGCGAACATCGGGAAGCTGACGTTGTATTCCAGCTGGCAGAACTGCTGGATGTCCGCTTCGGTGCCCGGCTCCTGGGCCAGGAAGTTGTTGGCCGGGAACCCCAGCACTTCCAGGCCGGCGGCCTGCTTGTCGGCGTACAGCGTCTGCAGGCCTTCGTACTGCGGGGTCAGGCCACACTTGGAGGCGACGTTGACGACCAGCAGCACCTTGCCGCGGTAGTCGGCCAGCGAGGTCGGCTGACCTTCGATGGTGGTCACGGGGATGTCGTAGACGGTCTGGCTCACTGCAGATTCCTTGCGTTGGATCAGGGGAGGCACAGCATAGCCGTGCCGGGGGGCGTCAATCGACGCAGATCGTGCCCATCGCCACACCGCCATCGATGCGCTGGCGGCAGCCGAAGTTCTGGCTGACATCGCGCTGGCAGACGCCGCGCGCGGCCGTTCCCGGCGCGACATCACTGGTGGCCAGGCACTGGCCACTGCAGTCGGCCTTGGCGCTGCAGACCTTGCCGGCATCGGCGTAGGGCACCACGCACTGCACGCGCTGCAGGCGGCCCAGCGGCTGCAGGCTGCCACCGGCGGCGGTGCATTCGGCGGCGCTGGGCGTTGTCGGTGTCGCTGCGGTGGTGTCTGCAGGTGGGGTACTGCTGCACCCGGCCAGGGCGAACAGGAGAGACAGCATCAGGGGCAGGCGCATGGACGGTTCCTTGAAGGATGGGAGAAAGCAGGGAAAAGACGTGCCCCGCAGCATGCGCGATCGCGTGCATGCAGGGCGTCGGCGCTTAGTCCTGCGGCGGGCTGGCTTCGTCGCCGGCCACGTCCTCGTCCTCGCCGCTCATGTCGCCGAGCAGGTCCTGGGTCTGTTCACTGCCCAGCGTTTCCACGCTGCGCAGGCGGCGCTCGATGGTGCGCGTCTTGCGGCTGGCTTCGCCGAGGCTGCGGCCGACGGTGGTGATCTGCTTCTCGGCCTTTTCCAGGATGCCGGCGAACTTGCCGAACTCGCTCTTTACCGCACCGAGCAGGCCCCACACTTCACTGGAGCGCTGTTCGATGGCCAGCGTGCGGAAGCCCATCTGCAGGCTGTTGAGCAGCGCGGTCACGGTGGTCGGGCCGGCCACCACCACGCGATGGTCGCGCTGCAGCAGGTCGATCAGGCCGGGGCGGCGGATCACTTCGGCGTACAGGCTTTCAGTGGGCAGGAACATCACCGCGAAATCGGTGGTGTGTGGCGGGGCGATGTACTTGTCGCAGATCGATTTGGCCTGGATGCGGATCGCGCGCTCGAGCTGCGCGCCCTGCACGCGCACGCCCTCGACGTCGCCCTGCTCCTGCGCATCGAGCAGGCGCTCGTAATCCTCGCGCGGGAACTTGGAATCGATCGGCAACCACACCGGGGTGTCTTCATGGCCGCGGCCCGGCAGGCGCACGGCGATATCGACGATCTCGTTGCTGTCCGGGCGCACTTTGACGCCGCGCGCGTACTGCTCCTGGGTGAGCGTCTGCTCGAGGATGTTGTCCAGCTGCACTTCGCCCCAGCTGCCGCGGTTCTTGACGTTGGTCAGCACGCGCTTGAGGTCGCCCACGCCGGTGGCCAGCTGCTGCATCTCGCCAAGCCCGCGCTGGACCTGCTCCAGCCGCTCGGAGACCAGCTGGAACGAAGCACCCAGGCGGGTTTCCAGGGTGGTCTGCAGCTTCTCGTCCACGGTCACGCGCATCTGGTCGAGCTTCTCGGCGTTGTCGCTCTGCAGGCTCTTGAGCTGCTGCTCGAGCGTGGCGCGCATCTCGCCGATACGCTGCTCGTTGCGCTGGGTCATTTCCTGCAGGCGCAGGCCCAGCGATTCACCCAGGCGCTGCTGCGACTGCCCGGTTTCCTCGCGGCCCAGGCGCGCGTCTTCGGCCAGGGCCTGGCGCAGCGCGGCCATGTGGCTGTCGGTGCGCGTGGTCAGGTCCACCAGCTGCTGGCCGAACGCTTCAATGCGCGCCTGCTGCTGTTGCCCGAATGCTTCCAGCTGCGCACGCACTTCCTGCATGCGCAGTGCCAGCAGGTCGCCGGTGCGCTGCTGGCTGAGCGTGCTTTCCTCGCGTGCCTTGCGCGCGTCTTCACCGAGCGCATCGCGCAGCAGGTCCAGGCGCTGGTCGGTGCGGGTGGAGAGATCGGTCAGCGCGCGCGCGAAACTCTCCAGCCGGGCATCCTGCTGGCGGCCCAGGCCTTCGAGCTGCTCACGCAGTTCGCTGCGGCCGACCCGCGCTTCCTCGCGCAGGGTCTGTTCGAGGCCGCCGTTGCCGGAACGCCGCAGCAGCGCGAGCAGCTGCAGCACGAGGACGGCACACACCAGGCCGCCGAGAATGAGGAATTCGGTTTGCATGCGCCAAGTGTAGGCCGCGGCGGTCTCATTGGCTGCGTCAGAACCCTTCAAGCACGAGCTTGCCCCGCGCGCGGTGGCTCTCGATCAGGGCGTGCGCCTGACGCAGGTTGGCGGCGTTGATGCGGCCGTAGTGTTCGCCCAGCGTGGTGCGCAGCACGCCCGCGTCGATCAGCGCGGCGACGCGCTCGAGCAGCTCGTGCTGGCGCTGCACATCGGGGGTGTTGAAGCTGGAGCGGGTGAACATCGATTCCCAGTGCAGGGACAGGCTCTTGCGCTTGAGCGCCATCACATCGAGCTGGCCGGGATCGTCGATCAGCGCCAGCTGGCCCTGCGGCGCGAGCACCGCGACGATCTGGTCGTAGTGCTGGTCGGTATGGGTCAGGCTGGCCACGTGGCTGACCTCGGCGATGCCCAGGCGCTGCAGGCCTTCGCTCAGCGGCTGGGTGTGGTCGATCACGTGGTGCGCGCCCAGCGCGTAGACCCAGTCCTGGGTATCCGGGCGCGAGGCGGTGCCGATCACGGTCAGGCGGGTCAGCTGGCGAGCCAACTGGACCAGGATCGAGCCGACGCCACCGGCGGCACCGATCACCAGCAGGGTCTGCCCTTCGCCGCCGTTTTCCGCGATGCGCAGGCGATCGAACAGCAGCTCCCAGGCGGTGATCGCGGTCAGCGGCAATGCCGCGGCGGCGGCGTCATCCAGGCTGGCCGGCTTGTGGCCGACGATGCGCTCGTCCACCAGCTGGTACTCGGCGTTGCTGCCGGCGCGGCCGATCGCGCCCGCATAGAAGACCGCGTCGCCGGGCTGGAACAGGGTCACCGCGTCGCCCACCGCATCCACGATGCCGACCGCGTCGAAGCCCAGTACGCGCGGCTCGGTGACCGCCACGCCGGTGCGGACCTTGGTATCGACCGGGTTCACCGAGATCGCGCGGACCTCGACCCGCAGATCGCGCGGGCCGGGGGTGGGGATCGGCAGGGTGATGTCCACCAGCGCGGCGGGGTCGCTGATCGGCAGGCCATGCTGGGTATAGGCGACGGCTTTCATCGGGGGAGATCCAGTGGGGAAGGCGGACAGCGTGCGCTTCACGGCGGGGTGGAGAAAGGCGCAAAATCGGGCAGCACTTTCACTGCAGGAATGAAAATGATCCGGTTCGACGACCTCGCCCTGTTCGTCCGCACCGCCGCGCTGGGCAGCTTTTCCAACGCCGCACGCGAGGCGGATCTGCTGCCCGGCCAGGTTGCTGCGGCGGTGGCGCGGCTGGAACGCGAGCTGGACCTGCGCCTGTTCGTGCGCTCCACCCGCAGCCTGCGCCTGACCGCCGAGGGCGCGCTGTACCTGCCCTATGCGCAGGAGGTGCTGGCCGCGCTGCGCGAGGGCGAGGCCCGGGTGCGTGGCGAGGATGCCGAACTGCGCGGCACGCTGCAGGTGGCCGCACCCTCGGATCTGGGCCGCAACCTGCTGCTGCCATGGCTGACCGAGTTCCGCGCCGCGCACCCGAAGCTGCAGCTGCGCCTGCAGTTGTCCGACCAGGTGGCCGATGTGTTCCGCGATCCGGTCGACATCGCCTTCCGCCTGGGCCGCTTCGACAACGCCAGCTATGTCGCCCTGCCCCTGCTGCCCGGCAATCGCCGGGTGCTGGCCGCATCACCGGACTACCTGGCCCGGCACGGTACGCCGGACAACCTGGAAGCGCTGAAGGAGCACCACTGCCTGCTCTATCAACTCGCTGGGCGTGCCTATGACCGCTGGAGCTTCGAGGCCGATGGTCGGCGCACGGTGATCCCGGTGCGCGGCAACATGGTCTGCGACGATGCCGACGTGGTCCGGCGCTGGGCAGTGGCGGGGGAAGGCATCGTGTTCAAGTCGTGGCTGGATATCTGCGCCGATGTGCAGGCCGGGCGCCTGCAGGTGCTGCTGGACGGGGCCGGCGACAGTCTTCCGTTGAACCTGGTGTGCCCGCACCGCAAGCAGTTCTCGCCCGCCATCCGGCAGCTGCATGCGATGTTCGCGCAACGGCTGCAGCCGCTGCTCGCCGGGTTGCCGGCCGGCGCGCGCTGACGCTATCGCCCGGCGCGCGGCTGCCGGACAATGCCCCTCCCCCCGTAGTCGAGTCGCCGCCATGCCGTGGATGGGCATCCAGGATCTGTGGACCTTTGTTGCTGCCGTGCTGGTGTTCCTTGCACTGCCGGGCCCAGGCACCTTCACCCTGCTCACCGCCACCGGGCGCGGCGGGGTGCGCGGCGGTTACACGGCGCTGTTCGGCCTGCTGCTGGGCGACCAGATCCTGATGTGGCTGGCGGTAGCCGGTGTGGCGGCGCTGCTCAAGGCCAACCCGCTGGTGTTCCACGCGGTGCAGTACCTCGGCGCGGCGTACCTGGTGTGGATCGGCATCGGCCTGCTGCGCGCACCGCGCGCCCAGGGCGAGGAAGGTGGCATCCGCCTCACGCCGGGCCACTACTTCCGCCAGGCGGTGCTGATCAACCTGCTCAACCCGAAGGCGATCATCTTCTACATGGCCTTCCTGCCGTTGTTCATCGATCCGGCACGGCACCAGGGTGTGGTGACGTTTGCGACCATGGCGCTGATCATCTTCGTCATGGGGCTGGCCTACTGCTCGGCGCTGATCGGGGTGGGCAACCTGCTGCGCCGTCGGATTCTGCAGCACCCGCGTGTCGGGCTTTGGCTGAGGCGCGTGGCGGGGGTGTTCCTGGTCGGGTTCGGTGTGCGGCTGGGCGTGAGCGGCTGAGCCCTTGCACGCAAGCGTGGTGCACGACGACAGCGCGCGTCGCGTTCGGCCGCGGATAGGCAGCATCATCGCGACGCTCGGTTTTCATTCAAACATTGAGATTCCCCTGCGTACCGGCGAGGTGTCCAATCGGCGCCATCGTCCAACGTCGCCTCACCGGCGCGTGCGCAACACTGCGGGGACCCATGCCGCCACCTGTCTACTTCGTGCAGCACCTGAGCGGTCATGACGAGCGCCTGCTCGGCATGCACACCCGGCGCATCGATCTGGCCCATCCCGCCGTGACCCGCATCGTCGCGGGGCTTCAGCCGCTGGACCGGATCGATCTGCGTACGTGCCTGTTCGACTGCCACGCCAGCCTGGTGCTCGGGCTGCGCCATCGCATCGCCGAGGCCGAAGCGGCGGCGCAGGGCTGGCGTCTGTTCGATGCCGACGGCGTGTTGTGCTGCAAGCGCTTCCCCGGGGATGCGCAGGTGATCTATCCACAGGGCCATCCACCGCAGGCAGACTGGGCACGCGCCCTGCTGCCCGGCACCGGCCCAGCCGCGCGCGTCAGCGCCGCATCGCCTCACGCAGGTGGTCGATGAACACCCGCAGCTTGGGCGCCATCTGCTCACGTGCCGGGTAGTAAAGGTGGAAACCGGCGAACGGCTGCTGCCAGTCCTGCAGCACGCACTGCAGCCGGCCGGCCGCCACGTCGCCGGCGTACAGCGCCTCGAACCCCTGGGCCAGGCCAATGCCCCGGGTGACGGCGGCATGGATCAGCCCGGCGTCGTTGAACACCAGCCGGCCCGCCACCTCGACCTCGAAATCGCGACCCTCGCCGGTGAACTCCCACGCCATCCGCCGGCCGGTGCTGAGCCGGTGCACGATGCACTCGTGCGCGACCAGGTCGGCCGGGGTCGCGGGCACGCCGTGCGTAGCCAGATAGTCCGGCGCGGCCACCACCACCTGGCGTTCCAGCGGCCCGATCGGCACCGCGATCATGCCGCGGGCCAGGCTTTCGCCCAAGCGGATCCCCGCGTCGAAGCCGCCGGCGACCAGATCGGTCAGCGCGGTTTCCACGAACAGCTCCACCTCGATCTGTGGATAACGCGCCAGGAAGCCGGGCAGGTGCGGCAGCACCAGCAGTTCGGCAGCGATCCGCGGCACGTTGATGCGCAGCTTGCCGGCGGGGACATCGCGCACCTGGTCCAGGTCGTCGAACGCGGCGTCGATCCGGGCCAGGCCCTCGCGTACCTGCGCCAGGAAGCGTGCGCCCTGCTCGGTCAGGCCGACCCGGCGCGTGGTCCGGTGCAGCAGCCGCACGCCAAGGTGGGCCTCCAGCGCACGCACCGTCTGCGAGAGCGCCGAGGGCGATACGCCCAGCTCGTCGGCGGCCCGGGTGAAGCTGGCATGGTGCGCGACGCGGGCGAAGGCAACCACGGCGGGCAGGGGATGCTGAGCGCTCATTGTGAAGGCTTGCTTCAAAGACGATGCAGGAGCGGCCAGTTTATCCACATAGTCCGCAGGAGGATGCTGGTCCTGTTCCTTCCCTTCCCCGGAGTACTTCATGCAGACCCGCACCCTTGGCCGTGATGGCCCCACCGTTTCCGCGCTCGGCCTGGGCTGCATGGGCATGAGCGCCTTCTATGGCGGCCGCGGCAGCGATGCCGACGCGATCGCGGTCATCCACCGCGCGCTGGAACGCGGCGTCACCCTGCTCGACACCGCCGACATGTACGGCCCGCACACCAACGAGGTGCTGGTCGGCAAGGCGATCGCCGGCCGCCGCGACCAGGTGTTCCTCGCCACCAAGTTCGGGATCAGGCTGGAGCCGAGCGACACCGCCGCGCGCAGCGTCGATGGCCGCCCCGAGTACGTGATCGCCGCCTGCGAGGCCAGCCTGCAGCGGCTGGGCGTGGACCACATCGACCTGTACTACCAGCACCGCGTGGACGGCACGGTGCCGATCGAGGACACCGTGGGGGCGATGGCGCGGCTGGTCGAACAGGGCAAGGTGCGCTTCCTCGGCCTCTCCGAAGCCTCGGCAAGCACGATCCGCCGCGCCCATGCGGTGCATCCGATCACCGCGGTGCAGACCGAGTACTCGCTGTGGTCGCGCGATCCGGAAGCCAACGGTGTGCTGGCGACGGTGCGCGAGCTCGGCATCGGCTTCGTGCCCTACTCGCCGCTGGGCCGTGGCTTCCTGACCGGCGCGATCCGCAGCCCGGCCGATTTCGACGCCGATGACTACCGCCGCCAATCGCCGCGTTTCCAGGGCGAGAACTTCGACCGCAACCTGGCGCTGGTCGACGCGGTCACCGCGATGGCCAAGACCCAGGGCGTGAGCCCCGGGCAGCTGGCCCTGGCCTGGGTGCTGGCGCAGGGCGAAGACCTGGTGCCGATCCCGGGCACCAAGCGGCTGGCCTATCTGGAAGAGAACCTCGGCGCGCTGCAGGTGCAGCTGAGCGCCGACGCGCTGGCCCGGATCGATGCGATCTTCCCGGCCCATGCCGCCGCCGGCCCGCGTTATGCCCCTGCGGCCATGGCGACGTTGAACCGCTGACCTCCACCGGCCGGATCGGCATGCTCGATCCGGCCGAGGCTGCCGACAGCGTGCGCGGGGGAGGACAATGGCCCTCTTTCTGTCTGGATGGACCCTGTCCCCATGCGCTGGCTCGCCCCGCTGTTGCTGCTGCTGGCCATCGCGCCGGCACACGCCGATGAGATCCGCTGCCTGACCGGCGGCAGCCGCCAACAGATCCACCTTGAATGGAAACTCCCCGAGGGCACTGCCGACGGTGAGCGGGTCAGCCATGTGCGTTACGCCGGCAAGACCGCGTGGCTGCGGCTGACCCTGGCCTCGCAGGAGAGCACCGTACTGGCCGAGGATCGCCCTTGGCAGTTCGATACGGTGTGGGACGAGCACCTGGACGGCAAGGTCATCGGCCACTATGCGATCAGCACCCAGGGCGCGCGCATCTATGGCTTCTCCTACACCAACGCGCGGACGGGCCAGCAGACCGTGTTCGGTGAAGACGTCGGTGCGATGACCGACACGGGCTGCCACTGGGAATGAGCGTCCGGCCTTTGTGCCGGTTTCGTCACCTTCGCCTCAGTCATGCGGGCCGTGCAGCCGCTTACGACGCTTGGCAGTAGTAATGCTGCGCCGCGTTCGGTAAAACTCGCAGACTTGTCGTTCACAGTCATCCACCGCGAGGCCCCATGTCATTGCTCCGGCGCAAGTCCCTAGACACTGTCACCGTCCATGAAGCCGGCAGGCAACTGATCCCGACCCTGAGTTGGCCGCACCTGATCGCGCTGGGCATCGGCGCCATCGTCGGCACCGGCATCTACACCCTGATCGGTGTCGGCGCGAACCTGGCCGGCCCCGCGGTGCTGATTTCCTTCGCCATCGCCGGCGCGGTCTGCGCCTGCGCGGCCCTGTCCTATGCCGAGCTGTCGACGATGATGCCGGCCGCTGGCAGCGCCTACACCTACAGCTACACCGCCCTGGGCGAGGTGGTGGCCTGGGTGGTCGGCTGGAGCCTGATCCTGGAGTACTCGCTGGTGGTGAGCACGGTCGCGGTCGGGTGGTCCGGCTACGCGGTCGGCTTCCTGCACGGCTTCGGGATCGACCTGCCCTTGATGCTGACCGCCGGCCCCCACGTGGAAGGCGGCTTCATCAACCTGCCGGCGGTGCTGATCACCTTCCTGGTGGCCGGCATGCTGATGGCCGGCACCAAGGAAAGCGCGACCCTCAACGCAGTCCTGGTGGTGATCAAGATCATCGCGCTGACCGTGTTCGTGGCGATCGCCCTGCCGCACTTCGATACCGGCCACATGGAGCCGTTCATGCCGTTCGGCTTCGTCAAGTCGCTGGGCGCCGATGGCGTGGAACGCGGGGTGATGGCGGCCGCCGCGATCATCTTCTTCGCGTTCTACGGCTTCGATGCGATCTCCACCGCCGCTGAAGAAACCAAGAAGCCCGAGCGCGACCTGGCGATCGGCATCATCGGCTCGATGGTCGGTTGCACCATCATCTACGTGCTGGTGGCGCTGGCCGCCGTGGGTGCGATGAGCTACACGATCTTCGGCCAGAGCGCCGAGCCGCTGGCGCTGATCCTGCGCGAGCTGGGCAGCCCGGGTGCGGCCAAGTGGATCGGCGCTGCCGCCGTGATCGCGCTGCCGACCGTGCTGCTGGCCTTCCTGTACGGCCAGAGCCGCATCTTCTTCGTCATGTCGCGCGATGGCCTGCTGCCGCGCGGTCTTTCCAAGGTCAGCGCGCGCACCGGCACGCCGGTCGCCACCACGCTGTTCACCGCGGTGCTGGTGGCCGCGCTGGCCGGCGTGGCACGTCTGGACGAGATCGCCGCGCTGGCCAACGCCGGCACGCTGGCCGCGTTCACCGCGGTGGGCCTGTGCCTGGTGGTGCTGCGCAAGCGCGAGCCGAACCGCGTGCGCAAGTTCCGCACGCCGCTGGCGTACGTGGTCGGCCCGCTGGCGGTGATCGGCTGTGTGTACCTGTTCTTCAGCCTGCCGAGCACCACGCAGTTGTACTTCCTGGCGTGGAACGTTCTGGGCCTGATCGCCTACTTCGCCTACGGGCGTCGCAATGCGGTCCTGGGCAAACGCTGAGCTATCGCGCCGGCCACCGGGCCGGCGATGAGCGGGGGTGAAAAAGGCAGGCCCAGGGCCTGCCTTTTTCGTTGTTGGCAGCGGTGACACCGCCCTGCCGGGCAGCGCGCGACGCGCCACTGGCCTCAGGGTTTGGCGGCGGCGACCTTGGCCGCGTGATCCTGCGCCTGCTGCATGACGCGCAGCAGGTTGCCGCCCCAGATACCGGCGATCTGTTTCTCGCTGTAGCCCTTGCGCAGCAGCCACGCGGTGATCTTCGGCAGCTGGCTCACGTCGGGCAGATCGGCCAGGCCGCCGCCGCCATCCCAGTCCAGCCCGATGCCCACGTGTTCGGGGCCGACCACCGTGAGGATGTGCTCGAAATGCGCGAAGAAATCGTCGAGCGTGGCCTTGCGCAGCGGAATGCGCTGGTCGATTTCCTCCAATCCCTTCTTCAGCGCGACACCCTGCTGGATGCTCATGCCGTCGTAATCGGTGCCCAGCTGCGCCATCAGCGCCGTCTCGGCCGCCTTGCGCGCCTCACTCTTGGCGGTGTCGATCAGATAACCACCATAGGCGTTGACCTGGATCACGCCGCCGGCCTTGGCCAGCCGCTTCAGACGCGCATCGTCGAGGTTGCGCGGATGGTTGTAGATCGCCTTGGCCGAGCTGTGCGAGAGCACGAACGGCACCGGCATGCGCTCGATCAGATCATCGAACACCGCATCGGCGGCATGCGACTGATCGATCACGATGCCCAGCCGCACCGCTTCATCCACCAGCGCCTTGCCGGCCGGACTCAGGCCCTTCCACTCGGCGCCCTTGGGATCGGTGGCCGAATCGGCGAACTCGTTGTTGGCGAAATGCACCGTGCTGAGCAGGCGCAGGCCGGCCAGGTGGTAGTAGCTGAGCAGTGTGGGATCGTCGACCAGCGGGCTGGCGTTCTCCATGCTGATGTAGACCACGCGCTTGCCGGCGGCCTTGATGCGCGCGGCATCGGCGGCGGTCAGCGCAAGCTGGAAGGTGTCCGGATGCGCGGCGAGCATCTCGCGGATCTCGGTCAGCCGCAGCAGGCCGGCATCGCGGTCATGCTGGTGCGCCTGCGCGCTGCGGTCGCCCTGATCGGTGTAGATCGCCCAGAAGCCGCCGTCGAGCGCGCCTTCGACCATGCGCGGGTAGTCCACCTGCGACAGTGCGTTGTGGTCGTGCCGCTGGGTGATGTCGAAGCCGGCGCGGTGGAAGTTGGCCGGCGTATCCAGATGGCTGTCCAGGGTCAGCAGCCGCTGCTGCAGCGTGGACGCCCTGGCCAGTTCCTGCGGGGTGAAGTCGACCGCGTGGGCGGCCAGTGGCGTGCACAACGCCAGCGAGACCAGCAAAGACAGACTGCGCAACGTCATGACGCCTCACCTTGGGTTGTAGAGCCACGCCATGCGTGGCTGGGCTTGATCTGGCCCGCGAAGCCACGCATGGCGTGGCTCTACGGTCCCGGGTTCAACGGGTCTGGCCCGGTCAGACCTCAATCCACCACGCGGCAGAACACCGCCTTGAGATACCGCGATTCCTGCACGTGGGCCATGAACGGGTGATCCGGACCGGCGCCGGCCACCTTCAGGATCTGGATGGTGCGGCCGGCGTAGAAGGCGGCGCGGCGCAGCATGTCCAGGAACTGATCTTCGGCCACCAGGCCGGTGCACGAGAACGTGGCGAGCAGGCCACCGGGCTTGACCACCCCCAGCGCCAGCTTGTTCATGTCCAGATACTTCTTCAGCGCGGTGATGACCTGGTCGCGGTCGCGGGTCATCTTGGCCGGGTCGAGGATCACCACGTCGAACTGCTCGCCGCGGTTGGAAGCATCGCGCAGCCACGGGAAGATGTCGGACTGGATGAACTTCGGGCGCACGTTGTTGAGCTTGGCGTTGCCCTTGGCGATGGCGATCACGTCTTCATCGATGTCGATGCCGACCACCTCGGCCGCGCCGCGCGCGGCGGCGTACACCGCAAAGCCACCGGTGTTGCAGCACAGGTCCAGCACGGTCTTGCCTTCCACCTGCTGGCTCAGCCATTGGCGGTTCTCACGCTGATCGGCGAAGAAGCCGGTCTTGTGCGCACCGGCCGGGTCGGCGCGGAACTTCACGCCGTACTCGGTGATCACCGAGGCTTCGGTGGTGGTGTTGCCGTGGAAGTCGAAGCTTTCCTGCTTCTGCACGTGTTCGTCGGCGAAGCTGTGGAAACGGCAGCCCGGGAATTGTTCGCGCAGGGCTTCATACACCCACTCGCGGTGGCGGAACATGCCGGCGGCGAAGAATTCGACCACGACCAGGTCGCCATAGCGATCCACGACCAGGCCGGACAGACCGTCACCTTCGCTGTGGACCACGCGCCAGGCATCGGAGATCTCGTCCAGCTTGAGCACCTCACGGCGCAGCGACACCGCCTGGGCGATCTTGCGCGAGAACCAGCCGGCGTCGACCGGGATGCCCTGATCGGTCTCCAGGATGCGCACGGCAATGCGCGAATGACCGTTGTAGAAGCCACGCCCGATCCACTCTCCGTCCACGCCGACGACGTCGACGATGGCACCGGGTTTGGGACGGACGGCCGGCTTTTCGACCAGTTTCTGGAAGATCCACGGGTGGCTGGAGCGCCAGGCGTTCTTGAGGCGGACAACGGGGGCAGGGGTATTCATGGGCGTATTGTAAACGGGAAGCCTGCAGCCCTCGGCGCTGGGAGCGACGCCGCTGGCGCTCTGGTGGTGACGGCCGCTGGCCGTCAGCGCGGTAGACCCGGCCGCTACGTGGTTGACGGCCAGCGGCCGTCACTACCGGTTGGGGCGTTTCGTTCAGCCGCACCGGGGCATGGAAAGGATTTGACGCCGGCCCCGGCACCCCGCAGAATCGGCCCCAGAAGGGGAGTAGCTCCCAGACGTTGTCGCCGTCAATTCGAGCCCGCAGGCTCCGGTGCAACGGCAGTCCCACCCATCGGGACTGCGAGCGAGACCTTCGCCGTATGGCGAAGCTCTGTCCCTGGATCCCCCCGATCCTCCGTTGCAGATCCTCGCCATCCGGCTTGAGGCAATCTATTTTTCCAACGGATAAACCCAATGCAGACGATCGGTAATGTGTGGTTGTGGGGCGGCTTCGGCGCGGTGGTGATCATCGCGCTGCTGGTCGACCTCGTCCTGATGCGACACGGCGGCCCCCACAAGGTCACCTTCAAAGAAGCCCTGTGGTGGTCCATCGGCTGGGTCGCCCTGGCCCTGGCCTTCAACGGTGGCCTCTGGTACTACCTGAACGAGACTGCCGGCCAGGTAGTGGCCAACAAGGTCGGCCTGGAGTTCCTGACCGGTTACCTGGTCGAGAAAGCCCTGGCGGTGGACAACATCTTCGTGTTCCTGATGATCATGGGCTACTTCGCGGTGCCCGAGGAACAGCGTCAGAAGGTATTGATCATCGGCATCCTGGGCGCGATCGTGCTGCGTACGATCATGATCTTCGCCGGCAGCGTGCTGCTGACCAAGTTCCACTGGCTGCTCTACGTGTTCGGTGCGTTCCTGCTCTTCACCGGTTGGAAGATGTGGTTCTCGGCCGGCAGCGAGCCGGATCTTGAGACCAACCCCGCCCTGCGCTGGATGCGCAAGCACCTGCGCCTGCTGCCCGACTATGCCGGCAACGCCATGAGCGTCATGCGCGATGGCAAGCGCTGGTTCACGCCGCTGTTCGTGGTGCTGATCCTGATCGCGGTCACCGACGTGATCTTCGCGGTGGACAGCATCCCGGCGATCTTTGCCATCACCACCGACCCGTTCATCGTGCTGACCTCCAACGTCTTCGCGGTGCTGGGCCTGCGCGCGATGTTCTTCCTGCTGGCCGGCATGGCCGATCGCTTCCACCTGTTGCCGTACGGCCTGGCCCTGGTGCTGGCCTTCATCGGCATCAAGATGATGCTGATCGACCTCTTCAAGATCCCCACCCCGATCTCGCTGGGCGTGGTGGCGGTGATCATCGCCGCGACCGTGGTGTTGAGCCTGAAGAACCCGCCGAAAGAAGGCGGCCACGCCTGACCGACCGTGCCGCCTGCGGGATTGTCCCGCAGGCGGTACCTCTCTCTCCCACGACGTTGCCCTTGTGTTCATCCGGGGCGACGCCATCCCTAAGGGTATGAACGCCAACCTGCCCCAGCCCACCGGCGCGCCGCCGGTTCCGTCCCGCAACGACCGTGGTGGTGTACTGCGGGCGTTCAACCTGAGCCTGGCCTTCGTGGTGCTGCTGGTCGCGGTGTATACCGCCCAGGGCCACTTCGACTGGCGTCCGTGGGCCGTGGCCCCGCTGGACAAGGCCGGCCTGCTCGGCCTTCTCGGTGCACCGCTGCTGCACGGCTCGATCCAGCATCTGGGTGCCAACGCGGCAGCCCTGCTGATCCTCGGCACCCTGGCCGGCAGCGTGTATCCCAAAGCAACGCTGCGCGCGCTGCCCCTGCTGTGGCTCGGCTCGGGCCTGGGTGCCTGGTTGCTCGGCGATCTGGGCAGCCGCCATCTGGGCGCCAGTGGCATCACCCACGGCCTGATGTTCCTGGTGTTCGTGCTCGGCCTGCTGCGCCGCGACCGGCCAGCGATCGCTGCCGGGCTGATCGCCTTCCTGTTCTACGGCAGCATGCTGCTGACCATCCTGCCGCACGAGCCGGGCGTGTCCTGGCAATCGCATATGGGCGGTGCCTTCGCCGGCATCATCAGCGCGCTGCTGTTCCGCCTCTCCGACCCGATGGCGCCGCGCAAACGCTACAGCTGGGAGGATGAGGAAGAGGACGACATCGAGGCAGCGCGCGACGCCGATCTGGAGCCGCCCTCCCCGACCCGCGTGCCGGTGCTGTGGCAACCGCGCGAGGGCCGCGACTTCGTGGTGCTGCCGTTCCGGCGGCGCGATGAAGGGTCATCGCTGGATTGACCGGCGACGCCATCTGATGGCATGCCGGGGTAGAGCCACGCCATGCGTGGCTGCCGTGCGCCGGACATTCCGATATCGCGCCGATCACGATCGTACCGACCAACGGTCGGTACCTACCGGCTCGCCGGTGCGCCATCCCCATCCACCGCACGCCTGCCCAGCGCCGGGTCATCGGTGAAGAAGGCATCGATGCCGGTGGCCAGATAGGCCCGCATCTCGGCGACCGAACCTTCCGCGTTGCGGGTATTCGGCTCGCCGCTGCGGAACTCCGCGGCCTGGAAGTAGTTTTCCGGCCGGAACGTATACGGCACCACCATCAAGCCGGCCGCATGCGCATCACGCACCAGGGAAGTCGGGGTGCCGAGCTTCCCCTGCGCGTCCAGCGGAATGACCATGCGCAGGCTTGGGCCGATGCCGTCGGCGTAGGTGGCCACGTCGCGCAGCCCGGCCGGGGTGATCAGGTCGGCATAGCGCTGGCGGCCCTTGGCCGCGAGTACATCACCGGGCTGCTGCTTGGGATCGCCGAGCAGCTGCAGCAGGCGGATATTGCTGTCGCGGCCGAGCTTGCCGCGCAGGTAACGCAGGTTGCCGACCTCGAAGGACTGGATCGTCACCGGCGCCACGCGGGTATAGGCGTTGCCCTGCAGCGTGGCCAGCACCTTGTCTTCCATCGGCAGGCCGATGCCCTTGAAGTAGGTGCCGTGTTTGATCTCGGGCACGAGCCCGATGCCGCGGTTGGCGCGGCCGGCCTGCTGCACCAGGAAGGCGATGATTTCGTCCAGCGTGGCGATGCGGAACTGGCCGTCGAACGCGGTGCTGCGCAGCTGCGGCAGGCGCTCGCGGGCGTACAGCGTCTTCAGTTCGGCCAGGCTGAAGTCTTCGGTGAACCAGCCTTCGATGCGCTCGCCGTCGATGGTCTTGACGGTCTTGCGGCTGGCGAACTCGGGGTGCGCGGCCACATCGGTGGTGCCGCCGATCTCGTTCTCGTGCCGCGATACCAGCACGCCGTCCTTGGTCATCACCAGGTCCGGCTCGATGTAGTCGGCGCCATCGGCGATGGCCTGCGCGTACGCGGCGAGCGTGTGCTCGGGCAGCAGCGCACTGGCGCCGCGGTGGCCGTAGACGGCGGCCCTGGCCGGCGTGGAGGAAGACGATTCAGCGCTCATGGCCACCGATGGTGCCACGGCCAGCGACACCAGCAACACACCTCCCCACAACTGCTTGGACACTGCAAACCCCTGTCGATAAAGAACCCGGTCAGTCTGCTGCAAGGCTGTGACAGCGCGAAGAAAGGCCGCGTGCCTACTTCCCGATACAGAAGCTCGAGAAAATCCGCCCCAGCAGGTCATCGGCGCTCATCCGCCCGGTAATCTCGCCCAGCGCCTCATGGGCCAGGCGCAGTTCCTCCGCCGCCAGCTCCAGATGCTCGTGGACCAGCTCCGATTCGGCGCGCTCGGCATGGCCGATGGCCTGGCTGATCGCCTCGACGTGGCGGGCGCGCGCGGAGAACTCACCGTCCACGCCGTCGCCGGCACTGCCGCTGGCCAGCGCGCGCAGGCGTGCGTGCAGCTGATCCAGGCCGAGGCCGGTCGCGGCCGAGACATGCACCACGTCTGCACGAGCGTCGGACGGCATCGCGGCCAGCAGATCGCTCTTGTTGTGGATCCACAGCTGCTGCGGCACATCGTCGATGCTGTCGCCCACCGCGTCGCGGCCGGCCTGCGGATCGCGTGCATCGACCACCACGATGGCCAGGTCGGTGCGCTGCATCTCCACGCGCGCCCGGCGCATGCCCTCGCGCTCGATCGCGTCGCCGCCGTCGCGCAGGCCGGCGGTGTCGACCAGCGTGAGCTCAAGACCGTCGATGCGGATGGTCTCGCGCAGGGTGTCGCGGGTGGTCCCGGCGATGTCGGTGACGATCGCCCGTTCACTGCCGGCCAGCGCATTGAGCAACGAACTCTTGCCGGCGTTCGGCGGCCCGACCAGCACGGCGTGCAGGCCGTCGCGCAGTTTGCGGCCGCGTTCGGCATCCTCGCGGAGCCGGATCAACGCCTGCAGGGCGGTGACCAGGCCACTGCGGACCTGCGCGCCGCCGAGGGTATCGAGCGGTTCGTCGGCGAAGTCGATCGCCGCCTCCACGTGGATCCGCAGCAGAACAAGCTGTTCTGCGACCTCGTCCACACGGCGCGAGAACACGCCGTCCAGCGAGCGGCGCGCCGCGCGCGCTGCGCGGGTGTCGCTGGCGGCGATCAGGTCGGCGATGGCTTCGGCCTGGGCCAGGTCGAGCTTGCCGTTGAGGAAGGCGCGCTCGCTGAACTCACCGGGTCGTGCCTGGCGTGCGCCCAAGGCAATGCAGCGCGCGACCAGCTGCTGCAGCACCACCGGGCTGCCGTGCCCCTGCAGTTCCACCACCTCTTCGCCGGTGAAGCTGTTCGGCGCCGGGAACCACAGCGCGATGCCGTCGTCGATCACCTCGTCGCCCGCATCGCGGAAGCGCGCGTAGTGCGCATGCCGTGGCTGCATCGCGCGCACGCCGATCGCCTCGGCGATGGGCCGCGCCTGCGGGCCGGACAGCCGCAGCATGCCGACGCCGCCAGCGCCGGGCGCGGTGGCGATGGCCACGATGGTGTCGGGGGCATGGGTCATGTCGGGCTCACTGCAGGGTGCGGGGAATCAGGGGGCATTCTACGGACCGCACGGTTGGCCGGGCCGCAGATGCAGGAAACCCGCCTTGCGGCGGGTCTCCTGTGTGGCTTACTTCTTGGCGGTGACGACCGGCAGCGGATCGCTGCCATGACGCTTGGTCATCCACCACTGCTGGAGCAGGCCCAGGCCGCCGTTGACGACCCAGTACAGCACCAGACCGGACGGCATGAAGGCCATCATGACGCCGAACACCAGCGGCATCAGCTGCATCATCTTGGCCTGCATCGGGTCCATGCCCGGTGCCGGGGTCAGCTTCTGGGTGGCCCACATCACCGCCACGTTGATCACCGGCAGGATGAAGTACGGGTCACGTGCGGTCAGATCCTGGATCCAGCCCAGCCACGGGGCCTGGCGCAGTTCCACCGATTCCACCAGCACCCAGTACAGCGCGAAGAAGATCGGCATCTGGATGAGGATCGGCAGACAGCCGCCCATCGGGTTGATCTTCTCTTTCTTGTACAGCTCCATCATCGCGGTCTGGAACTTCTGGCGGTCATCGCCATAGCGTTCCTTGAGCTGCGCGATGCGCGGCTGGAAGCGACGCATCTTGGCGCCGGACTTGTACTGCACGGCCGAGAGCGGATACAGCACCAGCTTCAGCAGCACCACCAGGCCGACGATCGCCCAGCCCCAGTTGTTGACGACCTTGTGGACCTGGTTGAGGACCCAGAACAGGCCCTGGCCGATGATCGCCATCAGCGAGAAGCGGCTGTAGTCGACCACGCGGTCCAGGCCCTTCACGTCTTCCTTGGCAATCAGGTTGACCAGCTTCGGGCCGACCCACAGGCGGGCTTCGGTGCTGACCTGCTGGCCCGGGGCCACGGTGAAGGCCGGGCCACGCGCTTCGATCTGGTCGCGGCCGTTGTTCTGCGCCAGCGAGTACTGCGCGGCCTGGTCGGCCTGCGGAATCCACGCGGTGAAGAAGTGGTGCTGCAGCATCGCCAGCCAGCCGCCGGTGATGGTGCGGTTGAGGTGGCCGTCGTCCAGGTAATCCTTGAACGCGCGACGCTCGTAACCGTCCTGCGGGCTGAACCAGGTCGCGCCGTTGAAGCTGAACGAGTCCGGGTTGGTCATGCTGCGCGAGAGGATGGTCGGGGTGCGGTCCAGGGTGCGGAACACGTAGCCGCTCCACGGGGCGCTGCCACCGTTGACCACTTCATCCTTCACCGTGATCGCGTACTCGTTGCGACCCAGCGAGTAGGTGCGGCGGATGGTCACGCCGTTCGGGCCGGTCCATTCGAAAGGCACCGTGACCTCGTCCTGGCCCTTGGCCAGCACGAAGTCGTGGTTGTCGCCGACCAGCTTGAAGCCGTTGGCGGCCGGCACCGGCATGGTCTTGTCTTCGCTGATCCAGCCACTCACCGCGCGGTACGGGTGGGTCGCTTCTTCGGTCAGCAGGCGGACTGGCGGGCTGCCTTCTTCCTTGGTCTGCGGGAACTGCAGCAGCTCGGCATCCAGCACCGTGCCACCGTCCAGCACCAGACGCAGGACGTCGGTGGTGATGGTCACGCGGGCCGGACCGGCCTCGGTCTGTGCGGCCGGCTGTGCCGCCGGCAGGGAACCGTCCGCCTGGGGCACGGGCGCACCGGGGATGCTGCCGGCAGCCGCACCCGGCACGCTGGCCTGGGTAGTCTGGGTGGCCACGGCCGGGGTCGGCGGCGCGGCTTTATCGCGGCCCCACTCCATCCACAGCAACACGGCCACCATCAGCCAGGCAAAAATCAGGAAAACGCGGGTCTGGTTCATCAGCGTGCAGGCTCGACGGGGCCGGCACGCAATGCCGGCTCGGACTGGGAAAGGGGTGCAACGCCCAGGGGCGGCGGCATTGTGCCGTCCGCGCCCGGCATGGGCAATGCGCCAAGGCGGCGCAACAGGCGTTCAAAGGCCTGGCGGAGTTCTGAATTGCTGGCGGTACGGGCGGCACTGCGGGCAACGACGACGTAATCGCCGGCACTCATCCACGGCCGTACGTGGCGTGTGGCATCGCGCAACACACGCTTCACTCGGTTGCGACCCACGGCTCGGGGATCGACTTTGCGCGACACCGCAAGACCCAACCTGGCTGGCGTATCGCTCTTCAGCCAGTGCAGGGTCATCAGCGGATCGGACACACGGCGGGCGCCGTTGAAGACCGTTGTATATTCGGCACGCGTACGAACCCGCGCAGAGCGAGGAAATCGCTTGCGCGGGTCGGAACTGCTCACAGTCAGGATTGCGTCTGCCGCGGAAAGCGGCATTGCAATCAAGCGCTCAGGACTTTACGGCCCTTGGCGCGGCGACGCGACAGGATCTTGCGGCCGTCAGCGGTCTTCATACGGGCACGGAAGCCATGGTCGCGCTTACGCTTGAGGTTGCTGGGTTGGAAAGTGCGCTTGGTGGCCATGCGGGCCTCTATATGAAGGGGACGGAAAGAACCGGAAATTCTATAGACCTCATCGAGGTCCCGTCAAGTGTCTGTCACTACGGGAATTCACCGGGCTGTGCAATAGCTGTGGATCGTTTTGTGAATAACTTTGGGACAACCATTCCCGGCCCCCCTCGTCGGTGGTAGTCTGCGCCATCCATTCTTCCCCCCTTCCGGCCTGCGGTGCGGCGCTTTTGTTCGCCTATCCGCTGGCCCCAGACGATTATTGCCGATGGATGCCTGGTCTCGTTCTCTCGAACGCCTCGAAGCGGAGTTTCCGCCCGAGGATGTTCACACCTGGTTGAAGCCGCTGCAGGCAGATCTGCGCGCGGACAGCCTGGTGCTTTATGCGCCAAACGCCTTCATCGTCGACCAGGTGCGCGAGCTGTATCTGCCGCGCATCAAGGAGCTGCTGGCGCACTTCGCCGGTTTCGGCGACGTTTTTCTTGAAATCGGCTCGCGTCCGCGTCCGGTAGAGGCGCAGATCGCGCCGATTCCGGGCCTGTCCGCACCGGCGGCGCCGGCCGAACCGCTGGTGCCGTTCGCCGGCAACATGGATTCGCACTACACCTTCGCCAACTTCGTGGAAGGCCGCAGCAACCAGCTGGGTCTGGCCGCGGCGTTCCAGGCGGCGCAGAAGCCGGGCGACCGCGCCCACAACCCGTTGCTGCTGTACGGCGGGACCGGCCTGGGCAAGACCCACCTGATGTTCGCGGCCGGCAATGCGATGCGTCAGGCCAATCCGGCGGCCAAGGTGCTGTACCTGCGTTCGGAACAGTTCTTCAGCGCGATGATCCGTGCGCTGCAGGAAAAAACCATGGACCAGTTCAAGCGCCAGTTCCAGCAGGTGGACGCGCTGCTGATCGATGACATCCAGTTCTTCGCCGGCAAGGACCGTACCCAGGAAGAGTTCTTCCACACGTTCAACGCCCTGTTCGACGGCAAGCAGCAGATCATCCTGACCTGCGACCGGTACCCGCGCGAAGTCGAGGGCCTGGAAGCACGGCTGAAGTCGCGCCTGGCCTGGGGCCTGTCGGTGGCGATCGAGCCGCCGGACTTCGAGACGCGTGCAGCGATCGTGCTGGCCAAGGCCCGCGAGCGTGGCACCGATATCCCCGACGATGTGGCGTTTCTGATTGCCAAGAAGATGCGCTCCAATGTCCGCGACCTCGAAGGTGCGTTGAATACCCTGGCCGCACGCGCCAACTTCACCGGCCGTGCGATCACCACTGATTTCGCCCAGGAAACCCTGCGCGACCTGCTTCGCGCCCAGCAGCAGGCGATCAGCATTCCCAACATCCAGAAAACCGTGGCCGACTACTACGGGCTGCAGATCAAGGATCTGCTGTCCAAGCGTCGGACCCGGTCGCTGGCCCGTCCCCGTCAGGTTGCCATGGCCCTGACCAAGGAACTGACCGAGCACAGCCTGCCGGAAATCGGCGACGCCTTTGCCGGCCGGGACCACACCACGGTGCTGCATGCCTGCCGGCAGATCCGGACGTTGATGGAAGCGGACGGCAAGTTGCGGGAAGACTGGGACAAGCTGATCCGGAAGTTGAGCGAATGATGCATGTACGCCGCTAAGGCGTCATCGCATAAAACGGTGCAGAATCCGGTAGTAAGCGCGGGATAGGTTGTGGATAAAAAAGCCGCTCGATTCGGCGGTAAAGTTATCCACACCTTTCCCCACCCCTTGGGGGCTAGTAATGCAGAGGGTTTCGAGGTCAAAAACCCTATTGTTTACAAAGGCTTAGTCGTGTTTTCCCGCGATTCTGGCCCTACCAGCACCACCAAGCTTTTGATTTATTCCACATTTTTTTAAAGCATAGGGGCACGGAACCACATGCGTTTCACACTGCAGCGCGAAGCCTTTCTCAAGCCGTTGGCACAAGTCGTCAACGTGGTCGAACGCCGCCAGACCCTGCCGGTTCTGGCTAATTTCCTGGTTCAGGTCCAGAACGGACAGCTCTCGCTGACGGGTACGGACCTGGAAGTGGAAATGGTGTCGCGGATCGCGGTGGAAGATGCCCAGGACGGCGAGACCACCATCCCCGCCCGCAAGTTGTTCGAGATCATCCGCGCCCTGCCCGACGGCAGCCGGATCACCGTCTCGCAGACCGGTGACAAGATCACCGTGCAGGCCGGGCGCAGCCGCTTCACCCTGGCAACGCTGCCGGCCAACGACTTCCCGTCTGTCGACGAAGTCGAAGCGACCGAACGCGTGGCCATCGGCGAAGCGACCCTGAAGGAACTGATCGAACGCACCGCGTTCGCGATGGCCCAGCAGGACGTGCGGTACTACCTCAACGGCCTGCTGTTCGACCTGCGTGGCGATGCCCTGCGTACCGTGGCGACCGACGGTCACCGCCTGGCGCTGTGCGAAACCGAGCTGGAAAAAGCCAGCGGCGCCAAGCGTCAGATCATCGTGCCGCGCAAGGGCGTGACCGAGCTGCAGCGTCTGCTGGAAAGCGGCGATCGTGAGATCGAGCTGGAAGTCGGCCGCAGCCACGTTCGCGTCAAGCGCGACGATGTGACCTTCACCTCCAAGCTGATCGACGGCCGGTTCCCGGATTACGAGGCTGTGATTCCGATCGGTGCCGACCGCGAAGTGAAGGTGGATCGCGAAGCCCTGCGTGCCTCGCTGCAGCGCGCTGCGATTCTGTCCAACGAGAAGTACCGCGGCATCCGCGTGGAAGTCTCGCCGGGCAATCTGAAAATCAGCGCGCACAACCCGGAGCAGGAAGAAGCCCAGGAAGAGATCGAGGCCGATACCACGGTCAGCGATCTGGCCATTGGCTTCAACGTGAACTACCTGCTGGACGCGTTGTCCGCACTGCGCGACGAGCACGTCGTGATCCAGCTACGCGATTCGAACTCCTCTGCCCTGGTCCGTGAGGCCAGCAGCGAGAAGTCACGTCACGTGGTGATGCCGCTGCGTCTGTGACCTGCGACGTGTAGGTTCCACGTGGAACCGAGTGGTTCTGAGAAGCCCGGCATTGCCGGGTTTCTTTTTGGGCGAGAGAACGATGTTCCACGTGGAGCATTATTTTTGCGCGGTGCGTTTGTGGCGTGGCCGTACCGTTCGGCTGATCCTGTGCCGCATCCGCAACGCTCGCGAGCCGGAGGACACGCAGCGAGCGGGACTTTGGCAACGAGCCCCACGAGGTGGTGACCACGTTTGCTCCGGCCCTTCGGTTGGTGCGGCACGGGACGGGGCCAGAGAGCGAATGGCGACGGACCGCTGCCGCGCGTGTCGATTCTGCATACGTCAGCCGAGCGAACTGCGCCAACTGCACCTCCGCTCCGAAGCGCTGCGGTACCCGGCTTTTTGGCCGCTGGATCACAGCTCTATGCTTTTAAAAACTGTATATAAATCTAAAGCTTGGTGGTGGTGGTAGGGCCAGATTTGGTTGAAAAGTAGGTTAAGTGGTTGGTTTTAAAGAGGAATATAGGCCTGAAACCCCCGGTAAAACAGGGTCTGAGCCTGGGGGTGATCCTGTGGATATCTTTCGAGGCCGTTCAAGAGGCCCTTTTTATCCACAGATTGCCCATAGGCTGTGCATAAGCCATACAGAGCGGGTGTGGACAGTCTCGTTTGGGTCTGCGCGAGCTGCTCGGGTTCTACGCTTCGGCGATTCGACCTCACGTCCAGATTTCAAAAAAAAACAGGGGACCGGCCGCGTCCTGGCTCGCAAGGCGGGCAAAAAACGGTGCGAATTCGTTGAAATCTGCAGTACCTCAGTGCTGCGTACGGCGCAGATTTGAAAAAATTCAGGCCCCTCCAGCTGGCCATGCGGCGGGAAACGGAGGTTTCACGTGGCGGTGCTGGCCGCGGCGCTGACGTCGGCGGCGAACATCGCGCTTGTCTGGCCCGATGATCGTTGGCGCACCCGAAATGCACGCATGGCAGACCGAGCCGCCATCGCGCTGAACACCGGGACGCACCGACCGGCTCCTTCCGCCCTCGGCGAATGGTCAGGTCGACAACCGGCGCGCGGAGCATCCGGCCACGTGGAACCTGGGCAATGCAGTAAGCTGATCGATTCCCCCTACCCGTCTGCCGCCCCGTGCGGCGTTGATCGTCCGCATGCACATCCGCCGCTTGACCCTGCACCAGGTTCGCCGCTTCGATACCGTCGAACTGGCACCGCAACCGGGCATCAACCTGATCACCGGTGACAATGGCGCCGGCAAGACCAGTGTCCTGGAGGCGCTGCACGTCATGGCGTATGGGCGCAGTTTTCGCGGCCGTGTCCGGGATGGCCTGGTACGCCAGGGCCGGGAGGCGCTGGATGTGTTCGTGGAATGGGATGAGCAGCGCGAAGGTGCCGACACCCCGACCCGTCGCAAGGCCGGGCTTCGCCACAGCGGCCAGGAATGGAAAGGCCGACTGGACGGGGAAGACGTCGCTCAGCTCGGGACGCTGTGCGCCGCACTGGCGGTCGTCACCTTCGAGCCCGGTAGCCATGCCTTGGTCAGCGGCGGCGGCGAACCGCGTCGCCGGTTCCTTGATTGGGGTTTGTTCCACGTGGAACCAGACTTCATGGGTCTGTGGCGGCGGTACTCGCGGGCCCTGAAACAGCGCAATGCCCTGCTCAAGCAAGGAGGGCACCCGAACGCGCTCGATGCGTGGGACCGGGAGCTCGCCGAGGCCGGCGAACCGCTGACCACCCGCCGCCAGCATTACCTGGAACGGCTACAGGAACGGACCGTGGAACTGGCCGCCGTACTGGCGCCCAATCTGGGGATCCAGTCGCTGAGTTTGAGCCCAGGGTGGCGCAAGCAGGAGGTTTCGCTCTCCGACGCCCTGCTGCTGGCCCGGGAACGTGACCGCATGGCCGGCTATACGTCGGTCGGTCCGCACCGGGCCGACTGGAGCGTCGGATTTGAGACCATTCCGGGCCGGGATGCACTCTCGCGCGGCCAAGCCAAGCTGACCGCCCTCACCTGCCTGCTGGCGCAGGCCGAGGACTATGCCGAGCAGCGCGGCGAATGGCCGGTGATCGCCCTGGACGATCTGTCGTCCGAGTTGGATCGCCATCACCAGGCGCGGGTGCTGGAACGGCTCAAGGCCGGCCCGGCACAGATCTTCATCACCGCCACCGAGGTGCCGGCGGCGCTGGTGGACGCGACAGATATCACCCGGTTCCACGTGGAACATGGACAGGTCCTGCCTGTGCCATAGTGGTCCCCCAGGGGCCACAGTGCCCGGCTGGTATAATTGCTGTTGCAACCCCTTATTACTCGGCGCCCCGCCTCACGGCGGCGGACCGACCTGCGGAGCCTACGGCAAGCGCAATGACTGAAGAACAGAACATCCCCGCAAACAGCGGCAACTACGACGCCAACAGCATCACCGCCCTGGAAGGCCTCGAGGCTGTCCGCAAGCGTCCTGGTATGTACATCGGCGACGTCCATGACGGCACCGGTCTGCACCACATGGTGTTCGAGGTCGTCGACAACTCCATCGACGAAGCCTTGGCCGGCCACGCCGACCATGTGTCGGTGATGATCCACGCCGATGGCTCGGTCTCGGTGTCGGACAACGGGCGCGGCATCCCGACCGGCAAGCACGAGCAGATGAGCAAGAAGCTCGATCGCGAAGTCTCTGCAGCCGAAGTCGTGATGACGGTGCTGCATGCCGGCGGCAAGTTCGATGACAACAGCTACAAGGTCTCTGGCGGTCTGCACGGCGTGGGTGTCAGCGTGGTCAACGCGCTCTCGCAGAAGCTGCTGCTGGATATCTACCAGGGCGGCTTCCACTACCAGCAGGAATTCGCTGACGGTGCCGCCGTCAATTCGCTGAAGCAGGTCGAAGCCAGCACCAAGCGCGGTACGACCCTGCGCTTCTGGCCGTCGGTGAAGGCGTTCCACGACAACGTGGAGTTCCACTACGACATCCTGGCCCGCCGCCTGCGCGAGCTGTCCTTCCTCAATTCCGGCGTCAAGATCGTGCTGGTCGACGAGCGCGGCGATGGCCGCCGCGACGACTTCCATTACGAAGGCGGCATCCGCAGCTTCGTGGAGCATCTGGCGCAGTTGAAGACGCCGCTGCACCCGAACGTGATCTCGGTGACCGGCGAATCCAACGGCATCGTCGTGGACGTGGCGCTGCAGTGGACCGATTCCTATCAGGAAACGATGTACTGCTTCACCAACAACATTCCGCAGAAGGACGGCGGTACCCATCTGGCCGGCTTCCGCGGCGCGCTGACCCGTGTGCTCAACAACTACATCGAGCAGAACGGCATCGCCAAGCAGGCCAAGATCAACCTGACCGGCGATGACATGCGCGAAGGCATGATCGCGGTGCTGTCGGTGAAGGTTCCTGACCCGAGCTTCTCCAGCCAGACCAAGGAAAAGCTGGTCAGCTCGGACGTGCGCCCCGCCGTGGAAAGTGCCTTCGGTGCGCGGCTGGAAGAATTCCTGCAGGAAAACCCGAACGAAGCCAAGGCGATCGCCGGCAAGATCGTGGACGCGGCGCGTGCACGTGAGGCCGCCCGCAAGGCGCGCGATCTGACCCGTCGCAAGGGCGCGCTGGATATCGCCGGCCTGCCGGGCAAGCTGGCTGACTGCCAGGAAAAGGATCCGGCGCTGTCCGAACTGTTCATCGTCGAGGGTGACTCGGCAGGTGGTTCGGCCAAGCAGGGCCGCAACCGCAAGAACCAGGCGGTGCTGCCACTGCGCGGCAAGATCCTCAACGTGGAACGTGCCCGCTTCGACCGCATGCTCGCCTCGGACCAGGTCGGGACGCTGATCACCGCGCTGGGCACCGGCATCGGCCGGGACGAGTACAACCCGGACAAGCTGCGCTACCACCGCATCATCATCATGACCGATGCCGACGTCGACGGCGCGCATATCCGTACGCTGCTGTTGACCTTCTTCTACCGTCAGATGCCGGAGCTGATCGAGCGCGGCCATATCTACATCGGCCTGCCCCCGCTGTACAAGATCAAGCAGGGCAAGCAGGAGCTGTACCTGAAGGATGATCCGGCGCTGGACGCGTATCTGGCCAGCAGTGCGGTGGAGAACGCGTCGTTGATTCCGGCCGAAAGCGAGCCGGGTATCGAAGGCGTAGCGCTGGAGAAGCTGTTGCTCTCCTATGCTTCGGCGCAGGAAACCATTGCGCGCAACGGCCATCGCTATGATCGCCAGGTGCTCGAAGCACTGATCGATTTCACGCCGATGGATCTGGAGCACCTGCGCAAGGCCGGCGCCGACGAAGGCCTCGCCGCACTGGCGACCCGCCTCAACCAGGGCAGCCTGGGTTCCCCGCGCTACACGCTGGAACTGCAGGAACCCACCGACGAGCGTCCGGCCGCCGTGCTGGTCACGCGTCGCCACATGGGCGAGCAGATGATCCAGGTGCTGCCGCTGGCCGCGTTCGAGACCGGCGAGCTGCGTGCGTTGCACCAGTCCTCGCTGCTGCTGCATGGCCTGGTCCGCGCCGGTGCCAAGATCAGCCGCGGTGCAAAGTCGGCCGAGGTGGCCAGCTTCGCCGAAGCACGCAACTGGCTGCTGGATGAAGCCAAGAAGGGCCGCCAGATCCAGCGATTCAAGGGTCTGGGTGAAATGAATCCCGAGCAGCTCTGGGACACCACGGTCAATCCCGACACCCGCCGCCTGCTCCAGGTGCGGATCGAGGATGCCGTGGCCGCCGACCAGATCTTCAGCACGCTGATGGGCGACGTGGTCGAGCCGCGCCGCGACTTCATCGAAGACAACGCGCTGAAGGTCGCCAACCTGGATATCTGACACAATCGGGGACGGGCCGGCCGGGTGCGACCTGCACCCTGGCCGGCCATCGCCCCCCGATGCCAGGAATCCGATGTCCGCTACCCCCCCGGCGTCCATGACGCCTCCGCTGCCCCCTGCCGTTCCGTCATTGCCGCGCAAGCCGGGTTCCCCGCTCGCGGGCTTCTTCATCGACCTGGGCATTGGCGTGCTGGTGCTGCTGTCGCTGAGCCTGATCAGCGGCTTGGTCTGGGGGCTGTACCGCGGGGCGATCGTTGGCTACCAGGCCGCTCGCGACGGTGCGGATGCTTCGGCCGTTGCCGGTCTTGCCCAGCAATTGGGCCAACCCGGGGCGCTGGCCCAGATCCTGATGGCGCTCGTTGCCACCGGTGGTGCCGCGCTGGTGCTGTATTTCTTCCGTCGCCGGGCCACGCCCGCCGAACGTACGCTGTCCTTCCAGGCGGCACGCCGCCCCTCGACATGGGGGTGGACGCTGCTGGTTGCCACCGGTGTGATCATCGGCAGCAATCTGATCGCATGGCTGGCCAAGCAGGGCGGCATCGAACCGGTGCCGACCAACCTGGCCCTGATGGAACAGGCGATCACGCGCTTCCCCTGGTTCCTCGCGCTGTTTGCCGTGGTGCTCGCGCCGGCCTATGAAGAGCTGCTGTTCCGCCGTGTCCTGTTCGGTCGCCTGTGGCAGGCCGGTCGCCCGGTGTTGGGCATCGTCCTGAGCAGCCTGGCGTTCGCCCTGGTACATGAAATCCCCGGCACCAGTGCCAACGGCCCGTGGGAAATCGCACAGCTATGGCTCGTCTATGGCGGCATGGGCGCGGCCTTCGCCTGGCTCTACCAACGCACCGGAACCTTGTGGGCGCCGATCGCCGCGCATGCCTTGAACAACGGCATTGCCCTGGTCGCGCTGATGTTTCTGGGCCTCCATTGATCGATCACGCGGCTTGACGAAAATTTACGTGGCCGCGTTCCACACTGCGCACATGAACACGGGGGATCGCACATGAAACCAGTGCTGTTGGGAATTGCCATTGCCATGCTGGTGAGCGCGTGCGCCACCACGACCTCACCCACCGGCCGCCGCCAGATGGTCGGCGGTGTTTCGCAGGCGGAACTGGACCAGCTGGGCGCGCAGGCGTTCACCGAGACCAAGTCCAAGGGAACCCTCAGCAAGGACCCGAAGCAGACCGCCTACGTGCAGTGCGTGGTCAATGCGCTGGTCGCCCAGTTGCCGCCACAGTACCGTGGCGTACGGTGGGAGACGGCGTTGATGGTCGACAAGGAGCCCAACGCGTTCGCCCTGCCCGGTGGCAAAGTCGGGGTCAATACCGGCATCTTCACGGTCGCCAAAAACCAGGATCAGCTGGCCGCGGTGATCGGTCACGAGATCGGGCACGTCATCTCCCGCCACCACGAAGAGCGCATCACCCGCCAGATGGGCGCGCAGACCGGCCTGTCGGTGCTCGGGGCACTTGCCGGTGCGGCCTACGGTGAGGGTGCGGCCAGTACGGTCAGCCAGCTCGGCGGCGCCGGCGCCCAAGCCGCGTTCCTGCTGCCCGGCTCGCGGACGCAGGAAAGCGAGGCCGATATCGTGGGTCAGCGGCTGATGGCCGAGGCCGGTTTCAACCCCGCCCAGGCAGTGGATCTGTGGCAGAACATGATGGCCGCCAGTGGGGGTCGCTCGCCCCAATGGCTGTCCACCCACCCCGATCCTGCCAACCGTATCCGTGAACTTCAGCGAGACGCGCCGTCCCTGAGTGGTGTATACCAACAAGCCCAGGCGGCCGGGCGCAGGCCAAAGTGCGGCTGACGCGTCCGGATACGAGTCAAAGATGCTGTATTGCAGCATCGGAAACGATTTCTCACGCCATCAGTTTCTGATACGTTTGGCGGCTCAGATTTTTCTGACAGTCCGTTTTGATGCCGCTGCGGCGGTTCGATCGAGGTGAAAGATGATTTTCAGCAACCACAAGCAAGCCGTCCTTTCCGTCCTCATCGCGACCGCTGTAAGTGGCGCCATGATCACCGATGCCTTCGCCCAGGCCCGCTCGTCGGAGCGTGGCGCGCGTGGCGGGAAGAAGCAGGCCAAGGCCGAAGTGCTCTACCCGCAGGCGACCCGCCAGGAGCCGGAGCAGAAGTCCTCGGCCAAGGTCGGTCCGAAGCTGCAGAAAATGATTGACAGCTACAACGACCAGAAGTTCCCGGAGACGCGCGCGCAGGCCGACGAAATCCTGGCCAATCCCGCTGCCAACGCCTACGACAAGTCGCTCGCCGCGCAGCTCGCCTCGCAGGCGGCCTACCAGCTTGATGACGTCGCCGCTGCCAAGAAGTACCTCGAGCAGGTGCTGCAGCTCGGTGGCCTGGACAACAACGGCCACTACCAGTCGATGCTGATGCTGGGTCAGCTGCAGCTGCAGGACGACCAGATCAACGAAGGCCTGGCGACGCTGGACAAGTACTTCGCCGAGACCAAGTCGAACAAGCCCGAAGAGCTGATCGCCAAGGGCCAGGCGCTGTACCAGGCCGAGCGCTACGCCGAGGCCATCCCGGTGCTGCAGCAGGCCATCGCCGGCTCGCCCGAGCCGAAGGACAACTGGAACCAGTTGCTGATGGCTGCCATGGCCGAAGCCGGCCAGACCGGTGAAGCGGTCAAGCAGGCCGAAGCGCTGGCGGCCAAGAACCCGAACGACAAGAAGGTGCAGTTGAACCTGGCCAGCATGTACATGCAGGCCGACCAGATGGACCAGGCTGGCGCTGTCATGGCCAAGCTGTACGCCGCCGGCCAGCTGACCGACGAGCGCGAGTACAAGCAGCTGTACTCGATCTACGCCAACAGCGAGAACAAAGAAAAGGACGTCATTGCCGTTATCAATGATGGCCTGCAGAAAAACATCCTGAAGCCGGATTATCAGGTATACCTGGCACTGGCCCAGGCGTACTACTACTCCGACCCGCAGCAGACGGACAAGGCGATCGAGGCGTGGCAGAAGGCTGCCCCGCTTTCCAAGGATGGCGAGACCTACCTGAATCTGGCACGCGTGCTGCATTCGGAAGGTCGCATTCCGGAGGCCAAGCAGGCCGCCCAGCAAGCGCTGGCGAAGGGTGTGAAGAACCAGGCGGATGCCAAGAAAATCATCAACCTGAAGTAAGTAGGAATAACGCCTGAACGCCTGCATAAGTGATGCGCAGGCGCTCAGGATTGGTATAAGCTTGGAGGTTCCTGCGGTGTCATGCACCGCTGATCATGGGCTACCTGTCCCCGGGTATCCCGGCCCCACTAATGAGCTCTTGGCGCATGACGGAACAACTAGTCGTTCACAGGTACGAACAACGCGATGACACCGGCCTCTCCTGGCCGCGTATCGTGGGTATCGCTTTTGTAATCGCACTGCATCTCGCCGCCTTCATGATGCTTCTGATCCCGGCTGTGGCTCCCAAGGCCGTGGCGGAGAAAGAACGCAACATCATGGTGACCCTGGTCGACGCTCCGCCGCCGCCACCACCGCCGCCGCCGCCGCCGCCGCCGGATGACACCCCGCCGCCGCCGGTCAAGAACCTGTCGCCGCCGAAGCCGTCCCCGGTTCCGCCGCCGCCGCAGGCTCCTGTGGTCGATATCCCGGACCCGCGTCCGACCGACATCGTCACACCGCCTTCGCCGCCGTCGCCGCCGCAGCCGCCGAGCACCATTGAGGCAAGCGTCGACATCTCGTCGAAGAACATGAACCCCCCGCGTTACCCGCCGGCCGCGTTCCGTGCTGGTATCCAGGGTGAAGTCATCCTGATCATTGACGTCGATGCCAATGGCAACGTCACCAATGTGTCGGTCGAGAAGTCCAGCCGTAACCGTGACCTCGATCGCGCCGCCATGGACGCAGCTCGCAAGTGGAGCTTCCGTTCCGCGGAATCGGGCGGGAAGAAGGTCGCAGGTCGCGTTCGCGTCCCGGTCAACTTTGCGCTGAACTGATAGTGGCCGGTGGCCCGCCGGCCACCGCCCCTAGCGGTTATTTCTAGCAATACCCTTTATCACCACACACAACAAAGGTAAGCGTCATGCTGCAGGAACTTTTCATCGCCGCTGCTGCCGGGGGCAACTCCAACGCCCTGTCGCAGATGGGCTTCGAGCACCTGATCCACGAGATGACCACCCAGCCGGGTGACTTCGCCGTCTCCTGGGTCGTGCTGCTGACCCTGATCATCATGTCGGCCATGTCCTGGTACTGGACCGTCATCAACATCTTCCGCGCCACCCGTCTGAAGGCTGCTGCCGACAAGGTCGTGAGCCTGTTCTGGGATACCCCGAACGCCCAGGACGCCATCCGTGCGATGGAAGAACAGCCGGCTTCGGAGCCCTTCTCCAAGATCGCTCTGGACGCTGCACAGGCTGCTGCGCACCACCAGCGTTCGGAAGGCGGCACCTCGGGTGGCCTGGGTGAGAACCTGAGCCGTTCGGAGTTCGTCGATCGCGCCCTGCGTCAGGCCGTGACCCGCGAAAGCAACAACCTGCAGTCGGGCATGACCCTGCTGGCCACCGTCGGCGCAACCGCTCCGTTCGTGGGTCTGCTGGGT
>Ga0302347_1000447_pt1 | contig 66276 bp, 59 predicted proteins | sample PhyWR1_FD_202178 | JGI IMG/M metagenome (GOLD analysis project Ga0302347, IMG submission 202178) | Leaf surface microbial communities from wheat plants in UC Gill Tract Community Farm, Albany, California, United States - DLSL W.R1 (v2)... | ecosystem: Host-associated > Plants > Phyllosphere >... | reverse complement strand
CGCGGCAACCGCTGAAGACATTAAAGTGGCTGTTGTCGGGGCGATGTCAGGCCCGGTAGCACAATGGGGCGACATGGAATTTAATGGTGCCCGCCAGGCTATCAAAGACATTAATGCTAAAGGCGGTATCAAAGGGAACAAACTGGTTGCTCTTGAATATGATGATGCCTGTGACCCTAAGCAGGCTGTAGCTGTCGCTAACAAAATTGTTAACGACGGTGTGAAGTACGTCATTGGTCACTTGTGTTCCTCTTCAACCCAGCCGGCTTCGGATATTTACGAAGATGAAGGCATTCTGATGATCTCGCCTGGCGCGACTAACCCAGAACTGACGCTACGTGGTTATGAAACTATTATGCGTACTGCTGGCCTGGACTCCTCTCAGGGGCCTACGGCGGCAAAATATATTCTTGAACAAGTTAAACCACAGCGTATCGGGATTATTCACGACAAGCAGCAATACGGTGAAGGCCTGGCACGTTCTGTACGTGATGAGTTGAAAAAAAATAACGCCAATATCGTCTTTTTTGATGGCATCACTGCTGGAGATAAAGACTTCTCCACCTTGGTAGCACGCCTGCAAAAAGAAAATGTCGACTTCGTTTATTACGGTGGTTATTACCCGGAAATGGGGCAGATCCTGCGCCAGGCACGTTCCGTTGGTTTGAAAACTCAGTTTATGGGGCCTGAAGGGGTTGGTAATGCGTCACTGTCGAATATTGCGGGTGATGCGGGTGAAGGCATGCTGGTAACGATGCCAAAACGCTATGACCAGGACCCAGCGAATAAAGCTATTGTTGATGAGTTAGTCGCCGAGAAGAAAGATGCGACTGGACCTTATGTCTGGATTACTTATGCCGCGGTACAGTCACTGGCGCAAGCCCTTGAGCGTAGCGACAGTGCTGAGCCTGTAGACCTCGCTAACAATTTAAAAGAAAAAGGTGCAAACACCGTGATAGGGCCGCTGAACTGGGATGAAAAAGGCGATCTGAAGGGATTTGAATTTGGCGTCTTCCAGTGGCATGCCGACGGTTCTTCTACCCCGGTAAAATAACAACAATCCCCTGTTACCCTCCCTTCCGGGTCTGCCCGGAAGGCATTAAAAGGTTATGTTATGTCCGAGCAGTTTCTTTACTTCCTTCAGCAGATGTTTAATGGCGTCACGCTGGGCAGTACCTATGCGCTGATAGCCATCGGTTATACGATGGTATATGGCATTATCGGTATGATTAACTTTGCCCACGGCGAAGTGTATATGATAGGTAGCTACGTCTCCTTTATGATCATCGCCGCTCTTATGATGCTCGGTATTGATGTCGGCTGGATGCTGGTTGGAGCAGGCTTTATTGGTGCTATCGTGATTGCCAGTGCCTATGGCTGGAGTATTGAACGGGTGGCGTACCGCCCGGTACGTAGCTCCAAGCGTCTGATTGCGCTGATCTCTGCCATCGGGATGTCTATCTTCTTGCAAAACTACGTCAGCCTGACCGAAGGTTCACGTGATATTGCCCTGCCAAACTTGTTTGATGGCCAGTGGATTGTCGGTGCCAGTGAAAACTTTACTGCCACTATCACGACCATGCAGCTTGTTATCTGGATTGTGACTTTCCTCGCAATGCTGGCACTGACACTGTTTATTCGCTACTCCCGTATGGGTCGCGCCTGTCGCGCCTGTGCCGAAGATTTGAAAATGGCGAGTCTGCTGGGTATCAATACCGACCGTGTTATCTCCCTGACCTTTGTTATCGGTGCTGCTATGGCCGCGGTTGCTGGGGTTCTGCTCGGTCAGTTCTATGGTGTTATCAGTCCATATATTGGCTTTATGGCCGGTATGAAAGCATTTACCGCTGCGGTGTTGGGTGGCATTGGTAGTATTCCAGGCGCCATGATCGGTGGTTTGATTCTAGGCATTGCTGAAGCCCTGACCTCTGCTTACCTGAGTACTGAATATAAAGATGTGGTTTCCTTTGCACTGCTTATCGGGGTGCTGCTGGTGATGCCTACTGGTATCCTGGGCCGTCCGGAGGTAGAGAAAGTATGAAACCTATGCACATTGTTTTCTCGCTACTCTCTGCGGTAATGTTTTTCATTCTGGCCTCGGTATTTATGGGGGTGCAGTTAAGCCTCTCCGGTACCAAACTGGTAGTGAACAGTGCCAGTAGCGTGCGCTGGGAATGGGTCATGATTGGTACTGCAGTCGTGTTTATTTTTCAGCTGCTGCGTCCCTTATTTACCAAGGGAATGAAAAAAATCAGTGGACCGAAGTTTGTCTTACCGGCACTGGATGGTTCAACACCAAAGCAAAAATTATTCCTGCTGGCACTGTTATTGATTGCGGTTGTCTGGCCTTTTATGGCTTCGCGTGGGTCAATTGATATTGCCACCATGACCATGATCTACATTATTCTTGGACTAGGTCTTAATGTGGTGGTGGGTCTGTCTGGCTTACTGGTCTTAGGTTACGGTGGCTTCTATGCTATCGGCGCTTATACCTTTGCCATGCTGAATCAGTACTATGGTCTGGGCTTCTGGACCTGTCTGCCAATAGCTGGCCTGATGGCCGCAGCAGCGGGTTTTTTACTGGGCTTCCCGGTCCTGCGTCTGAGGGGAGACTATCTGGCGATTGTCACCTTAGGCTTTGGGGAAATTGTCCGTATTCTGCTGCTCAATAATACCTCGCTTACTGGCGGACCTAACGGTATCAGCCAGATCCCGAAACCGACTCTGTTTGGTCTTGAGTTCAGTCGTACACCACGTGAAGGGGGTTGGGATACTTTCAGTAACTTCTTTAATATCAGTTATGACCCGAGCCACAGGGTGGTGTTTCTCTACTTAGTGGCTCTGCTGCTGGTCGTGATTACCCTGTTTGTTATCAACCGTCTGTTACGTATGCCTCTGGGTCGTGCCTGGGAAGCGCTGCGTGAAGATGAAATTGCCTGTCGTTCTCTGGGCTTAAGCCCACGTCGTATCAAACTGACAGCCTTTACTATCAGTGCTGCTTTTGCCGGTTTTGCTGGCACTTTGTTTGCTGCGCGCCAGGGCTTTGTCAGCCCAGAGTCGTTCACCTTTGCCGAGTCTGCTTTTGTACTGGCGATTGTGGTATTGGGCGGTATGGGGTCACAGTTTGCCGTTATTCTGGCCGCCGTATTACTGGTGGTATCCCGTGAAATGATGCGTGACTTGAACGAATACAGCATGCTGGTGCTGGGTGGTTTGATGGTGCTGATGATGATTTGGCGGCCACAGGGCTTGTTACCAATGAACCGTCCGCACTTGAAGCTTAAAACCACCGCTGTAAAAGGAGAGCAGGCATGAGTCAGCCATTGTTATCCGTCAGCGGACTGATGATGCGTTTTGGCGGCCTTCTTGCCGTTAACAATGTATCGCTTGAGCTTAATGTCGGTGAAATTGTTTCCCTGATTGGCCCGAATGGTGCCGGTAAAACAACCGTCTTTAACTGCCTGACCGGTTTTTATAAACCGACCGGTGGTCAGATCTTACTGCGTGATAAACATCTTGAAGGTTTGCCAGGACAGGAGATTGCTCGTCTCGGAGTGGTGAGGACGTTTCAGCATGTCCGCTTGTTCCGTGAAATGACGGTGATTGAAAATCTGCTAGTGGCGCAACATATGCAGCTGAAAACCGGTATTTTTTCTGGGCTGCTGCAAACCCCAAGTTTTCGTCGTGCTCAGTCAGAAGCCCTGGAGCGTGCCGCTGACTGGCTGGAACGTATTGGTTTGTTAGAGCAAGCGAATCGCCAGGCTAGCAATCTGGCCTACGGTGATCAGCGACGTCTGGAAATTGCCCGTTGCATGGTGACTCAACCAGAAATTCTGATGCTGGATGAGCCTGCTGCAGGTCTGAACCCGAAAGAGACCAAAGAACTTGATGAATTGATCATGGAACTGCGTAATCATCACAATACTACCGTGTTGCTGATTGAGCATGATATGAAACTGGTTATGGGAATATCAGATCGTATCTACGTAGTGAATCAGGGGACGCCGTTGGCTAACGGCACGCCGGAGCAAATCCGCAACAACCCTGATGTGATCCGTGCCTATTTGGGCGAAGCATAGGGGTGAGGCCTAAGATGGAAAATGTAATGTTGTCGTTTGACAAGGTAAGTGCCCACTATGGAAAGATTCAGGCCTTACACGATGTCAGTCTGCATATTAAACAGGGCGAAATAGTTACCTTAATCGGGGCTAATGGCGCGGGTAAAACAACCCTTCTGGGTTCGCTCTGTGGCGAACCTCGTGCCTCGAGCGGACGGATTGTGTTTGACGGTAAAGATATTACCGACTGGCAAACCGCACGTATTATGCGCGAAGCAGTCGCTATCGTTCCGGAAGGTCGCCGTGTATTTTCGCGAATGACGGTGGAAGAAAACCTCGCTATGGGTGGTTTCTTTGCTGAGCGTGATCAGTTTCATGAGCGTATTGAGCGCATGTATAAACTGTTTCCGCGTCTGCATGAACGTCGTATTCAGCGTGCAGGTACCATGTCTGGTGGCGAGCAGCAGATGCTAGCCATCGGCCGGGCGCTGATGAGCCAGCCGCGTTTGCTGTTACTCGATGAGCCTTCTCTGGGACTGGCACCGATTATTATCCAGCAAATTTTCGATATCATTGAGCAGCTACGTAGTGAAGGGATGACGATTTTCCTGGTTGAACAAAACGCCAATCAGGCTTTGAAGCTAGCTGACCGTGGTTACGTGCTGGAAAATGGTCATGTAGTCCTCTCTGATACCGGTGAGGCTCTGCTGGCTAACGAAGCGGTACGCAGTGCTTATCTCGGGGGCTAATTCCCGTTGATTCTCCAGGCAGGCAGCATGATATTTCGCATCATGTATGCCTGCCTCATCGTTATTCAGCATCCTTACTTCCCGCACTGTGTTCTTTCGTTATCGCTCAATATTCGGGTATAAAAATCTTGGCTTGGGTGTATCAAGAAACAATTCTTTAACAAAACCGTAATGATTCCGTGATGCAAACAGTATAATTCTGTCATTCAACTATGTCATGTTAACTCTCGAGCATAAAACGCGTGATTTCGCGCATCCGGCACAATTAAGAGAGTGAATTAGAATGACACTGTTACGACACACCGCTTTAGGGCTGACGCTGGGTCTGGCACTGACCAGCCAGGCGATGGCCGTTACATCTATTCCTTTTTGGCATTCAATGGACGGGCAACTGGGCAAGGAAGTTGATTCCCTGGCGACGCGTTTTAACGAAACCCATCCTGATTACAAAATAGTGCCGGTTTACAAAGGTAACTATGAGCAGAACCTGGCCGCAGGTATTGCAGCCTACCGTACTGGTAATGCGCCAGCGCTGCTGCAAGTTTATGAAGTGGGTACCGCGACGATGATGGCATCTAAAGCTATCAAGCCAGTGTATGAAGTGTTTAAAGATGCTGGCATTGTTTTTGATGAGTCACAGTTTGTTCCGACCGTATCAGGTTATTACACCGATTCCAAAACCGGGCACTTACTGTCCCAGCCGTTTAACAGCTCCACTCCAGTGCTTTATTACAACAAAGACGCGTTTAAAAAAGCGGGTCTGGATCCGGAAAAACCACCAAAAACCTGGCAGGAACTGGCTGACTACAGTGCGAAATTACGCGCATCTGGTATGAAATGTGGTTACGCCAGTGGCTGGCAGGGTTGGATCCAGCTGGAAAACTTCAGCGCATGGAATGGCCTGCCAGTGGCGACTAAAAATAATGGCTTTGATGGGACTGATGCGGTGCTGGTTTTCAATGCACCTGAGCAAGTCAAACATATTCAACTGCTTCAGGACATGAATAAGAAGGGCGATTTCAGCTACTTCGGTCGTAAAGATGAGTCTACTGAAAAATTCTATAGCGGCGACTGTGCTATCACGACCGCTTCTTCCGGTTCACTGGCCGATATTCGCGAGTATGCGAAGTTTAATTATGGCGTAGGTATGCTGCCTTACGATGCCGACAATAAAAATGCACCACAGAACGCCATTATCGGTGGTGCCAGCTTGTGGGTTATGGACGGAAAAGATCCGGCAACTTACAAAGGCGTTGCTGAATTCCTGGAGTTCCTGGCTGAACCTAAAAATGCCGCGCAGTGGCATCAGAAAACCGGTTACCTGCCGATCACCACTGCAGCTTATGACCTGACCAAAAAAGAGGGTTTCTATGACAAGAACCCAGGGGCTGATATTGCCACGCGTCAGATGCTGAACAAACCCCCTTTGGCTTACACGAAAGGTCTGCGTTTGGGCAACATGCCGCAAATCCGTACTGTGGTTGACGAAGAACTGGAATCTGTCTGGAGCGGTAAAAAGACCCCACAGCAAGCGCTGGACACCAGTGTAGAACGTGGCAACCAACTGCTGCGTCGCTTTGAGCAGTCAACCAAGTCATAAAGAATAAAGCGCTAATCGCTAATTCAGGATAAACGGTGTAACAGCCGTTTATCCTCTCTGTTTTTACGACAGGGCGACTAAGTCATCAGGCGAATGGATACCCACATCATTCCCCGAATACGTTCAAAAGAGTAACGCTATGTCATCATCTCGTCCGGTATTTCGCTCCAGCTGGTTGCCTTATGCCTTGGTTCTTCCGCAGTTGGTCATTACCGTGGTCTTCTTTATCTGGCCTGCTGGCGAAGCACTCTGGTACTCATTGCAAAGCACCGATCCGTTTGGGATTTCGAGTACTTTTGTCGGCCTGGAAAACTTCAGGCAGCTGTTTAACAATAGCTACTATCTGGACTCCTTTTACACCACCATGATTTTCAGTGGTCTGGTTGCTGGCTGCGGCATGCTGGTCTCGTTATTTTTTGCAGCACTGGTCGACTATGTCATACGCGGCAGCCGTTTCTATCAAACGCTGTTATTGCTGCCTTATGCGATTGCCCCGGCGATAGCCGCCGTACTGTGGATGTTTTTATTTAGCCCGGGTCGAGGCTTAATCACTCACGCGCTGGATTATTTTGGTTACGAGTGGAACCACGCCCGCAATAGTGGCCAGGCGATGTTCCTGGTGGTATTCGCTTCGGTATGGAAGCAAATCAGCTATAACTTCTTGTTTTTCTTTGCTGCATTGCAATCAATTCCTCGCTCACTGGTTGAGGCGGCTGCGATTGACGGTGCCGGGCCTGTGCGCCGCTTTTTCCGAATATCGTTGCCGCTTATTGCTCCGGTGAGTTTCTTCCTGTTGGTGGTTAACTTGGTTTATGCCTTCTTCGATACTTTCCCGGTTATTGACGCCGCGACCGGTGGTGGGCCGATGCAAGCAACGACTACGCTGATCTATAAAATTTATCGCGAAGGTTTTGCAGGACTGGACTTGTCTTCTTCAGCTGCACAATCCGTGGTGCTGATGTTCCTGGTCATTATCCTGACAGTGATTCAATTTCGCTTCGTGGAACGCAAGGTACGCTACCAATGATTGAAAACAATCGAGGTCTGACATGGTTCAGCCACTCCATGTTGACACTGGGTGTCATCGTGATTTTATTCCCGTTATATATCGCCTTTGTTGCGGCAACCTTGGATAACGAGGCTATTTATCAAACCCCGATGACGCTGATCCCAGGTACTCATCTATGGGAAAATATCAGCTTCATCTGGAATCAGGGAGTATCGAGCAACAGTGCCCCCTTTGGTCTGATGCTGTTTAACAGTGCCTTTATGGCGCTGGTGATTACGCTGGGGAAAATCACCGTTTCCATTCTCTCGGCTTTTGCGATTGTCTGGTTCCGTTTTCCATGTCGTACGCTATTTTTCTGGATGATTTTCATCACCCTGATGCTGCCGGTAGAAGTCCGTATTTTCCCGACCGTAGATGTGGTGGCGAATCTGAATATGATTGATAGCTATGCTGGTTTAACTCTGCCGCTGATGGCATCGGCAACCGCGACGTTTTTGTTTCGTCAGTTCTTTATGACCCTACCCGATGAGCTGATCGAAGCCGCCCGTATTGATGGTGCATCACCGATGCGTTTCTTCTTTGACATTGTGCTGCCGCTATCGAAAACCAACCTGGCAGCCCTGTTTGTTATCACCTTTATCTACGGCTGGAATCAGTATCTCTGGCCGTTATTAATTATTAGCGATGCCTCTCTTGGCACTGCGGTTGCTGGTATCAAAGGCATGATATCCAGCGGTGAAGGTTCAACCCAATGGAATCAGGTAATGGCAGCGATGTTACTTACCCTTATCCCACCGGTGATGGTTGTTTTAGTGATGCAGCGTGCGTTTGTACGCGGACTAGTTGAGAGTGAGAAATAACAGATGGCAGGATTGAAGCTACAGGCAGTCACAAAAAGCTGGGACGGTAAAACACAGGTTATTCAACCGTTAACCGTTGATGTTGCCGACGGTGAATTTATTGTGATGGTTGGGCCGTCTGGCTGCGGAAAATCAACCTTATTACGCATGGTTGCCGGACTGGAACGGGTGACCAGCGGCGATATCTGGATTGATAATAAACGCGTGACGGAGATGGAACCCAAAGAGCGCGGTATCGCGATGGTGTTCCAGAATTATGCGTTATATCCGCATATGACTGTTGAAGAGAATATGGCCTGGGGCCTGAAGATCCGTGGTATGGGGAAAGAGCAGATCCGCCAGAAGGTGCTCGAAGCTGCACGTATTCTGGAGCTGGATAATTTTCTTACTCGCCGTCCCCGCGAGCTATCAGGTGGCCAGCGTCAGCGTGTGGCAATGGGTCGGGCGATTGTTCGTTCCCCAGCCTTGTTCTTATTTGATGAACCGCTGTCGAACCTTGATGCCAAACTGCGCGTGCAGATGCGTCTTGAGCTACAACAACTGCACCGTCGCCTGAAAACCACCAGTCTCTATGTGACCCATGATCAGGTTGAGGCCATGACGCTTGCCCAGCGCGTGATGGTGATGAACAAAGGCATTGCCGAGCAGATTGGTACGCCCGTAGAAGTCTATGAGCGCCCGGCGACTCGTTTTGTCGCCAGCTTTATCGGATCTCCGGCTATGAATCTGCTAGAAGGTAAGGTGAGCATTGATGGTCAGCGCTTTGAGTTTGCAGGCAGCGTATCGCTTCCTCTGGGTAGCCAGCATTTAGCCTGGGCAGGTAAAGCGATTACGCTGGGTATTCGCCCTGAGCATATTACGCTAAGCTCTCAGATTGAAGGCGGTATTCCACTGGTCGTGGAAATGCTGGAGATCCTCGGCGCAGATAATCTGGTACATGGGCACTTTGGTCAGCAAAAAGTTATCGTTCGCTTAGACCACAAGATGCGTCCGGAGCCGGGCAGCAAACTATGGCTGCATATACCGGAAGAACATCTGCATTTCTTTGATGCTAAAAGTGGACAACGTTTATGAGTCACTGGCCTTATCCGAAAATCGTCGCTCATCGTGGTGGTGGCAAACTGGCACCTGAGAACACCTTAGCCGCCATTGATACCGGTGCACATTACGGTCATACCATGATTGAGTTTGATGCCAAACTTTCTCAGGACGGACAAATTTTCCTGCTGCATGACGATACCCTTGAACGTACCAGCAATGGCTGGGGTATTGCTGGTGACTTACGCTGGGATCAGTTAGTGAATGTTGATGCCGGTAGCTGGTTTAGTGGCGAGTTTGCGGGTGAACCTTTACCGTTGTTGTCACAAGTCGCTAAGCGCTGCCAGCAGCACGGTATGATGGCAAATATTGAGATAAAGCCTACTACTGGACTGGAAAGTGAAACCGGTACGGCAGTAGCGCTGGCGGCACGTGAATTATGGCGCGGGCAAACCGCGCCGTTGTTATCATCTTTTGCCATCGAGGCCTTAGAGGCCGCTCAACAGACAGTCCCGGAGTTACCCAGAGGCTTGTTACTGGATAGCTGGCGTGAAGACTGGTTAGAACTCACCACAGGACTTGGCTGTGTATCTATTCACCTGAACCACAAATTGCTTGATGAAACGCGTGTGGCGATGTTGAAGGCTGCTGGTTTGCATATCCTGGTCTATACCGTGAATTCCCCTGCACGTGCAGCCCAGTTGCTGCTGTGGGGAGTGGATGCCATTTGTACGGACCGTATCGACCAGATTGGCCCTGACTTTTCAGCCACCGATGCTCTGTTAGTCTGAGTTGACGATTTAACTCCATCTCATTGCTGAGACTGGCGTTAAATTTAAGGCTTGGGAGCAAACTTCTCATTACTGCTGTTATTCGGTAGTGTTTTTATCTTGCCTGGCTGCGACTGAATGACGCGCTGGGTATTGTTATTTATTTCCGTATTCAACTGTTTTTGCTGCTGCAAACTTTGGCTCTGAATTTGCTGATTAAGCGTATTTTTCTGCTGTTGTTGTTGAGCTTGCATTTGCGTCTGTAGCCGCTGCTGAGTCGGATTCTGATAGCCTGGTAAATTAGGGTTATTGAGCGAATTGGGTGCTTGAGCCAGACTACCTAAAGGCAACAGTAGTACGAGTAGTAGTAATTTTTTCATCGCTATCCCCTCATCTCAGAAGTTCAAATAGTATACGTGATTTTCCCAGCGATAGAGCGGTGACTCCTGTAGCCTCCGTTATCTGCGATTATGTGGGTTTGAAACGCGCCATAAAATAGGCATCAATATACTGACCGTCACGAAATGCAAAGCGCTTACCAGTGCCTTCCACCTCGAAGCCAAATTTACCATACAGCGCCAGAGCGGCAACATTATCGGTATAGACCGTCAGTTCAATACGTTCAATCCGTAGCCAGTTATCACACAGGTTAACCATCTGCTGCATTAATGCCGAAGCTACCCCTTGGCCCTGGTAGTGTTCACTCACACCCATGCCAAAGGTGGCGACATGGCTGCGTCTGGGTGAGGGTTCGATCATCAGCGATAGCTGACCCACCACCTTATCTTCGATGCAAGCCACCAGAGAGTAATGACCCGCGGGTAGGTCGGTGGTACGTGTTTGCCACTTCTTTAGTGTGGGATGAGGTAGCTGGAGAGTGTCACGGTAAAGTGCGGGTTGGGAATAAATCTCATGTAAAGCTTCAGCATCATAATTTTCAGCGTGACGTACCACAACCTGTTTCATTCCTTTTTACCTCAATGAGTTACAAAAAACCGTTTTAACATCAGTGACTTTAAACACAAAAGCAATGGACATTATTTTTCAAATAGTGCTTTACAAGTGCGAATGATAATGATTATTATTGCCATGCGTTCAGGAGAGACCCCTACGGAGACATCCTGAAAGCACGACATTGCTCACATTGCTTCCAGTATTACTTTAGCCAGCTTGATGCTGGCTTTTTTTTTGGTGTACTTTTATGGACGTCGTCTGTTGGCTGTGGTGGTTAACAGGCGACTTTGAGGTGTTGTTATCCCTGCAAAGATAAGTGTGCAGGGATAATGACAGCACTTGATGAAATAAACCAGATGGCGCAGACTGAGCACTTACAAGCCGTTCAGGTGCGCCGTCTTATCTGTAGTGTGACACTGCAACTCGAATTATTTAAGGTATTAGCTGCCAGAGCGTCTGATAATCATTCCCACCAGGTTGCCAACCGGCAGAGTAAGAAGTATGTGACTGGATGCATACCCAGTTTTCTCCCATATTAGTTACTTTATCACCTACCACGTAAGAAGTATTTAACTGCCATTGAGGATATTCACTTTGTTCGGCAGGAAGGGTGGTGGCATGGACGCTATTACTTGGGCTTGACTCCGTAGGATTTCCGCTAAATTTGAATGTTACAAAATAGCTATATTGTGTATTAGGTTTTAGCTGTTTCGCCGTATAGGTGAGTGTCGTTGATGGAACAGTTGCAATATTATTATCATTTTCATAAATAATATATTCACTGACAGTACCCTGACCTGATACGGGATCCCATTCTAATGTTATGCTATTTTCGCTTATATTCGTAACGCGTAGAGTTGTGGGTGAGTTCGGTTCCTTGCCTCCATTGAGCACATTGGCAAATTCTTGACAATATTCACCGGCTATTTTTTGTGCCGGATTACTGGAACTCATTAAATCCACATAGGCATATGATGAAGGATTATCACGATTGAAATTCCAGCTTGCTAAAAAGCTGAAAGATTGTGCTTCAGCAAATGTTGCAAGTTCAGTTGTATTTTCCAGGGTAAACATGCTTAGGTCATCATTCAGTCCAATCATGGGTGTGATGGCCACATGGTTATAGTCCTTATTGATCTGGTTTTTGATACTGGTAGCAGCATTAATGGCTGCTTGTCCCATCTCATCTTTATATACTGGGCTATAATAGTCCATGGCCATGCCATTCACGATAAAATCCAAGCCTGCTTCTGTTGCACTCTGAACAATACCTAATCCTGTCGCTGTCATTCCTGTTGGCATGGTGGGTAGAGTAAAAGAAATCCTCACCTGTGGATTGTTGCGTTGTATTGTTTTGAGTGCAGTACAAATATTATCAATATCATAGAGGCCATTCTCAAGATCAAAGTCCAAGCCAGCGACATTATAATCATCAATGACTTTCTGATAAGTATCAATGAGATATTGCCCACTAAAATAAGTTGATATATCAGGGTTAACTGCTCCTCCAAACGAAACAATCACATCCATGTTAGCTTCATTTAACTTATTTGCTAAAGGTAGTGCCCAGTTTAATGGCATAGCATCATTGCCAGCCCAACAAGCATTCTTTGATGGAGATAATGTAATGAATGCAAATATTAAACCATCCGCCCCCCATTGTTTTGCTTGTTGAAAATAAAGAAGATTAGGTAACCCATTAGGGTAATCTTGTGAACTTGACCAATTCGCATTAACAGTAACATCAACATAAGGTGTATAAATTGTTTTCATTTTCAAAATTTCCTATTTAGTGTTTATACTCAAAGAACTTAGGATGTATTTAAATGCTGTTATATTACCTTGAATTTAAATGATATCATTCATGATGCTTTGAGGTTTATTAGGTTTAAATTAGAATTAAAACATAATGGAATAAACTCGTAATCAATATTTTTTGATTACGTATTTAACGTTATACTATTAAATATTTTATAGTCAATTGTTTTTTTAATTTGATATCTACTAAAAAATAGGTCGTGATACCGATTGAGTTGTAGTGTTTGATTGTTAATTCCAGTCAATGTTTTTACCGCATATATTTTCTGATTTTGAGAAGTAAATAGTTTATGGGCAAGGCGTTCAATATGGGTTCGCCGGTTAAATTCAGTCCAGCTTATTTGTGAGGTCGATGAAATCGTGATGCCGATTGAGTTGTAGTGTTTGATTGTTAATTCCAGTCAATAGTTTTACCGTATATATTTTCTGATTTTGAGAAATAAATGGTTTACGGGCAAGGCGTTCAATATGGGGGCACCGATTCAATTCAGTTCAGCTTATTTGTGAGGTCGATGAAATCGTGATACCGATTGAATTGCAGTGTTTGATTGTTAATTTCAGTCAATAGTTTTACCGTATATATTTTCTGATTTTGAGAAATAAATAGTTTACGGGCAAGGCGTTTAATATGGGGGCGCCGGTTCAATTCAGTTCAGCTTATTTGTGAGGTCGATGAAATGTCGTCATTTATGTGCAATAAAAAGTGACAACGCTGGCTTTGTTATGTGTGGGAAGATCTCGTCTCAAACGTATTTATTGCTCATGTTTTTGGTCGTCGGAGAAAAAAGAGATTTCGCCAGTTATTGGGGGGGGGCTGTCAGGTTTTAATGTCGCCTTTTGGTGCACTGACAACTTCAGTGCTTATGACATGCTGCCGGATGAAAAACACATCAGGGGCAAGCTTTATACGCAGTGGATTGAGCATGAGCATTACCTGGTGTGATGCTAATAACCACATTTAATACATACTTATTTCTTGCTGATAGCATGGCTGATTGAGGAGCACAAAGTTTTGTATGCCGGCCAGCGCCGGTCATGCAGAAGGCGATATAAAATAAGGCGACCCTATTGCACGGAGAAGCTAATTACGTCAGTGAAATTGATGTTCTCACTAATATAGCATTACTGGATTATGGCTTTGAGCAGAGCTATCCATCAGTAGTGGTTCTGCGTTGAGGGGGCTGGCGATATATTAATCTATTCAATTTTTTTGACTATAGGTGTCAGTTTTCCCCCTCTATGATTGTCAGCGAAATACGTCCACACTTAAGCCATCAAAGAGATTCAGGAGTTAATAACATGATTTACTTACGACAGGCTCAAGAACGTGGACATGCCAATCACGGTTGGCTGGATAGCTGGCATACCTTCTCATTCGCAAGTTACCACGATGCTAATTTTATGGGGTTCTCGGCACTGCGCGTGATTAATGAAGATGTCATTGATGCCGGGCAGGGGTTTGGAACCCATCCCCATAAAGATATGGAAATCCTGACCTATGTTCTTAAGGGAACAGTTGAACACCAGGATAGCATGGGGAATAAGGAGCAAATTCCTGCTGGCGAATTTCAGATAATGAGTGCTGGAACCGGTGTTAAGCATTCAGAATATAACGCCAGTCAGACCGAACCATTGCACTTGTATCAGATTTGGATCATTCCAGAAACCAATGGCATCACCCCGCGTTATGAACAACGCCGTTTTGATGCTGTGACAGGACGACAGCTGGTGCTTTCCCCTGATGCCAGAGATGGTTCACTGAAGGTCTATCAGGATATGGAACTTTCCCGCTGGCCACTGGAAAAAAATGAGCAGGCGGTCTATTCCATCACTCCTGGTCGTCGAATCTGGATTCAGGTGGTGAAGGGGAATGTGGTCATTAATGGTACGCAAGCAAAAACCAGCGACGCCATTGCTGCCTGGGATGAGCAGGTGCTTGCCATCGAAGCAAATGAAGAAAGCGAAATTTTATTATTTGATTTGCCACCTGTTTAACCGTTCTGGCTCACAACCTTCCCCTGAAAAGGGGGAAGGTTCATCCTACGGCATGCTAAACTGGTGCATCGATAATAAGAAACCCAGCGGAACGCATGAAAAAGAAAAGACCAGTACTTCAAGATGTTGCAGATCGTGTTGGCATTACAAAAATGACTGTCAGCCGCTTTTTGCGCACTCCTGATCTGGTTTCCCCCGCCGTTAGAGTTAAAATTGCCGCCGCATTAGACGAACTCGGTTATATTCCGAATCGTGCCCCAGATATGCTTTCTAATTCAACTAGCCGGGCTATCGGCGTGTTGCTGCCCTCCCTGACTAACCAAGTCTTTGCTGAAGTGCTGCGCGGTATCGAAGAGATCGTGGATGCTAATGGCTATCAGACTATGCTGGCACACTTTGGTTATAAACCTGAAAGGGAAGAAGAACGCTTAGAGTCGATGCTCTCCTGGAACATTGACGGGTTGATTCTGACTGAACGAACGCATACCCCCAGAACACTAAAAATGATTGAAGTTGCTGGCATCCCGGTGGTGGAGCTGATGGACAGTATCTCTCCTTGTCTGGATATCGCGGTCGGATTTGATAATTTTGAAGCGGCTCGGCAGATGACTGCTTCCATGATTGCCCGAGGTTATCGGCATGTGGCTTATCTGGGTGCACGTCTTGATGAGCGAACGATTATCAAACAGCAGGGTTATCAGCAGGCCATGAATGATGCAGGTCTTAACCCACGCAGTGTGATGGTGATGAATGCCTCGTCTTACTCAACCGGAGCCGAACTATTACGCCAGGCTCGCCAGGAATATCCTGAACTGGACAGTATCTTCTGTACGAACGATGACTTAGCTATTGGGGCAGCATTTGAATGTCAGCGTCAGGGGCTACGTATCCCGGATGATATTGCGATTGCGGGTTTCCATGGTCATGACATTGGTCAGGTAATGGAGCCTCGTCTTGCCAGTGTTCTTACCCCGAGGGAACAGATGGGGCGCCTGGGTGCCGAACGGTTGCTGGCGCGTATCCGGGGTGAAGAGGTTTCGCCCAAAATACTTGATTTAGGATTTACCTTGTCGCCAGGTGGCTCAATCTAAGCATTTTTATTGACCAAACTCACATTTATGCCTGCCTCAGCGAGGATGTTATTGCTTCTTATACTCTATTTCTGATAAATGTTACCGATAACATCTACCAGCGACAACTTATTGTCGGCCGGAGCAATGCATGAACATAACAAACCATGATAACCATATCTATGTCCTGATGGGCGTCTCTGGCAGCGGTAAGTCCGCTGTCGCCAGCGAAGTGGCCCATCAGTTACACGCGGTATTTCTTGACGGCGATTTTCTTCATCCACGACGTAATATTATGAAAATGGCTTCTGGTGAAGCATTGAATGATGAAGACCGAATTCCCTGGTTACAGGCTTTGAACGATGCAGCATTTGCTATGCAACGCACCAATAAAGTGTCACTGATCGTCTGTTCTTCACTGAAGAAAATCTATCGGGACCGTCTACGTGACGGTAATCCAAACCTTTCTTTTATTTATTTAAAAGGGGACTTTGAGGTTATCGAATCTCGTCTTAAAGCCCGTAAAGGGCATTTCTTCAAAACTGATATGCTCAAAACACAGTTTGCAGCACTCGAAGAACCACAAGCTGATGAGGCTGATGTGCAGGTAGTCGATATTAGTCAGCCGCTGGATGGTGTGATTGCCGATATGATTAAGCTGATAGAAGGAAACGGCAGCTGAGTCTCAGATGGGTCGATGGCGACACTTGATTTGCTCGCTATTGACCCTGTCCATGTAACGCCCAAAACCCTTCTGGTGTCATACCCCCCAATTTCTTCTGCGACCACTGGCGATTATATTGTTCGCTAATCTGTTGCAGATAATCATCCAGCTTCATCAAAGTTAGCGCAGGAATGAGAATACTGAGTGGGCACTCTACTCTCAGGGCTACATCCACCGTTTCTTCACCACGTAATCGTAGCGGTAAATTATGGTCTGCGCTCCATTTTTGTAATGGATGGTCGGGTGATAATTCGTTACCGAAGAGCTTTTTATTTTCAGTCTCAATACATTGTATAGCAGCCGGTATCGCTGTCATTAGTGACTCCAGCCAATGGACCACTAACATTGGTGAGGCTCCGGCAAATGCCCGGGACGCTATCCAGCCGCTGACTTCCTCTTGTGCCCACAGAATATGGTGCTCGCCACCGTCCTCGGTTAACAGATTAATACGTTGATAAAAAAGCTGTAATTTCCCCGGCTTAATACCTGCTTTTAGCGCTTTCTTACCGCGTAACTCTCTCGCTTCTAACACATTCATATGTGCCAGCTCGGCACTGCGCAAATAGCGGTCCAGCCCTGCCCGGGAGATACTTTGCTGCATGCCTGCGTTCACGATAACCAGGAGTTCATCAAGCGGCACCATGAGTTTTTGTCTCACCATGTTGATAATCACACTTTGTTCTGGTCTCAGTGACTTATGTACATTTTTCGATGTGGTGTACTGATCGGCTACATCTTGTCGCTGACGCCAGCGACGCACTGTGGCAACAGAGATGCCCAGCTCTTTCGCTAGCAGGCGGTCACTCTTCTCAGAGTTCTGAATATAGCGACGAATACGCGGTGTCGTGGTGGCATTCGCGTGTAGTTTTATTTCCATACATTCCCCTTTTTAGTCGCTCAGGTAATGATATCTAATTTGGTGAGACTTGCTTGTTAAGACCGTCATATTGTGAGCTGTCGCAACTTTATCATTACGCTATTCACAGATAATCGCCGCATTAAGAGCCCGGCTCTAAGAACCTGTTCGTCCCATTACTTCATCATAAAAATCAATTTTCGGAGTTCATTATGAGCAACGTTTTAGGATTTCTTGAGGCAAAGCTGATGCCGCTGGCAGCTAAGGCTGCACAACAGCGTCATCTGTGCGCAATACGGGGTGCCTATGTTTCGTTTATGCCATTTATCATAGTAGGTTCAATATTACTGATTATTTCGTCATTCCCCAGCCAGGGCTATCAGCAGTTTATGAGTGGTATGTTTGGTGCGACTTGGAGCAATATCGTTGAGATCCCGTTCAACGCAGTATTCTCCACCATGTCGCTATTTATTAGTTTTCTGGTCGCCTATCGGCTAGCCGAGCACTATGACGAAGACCGAGTATCCTGTGGCATTCTGGCGCTGGTTTCCTTTCTGATCCTGACGCCTTTTATTAAAGTTGAGGCACTGGGCAATATTACCGTAGTACCAACGGAATGGATCGGCAGCAAGGGTCTGTTTGTTGCGATGATAGGCTCACTGCTTTGGACCGAATTATTCTGCTTTCTGAAACGTAAAAAGCTGGTGATCAAAATGCCCGAAGGGGTTCCGCCAGCGGTACAAGAGTCTTTTGCTGCTTTAATTCCTGCGTTGATCGTTATTGTGCTGGTGCTGGCAATTCGTATAGCCTTTGAACACACAAGCTATGAAACCATCCATCAGTTTATCTATCAGGCGGTAGCAACGCCGATGCGTCATTTTGGCACCTCTTACGGTGGCGCACTGCTGACCGTGCTCTCAATTACTATTTTGTGGTCGGTGGGGATTAACTCTGGCTCAATGGTTAACGGCATTATTCGTCCACTGTGGATGGAAAATCAGACCGACAACATTGCCGCAGTTCAGGCTGGTATTACGCCGCCACATATTATTACTGAGCAGTTTTTCGATATGGTCTGGATGGGTGGAGCAGGTGCCACATTGTCTCTGGTTATTGCCATACTCTTCTTTGCACGCAGTAAAAGCATACGTGAAGTGGGGCGCTTAGGTGCAGGTGCATCGGTATTCAATATCAATGAACCTATCCTGTTCGGCTTACCTATTATCATGAATCCTATCATGCTGATCCCTTTCAATCTGGTGCCTCTGGTACTGGTCACCACGCAATATATCGCAATGAAAATCGGCATGGTCGCCGTCACCACGGGGGTATTTATTCCCTGGACATTACCGCCTGTGATCAGTGGTTTTATCGTCACTGGCGATATCAGCGGTAGCCTGATGCAAATTGTTAACCTGCTGATTGGTGCAATGCTGTATCTGCCTTTCTTACGTATTTTAGATAAGCAATATTGCACAGCTGAAAAAGCATAATTTGTATCGATTAAACAAAAGATCAGGAGTTTTAGATGTGGGGAATGATTGCAACATGGCGCATGGCGCTCGAAGGCATCACACACGCCAGCGAAGCATTAAAGAGTGGCGGAAAATCAGCTAAGGCGGTAGTCAATGCTGTTGCTGAAGTGGAGGATTTTCCCTTCTATAAATCCGTTGGCTACGGTGGCTTACCCAGTGAAAATGGGGAAGTTGAGCTCGATGCCGCCTTTATGGATGGCGATACTCTGGCCTTTGGTGCGGTGGGTAACCTGGTGGATATCGCTAATCCTATTCAGGTCGCTCATGCTCTGAGCCGTGAGCGTTTTAATAGCTTTCTGGTCGGCACTGGTGCGCGTGAATGGGCGCTAAGCCAGGGTTTTAGTGAGAAAACTATGCTCACCGAACGTGCGATACAACATTATCGCAAGCGCTGCCATGAAACCATTGACCGTGGTCTGAGCCCTTACGATGGCCATGATACCGTGGGCATCATAGGTCTTGATCAGCATGGCTCCATGAGTGTCGGCACTTCCACCAGCGGGCTATTTATGAAACGTCGTGGACGCCTGGGAGACTCGCCAGTGATTGGCTCAGGGTTCTATTGCGACAGTGAGATTGGTGCTGCGACTGCGACCGGAGTGGGCGAGGATCTGATGAAAGGCTGCACCAGCTATGAAATCGTACGCCGTATGGAAGGTGGAATGGCACCACAAGATGCCGCTGACTCCGTAGTTTGCGAACTAGAAGACAAACTGATGGCGCGATTTGGTCGTGTCGGTGATTTATCCGTCGTCTGCATGAATCGTCAGGGTAAATTTGGTGCTGCTACTAATATTCAGACATTTTCATTTGTCGTCGCGACCCATGACTTACCTGCCACGGTTTATTTAGCCGAACGCCGTGCTGACCGCACTCACTACCAGCCTGCCAGTCAACAGTGGATGGCGGATTATGCTGCGCGTATCCGTGCGCCTATCGGAGAACCTCAATATGATTAACGCTCAGATCATAAGTAGCCAGTTAACGGATGGCATTGATAGTCATCTGATATCCTTTGCGAACAGTCGCCTGCTGGCACAAACAGCCGTTAATCCGGCCATTCTCAGTGCATTACAGAATGACGCTATATCTGCTGTAGCGGACTGCGGTTACGGTTGTCATCCTTTTGGACGTATTACTCTGTTACCCGAAGATCACTGGCTGGATAGTGTTACTTATAAGTTGCAAACGGCGCTGCGGCCTCTGTTGCGAAAAATACACTGCCCGGCGCTCACCGTCGATTGCAGCCTGTGGGATACCGATAATATCGCCCACCGCGCCCAGCTTTCTGCTCTGCTTATCTTTTTGTTTAATCTGGACTATCAGCTGAGTGATTTAGGCTTAAAGACGACGGCGACACAGACGCTGCGGATAACTCAACTCAGGTTATGGTGCCAGCCACAGCAGCAAGCGAGAGTGGAAAAATTGCTACGTCAGGCAGAAGCCACTTCACGAGGCATGATTGCTGCTCGTCGTATTGCAGATTTACCCAGTTCAAGCTGCACGCCTGAATTTGTCGTGCGTGAAATAGAAAAGCTGATTGCCTCTTATCCTGCTCTGGAGTGTGAAGTTCTGGATGAAAACCAGATCAAACAACAGGGTTTAGGGCTACTTGATGCAGTGGGCAAAGGGGCTGCTAACCCACCCAGACTGATTATTTTACGTTATGAGGGACAGGCCAAAGGTCCCTTCGGTGCCTATGTTGGTAAGGGCATTACCTTCGATACTGGCGGCTTGTGGCTGAAAGATGGTGCTGGTATGTACACCATGAAATATGACATGTGTGGTGCTGCCAACGTCTTTGGCTTGCTTATCGCTGCTGCTGAGCTGAAATTGCCCGTACGGCTGGTGGGTGTACTGGCCCTGGCGGAAAATATGATTGGCCCGGATGTGATGCGCCCTGGTGATGTGGCCATAAGTCACTCTGGCCTGACTGTCGAGATCAATAATACCGATGCTGAAGGCCGTCTGGTATTAGCGGATGCGATTTCCTATGCCAGTCAACTGACGCTGGATAATCAGAAACCCCAGTACATTATCGATATGGCAACACTCACCGGAGCGGTGGTCAAAGCCTTAGGATATGACCTGACGGGTTTATGGAGCCAGAATTCTGCATTGAGCCAGCAACTGACTCAAGCCGGGCTTGAAAGTCGGGATGAAGTCTGGTCATTACCGCTTGATGCACGCTTTGCTCCTCAGGTTGAAAGCGCGATTGCCGACTTGTGTAACACCCCATCTAACAATGCTGCAATCAGTACTTCGGCCGCTTATTTTCTGCGCTGTTTCTGCCCGGACGATATTCCCTGGGCACACCTTGATATCAGCGGAACCGCATTGTGGCGTGAACAAGGACGCAGTGTCTCTTCTGGACGACCTATCCCCCTTTTAATGCAGCACTTGCTGAACGATTTGGAGAAATAAGATGAAAAAGATTCTGTTGGTGTGTGACTTAGGTATGTCGACCAGTTTAATGGTCAAGAAAATGCAGGAAGCTGCGAAAAACCAGGGTGTTGACGTTGAGATCTGCGCCAAATCTGTGCGTGATTATAAAACCTGTGTCGCTGAGTTTGATGTTGCCTTACTGGGTCCTCAGATCCGCTATAAATTACCTGAGTGTGAAAAAATTGCCAAAGAGCATGGCAAACCTATCGCCTGCATTGACATGATGGCCTACGGTACCATGAAAGGCGACAAGGTATTAGAGCAGGCACTGGCCCTGATTGAAGGAGTGTAAGATGGATCTTGAAAATGAAGTGATGGAACTGATTGCCAACTCCGGTTATGCCCGTAGTCTGGTATTTCAGGCCATCCGTTGTGCCCGTGAAGAGGGGGATTTCGCTCAGTCAGAGACCTACATGCAACAAGCTCAGGACGCCTTATCTTCCGCACACCATGTACAGACCAAGCTGATTGAAATGGACGAAGGCGAAGGAAAAATCCCTGTGCATTTAGTGATGGTTCACGCCCAGGATCACCTGATGAATGCCATTATGCTGATGGAACTGGGACGCGAAATTATCGCGTTGCATCAGAAAGTTGCACACCTTTAATAACAAGCACTGACAGCCCGCACGGTGAAAGCCATGTGGGCTGTTTTGGGGATATTATTCGGACGTATCTTTATTTCTTGATTCAGTATCACGACTAAAGGAAGGGATAGCATCGGAAAATCTTGCTGTCCGTGCATCACGTTCATAGCCCTGAGGCTCACTCAGCATGCTGTATAGCTCTGGTCGGCGTCCGTGGATCCACCGTCGTCCTGTGGACAGGGTCAGTAAGTCGAGATCCAGACTGGCGCAGACCATCGTATCCTCATAGGAACCGGTTTCGCTGACTACTCGGCCGTAGGGGTCAATAATCATGGCGTTACCTGTACGAACTTCCCCGTTATCCAGCCCCACACCATTACTGAACAGAATGAAAAAGCCATTATCATGCGCGCGCGCGGGCAGCCATCGCATTAGCCAGCCTCGACCACTGTCACCGCGAAAAGCTTCTTCAAGTGCTTGTGGGTTATTATGCCTGTTTTCCCAGAGACTGACCGGAACAGGTTTCATGCCATAAGGACTGCGTGAGCAGGTTCCCCCAGTCTGGTGCGGAGCAATAAGAATATCCGCGCCAAGAAGTGCTGTGATACGCGCATTTTCGACCAGATTATTATCCCAGCAGATGAGCACACCAACACGAACTCCCCAGGGGGTATCAAAGACGGTGTAATTGTTTCCCTGGGCAATCTCAGGATGTTCAAAAGCATGCAGTTTTCTGTGTACATGACGCCCGCCATCCGGCATACAGACGGCATAAGCGTTATATAACTTTCCATCAACTCCCTGTTCTATAAATCCTGCGCCGATAGCCATTTGATATTTTTCCGCCAGGGCTGCTATCCGGGACAACGATGGACTATCCTCAGTGCGTTCTGACAATGCATCCAACTCCTGGCGGTTGAGGCCAGGAACGTGCCAGTATCCGGTAATACACATTTCAGGAAATACCAGAATCTTTATTTCCTGCTGGGAGGCCTGAAAAATCAGTTTTTCCATAACGGATAAATTGTACTGCTTGTCATTTGCCCGATGACAAAATTGTACTGTGGCAACACGAATACTTTTTTCCATTATATTTCTCCTCATAGAAAGTGACGAAGAGCATTTCATCAGAGAACAGACAAACGTGTATAATCACGATTTCTCCCTGTCTGATAACCAACTGGAATGGATATAAAATTATTACGTGCATTCGTCACCCTCGCCCGTCTGGGATGGTATCGGCCTGCGGCTGAAATACTGTGTGTGACGCAACCTGCACTCACGAAACAGATCCAGACCCTGGAAAATCTCGCCGGGGCTACGCTTTTTCAGCGTGGTCGTCATGGCGCAAAACTGACGGTGGCAGGAGAGCTGCTACTTCCGGGAGCCTCTGAGGTACTGGAGCGTTATGATATTTTTTGGTCTGAGGTGACGGGTATCAGGAAAGGAAATGCAGGTAAGCTGGTTCTGGGCTTTGGTATTTCGTCATTCCGTCTGGCTCCTGAGTGTGTCGCTGCTTTTCGCAGCCAGCACCCTGACGTGCAAGTATCTCTGAACGATATGCCCTCCGTAGTACAATTTCAGCAGTTAACCGAAGGCCAGCTTCAGGTCGGATTTGTCCGGCTACCGGCTCCAGGGCAACTGGAAAGCAGGGTACTGGCAGAAGAAAGACTGATTCTTGCTGTGGCTGCTAGTAGCTATAGTGATTCATTGGATACGAAAAAGCTGATTGAAATGAATCAACTACTACAGATTTCCCCCCGACGTGGTGAAGGGCTTTCAACCCAGGCGTCCTGTTTCCTTGCCGCAAATAATCTCACGCCACAGGCCGTTTCAGCAGCCGATGATATTCAGACCTTACTGGCTCTGGTTGCCTCCGATGGAGGGGTAGCATTACTGCCAGAGAGTGTTGTTCATATTCTGCCTGCCGGGGTAATGCTGGTACCACTTGAAGGTAAACATACGGTCTGGCAAACAGGTATCGCCTGGAATGCCCGGATAAAGGACCCCGTTAGGGATAATTTTTTAACTATTATGGGCGTCTGATAACGTTGTTCAGAGGGAGGGGGGGCAGGATTGTGCTGGGTATCATGAAGGCTCTGATACTGAGCCTGCATGAGTGAACAGAGCATTATTTTATCTGCTGGCTACGTATCATCGCTTCTCGCAAAATAGCGTTAAGTCTGGTCTGATAGCCTTTTCCGGGTTCTTTAAGCCACGCCAGAATATCGGCATCAATTCTAACTGAAGCATGTTTCTTAACCGGACGATAAAACTGCCCGCGTACCGCGTTTTCCCAGAGTGCCTGTGCTGGCTCACCGATATCGCTGTAATCAATTTGACTGTCAGGTTGTTTAGCGAGTGATTTCAGCTCGGCTTCTTGTTTTTCAGTCAAGGGGGGAAGTTCACTGTGTTTATATTTAACGGTGCTCATAAATTTTCCTCTCTTTCCTACAAGCCTTACGGGCGCTGATGATACGGACTATCTCGGTACCACTTTCGAATCGTAACGTATGGACGACCAGGACAACCACACATCCTTTGATAGCTCCGATGGTCTGCCAGCGGTACTCAGCGTTTTCAATACTCACTTGTACTGAGAGATGAAAGGGGTCTTCAAAAACCCATACCGCTGTTTCAAATCGAATTCCGTGCTTGCGCAAATTTGACTCAGCCTTCGCTAAATCCCACTCAAAATCCATTTCCATGAGTCTGCCAGTGAACATTCATTTTGTATATACAAAATAGTGTATACAAAGAGATGGTCTCTACCAAAATACGATTTTTTATCTTAAGTATTATTAGCCGCCACTATTCGCGGGAGGCGAGCTATCTTGCTGAATATCATCCCTGCATCCAGACACGTATCCCGTCGAGGAACATTTGGGTCGCAATCATCACCAGCACCAGGCCCATCAGCCGCTCGAGGGCATTAACGCCTTTTTCTCCCAACAGGCGTAGAAACAGCGATGACTGGAGCAAAATAATAACCGTACCGCCCCAGGCTAACATTAATGCGATCACCAGATGCCCCATCTGATTAGGATACTGATGTGATAACAACATCAGGGTTGCCAGTAAAGAGGGGCCGGCAACCAGGGGAATGGCTAATGGGACGATAAAAGGTTCTTCTCCAGCCGGAAGTCCGCTGGCATTGCCTTCATTACCTGGAAAAATCATCTTAATGGCTATCAGAAAAAGAATAATGCCACCGGAAATAGAGACCGTTTCGGCGCGCAGGTTTAAAAATGAGAGGATTTTTTCCCCGGCAAATAAAAAAATCAGCATCAATGCAAGCGCGATAAGCAGTTCACGGATCATGATTGCCCGACGTCGTTTCGGCTCAGTATGTTTGAGCACTGACATGAAGATAGGCAGGTTACCCAGTGGATCCATAATCAAAAATAGCAGGACGGTGGCCGTTATTATTTCATTCATTTCTTTTCCCGAAGGTCCTTGTTAATTCACAATAATAAGCTTTGTTTCTGATATAACAGAAATCATTGATTAATTTCACTTGCGACTTTTGCTGCATTTTGTAAGGTGGAAGGATAACACTACACACTTATACGCAATCATCTGAGCAGGATTAGTCTTTATGAAAAATGTAGGTTTTGTTGGCTGGCGTGGAATGGTCGGTTCTGTACTCATGCAACGCATGGTAGAAGAACGTGACTTTGACGCTATTCGTCCAGTTTTTTTCTCCACTTCCCAGGCGGGAGAGCCAGCTCCAACTTTTGCTGGTGTTAATGGCGGTACGCTACAGAATGCCAGTGACCTGGAAGCGTTGAAGGCCCTGGATATTATCGTCTCCTGCCAGGGAGGTGATTATACCAATGAAATCTATCCAAAGCTGCGTGAGAGTGGCTGGCAAGGTTACTGGATCGATGCCGCATCCTCACTGCGTATGAAAGATGATGCGATTATTATTCTTGATCCGGTTAACCAGCATGTTATCGAAGACGGTCTGAATAAAGGGATCAAAACCTTTGTTGGTGGTAACTGTACCGTTAGCCTGATGCTGATGTCTCTGGGTGGCTTGTTTGCTAATAACCTTGTTGACTGGGTTTCTGTGGCGACTTATCAGGCAGCTTCCGGTGGCGGCGCACGTCATATGCGTGAATTGCTCAATCAGATGGGACACCTGCATCAAGAAGTTGCCAGTGAACTGGCTTCACCGGCTTCCGCTATTCTGGATATCGAACGTAAAGTCACGGCGCTCGGTCGTAGCGACAGACTGCCAGTCGATAACTTTGGCGTACCGCTGGCAGGTAGCTTGATCCCATGGATCGACAAACAGCTGGATAACGGGCAGAGCCGTGAAGAGTGGAAAGGTCAGGCCGAGACCAATAAAATCCTCGCCACCTCTACTGCTATCCCGATTGATGGATTATGTGTTCGTATTGGTGCGCTACGCTGCCATAGCCAGGCCTTTACCATCAAACTGAAAAAAGATGTCTCCATCCCGACAGTTGAGGAATTACTGGCGGCGCATAATCCGTGGGCTAAAGTGGTCCCTAATGACCGTGATATCACGATGCGTGAGCTGACTCCTGCAGCAGTGACAGGTACTCTGCTGACGCCAGTCGGACGTTTGCGTAAACTGAATATGGGGCCTGAATATATTTCAGCCTTTACCGTGGGTGATCAGCTGTTATGGGGTGCGGCAGAGCCGTTACGTCGTATGCTGCGTTCTCTGGCATAGTATACCCGTCATACTTCAAGTTGCCTGGGCGTTGCTATCAAAAATCCTGCCGAATCACATAGTGTATCTATGCTCATCGACAGGATTTACTCAGCGCCTACAGGCAACTCTAATACCTGTCATACTTCAAGTTGTCTGGGCGTTGCTTTCGCAAATCCTGACGAATCACATCGTGATTCCTATGCGAAGTCATCCTCTGAATATATAATCAAATTATTTCCGTTATATGAAAAATAAAGCATGAACAGCGATTTTTTTGTGCTTAGCGTTATTAACTATTAATCAACTGATTGATTTTAAATCACTATAATTTTTATTCTCCAGACTTAACAGATAATAAATCTGATTTATTTATGACGTAATAAAAAGGCCTCCAGACTTTTTTAATTATTTATGTCATACAAAAAAAATATTCATTGACCGAATTCACTCTCTAAGTGAATTCCATTAGCTATCCTTAAATAATTACGTGAGCGAATTTGGATCACGGCTGTCAATTTCTTCGCGACCGTCAATACCACTGTCATGTCGATATGCAGAATGAACATGGCCGCTTCACGATGTAAATTAACAGGGAGATGTGCAATGTCTGTTTTGCCAGAGAAAGACGTGATTGATGCGCTGATTATAGGACATTTTGCAGACCCATTTTCTTTACTGGGAATGCATAAGACAGTAGCAGGCATTGAGGTTCGTGCTCTGCTACCTGACGCCACCGATGTCTGGGTGACGGATACTAAAACTGGGCGCAAAGTTGCCAGGCTCGACTGTATTGATGCCCGTGGTTTCTTTAGCGGAGTCATCCCTCGACGTAAAAACCTATTTAGCTACCAGCTCACGGTGACTTGGTTTGGTCAGGATGTACAACTCGATGATCCCTATCGTTTTGGTACTCTGATTCAAGAACTGGATAGCTGGTTATTATCTGAAGGAACTCATTTACGACCCTATGAAAGTCTAGGTGCTCATCCTCTGACGATGGATGACGTTTCTGGTACGCGATTCTCAGTATGGGCACCTAATGCACAAAGGGTCTCCGTGGTCGGTGAATTTAACTTCTGGGATGGTCGCCGACATCCCATGCGATTTCGTAAAGAGAGCGGTATCTGGGAGCTTTTTATTCCCGGTGTACAGAGTGGGCAATTATATAAATTTGAGCTGCTTGATATCCACGGACAACTACGTCTCAAAGCTGATCCCTATGCTCTTGAGTCGCAAATGCGACCAGAAACTGCATCAGTGGTTTGTGGACTCCCAGAAAAAACTCTGTTGAGCCCAGAGCGCCAGCAAGCGAATAACTTTGATCAGCCTATTTCTATCTATGAAGTGCATCTGGGTTCCTGGCGACGCCATACCGATGATAATTTTTGGCTAAGCTATCGCGAACTGGCGGATCAGCTGGTCCCTTATGTTAAAGAGATGGGCTTCACCCATCTTGAACTGCTGCCGATTAACGAACATCCTTTTGATGGCAGTTGGGGCTACCAGCCGCAAGGTATTTATGCCCCGACCCGACGTTTTGGCACCCGTGATGACTTCCTCTATTTTGTTAATGCGGCTCATGATGCCGGACTGAATGTATTACTGGACTGGGTTCCGGGTCATTTCCCGACCGATGAAACAGGTCTGGCGCTGTTTGACGGAACGGCACTCTATGAGTACAGCGATCCACGTGAAGGACGTCATCAGGACTGGGATACACTGATTTATAACTACGGTCGGCATGAAGTCAGTAACTATCTGACAGGTAATGCCCTGTACTGGATTGAGCGTTTTGGTATCGATGGCTTACGTGTTGATGCCGTGGCTTCGATGATTTATCGCGACTATAGCCGAAAGGCCGGGGAATGGGTGCCGAATGAATTTGGTGGCCGTGAAAACCTGGAAGCGATTGAATTTTTGCGTACCACCAATCGCGTTATTGGGGAGCAAACGCCAGGTGCTGTGACGATGGCGGAAGAGTCGACCGATTTTCCCGGTGTCTCCCGACCACCGAGTACAGGTGGTCTTGGTTTCTGGTTTAAATGGAATCTTGGCTGGATGCACGACACCCTCGATTATATGAAACTGGATCCGGTCTACCGCCAACACCATCACAACAATATGACGTTCGGTATGCTGTATAACGGCACCGAAAATTTTGTCCTGCCACTGTCACACGATGAAGTGGTGCACGGTAAAAAATCTATTCTCGATCGTATGCCGGGTGATGCCTGGCAGAAATTTGCCAGTCTACGTGCTTACTATGGTTGGATGTGGGCATTTCCGGGTAAGAAATTACTGTTTATGGGCAATGAATTTGCTCAAGGGCGTGAATGGAACCACGACGCCAGTCTGGACTGGCATTTACTCGAAGGCGATGACAACTGGCATAACGGAGTTCAGCGTCTGGTGCGTGATCTTAATCATTGCTATCGCGAGCATGCTCCGATGTATGAACTGGACTTCGACGAGACAGGTTTTGAGTGGCTGGTCGTCGATGATTTTACCAACTCAGTCTTTGTCTTTGTACGCCGTGACTCAAAAGGTAATGAAGTTATTGTCGCCAGCAATTTTACCCCAGTACCGCGTTATCAGTACCGATTTGGTATCAATCAGCCGGGACGCTGGCGCGAAGTGTTGAATACTGACTCGATGTATTACCACGGCAGTAATAGCGGCAATGAAGGTATTATTGAGAGTGATGCGGTGGCAAGTCATCACCGCAGCGACTCGTTGAGCCTGACCTTACCTCCAATGTCCACCATCTGGTTGGTTCGGGAGGTTGGATGACAGTACTTTCAGAAGGGAGTTCAGCGCCTTACGGTTCCTCTTATGACGGTGAGGGTGTGAACTTCACCTTGTTCTCTGCGGGTGCTGAAAAAGTTGAGTTGTGTTTATTTGATAGCGAGGGAAATGAGCAGCGTTATTGCCTGCCCGAGCGTAGCGGCGATATCTGGCATGGCTATCTGGCCGGTATCAAACCAGGCCAGCACTATGGATATAGGGTTTATGGCCCTTGGTCATTAGCGCGTGGTGAGCGTTTTAATCCCGCCAAACTGTTGCTAGACCCTTGTACGCGGCAGGTGGTGGGGGGTGTTGAGAACCATCCTTCTTTCCATGATGAAGGAGAGAGTCCGAACCAGCAGGATAGTGCGCCCTATATGGCCAAGTCTGTTGTGGTTGAAGAGCATTTTGACTGGCAGGGCGATATTCCCCCGGCGACGCCATGGGGCAAGACAGTTATTTATGAAGCGCATGTTCGGGGCCTGACTCAGCGGCATCCTGATATCCCTGAAGCTTTGCGTGGAACCTATGCAGCGCTTGGTCATCCAGTGATGATTGCCTATTTTAAACGTCTGGGTATCACCGCTCTGGAATTGATGCCAGTGGCTGATTTCATTACTGAGCCGCGCCTGGCCTCTCTTGGACTACAAAACTACTGGGGCTATAACCCACGTGCTTTTTATGCCGTAGCTGCTTGCTATGCGACAGAGGGACAGTCGGACCGTGCTGCTGATGAACTGCGTGGGGCGATTAAAGCCTTACATAAAGCAGGTATTGAGGTAATCCTTGATGTGGTCTTTAACCACAGTGCTGAGTTGGACAAAGAAGGCCCGACACTCTCGTTTCGAGGTATTGATAACCGTGGCTATTACTGGTTAAAGGACGATGGGGATTATCAGAACTGGACCGGTTGCGGCAATACGCTCAACTTAAATGCTCCGAGTGTTATGGCTCAAGTTATTGACTGCTTACGTTATTGGGTCGAAAGTTTTCATGTCGATGGTTTTCGTTTTGACCTTGCGACGGTGTTAGGACGGACTCCTGAATTTCGCCCTGATGCGCCACTGTTTGAGGCTATCAAAAATGACCCTTGCCTCGCGACAGTAAAATGCATTGCTGAACCTTGGGATATTGGTCCCGGTGGTTATCAAGTCGGCAATTTCCCCCCTCATTTCGCCGAGTGGAACGATCATTTTCGTGATGAGATGCGGCGTTTTTGGTTACAACACAATCTCTCTTGCGGTGAGTTCGCTCGCCGTTTTGCTGGTTCCAGTGATCTTTATCGTCATGATGACAAGCGACCTTCCAACACGATTAATCTCATTACTGCGCATGATGGCTTCACTTTACGTGATTGTGTGAGTTTCGACCAAAAACATAATCAAGCTAACGGTGAGAATAACCGCGATGGTCACGGCAATAACTATAGTTATAACCATGGCATAGAAGGCTTGGATGCCGATCAGACGATTCAGGACAGGCGTCAGCACAGTATAAAAGCGTTACTCAGCACACTGTTACTTTCTCAAGGAACGCCCATGCTATTGGCGGGTGATGAGCGAGGTCATAGTCAGCAAGGTAATAACAATGCCTATTGTCAGGATAACGAACTGACTTGGCTTAACTGGGAAACAGAAGATAGTGGGTTAACTGATTTTACTGCGGCGCTGATTCACCTGCGACAAGAGCTGGCAGCACTCACCGATAACCAGTGGTGGAATGAAGGTGACGGACAAGTGCGCTGGCTTAATCACGCAGGACAACCTTTAGCTATTGATGAATGGAATAGCGGGATGCGGTGTTTACAAATCCAGTTATCGACTCAGTGGCTTTTGCTTATTAACGCGACGGATGAAATCGCGGATATAGCCCTGGCTGAGGGGGAGTGGTGTGCCGTCTCTCCATTTGCCGGAAAAGATAACCGGGCAGTAATGATTTCATGGCAGTGCCCTGCACAGGGAGTATGTGTGTTGGAACGGTCATGAAAGGAGAAAAAATCATGGTGAGATTTGAGAAAAAAGACCCGTTAATGTTGGCGCGACAGTTGCCAATTCAGTCCGTTGCATTAATTCTTGCTGGTGGCCGAGGGACTCGGCTGAAAGACCTGACTGCCACGCGCGCTAAGCCTGCGGTTCACTTTGGTGGCAAGTTCCGGATTATCGATTTTGCACTCTCCAACTGCATTAACTCGGGTATTCGACGTATTGGGGTGATCACTCAGTATCAGTCTCATACCCTGGTTAAACATATCCAGCGCGCCTGGTCCTTCTTTAGTGAAGAGATGAATGAGTTTGTTGACTTGCTGCCCGCACAGCAGCGTGTCGGCGGTGAAAACTGGTATCGCGGTACTGCAGATGCGGTGACGCAGAATCTGGATGTCATTCGTCGCTATGCGGCAAAATATATTGTCATTCTGGCGGGGGATCATATCTACAAGCAAGATTACTCCCGCATGCTGATTGACCATGTAGAAAAAGGGGCGCGCTGCTCTGTTGCCTGCATCCCGGTTCCCGTCGAAGAAGCCTCAGCACTTGGAGTGATGGCAGTTGATGAGAGTTCAAAAATCATCGATTTTGTTGAAAAGCCTGAATACCCACCGACCATGCCTGGTAACGATACTAAGTCGCTTGCCAGTATGGGGATTTATATCTTTGATGCTGATTATCTCTTCCAACTCCTTGAAGAAGACGATCTTGATGAAAACTCCAGCCATGATTTTGGTAAAGATATTATTCCTAAAGTCACTCAGTCTGGTGAGGCTTATGCTCACTCCTTTACCCTCTCTTGTGTTCAGTCTGATCCGGATGCGGAACCTTACTGGCGTGATGTTGGAACTCTCGAAGCTTACTGGAAGGCAAATCTTGACTTGGCATCCGTGACGCCAGAGTTGGATATGTATGATCATGAGTGGCCAATCCGTACTTATAGTGAATCAGTACCCCCTGCTAAATTTGTTCAGGATCGTTCAGGTAGTCACGGTATGACCCTGAACTCCTTGGTTTCCGGAGGTTGTATTATCTCTGGTTCAGTGGTCGCCCAGTCAGTGCTGTTCCCACGTGTTCGTGTGAACTCATTTTGTAATATTGATAGCTCAGTTTTATTACCTGACGTAGTCATCGGTCGTTCTTGCCGTCTACGTCGCTGCATTATCGACCGGGCCTGTGTCATTCCTGAGGGCATGATTGTCGGAGAAAATGCGGTAGAGGATGCCCGTCGTTTCTATCGTTCTGAAGAGGGCATTGTACTGATTACCCGTGAGATGCTGAGACGACTTCAGGACTAAGTGCTATCAGCGGTATACCGCTTTTGCCAAATGGCACGGATGCCAACAATATAGTGATTGATACAGGAGTGAGAATGCAGGTCTTACATGTTAGTTCCGAAATGTACCCACTGCTTAAAACAGGGGGACTGGCAGATGTACTGGGTGCATTGCCGACGGCACAAATTGCCGATGGTTGCGATGCACGGGTATTACTGCCTGCTTTTCCGGATATTCTGGCAGGCGTAAATGAGCTGCAAGTGGTCACGCAGCGAGATACCTTTGCCGGGCATATGCGTTTACTTTACGGACATTTCAATGGGATAGGTATTTACCTTATCGATGCACCTCATCTATATAATCGTCCAGGAAGCCCTTATCATGATGAGAATCAGTACGCTTACTCCGACAACGTCATACGTTTTGCATTACTGGGTTGGGTCGGTGCAGAAATGGCTTGTGGGCTCGATCCGTACTGGCGGCCTGATGTTGTTCATGCCCATGACTGGCATGCCGGGCTAACACCCGCCTATCTGGAAGTACGTGGGCGACCAGCCAAGTCAGTGTTTACGGTACATAATCTGGCATACCAGGGGCTGTATTATGCTCATCATATGCGTGATATTGATCTACCTGCGTCATTTTTTGATATTAACGGGCTGGAGTTCTACGGCCAGATTTCCTACTTAAAAGCCGGGCTATATTACGCCTCGCATATCACCGCCGTCAGCCCGACTTATGCACGTGAAATAACCGATCCTAATTTTGCTTACGGCATGGAAGGGTTGTTACGTCAGCGTCATGCTGAAGGTCGGCTATCCGGTATTCTCAATGGGGTCGATAATAAAATATGGGATCCCTCCCATGATGAATTACTACCCGCCAGCTATCACCGCGAAAAACTGGCCGGAAAAGCAGAAAACAAACGACAGCTTCAGATTTCCATGGGGCTGACAGTAAATCCCAAAGCGCCATTATTTACTGTCGTAAGTCGTTTAACGCCTCAGAAAGGGCTGGATTTACTGCTGGAAGCTCTACCAGGGATACTAGCAAAAGGCGGGCAACTGGCATTGCTGGGTGCAGGTGATGCGGTCCTACAGGAAGGATTCCTTGCTGCGGCAGCGCAATATCCGCAACAAGTTGGCGTGCAGATTGGCTACCATGAAGCTTTTTCTCACCGTCTTATCGCGGGTGCCGATGTGATTCTGGTACCCAGCCGCTTTGAGCCTTGCGGGCTCACTCAACTTTATGGTCTGAAATACGGTACCTTGCCACTGGTACGTCATACCGGTGGGCTGGCTGATACTGTTTTCGATTCTTCGCTGGAAAACCTGTCAGAGGGAACTGCCACCGGGTTCGTTTTCCCTGATAGCGATGTGACCTCTTTAATGTGTGCAATTCGACGTGCTTTCGTTCTGTGGTCTCGCCCGGCGCTATGGCGTTTTGTGCAGCGTCAGGCCATGAACATGGATTTTAGCTGGCAGGTAGCAGCGCGGTCTTATCGCGACCTTTATCAACGTCTAATGTAGGTGTACACCTACCAGGAATCGTCATAATGAACCCACGCTTAACTTTTTCTTCACCGGCTTTAAACAGTGAAGCGCTGAAACACTCAATTGCTTATAAATTGATGTTTATGTTAGGAAAAGATCCTGCAATTGCTAACAAGCATGAATGGCTGAATGCCACGCTATACGCAGTACGTGACCGGCTGGTTGAGCGTTTACTGAAATCGACCAGGGCTGAACTCTCGCAAGAGTCTCGTCAGGTTTACTATTTATCGATGGAGTTTCTGATTGGCCGTTCGCTGTCAAATGCTCTGTTATCGCTAGGGATTTATGACGAAGTGAATAGCGCCCTCGAAGATATGGGACTTTCGCTGGAAGAGCTTATTGACGAGGAAAATGATCCCGGTTTAGGTAATGGTGGTCTGGGACGCCTGGCGGCGTGTTTCCTGGACTCACTGGCTACCCTGGGTTTACCGGGGCGGGGTTATGGTATTCGTTATGACTATGGCATGTTTAAACAAAGCATTGTTGATGGTCGTCAGAAAGAGTCTCCGGATTACTGGCTAGAGTATGGTGCACCTTGGGAATTTAAGCGTTACAGCACACGCTATGCTGTGCGTTTTGGTGGGCGCCTGCAACTGGAAGGGGGGCATGTGAAGTGGCTGGAAACGGAAGAGATCCTGGCAGTAGCCTATGATCAAATCGTGCCAGGCTATGACACTGATGCGACAAATACACTTCGTCTGTGGAGTGCCCAAGCGAGTACTGAAATTAATCTGGGTAAATTCAACCAGGGTGATTACTTCGCTGCAGTTGAAGACAAAAACCATTCTGAAAACGTCTCCCGGGTACTTTATCCCGATGACTCAACCTATTCTGGACGTGAACTACGGTTACGTCAGGAGTATTTTCTAGTTTCTGCGACGGTTCAGGATATTTTGTCCCGTCATTATATCCAGCATAAAACGTTTGATAATCTGGCGGATAAAATCGCCATCCATCTCAATGACACCCATCCGGTGCTGTCAATTCCTGAACTGATGCGGCTCCTGATCGATGAGCATAAGTTTCAGTGGCAGGATGCATTTGATGTGGTCTGTCAGGTCTTCTCCTATACTAACCATACATTGATGGCTGAAGCGCTGGAAACTTGGCCTGTGGATATGCTGGGCAGAATTTTACCGCGCCATTTGCAGATAATCTTCGAAATTAACGACTTCTTCCTGAAGGCTGTGCAGAAGCAATTCCCTGGGGACGATGAGTTATTGCGCCGTACCTCGATTATCGAGGAGGGGGGTGAGCGTCGGGTACGTATGGCGTGGTTAGCCGTAGTGGCAAGTCATAAGGTGAATGGTGTTTCCGCGTTACATTCAAATCTGATGGTTCAGTCGTTATTTGCCGATTTTGACAAAATTTTCCCGAACCGTTTTTGCAATAAGACCAATGGTATTACGCCACGTCGTTGGCTGGCGTTAGCTAACCCGGCTCTATCCGCGGTACTGGATAAAAATATTGGACATAACTGGCGAACCGATCTCAATTTACTCAATGGGCTGAAAGAGTTTATCGACTTCCCACAGTTACATGAAGATGTCAGTAAGGCCAAACTGGAAAATAAAAAGCGACTGGCGCTTTATATCGCTCAGCACTTGGATATCATCGTTAATCCAAAAGCGATGTTTGATGTACAAATCAAGCGTATTCATGAGTACAAGCGGCAGTTGATGAATGTACTGCATATCATCACCCGTTATAACCGTATTAAAGCCGACCCTACTGCTGGCTGGGCACCACGCGTCAATATTTTTGCTGGTAAAGCGGCTTCAGCCTACTATATGGCGAAACATATCATTCATTTAATCAATGATGTGGCTGCGATCGTGAATAATGATCCACAAGTGAAAGATAAGCTCAAAGTGGTCTTCATTCCTAACTATAGCGTCAGTCTGGCTCAAATGATTATTCCGGCAGCTGATCTGTCTGAACAGATCTCATTGGCGGGAACCGAAGCATCGGGAACCAGTAATATGAAATTTGCCTTAAACGGTGCCTTGACTATCGGGACCCTGGATGGGGCAAATATCGAGATCCGTGAACACGTAGGTGAAGAGAATATCTTTATCTTTGGTCACACTTCCGATGAGGTCGATGAACTGCGTCATAAAGGCTACAACCCACGTGAATACTACGACCAGGATGAAGAGTTACGTCAGGTGCTCACGCAAATCGCGACTGGAACCTTCAGCCCTGGTGAACCAGGACGCTATCGTGATCTGGTAGACTCACTGATTAACTTCGGCGATCACTATCAGGTTCTGGCGGACTATCGGAGCTATATTGAATGTCAGGAGAAGGTTGATGAGCTTTATAAACAGCCTGAGGTGTGGACGAGACGAGCTTTAAATAATATTGCCAATATGGGGTATTTCTCATCGGACAGAACGATTCAGGAATATGCTGATGATATCTGGCATATCAAACCAGTGAAGCTGTAGCTTCTTGTTCACCCTCCCGATAACAGGAGGGTGAACCCGTCTAGCATAATTCCAGTTGAATATTGTTATCTCTGATAACCTGCATAATATCAGGTGGTGGCAATGCGTCAGTGTAAACGGCATTGACCAGACTGATACTCCCGAGATTGACCATCGCATTACGACCAAACTTCGAGTTATCTACCACCAGAATGACATTGCGTGAGTTTTCAATAATGGCGCGTTTGGTGCGAACTTCGTGGTAATCAAACTCGAGGAGTGAGCCGTCGCTATCGATACCACTGATCCCCAGAATGCCGAAGTCGAGACGAAACTGAGAGATAAAGTCGAGCGTCGCCTCACCAATAATTCCACCATCACGGCTCCGTAACTCGCCTCCAGCGAGAATAATACGGAAGTCCTCTTTCACCATCAGCGTTGTCGCCACATTCATATTATTGGTGACAATACGCAGATTATTGTGTTCCAGCAGAGCATGAGCAACGGCTTCTGGTGTTGTACCGATATCAATAAACAACGTGGCGCCATCCGGGATATGGCTTGCGACACGCTGTGCAATACGTGCTTTCTCTGTCGTTTGCGTTGCTTTCCTGTCATGCCAGGGCGTGTTAACTGAACTCGACGGGAGTGCCAGCGCCGCGCCGCCATGATGGCGCAAAATCATATTCTGACTGGCTAAATCGTTCAGGTCACGGCGAATGGTTTGCGGGCTAACGGCAAATTGCTCTACCAGCTCTTCAGTACTGACATAGCCTTGTTGCTTTACCCGTTCAATTATCGCGTCATGGCGTTGTATCTGCTTCACAATCAACTCCAGCGTTGTTATGTTCGTTTTCGCAAATTTAGGGTGTCACCCAGCGCCATTGTCAGTCCGACCAGAAAACCGGTCAGGTGTGCTGGCAACACGATGGACTGACTAAAATATTCTATTACTAACCAAATAACAGCGAATATCAGTAATCCGCGCTGCATTTGCAGGCCACCCTCAGGGTCTCTTTGTCCACGTAACCAGACATAACCCATAAGCGCAAATACCGTACCTGACAGGCCACCGAACAGTGGGCCAGCAAAGGCCGTTTGCATAAAGCCACTGAGCAGGGAGGCAATAAGTGTCAGTGTGATTAATTTACCTGTACCCAGACACTTCTCTAGCGCGCCGCCCAGATACCACCACCATAACAGGTTAAATACCAGCTGGAGTGCGGAGAACTGGAGCAAGGAGTGGCTGAAGTAACGCCAGACTTGATAGTGCTGCTCAGGCGTAATCGGCCAGCCGAGTGCATACAGGAACGGCTGATAGCCAGTAATATTCATAATGATAAACAGCACTGCGCAAGCAGCCATAATTATCAGTGTGAACGGACCTGCACGTGAGATAAGCGTGGCGAAAAAGGGATAACGTTTATAGCTAAAACCCACGTTACTTTGCCCGGTACTCCAGCTTGCAGCCTGATAGCGTGGGTCTGCTGGATTATCCAGAAACTGTTTCAATTGTTCCCGGACCTGCTGTTCTTTACTCTCGTCAGCCAGCCAAATATCGGTTTGAGTATGCTGCTGAATAGTAAGAGTAATATCCTGAGTTGCCAAATAATCGACAAAAGCCTGCGCGATGCGCGGATTAGCGAATGAGGTGATCATTATCATGAGTGTGTAGCCTAATTCGTCTCGATACCCATTATTGCAGGCGTATTCAGACAGTAAGAGAGAGTCTCCGGGATATTTCTCTTCTTAGCCTGCAATACGAATGATTCAGGGTAAAAATAATAAGAGCAGGCAGTATGACGGTTAGTCGCTACAGCCTGGAGTATTAAACATTACTGTCGACTTCTGCTGGAAACTGACGATGCCAGCCATCGAATCCGCCATCAATGCTATACACTTGTTCATAACCTTGTTGCAGCAAATACTGGGCCGCACCTTTACTGCTGTTGCCGTGGTAACACATCACCATTACCGGTACATCGAATTCAGTCTGTTGCATAAATTCGACCAGCGTATCATTAGTGAGGTGATATGCCCCTGGCGTGTGGCCGAGCGCAAAGCTTTGTGGATCACGAATATCGACTAAAACAGCATGCTTATGCTGTAATTTCTGATGAGCGTTTTCCAAACTAATACATTCAAATTGATCCATAACAAACTCGTAAATAAAAAGTGATTAACAGACATCTACCCTAAAGAATTCGAGTTGCAGAAAGGCCTGGATGCAACGTCCAGTCAGTAACTGGGTTGAGTCCGGATAAGCCAGGATGCCTGCAGCTTGATGTATGACAGGTATATTAAGGCATAACGCCCTTAGATGTTGATATTATCGTCATTGTGCCAGCGATATCACAGATAATGTTTTTTCATTATCTAAGTTCGTTCAGTATTGCTATTATGAGCGATATTGAGTGTTTTTGGTCTTTATCGAAAGTATCGGGGGCTGCGTGGAAACAAAAGATCTTATTGTCATTGGTGGCGGCATTAACGGCGCAGGTATTGCAGCAGATGCTGCTGGCCGAGGATTATCCGTGTTAATGCTGGAAAAAAATGATTTGGCTTGTGCCACTTCATCTGCCAGTTCTAAGTTAATTCATGGTGGTTTGCGCTACCTTGAGCACTATAAGTTTCGTCTTGTAAAAGAAGCGCTTGCTGAACGTGAAGTCTTGTTGAATATGGCCCCCCATATCGCTTTTCCTATGCGTTTTCGTCTACCTCATCGTCCACATCTTCGCCCTGCATGGATGATTCGCATTGGTCTCTATCTCTACGATAATTTAGGTAAACGAAAGGATCTTGCTGCCTCGAAAGGGGTACGGTTTGGTCATGATTCTGTTCTGAAACCTGAAATTATACGCGGTTTCGAATATTCAGATTGCTGGGTTGATGATGCCCGCCTGGTGCTAGCGAATGCACAAATGGTGATACAAAAAGGCGGAAAAGTAAAAACCCGTACCCGTGTCACTAAAGCCTGGCGTGAAGAGGGGCTGTGGATTGTCGAAGCGGAAGACAGTGATAGCGGTGAAAAATTTCGCTGGCGTGCTAAGGGGTTGGTCAATGCTGCGGGCCCTTGGGTAAAAAGCTTTTTCGATGAAGGACTCGCACTGCCATCCCCTTACAACATTCGCCTGACGAAAGGCAGCCACATTGTTGTTCCGCGTGTTCATCAGCAGAAACAGGCTTATATTTTACAAAACGAAGATAAACGGATTGTGTTTGTTATTCCGTGGCTGAATGATTTTTCTATTATTGGTACTACTGATGTGGAATACCATGGCGACCCACAGGCAGTCAGTATCGAACAGTCTGAAATTGACTATTTGCTCCAGGTTTACAATGCCAATTTTAAAAAATCGCTGAGTGAAAAAAATATCATCTGGAGCTATTCAGGTGTGCGCCCTTTATGTGACGATGAATCAGATTCTTTACAGAATGTCTCTCGTGATTATACCCTCGATATCCAGGATGATAATGGTAAGGCTCCTTTACTGTCGGTATTTGGCGGTAAGCTAACGACCTATCGTAAACTCGCAGAACATGCGCTGGATAAACTGCACCGTTATTATCCTGAGAGTGGCTCTGCCTGGACTAAAGATAGCCGTTTGCCTGGCGGAGATATGGGTTGTTCCTGTGATGATTATGTCACCGTGCTACGTCGTCGTTACGACTGGATAAGCGAGCCTCTGGCCTACCGTCTGGCTCATACTTACGGGACTAAAAGCGAGCAGATTCTGGGAGATGCTAATCATGCGGCCAGACTGGGGGAATATTTTGGTCGTGGATTGTATGAAGCCGAATTACGTTATCTGATCGATCATGAATGGGTTCGCTGTGCGGAAGATGCTATCTGGCGACGTACCAAGCTTGGTATCCGCCTGCACAAACAACAACAAATCCGTATCGAGCAGTGGATAAGTCAGTATCTTGCACAGAAAGCAGTATGGGGTTAGACCATCAGATAGTGGAGCGAACATAAGTTCGCTCCCTCAACGCCGAGGCAAGTTTTAGTAGTAGGAGTGCTCGCCGCGCTGGTGTTCTGTTAAGTCACGTACACCTTTCAGCTCAGGGAACTCATTCAGCAGCTGCTTTTCGATCCCTTCTTTCAGTGTCACATCAACCATCGAACAGCCATTACAGCCGCCACCAAATTGTAAAATGGCAAGGCCGTCATCGGTGATTTCCATCAGCGTAACTTTACCACCGTGACCCGCCAGTTGTGGGTTAATGGTCGCCTGAAGGGTATATTCGACACGCTCTATCAGCGAGGCATCGTCAGCCACTTTACGCATCTTGGCATTAGGTGCTTTCAGTGTCAGTTGTGAACCCAGTTGGTCGGTCACAAAATCAATTTCAGCATCATCAAGATAAGGTGCGCTCAGTTCATCCACATAAGCGGTTAATTGTTCAAAGGGTAATGCGGTATCGCTCGCTTCAACCGCATCCGGCGGGCAATAAGACACACCACACTCCGCGTTGGGGGTGCCAGGATTAATGACAAATACGCGAATTTGCGTACCTTCTTCCTGATTTGCCAGCAATTTGGCAAAGTGGGATTGTGCAGCATCGGAAATACGGATCATAGCGATTGCTCAATAGTTGACTATTACAGTCGGTCATAATACGCCCATCATCGAGGGTCTACAAGGTTCGACACAGGCACCACACTTGGACGGTCGCCGCGCCCTGCTTTTTTAGTAAGCGGGCTATCTCTGCAACAGTGCTACCCGTCGTCACGACATCATCCACTATAGCGATATGGAGACCCGCCACCGGAATTTCAACTCTAAAAGCGTCTTTCAAATTGGATCGACGTTGTTTAGCACTCAACTGATGCTGTGCAAATCTGGCCTGTATGCGGCGTACAGCCAAGTGTTCGTAGTGACAGCCTAACCAGTGTGCGAGATAAGTAGCAATAAGTGCGCTTTGATTATAGCCCCTCCACAGCGCTCGGCGATGGTGTAACGGAACGCTCAGTACTCTATCCGGAAGCACAAGCTGACGTTCATATCTGGCATGTAAAATACTCAGTAATAGCAGACGAGCCAGAGCCGGTGCCAAGGCTGGGGTGGCGTTAAACTTCAGATCATGAATTAAACCGCGTAATGGCGGTTGATAATCCGCTACATAGACTAAAGTGTCCCATTGTGGTGGCTGTAGCAGGCAACGGCCACAAGATAAGCGCCCGCTTAGTGCTGGCAGTCCACAGTGAGGGCAGACTGCCAATGGTGGAGGGAACAGGGCGGTACAGCGAGAACATAGTCCCCATGAAGGGCAGGCAAGAGGTAAATGACATAGCCAGCAACGGCCTGGGATTGTTAGCATAACGTCTTCCATGATAATCAAACTGAGAATAATAAATGATGAGCACGCTGTGGTGGCAGACCGAAGGCGAGGGAAAAACTGATCTTGTGCTATTACACGGATGGGGTCTGAATGCTGAAGTCTGGCATAACATTATCCCGGAACTCAGCGCACACTTTCGTCTCCATAGGGTTGACCTGCCCGGCTATGGTCGCAGTCACGGATTTGGTGAGCTGAGTCTGGAGCAGATGACCGAGGTCGTTCTTGCCCAGCCCCAGGCACCAGAACGTGCAATCTGGCTAGGCTGGAGTCTGGGGGGCTTGATTGCAGGCCAGATAGCCTTGATGCATTCTGAACGAGTACAAGCCTTGGTCAGCGTGGCATCTTCACCTTGTTTCGCCGCTAAGGGAGAATGGCCTGGTATTAAACCCGATGTCCTTTCCGGGTTTCAGCATATGCTCAGTGTCGATTTTCAGAAAACCGTGGAACGGTTCCTGGCCCTGCAAACGCTAGGGACGGAACATGCCCGGCAAGATGCACGTTTACTGAAGTCAGTAGTACTGGAACAGCCGATACCAAGTATCGAAGTACTGAATGGCGGACTACAAATCCTGAAGACAGCCGACTTACGGGAGCCATTAGCCACCCTGCAAATACCACACTGGCGGATTTATGGGCAGCTGGATGGTCTGGTACCGCGTAAAATTATCGATTTACTTGATGAACAGTGGCCAGACAGCATCTCACATATCTTATCTAAAGCTGCTCATGCGCCCTTTATCTCGCATACCGATATTTTTTGTCAGCTATTAATAAGTTTGGGCGAGAGCCTTAACGTGCAACACACAACATAGAAAGATAACTACCCAGCAAGTCAGAGCGGCGCGAGCAGAGAGACTCGCGCCGAGGCGTCGGGCTTATTTGCCTAATTTATCTTTAAAGCTGTAGAGTTTTTCTTGTGGGCTTTTCTTACAGAGTTCAAGTAACTGAGGAATGCTGGTGGTATCAGTCTCCGTCAGAGAGACGGTATCGCCGCCTTTATAAATGGTTTCCTGATGCTGCATCCAAAAGGCTACAGGCAGCATTGCCTGAGGATCCAGATTGATAAATTCCAGACAAGTCATATCTTCTGGAGTCACTTTGTCTGCTGCAAAGGCAGCAGTAGAGTTAGACAAAGCCAAGAAGGTTAATCCTCCCAGCAGGGCTGCAATTTTACTGCCTGAAAGTTTTTTCATCATATCTATCCCGTTTAAAGATGCTGTTTAAATTTAACCCATTCCTGCGAAACGACTTCGGTAAAGCTATGTTGAGGTTTTTTTGAGCAGGCCTGGTAGATTTCTGGTGTCAGAGTTTCGATATCTTTAACATTTAGCACGGCCTGGCCAGACTTATCTTTATGATGAAGGGCACTAGCGTAACCGACCGCGACCGGGCGGGAAGACTCCTTAAGAGCAACAAAGTCTTCACAGGTCCAGCCACCGATAACTTTATTGGCAGGTTCTGCATGAACGAATGGGGAACTGAGCAGAGTTGCCGCTATCATAGCCCCGAATATTATCTTCATCATTATCTCCGTTTCCGTGATGCCAGGGTGTTGCTTTCGAAAAACACGCCGAACATTCCTATTTTAGCTTGTTTAAAGCGAGCTGCTAAAAAATATCTTGGTCTGACAGCATAATTAAAGGTAATGAAAGTGATAAAGAGTTTTTATTTTATTCATTATGGCAGCCAGAGCGCTATTTTGATGCTTTTCAACAAGGTTGCTCTCTGTGTATCTATGGAATGAGATTTTCTCGAGATAAATAACGATTAAGTGGGTTATTAATTCGGGGGTGTTATTTTATGCAGTACGGATTAGGTGAGTTTAACGCCTGTTAAGCGACGTTAAACTCACCTTCAGTTTTCATTTGTTACTGGCGCAGAGTCCATAATTCCTTACTGCAACCTTGCCCCTCCGGACAATGCTTGCAGCTGCCGCTCAGGCAATTATTTGCATCTTCGATAATACGCTCTGCTTTACCCATATCTTCCAGACGCATCAGCATTGCCATCACCATTGGCAATGGCGTAGTGAGCTGGTGACTGATCTGGCTGGCTTCAAGGCGGCCTTGTAGTGCCAGAGTATTACGAATATCGACTAAAGTTGCCATCCACTTTCCCTCTTAATGACAATCGCCAGAGCTTTTAGCACAGCAGGATCCGGGCAGTTTACCTGTCGGCTGTAGTGTAATATTCACGCGGCTACGGGCACGACGCAGACCATATACCAGTACAATATTAAACAGCACCACTGCCAGAATACAGATCAAGCTGTAACGTGGGTGCTCGCTGAATGTGGCTGTCTGATAGTAAAGTGTAGATAAAGAGTAGGCGAGATTCAGCCCCCACAGGGCAGAGAACATCATCCAGCCCCGGCTTGACTCACGCGCAATGGCTCCCATTACCGAGATACAAGGAATATAGAGCAAGACAAAGATAAGATAACTGTATGCGGCGGCATCGCTGCCAAACTTGGTGCTCATGGTACCCATTGCTCCGCCTGCCATCTCACCATCGCCTTTACTGGCTTCGATAGGGTTCGCAAATACACTAAGACTAAAGGTATCTTTCAAACTGTCCCAGGTTTCAGCTACTGCACCTTGTAAGTCATCCAGTAAGTTGAAGGTCGTAGGGTCGAAATCATCATTCTGGATATTTTCAGCGGTATAGAGCGTATTCAGCGTCCCGACGACGACCTCTTTCGCCATCGCTCCGGTAAACAGACCAACAGTCGCTTGCCAGTTATCATCCTGGACGCCAATCGGATTCAATAGTGGGGTTAAAACTTTACTGACTGAAGCAAGAGCAGACTGATTAATATTATCAACGGCCTGACCATTAAACGAAAAGCTGTTGAGTCCACCAATAAAGATACTTACCAGGATGATAATTTTACCAGCACGTAAGATAAAACCTTTCAGACGTTGCCAGGTTTGTAATAGCAGACTTTTTAAATGCGGGACATGATAGACCGGTAGCTCCATTACAAAAGGTGAGGCTTCACCACGCATAATCGTATGTTTGAGCAACAGGCCGGTAAGAATAGCCATAACAATGCCCAGAATATAAAGTGAAAAGACGACAAGAGCTCCTTTCTGACCAAAGAAGGCAGCAGAGAACACCGCAAAGATAGCCAGACGAGCACCACAGGACATAAAGGGTGCCATCATAATGGTCATAATGCGTTCACGCGGCGCATCGAGCGTACGGGCACCCATCACTGAGGGGACATTACAGCCAAAACCGACAATCAGTGGCACAAAAGATTTTCCTGGTAGCCCCAAGGACTGCATCAGACGGTCCATTACAAAGGCGGCACGTGCCATATATCCTGAGTCTTCAAGAAAAGAGAGAAACAGGTACATCATGCCGATCTGCGGTACTAGCGGCAGGATGGTATTGATCCCGCCACCCAGACCCTGAGCAAGGAAAACAGTCAGCCAGTTCGGGAAATCGAGCGTGTATCCAAGCCATTGAATACCATTGATAAAAATGGCAACTGAGCCAGCGTCAAAAATCGGTTGTAGAGCACCACCGATATTAATCGCCAGAATGAACATTAAATACATCACCAATAAAAATATTGGCAGACCCAAGTAACGGTTAAGAATGACCTTATCCATCATTATTGTCAGACGGTTAGGTTCGGCAGTGAGGGTATTACTGACGGCTTCACAAAGAGTTGCAATGGCTTGATAGCGGGCATCAGCAATGATCAGGGCTGGGTCATCCAAGGTCTGTGTAATACGCTGCTGCGACTCTGCGAGCTGTTCCTGGCTATTACCCGCGTAGGAATGGCTATAGATATCCCCTTCCAGCATTTGTAAGGCGAGCCAGCGACGGCGTTGCTCCGGGATCGTTAAAGACATGCTGTCAGCAAGCAGACTGGCTTCGGTTAACAACACCTCGGGATAATGCACATGATGAGTGTTTTGATTCGGCTGTTTTTTATCAATAGCCAGTTTCAGGGCATCGATACCACTACCTTTAGTTGACACTATTGGGATTACTGGGCAGCCGAGGCGGGCAGATAGGGCATCAATATCGATAGTAATAGCTTGTTTTTCAGCGATATCAAGCATATTCAGAGCAACGACACAAGGCAGACCTAGCTCAAGCAGTTGCAACGTCAAATAGAGGTTACGCTCAAGATTTGAAGCATCTACAACGTTGATAAGCACGTCAGCTTCGCCGCCAAGGATATAATGGCAGGCAATCTGTTCATCCAGTGAGGTTTGTGCCGAGATGGTCGTCAGAGAGTAGGTGCCGGGCAAATCGACTAGTGTGACCTGATATTCGGCAGTCGAAAAATGTCCCTCTTTACGTTCAACAGTGACGCCAGCCCAATTGCCGACTCGTTGGCGAGAGCCAGTGAGCTGGTTAAATAGCGTCGTTTTGCCCGAATTAGGGTTACCAATTAAACCAACGGTTAATTTATTCATATGACCTGTGATACAAATCAGAAAAAATAGAGTGCCTTAGCAGACAGCTTCAAGATTTAACAATGCGAGATCTTTTTGGCGTAATACCAGGCTGACACGACGAGTTTCGATATGAATAGGATCACCTAAGGGGGCGATACGCACTACCTGAAAAGACGATCCTGGTAACATGCCAAGAGACAGTAATTTTTGTCGGTAGGCCGGGCTAATTTCATGAGAAAAACCAGTAATTTTCCACGTACTATTGGGTAACAGTTTCATAAAACCTACTCAGAGCTGCGCTCTTTAGTGAAGAAACCGTATTCAGGGACGAATGTTATCGCGCCGTGAAAGCGTATTCATCTGTCAGAAGGAAAGGATAATTAACTTTAATAATGATAATAATTATAGTTCGTATCAGCAATGTTTTTTTTAATAGTTTATCCGATGCTGCTTATTTTGTTGTTGTTTTATGTTACTGCTTTCAATTTCTCCGGCTCTACATATTCTTATTCCTTTTAAATAAATATCAAATTATGTTACTTAGATATAAACATAGATAATTTATTTAGATTTGTTGATGCTATGAAAAAAATTGTTTTCTGACTGTTAATTATTTTCATTATTGAGGTGACAAAAATAAAATTAGTGCTACGCGTATTATTAATTAGTGATTTTATAATAATGAGGATTAATTGCTGGAACGGATGGTTGCGAATGGTTCCGCCAGCCTGATGGCTGACGGAAGGGGGGACTTAGCGTTTTTTACCGAAGGCAGCGCTCAGGGCATCACCCATGGCACTGTTCCCGGCAGAAGATGAGGTATTACCGCGCCCACGCGGTGTTGCTGCCGGTTTCTTCTGCTCGCGTCCAACTGGGTTTGAGGGGCGACGACTGTTACTCTCACCAGGTTGTTCATCGAGACGCATGGTCAAAGCGATACGTTTGCGTTGTAAATCCACTTCCATCACTTTGACCTTAACGATGTCTCCTGCTTTGACCACTTTATGTGGGTCATCGACAAATCTGTCTGCCAGCGAAGAGATATGTACCAGTCCGTCCTGATGTACACCAATATCAACAAAGGCACCAAAATTGGTGACGTTAGTGACCGCGCCTTCCAGAACCATGCCCGGTAGCAAATCGTTAAGTGTTTCTATTCCCTCGGCGAACTGAGCGGTTTTAAACTCCGGACGCGGATCGCGACCCGGTTTTTCCAGCTCTTTGATAATATCAGTCACCGTTGGTACACCGAAACGCTCATCAGTAAACTGGCTGGCTTTTAAATCCCGCAGCGCGCTACTGTTACCCATTAAATCCTGTAGTGCCTGCTGGGTTGCTGCGAGGATACGCTCCACAATCGGGTAGGCTTCTGGGTGAACTGTTGAAGCATCCAGAGCGTTATCACCTTGGTTGATACGGAGGAAACCAGCACATTGTTCAAAAGCTTTAGGCCCCAGGCGGCTAACCTTTAGCAGTTGCTGGCGGTTACGGAACTGACCATTTTCATCACGCCAGGTGACAATATTCTGTGCCATCATGCGTGTCAGACCAGCAACTCGAGTCAGCAGAGGAACTGAAGCGGTATTGAGATCAACACCGACGGCGTTCACGCAGTCTTCTACCACCGCGTCGAGCTTTTTCGCTAGCTGGCTCTGACTGACGTCGTGTTGATACTGGCCGACACCAATGGATTTTGGATCGATTTTCACCAGTTCGGCGAGCGGGTCTTGTAAGCGTCTGGCAATCGACACTGCGCCACGCAATGTGACGTCCAAGTCTGGAAATTCCAGTGCTGCCAGCTCTGATGCTGAATAGACAGATGCTCCGGCTTCACTGACGATAACTTTTTGAGCGCCACTGATGGCAGGGAACTGCTGTTGTACATCGATAAAGAAACGTTCGGTTTCCCGTGACGCCGTTCCGTTACCAATCGCCACTAATTCCACGTGGTGTTTTTCACATAAAGCGGCAACGGCGGCGGCGGCTTTAGCTGTCTGACCGGTATGTGGATAGATAGTATCGGTGGCGACTACTTTGCCTGTTGCATCGACGACGGCGACTTTGACTCCAGTACGCAGACCAGGATCGAGACCCATGGTCGAACGCAGACCTGCTGGGGCAGCCATCAGTAAATCACTGAGATTACGAGCGAAGACATTAATCGCTTCTTCTTCGGCGCGTTCACGCACAGTACCCATTAATTCAGTTTCAAGGTGCATCAAGATTTTAATGCGCCAGGTCCAGCTCACTACGGCACGACGCCAGGTATCTGCTGGGGCATTATTCAAACGCAACTTGAGGTGGTCGATAATCAACTGCTCGCAATAGCTTTCTCGCGGCGGTTCATCAAACTGTGGGTCTGCATTGAGCGATAGCTGGAGTACGTTTTCGTTACGTCCACGAAACATTGCGAGTGCGCGATGAGAAGGCGCTGTCGAGATAGGTTCATGATGGTTAAAGTAGTCCCGGAATTTTGCGCCTTCCTCTTCCTTACCCGCGACGACGACGGATACCAGGTGAGCTTGTTTCCACAGATAATCACGTACTTTTGCCAGCAAGGCGGCATCTTCAGCAAAACGCTCCATCAGAATATAGCGAGCGCCATCCAGTGCGGCTTTGGTATCAGCAATACCGTTATCAGCATCAACATACTGGGCGGCTTCTTGTTCTGGATAGCGTGATGCGTCATTCCAGAGCAGGTCTGCTAATGGTTCCAATCCGGCTTCAATGGCTATTTGTCCACGTGTTCGACGCTTAGGTTTGAACGGCAGGTAAAGGTCTTCGAGTTCCGTTTTGCTCAAGGTGTTATTGATAGCATTTGCCAGAGATTCATTTAGTTTCCCTTGCTCATCAATCGACTTAAGAATCACTTTACGCCGTTCTTCCAGCTCCCGTAAGTAGCCCAGACGCGTTTCCAGTTGACGCAGTTGCGTGTCATCCAGTCCACCAGTGACTTCTTTACGGTAACGGGCGATAAAAGGTACGGTATTTCCTTCATCCAGCAAACGAACAGCGGCTTCTACCTGTTCGTTTCTGGTCCGCAGCTCATCCGCAATAATGCGGCAAAGTGAATCATTCATCATGGTATTTAATCTACTCCTTGGCGGAAAATTCAGGGACAGTTATACGGACTGAGAGCGAAAACTGCCAGCAACTCTCCCTGCTGTATCAAGATTCAGACTCAGTCGGTTTAATATATCGAATGTTATTCACATACCAGGTAGCCTCACCGGCAGGGGTCTGGACGGTAGCCACATCACCGCTCTCTTTTTTTAACAGTGCGCGTGCCATCGGGGAGTCTATTGAAATGTAGTCTCTGCGACCAAATATTTCATCGTAGCCGACAATGCGAAAATTCAGGGTATTACCCTCGTCATTTTCAATTTCGACCCAGGCACCAAAGAACACTTTTCCTTCCTGTTGGGGGGAATAATCAACAATTTTTAGTTGTTCAAGGCATTTAGTGAGATAACGTACACGTCGGTCTATTTCTCGCAGACGCTTTTTATTGTATTGATAATCAGCATTCTCACTGCGATCGCCAAGACTGGCTGCCCATGTCACCTTCTTGGTGACTTCAGGGCGATCGGTGCGCCACAGATAGTCCAGCTCCTGTTTGAGCTTGTCGTAACCTTCGCGAGTAATGAGGGGCGTTTTCATCTTTTAGCCTTGCAACTAAGAAACCTGTATGGTGATTTAAACCGATACGGGTCAGGGAATGCAATGACAGGGAGGGATAATTGAATATCAAAATTGCGCACTATCACACGGATAAATGATTGTTAAATATGCTTTGTAACAATTTCGACTAGAATATATACCAGATTTGACTGGTCGTATGAACATAGTTTTTTAAGAATACGCACTCAACAGTTCTAGCCTTTGGGAGTATTAAGATGCAAGAGAATTATAAAATTCTGGTTGTGGACGACGATATGCGTCTACGTGCCCTGCTGGAACGTTATCTCACGGAGCAAGGCTTCCAGGTTCGCAGTGTTGCGAATGCAGAGCAGATGGACCGTCTGTTGACTCGCGAGTCATTCCACCTGATGGTGCTTGACCTGATGTTGCCTGGTGAAGATGGCTTGTCTATCTGTCGCCGTTTACGCAGTCAGAGCAACCCAATGCCTATCATTATGGTGACGGCGAAAGGGGAAGAGGTTGACCGCATAGTGGGTCTGGAAATTGGTGCGGATGACTACATTCCTAAACCTTTCAATCCACGCGAACTGCTAGCCCGTATTCGTGCAGTGCTGCGCCGTCAGGCAAATGAGTTACCTGGTGCACCTTCACAAGAAGAAGCGGTTATCTCTTTTGGTAAATTTAAGCTGAATCTTGGTACTCGCGAAATGTTTCGTGAAGATGAGCCGATGCCACTTACCAGCGGTGAATTTGCAGTATTAAAAGCGCTGGTTAGTCACCCACGTGAACCCCTCTCCAGAGATAAACTGATGAATCTGGCGCGAGGACGTGAGTATTCTGCAATGGAACGTTCTATCGATGTGCAAATTTCCCGCCTGCGTCGCATGGTGGAAGAAGATCCTGCTCATCCGCGTTACATTCAGACAGTCTGGGGCTTAGGTTACGTTTTTGTACCGGACGGCTCTAAAGCATGATTAGAGTTCGCTTCTCACCACGAAGCTCATTTGCTCGTACTTTGTTGCTGATAGTCACCCTGCTATTTGTCAGCCTGGTGACCACTTATTTAGTGGTGTTGAACTTTGCGATTTTGCCAAGTCTTCAACAGTTTAATAAAGTGCTGGCATACGAAGTACGAATGCTAATGACTGACAAGCTACAGCTTGAGGATGGGACACAGCTTGTCGTGCCCCCAGCGTTTCGTCGTGAGATTTATCGTGAACTGGGTATTTCGCTCTATTCCAACGAGGCGGCGGAAGATGCCGGCCTGCGTTGGGCACAGCATTATGAGTTTCTTAGCCAGCAAATGGCGCAGCAACTAGGCGGCCCGACGGAAGTTCGGGTTGAGGTCAACAAAAGTTCGCCGGTAGTTTGGCTGAAAACCTGGTTATCACCCAATATCTGGGTACGCGTTCCCCTGACAGAGATTCATCAAGGGGATTTCTCACCGTTATTTCGCTATACGCTGGCTATCATGCTGCTTGCCATCGGCGGTGCCTGGCTATTTATTCGTATCCAAAACCGACCCTTAGTCGATCTTGAGCATGCGGCATTGAAGGTCGGCAAAGGTATTATCCCCCCTCCATTACGTGAATATGGCGCCTCTGAGGTGCGCTCGGTCACCCGGGCATTTAATCATATGGCGGCTGGGGTAAAACAGCTGGCAGATGACAGAACATTGCTTATGGCGGGGGTCAGTCATGACCTGCGTACGCCGCTGACCCGTATTCGTCTGGCGACGGAAATGATGGGCCAGGAAGACGGCTATCTTGCCGAATCAATTAATAAAGATATCGAAGAATGTAACGCAATTATCGAGCAGTTTATTGACTACCTGCGCACTGGCCAGGAAACGATACTGGAAATGACGGACCTGAACAGCGTGTTAGGCGAAGTCGTGGCGGCCGAAAGTGGTTATGAACGTGAAATCGAAACCAGCCTTCAACCTGGTGAGCTGCGTATTAATATCAATCCACTATCCATTAAACGTGCAGTAGCCAATATGGTGGTTAATGCTGCCCGTTATGGTAATGGCTGGATTAAGGTCAGTAGCGGTTGTGAGCTTAATCGAGCCTGGCTACAGGTTGACGATGATGGTCCGGGCATTGAGACTGACCAGCTTGAACACTTGTTCCAGCCTTTTGTTCGCGGGGATAGTGCACGTAGTACCAGTGGTACCGGACTGGGCTTGGCGATTGTACAGCGAATCATCGACAACCATCATGGTCAGCTGGAACTGGGGAAAAGTGAACGTGGAGGGTTACGTATACGGGCTTATCTGCCGTTACCTGTTAGCCCGCCAGTTACTTCCGCCGGGAGCAATGGTAAAAATGAACCACGCACTCCCTCCTGAGCAAATAAAAGGGTTTATGGCAGACATAAACCCTTTTATTATTCACTGATGCTGAGTAGTGACTGCCGCTCGGCAGGCGTTTTATATTTTAGGTCCTACATTAACTAAAGCTGCACCTGCTGAGGTATCGGTATATTTATCAAAATTATCGACAAATAACTTCGCCAGTTGAGCCGCTTTATCCTGCCATAACTCAGGGGAACTATAGGTTTTACGCGGGTCGAGAATGTCGCTATCCACACCAGCCAGTTCAACAGGAATGGCGAGATTAAAGACCGGTAGTGTCTGAGTGGGTGCCTTGTCCAGAGAACCATCAAGAATGGCATCAATAATCGCCCGGGTATTTTTAATTGAAATGCGGTTCCCTGTTCCATTCCAGCCTGTATTGACCAAATAAGCCTGGGCACCTGCAGCCTGCATACGTTTCACCAACACATCAGCGTATTGCGTCGGGTGCAGGGTTAAGAATGCAGCGCCAAAACAGGCCGAGAAGGTCGGTGTTGGCTCAGTGATGCCACGCTCAGTACCGGCTAATTTCGCGGTAAATCCAGACAGAAAATGATACTGAGTTTGTTCAGGTGTCAGACGAGAAACCGGAGGAAGTACGCCAAAAGCATCAGCCGTCAGGAAGATAACTTTGGTAGCATGTCCTGCTTTTGAGACCGGTTTAACAATATTATCGATATGATAGATAGGATAAGAAACACGGGTATTTTCTGTTTTTGAGGCATCATCGAAGTCGATGGAACCATCATCGCGTACCACGACGTTTTCCAGCAAAGCATCCCGACGAATGGCATGATAGATATCTGGTTCGGCTTCTTCACACAGATGAATTGTTTTGGCGTAACAGCCACCCTCAAAATTAAATACCCCGTCATCATCCCAGCCATGCTCATCGTCGCCAATCAAACGGCGTTTAGGGTCAGTAGACAGCGTTGTTTTACCTGTCCCTGACAGCCCAAAGAAGACAGCGACATCCTCTTGTTCACCCACGTTGGCGGAGCAGTGCATTGCGGCGATGCCTTTGAGTGGCAACAGGTAGTTCATAATAGAGAACATCCCTTTTTTCATCTCACCGCCATACCAGGTGCCCCCGATAAGCTGCATTTTTTCAGTAAGATTAAAGGCAACAAAGTTCTCTGAGTTAAGTCCCTGTTCTTTCCAGTCTGGATTGATACATTTAGCACCGTTTAGCACGACAAAGTCAGGCGTAAAGGTCAGTAGCTCTTCATCAGTGGGACGAATAAACATATTCTTAACGAAATGAGCCTGCCAGGCCACTTCGGTAATAAAACGCACGGCAAGGCGGGTATCTCTATTGGCGCCACAGAAAGCATCAATAATAAATAACCGCTTACCTGATAGCTCCTGAGCGACCAGGCTTTTTAGCTGTGCCCAGGTTTCTGGTGAGAGAGGTTTGTTGTCGTTCTTGCCTTTACCTTTATCAGCCCACCATAGGGTATCGCGCGTCGAATCATCGCGGACAATATATTTATCCTTCGGCGATCGTCCGGTAAAAATACCCGTATCTACCGCTATTGCGCCTAACGTGGTCTCTCGACCGCGTTCAAAACCCTGTAAGTCTGGATTGAGTTCCTCACGGTATAGTGTTTCATAATCGGGGTTATAAAGAATGTCGATAACGTCACTAATGCCGTAAGCTTTGAGATCCTTCGGGGTTACCTTATTCGCTCGCATTGCCCTTCTCCTTAGCTAATCGATTCTGCTTCACATTGTAGGGGTACTTGTGGGGTGTAAGCCGCGATGATCATCATAGATTTTATACGTCACAAAAATTAATCAGCAAAAAAAACTATAAAAATGATTAAGATCAGTTTTGAATGCTGACATTAATAATAATTAGCAGGGTTAACGCAGGGTGGATGGAATGAAATTCGGTGTAATTACTTGCGGAGTTATTGAGAGCCAGATCGAGTAATGGTACAAGTTAACCGCTTGCAGGTTTAGCAAGCGGTTAAAGATGATTAATGAATCTGAGAGTCTGGTGCAGAGGCATTATTGCGAATAGCAGTAATATCCATGGCATCGAACACATAGTGGCTACCGCAGTAATCACAGTTCATATCAATCTCGTTATCTTCCGCCAGGATGCTATCGATTTCTTCATCTGGCAGTGTTCTGATAGCCGCAGCGCAACGCTCGCGTGAACAGCTACAGGTAAAGACGACATTCTGTGGATCGTAAAGCGTCACTTCTTCTTCATGATATAAACGCCACAGCACATCATTAGCAGGGAGCGTCAGTAACTCTTCGGCCTTAATAGTTTCAGTTAAGGTAGCAAGATGGTTAAAGTCATCAATCTGAGCATCCTGTGCAGGCAACACCTGTAATAACATCCCCCCGGCAGCAGCTTTACCGTCCACAGCGCCAGTACGGATAAACAAACGCGTAGGTAGCTGCTCTGAACGCATAAAATAATCTTCCAGACAGGCAGCCAGAGTATCACCTTCTAAACCAACAACGCCCTGATAACGCTCACCTTCTTGTGGAGCAATAGTAATTACAAGATAACCATTACCGATAAGATCTTTCAGTGAGGCATCATCATTGATATCACCTTGTACACGAGCAACACCACGCATTTGCTGCTTATTATTGCCATTAATGACTGCCAGAGTCATCGGGCCATCACCCTGTAACTGAACGGTAATATCACCGTCAAATTTTAGCGTGGCGGTGAGCAGGCTGGTGGCAACCAGCAACTCACCAAGAATTTTTTTGACGGGTTGTGGATAATCGTGATTTTCCATAATCCGTTGCCAGGTATCAGATACCGTTACCAGTTCGCCACGAACAGCGTGATTTTCAAACAGATAGCGATGTAATTGGTCGTGTTGAGTCATCATCATCTCTCTTACGGATGGAGGAATTAGGTATTGCCACTGTGTTTAAATTTCATTAAATCACGGCGCTCTTTTTTATCGGGACGGCGATCCGGATGTGGCATTGTCAGGGCGTTCATTTTGCGTGCGAGAGCCATTTTCTCACGCTTAACAATACTTTCTGGCGTTTCATCATAAAGCTGAGCCGCTTCTGATGCCGGGCGACGCTGGTCAGTTATGGCCAGGATCTTAATCGTCCGCTCGTCATTTCCCTGACGTAGTGTTAATACCGCCTGCAGTTCAACCAGTTTACCCGGCTTAGTATGCTGGCCATTATAATGGACTTTGCCACCCTCAATCATTCCTCGTGCCATAGCGCGAGTTTTATAGATTCGGGCAGCCCAAAGCCATTTATCCAGACGAATACCTGCGACAGTTTTTTCTTTCACTACGCCCCCTGTCTCTCAAGTGCGGGAATTAAATCATGGTAGTCACTGATCGCTGGATGTCGCTGAAAAACCTGTTCCTCACGATGAGAGTCTGGATTCATCACCCCAAGGCAGTAACGGATCCCAAAGGTTTTCGCGGCATCAAGAATCACTTCAGAATCATCAATAAATAGCGTTCTACTCGCATCAAGCCCGGTATGTTCAACTACTGCCTGCCATAAACGCCTGTCTTCTTTCGGATAACCAAATGTGTGGGTCGAAAGTAATAAATCAAGGTGTGGTGCTAAGTCGGTATATTTTAACTTAACGGCAAGGTTATAAGGATGGGCGTTAGTAAGCAGAATACAACGCTTACCCTGTGCCTTGAGAGCCTTCAGAAAAGGAAGTGTATCTTCGCGTAGCGTCGCTTTAGGGCCTTGCTCATCCATCATGGCATAAATATCCAGCTTCAGGCGCTCGCTCCAGTAATCCAGGCAGTACCAGTTCAATGTCTGTTGCACATCCTGGTATTCGCGAGCAATCAACTGGTGAGCATCGTGCAGTGAAATATTACGCTGCACACTGAGTGTTTCAGGAACCCGATGTTGCCAGAAGTGGCTGTCAAAAGCTAAATCCAGCAGGGTACCGTCCATATCCAGAAGCAGAGTATCCACCTCCTGCCAGGCAATATCAGTAAGCATAAATGAGCGACTCGATGAAAAAAGGAGAGTACCAGGGTAGCACAAATTAACGCAATAACAGGGATCAGCGTCCGAGACGTAATGGAGCCGAAGATTTCATACAGCGGTCATAGTAGCGTTGGATCTCGTCCAGACGCCTACGGTTGCGACGATAACGATTAATGGCAATGATGCTGCATACTGCATAGCACACCAGCATGGAGACCAGCAACAGCGAAATAATAGTATAGCGCCAGTGACTATGGGTATCGCTGATGCTCTGCAAGATAACGTGTTGTGTGCCATTAGTATCAGTATAAGTACTGGTAATCACTCCTTTAGCTATAAAAGGAACTTGCGACAGCGTTTTTGCCAGACTCATAAACTCAGCCCACTGCTCTTGCGCCGGATAGTCATACAGAGAGACTTGTGGCAGAGCATGAACGATAAGATCCCGACCTTCATCATTCACCAGAACATAACCACCTGCTATCGGGGTATTCAAGGATTGTGCCGCACGGATAATATCGCGAACAAAGAAGGGCGCTGTTGAGGTGATAACCAAGTTACTTAATGACTCTGCACTCACTGGACGTAATACCACATTCACGCCAGTAAGTTTACCCGTCTCTGCCCGTTTGACCAGAGTATTCCAGTCTTTAGTATTACCCAGATTGATGAGTGCATTTTTCAGTCGAACGCAGTCTTCCTCGGCCCGGCATAAGGCCTGGGTTTTTTGGACGATGCCAGAGAAATCATCCAGTAGCACCATGCCTGATTTCTGAATTGCGGTCTCTAACTGCGGGTTAACCCGGCTATGACTCTCTTTCGTGGTAGACGGATTAATTTGTGACTTCACCACTTCGGTCAGCGCTAGCGCTTGTTGAGTTATTTCTGACTCAGTCAACGGTTGAGGAACTGAGGATTTCCATCTGATTTTTGAACAATCAAAAGGAAGATAAGAGGGGTTCTGATGAGCAGAATATCCATCCGGGGTATTAATATGACAGGCACCCATACCACTGACTTTCAGAGTATCTCCGACATGAAGCGTATATTTATCTAACTCACTGATACTGGATACTTCAATGGTTTTAGCGCCACTAAACCAAGAGGTGCTGATTTTTAAAGGCATTTCCAGTGGTACCCACATCACCATCATTAACAGGACGATGAGTGAACCACAGGCGATAATCAGCGGACGTACCCAGTGTTGTAGCGGGAACAGCCGCACTTCGTCATGAAGTGAGAGAAAGGCTCCCTGACGTACAACATGGCCTCCGAGATAGATATCAATATCAGTTTTCTGTCCCAAGTCCTGGATAATATAAGGCTGCCAGTAGGGGGGGTACACGAGATCGATGATGCCTAATGAGATATTATTTATCTGGTCATTATTAGACTCACCAAAGAGCCCCCAGCGCTTAAGCGTGCCTCGTAAGCTATGTATTTCACGTAACTGAGGCGTTGCTACCGGAGAGTAAATACTCCATAGACTGGCTGCTATCAGTAGCAGAGCACTGCCAACGAGCCAAGGCATGAGTATTGATGGCCCAAGTACACTGAGCACCAGAATAAAAAAGGCAATACAAATCAGGATGGTCTCTGGCACTTGTCTGGAGGCTGCCAGGGCATGTTCTTCAGGGGTTTCCTGACGTGTAGCCAGTAATTCAATTGGCTCACTTTCTTCCCGACGTATAAAGGCTTGCTGACTGGAGGGGTCTGGAGCGATATCCTGGGATGTTTCCAGGCTGTAATTTTGTAAGGTATGACCATTGAGTGTGATAACGAGTGGCAAGGTATCGGTGAGTATCAGCTCAACATCATTGTCATTGGTAATATATTGTTCCCAAAGCAGAGGCAGATGAACTTCTGTTGAGTCCAGATAAAAGCGCCACTGATTAGTATCGTCGACAGAAAAACCATAACGAGTAATCGCATGGGTGAGAGAAATAACGGTATGGCTCTGACTACTAAGCTTTAGCTGTGATGGTGGAGCACTGGCACCTGAAGGCGTTATCGCATCCTGAGAAAGAGAAGATAACTCAAGATAATGTTCGACAGCGGCAAGTTCTTCTGGAGTCAATTTACGCGTTGTTGCCCCGGTAAACGAAGGTTCACGCGGAATATAATTTCGTCCTCTCAGGCTGTGCCATATTACTCCCCCTGCAATAAGGAAGCATGTCAGCATCGCCAGCAATAGAAGTAATGAGATACTCATCATTTACCCATCAAACGATCGTTTTATCCATCAAGTGGAGCAAGCTATACCTCTTATAAGGTTGAACTTTCTGACGTTATTATCGGTGAATTAGTCTTTTTACTTGAGATATTTTGTTATAACTAGCCTAAATTAGCATCATGCTAGCAAAGTGACACTGAATTAAACATAAGTTAAATCCTATTTACTTGTCACAATCTTGACATGGTGAAACTCACATGATGCTGTACCATGAGTTAACGATCAAAATGTAAATAATAAATATGAGCGTTGCGCAAAGTACATGGCATATCGCACAATCACTTAACTGTTCCACTGCTAACTCCAGCCACATGAGCAAAATACTAAAAAAACCGACAATCTTACACGTAGAAACTGTGGCACGTTCACGGCTGTTTACTATTGAAACGGTAGATCTGGAGTTCAGTAATGGTGTCCGCCGGGTCTACGAACGTATGAAGCCGAGTTCCCGGGAAGCCGTTTTGATAGTCCCGATTATTGATGACCATCTAATCCTGATCCGCGAATATGCTGTCGGTACTGAGTCCTATGAACTCGGTTTCCCTAAAGGGCTTATTGACGAAGACGAATCTGTTATTGAAGCCGCAAACCGTGAGCTAAAAGAAGAAGTGGGTTTTGGAGCCAAAGAGCTGACTTTTATCACTCGGTTGGGTATGGCACCTTCTTACTTCTCAAGCAAAATGAATATTGTGATTGCCGAAGGTTTGTATGAAGAGTCCCTCGAAGGTGATGAACCAGAGGAGCTCCCGCAAGTCCGCTGGCCAATAGCGAATCTGATGGCGTTGCTCAATGAAGATGATTTCACTGAAGCACGTAATGTCAGCGCTCTGTTTTTGGTTCGGGAATGGTTAAAGCAGCGGGGGTGGTTGTAGGCTGTTAGCTAAAAGGGAGAGACCCTTTCAGATTGTTTTATACCCCAAATAATTCGAGTTGCTTGTAGGCACTGAGTAAATCCGGGCGTAAGCATAGGTATGCTATGTGATCCGGCAGAATTTCCGAAAGCAACACCCAAGCAACTTGAAGTATGAAGGGTATATAAAGCATCAAGAGGCCATCTGACCCCTTGATGCCCCTCACTCAGAACAACTCGCGCTCTTCACCATTATCCATAATTGTCGTACCGGCTTCACTTATCGCCTGGTGTGTCGGCTGAGTGCCTTCAATAAAGTATTCGTCACGACTACTTCCACCGTTAGATAGCTGGCCTGTAGCACGGTCAATATTGACGGTAACGATGCCCGGCGGCGGTGTTAATGGTTCTTCCGGTACACCCTCGAGAGCGATTTTCATAAACTCATCCCAGGCCGGTTGAGCACTTTTGGCGCCGCCTTCATAACCTGAAATCTGATCTTTAATCACCCCTGAGGCGCTGGTGCGACCCAAGTCACGACGATGGTCATCAAAACCTATCCAGACCGAGGTTACAGCACCGGGACCAAAACCAGAGAACCAGGCATCTTTAGAGCTGTTGGTGGTCCCCGTTTTACCGCCAATATCACGACGTTTCAAGTCACGACCAGCACGCCAGCCAGTTCCTTGCCAGCCAGGCTCGCCATAGACATTACTGTTTAGCGCACTTTTAATCAGAAACGCCAGTGGAGTACTTACCACATGCGGTGCATACTCAGACTCAAGGACTGATTTATCAGCACTCGCTTGTTCCAGCTCTGGCGTTGGTACCGGAATATTTTGCACTGTCTGAGATGTCGCTACATCTTCAACACTCTGGTTATTCAACATGTCAGATTTTGGAATATCGCCATAGATAACAGGAAGGTCACATTCCGGACAGGCTACTTTTGGCTGGGCTTCAAACAGTGTCTGTCCATTATCATTAACAATCCGGGACAGATAATACGGGGTGACCAGGAAGCCACCATTCGCCATCACAGAGTAGCCTCGTGCGACTTGTAATGGTGTAAATTCCGCGGCCCCCAGAGCCAGTGATTCGGTACGGGAAATATTCTTTTCCGGGAAACCAAAACGTTGCAAGTAATTGGCTGCGTAGTCCACTCCCATCGCGCGCATGGCTCGAACCATCACAACGTTTTTCGATTGCCCCAGACCCTGACGCAGACGAATAGGGCCGGAATACTCAGCAGGTGAGTTTTTCGGACGCCAGTCAGAACCTGCACCAGCATCCCAGCGTGAAATAGGAACATCATTGAGAATGCTGGCTAACGTCAGCCCTTTATCCATTGCCGCGGTATACAGGAATGGCTTAATGTTGGAACCCAACTGACGTAGAGCTTGCGTCGCACGGTTAAATTTACTTAGGTTAAAATCGAATCCACCGACTAACGCCAGAACTGCACCATCTTTCGGATTTAGCGAGACTAATGCGGAGTTGACGTCAGGTAACTGCCCTAACCACCAGACGTTATTCACCTGGCGTATCCAAATCTGCTGACCTGCTTTAACGACATCGCTGATACTACGCGGTGTGGCACCCTGTGCGGTATCTGAGCGATAAGGGCGTGCCCAGCGCATGCCTTCCATCGATAAGGCAACGTTTTGGCCGTCGGCCATGACGACTGTCGCTTCAGTTGCACTGACGCTCGTGACAACAGCAGGCTGGAAGGGACCATAACGTGATATTTTTTTCAGCGTACTGAGGATCTGCTGTGTATCCCAGGCATTTTCTCCGATCTTCCATAGCACTTGCGAAGGTCCCCGATAGCCGTGTCGCATATCATAGGCTATGACGTTATTACGTAGAGCCTGTTCAGCACCGAGCTGAATATTTCGACTGATGGTGGTGTAAACCTTATATCCATCCTCGTAAGCATTTTCACCATAGCGAGCGACCATATCCTGACGCACTAGCTCCGACAGATAAGGGGCAGAGAAAGCAATTTCCGGCGTGTGGTAAGAGGCTTCTATAGCCTGATTACGCGCTTCGTCATACTGTACGTTAGTGATATAGCCTTCACTGAGCATACGCGATAACACGACGTTACGACGCGCAGTAGCTCGGTCGAGCGAATAAAGCGGGTTAAAGGTGGAAGGTGCTTTAGGAAGCCCGGCAATCATCGCAATTTCGTTCAACGTCAGTTCATTAACCGTCTTACCAAAATAAACCTGAGCTGCGGCACCGACGCCATAGGCGCGATATCCGAGATAGATTTTATTAAGATACAGGCTAAGAATTTCATCTTTTGTCAGTAACTGCTCAATGCGTATCGCGAGGAAGACCTCTTTGATTTTGCGCATCAAGGTCTTCTCCGGACTCAGGAAGAAGTTACGTGCCAGCTGCTGTGTAATGGTACTGGCACCCTGAGAAGCGTGACCTGAGAACAGAGCAACACTTGCGGCACGGAAAATACCGATAGGATCGATCCCATGGTGTTCGTAAAAACGGCTATCTTCGGTAGCGACGAAAGCATGGATCATCACCGGGGGAATTTGCTCCAGTGTCAGGGGAATACGACGTTTCTCGCCATATTGGGCGATAAGCTCCCCGTCGGCACTGTAAACCTGCATGGGGGTCTGCAAGCGCACATCTTTTAATGTCGCAACGTCAGGCAATTGCGGCTCAATATATCTGTATAGGCCGTATAGCGAGGCTACACCAAGTAGCATGCAACAGATTGCAAGGATGAATAAATACTTTACGAACTTCACCTTAAGACTCTCATTCGATTTCAATTGGATAGTTTATAAACACTAGCCGGGTAGTATAAAGACAAGGCAGGCGCTTTGATATACCCGTCATACTTCAAGTTGCCTGGGCGTTGCTTTCACAAATCCTGCCGAATCACATAGTTTGCCTATGCTCATCGACAGGATTTACTCGGTGCCTACAGGCAACTCGAATTATTTAGGGTATCTGCCTGTGGTGTATTCGGGTTCATTGCCTATCGACATGCGACAGAACAAGGAGGTCCGTGCATGATATTTCCTGGCTGGCAAGTTGGTTTAGATATTCAAATGGAGGGCGTTCGGGCTGTAGCGGTACAGAGATATCGACAAGGCTGGCAGCTACGCCACTGGTGGCATTTACCGTTCCCGACAGAGGTCTTCACCAACAATATTTTATCACAACCCGCAGTATTACTTGAGGTGTTGGATAACTGGCGTAAACAGTTGCCGTATAGGTCTCGACTTGGCGTGAGTTTTCCTGCTCAGCGTACCTTTCAGCGAAAGATCCCAATTCCGGACGAGAATCTTTGTGAAGCGGTACACGAGAACTATGTGGCTTATACCGCATGTCAGCAATTACAGATGCCCGTCTCACAACTTTGCTGTGACTATCTTGAGCAAGGTGACGCACTTGATGTCACTGCTGCTCGACAAAGTGATATTAACACGCTCCTTTCCTGTCTGAAGTCAGCGCAGTTATTTCCCAATACCGTAACACCCTGTGACAAGGTGCTCTGTTCGTTGCCTGTAGGATGTTATTCGCAAACATCTCATTACTTGATTCATGAAGAACCAGAGTATTGGTTATGGGCCTCCTGTAACGGTACGAAGACCTCAGGCTGGCAGGATAAACGGCAAAGTCCAGACTTAGCGTCACTCTGTCAGTGGTTAGACACAGCGGCTGAAAACATAGCCTTCAGCACTGCCTGTATGGGAGATAAACCTTCTCTGGTTGTGCAAAATCTTGATGTCTGGCAGTTACTGACTCGGTTGTATCCTCCGATTCCACAAGCCAAAGGACGCTATACCATTGCGCTGGGGCTGGCATTAGGAGGGGATAGCTAATGACCTTAACCGTTAACTTACTGCCCTGGCGTCGCTCAGATCGTCAACGACGGCAACGCTGTCGTATCGGTATCATGGTGTCAGTGATAACACTGCTAGTGAGTAGTTTTTGGGGAGGGTGGGAGTTACGCCGTCAGAGTCTGATGGCGTTACAAAAGCAGGGTAGCGAGTTGGAACACCAACACCATAAGTTGCAGGAAAAGCTACAGCAGCAGATGCAGCCGCAAGGCGAGCAGCAATACCGAAGGCCAGGAATGGAAAAAGAGAGACAACATCGTGTTTCACGCTGGGGATATATACTGACTAAATTAACCAGTAAGCTTCCAGAAAACAGTTGGTTACGATCGATTAGCTGGCAATCCGATATTTTGACATTAGAGGGGTACACTTCCGAGATAGGCGATCTTGAAAAAATAGAAGTAGTACTAAAGCAGCTTCCGGGTGCATTCCATATGAAAGCAGGTCCGGTCAGCTATCAGGCTGCTCAGGAGCTAACATACACCTTTTTTCTGGAAGAAATGGGAGGGTCATTTGTCTCACCTTGAGCGACTCTTCACCCACAGCAGTCATCGGTATTTTGTGATATCTCTTGCTGTTTTACTGTTGGCAGGTCTGTTTGGTGGCTATTTACTATTGGCAGACTACCAACAGCAGTCCCGCTATGCCCGGCTCCGGAATATACAGTTTGAGCAACATATCGTTACTTTGAATCAAAAAGTGAGCGCATTACCCACGGCTGTAATATCCACACCAGCGACTGCCTCACCAGTATTTTCTGTTATTGAAACGCTCAGAAAGTCTGGAGGACGACTTGTACACTGGCAGCCAGATGAACCACAGGCAATGCTCGAACTCTCACTCGCCTGGGATAAAGTCCCTGAATTATTCCAACATATCGCCTATTATCAAAGTGTTAATTTGACATCATTTAAGATAAGTGGTGCAACAGACCCGATGATTGTCAGTTTGACTCTGGGGTTCAGTTATGAAAATAAGTAGCTGGATACTCTGTCTGGGAATGGCGTCGTCACTACCAGCCAGCGCACGTAATCCTTTTATTATGCCGCTGTCATGGTGTGACACGGTTCTCCAGCAACTCGACAACTGGCGGCTACAAGGCGTGATAATTTCATCTTCTCGTAGCCTCGCAATAATGACGGATCCGCAACAAAAGCCGTTAAGAGTGACCTCCGGCTCTGTTCTGATGGCTGGGGTAACGGTAAAAGCTATCAGTCGATATAGGGTGAGTGTTTCACTCACCGCGATATGCGACGGCGGGTACTATCACTGGTATTTATCAGGAGGAAAAAATGACAAGGAAGGTCATCATCGTACTACTGCTACTTCTGCCTCTTATCTCCAGGGCAAGTCATCGAGTCACTCTGATAGTAGATGAGGCTCCTGTCACCCAAGTCTTACAAGCGATAGCAGAGCAACAACAGCATAATCTGGTGATTGCACCAGAGGTGAAAGGTAATCTGTCGTTACATTTGGTCGATGTTCCTTGGGAGCAGGCTTTTGCCTTGGTACTGAAACTCGCTCATCTTTCATCCTCAAAAACCGGCAACATATTGCAGGTTCAAGGAAAAGAGAGTGTTACCCGCCAGCAGGAACAGCAAGACATCGCCCGCCAACAACGGCTGCAGGCCCAGCCCTTATTACAAAAAGTCTACACTCCGCGCTATGCTGATGTTAGCGAACTGGCTGAGGCTCTTAAGTTAAACGGTGACAAACTGCTGGGACCTCGGGGTCATATTACGGTGGATACGCGCGCTAACAGGCTGGTGATACGAGATAACAAGCTGGCACAGCAGCAAATCGCGCAATGGCTGGTTGATATGGATATCCCAATGGGACAAATAGAGCTGTCGGCGCATATTGTTACTATCAATCAGGAAGCATTACGCGAACTGGGTGTTAAATGGACGACAAAAGCCAGCAACAGCACCGATTTGTATCGACCATCAACCGTCACGAGTAATCTGGTCGCGAGTGTTGCATCAGCGGGCTTCAATATCGGTCGCATCGGTGGGCATATGCTGGAGCTTGAACTCTCTGCTCTGGAACAACAGCAGCGGCTGCAAATTATCGCCAGTCCTCGCCTGCTGGTGGCTCATCAACAGTCAGCCAGTATTAAACAAGGAACAGAAATCCCTTACCAAGTTTCGGGCGGCACTCATGGCGCAAGTTCGATTGCATTTAAAGAGGCCGTATTGGGCATGGAAGTTACACCGATCATCAATGCTCATGGTAACATTCGTTTAAAGCTACGTATTACTCAGAACATGCCGGGAAGAAGTATCCAGCATGCAGAAGGAGAAGCACTGGCTATCGATAAGCAAGAGATAGAAACTCAGGTTGAAGTACGGGATGGTGAAACCCTGGCATTAGGCGGGATTTTTCAGCAACAACACCGTGCTGGTTCTCGAAATGTTCCTTTGCTCAGTGACATTCCCCTGATAGGTCGACTATTTCATCAGGATGATAAGAAAAGTCAGCGACAGGAGTTAGTGGTGTTTATTACACCAAAATTATTGCTCAAGTCGTAAAGTATTCTTGCAGATTTGCGGATTTTTCTGTGAATCGATGTCCAGGTGTTTGACGTAAGGGAGGAATTAGCTTACAAGGTGTACCGTTCAAGAAACTGGGTAATGATATTCTGTAACTGATAAAAACCGTTCGTTTTGCCATCTTATGGAAATGAGTGATTTATTCAGTTGCCAAACAGCCTTGAGTGTTGAGATAATTTTTAGTCTGATTCTCGACTCACGCTTATGAGGTTTCAGTTCATGTCCCGCTGCACCTGGTGAATACCGGGCGGGTTTATCATC